>Ga0081455_10004118_pt1 | contig 16443 bp, 19 predicted proteins | sample TabmetS3T2R1_FD_70207 | JGI IMG/M metagenome (GOLD analysis project Ga0081455, IMG submission 70207) | Tabebuia heterophylla rhizosphere microbial communities from the University of Puerto Rico - S3T2R1 | ecosystem: Host-associated > Plants > Roots > Rhizosphere ... | reverse complement strand
GGCCTCCGGAAGCGTCCAGAAGACCAGCGGCGCGGCGACCGCGAGCAGCAGAAACCAGCGCTCGCGACGCCCGGTCACGCCTCGTCCGCGCACGAGCGGCGTCAGCGACGCGGTGAGCCGGAGGAGGCCTCGAACAAGTGGGACGCGCGCGACACGCCGGCGACGCGGCGGCATCGTCCCCTCGGCGAGGGAACCGTCGGTGCGCGCGAACGCCCAGAAGCGCTCGCTGACGATGACGACGCCATGCGGACGGGCCATGCCCCCGAGACGCGGCAGCCGCTCGGCTCGATCGGCATCGACGAGGACGTTCGGGACGAAATCCGGGCTCACCTCTTCAGGATGCCGAAAGCGCAGCCGCCCGGCAATGGGCCGGGCGGCGGGTTTCAGGCTCTCGCGGCCGGTGCTACCAGTAGCTGCGGCCGAAGAAGCCGAGCAGCGCCAGCACGAGCACGATGATCAGGATGATCCAGAGCAGACTCATGTTCGCCTCCTCTCCGGTTGTCCTGCACATAACGGACGACCGCCGGAGAAGGGTGCGCCGGGTCAGTCGACGCAGACGTCGGCGACCTGCGCATCCGCGATCCGCAGCAGGTCGGCGAGCGCGATCCGCACGGACTGCTCGTGGGAACCCGCCTCGACGACGATCGACTCGCGCCTCGCCAGGCGGCTGTCGACGACGACCGGGTCCCGCCGCGCGCCACCGATGGGCGGCACGGCGCCGAGGTCGAACTCCGGATACTCGCGTGCCAGGTCCTCCTCGGAGGCGAGGTGAACCTCGCGCTTGCCGCCGCCTCGTGCCTCGCGCAGCTTGCGCACGTCGATTCGCTCCGACGCGGCCAGGACGACGCGGACGAAGCCGTCCGAGGTCGTCACGACCAGCGTCTTCGCGACGTCGGCCGGCGAGAGACCGAGCGCCTCCGCTTCGGCGGCCGCCGTCTCCGTTCGCGGGTGCGACAGGAGCTCGTAGCCCACTCCCGCCTCGTCGAGCACGCGGGTGAGATCTTCCGTAGCCACTCCGAACCACCTCCCGCCGCGCATGATCGCAGAGGTAGAGTCGGAGGTCTTCGAGTCGCGCCCAGGAGGTGAGCACGAATGCCGACACGTGCCGGAGACGTCATCGTCGTCGAGTCGGAACGGGTCACGCAGCCGCTGCGGAGGGGAGTTATCGAGGAGGTGCTGCAGGAGCAGCCGTCCCGCTTCCGCGTTCGCTGGGAGGACGGGCACACGAGCATCTTCTCCCCGACCGCCGGAGCGGCGAGAATCGAGAGCAAGAAGCGGACGAAGAAGACGTCCTAGCGCCAACTCGCGACGAGGCGGCCGTCCACCTCGGTCACGTCCGTTCCGAACGCTTCGCACGCCGAGCGGAAGCGATCGCGCACCCAGGCGAAGTCGTCGCCGACGGCGAGCCGCGTGTGCGCGTACTCCAGCTTCAGCGGTAGTGCTTCGAGCTGGGACCCGGCCAGGTCGACGAGCACGAGCAGGCCGAGGTCGTTCCGCAGCGTCCGGTCGACGGCGTAGTCGTCGACGAAGTCGCCGAGGTCGTAGAGGACGCGTCGCCCGACGCCGTGGAAGACGTGCGCCGAGTGGCCGGCGATCACCGTCGTCCCGGCATCGAGGAGCGCCGGCGCGGCGGCGCGGACATGCGGAACGGGCTCCGAGCACATGTTCGGGCCCCAGTGCGGCGCGAGGAGGACCGCGTCGGCGTCGACTTCCCGGATCGCCTGTGGCAGCCAGGCGGGGACGCCGCTCCGGAGGTCCGCGAACGCGATCCCGGGCAGATCGGCGGTCGCAGCATCGCGAGCAGGGTGGTCGGCGGCAGCGATCACGCCGAGCCTGAAGCCGCCGGTCTCCAGCACGACCGGAGCGCGTGCCGCGTCGACGTCCCGCCCGGCGCCCACCCAGGGGATTCCCGCCGATTCGAGATGCCCGAAGGTGTCGAGCAGCGCCTCCGGACCGAAGTCGAGTGCATGGTTGTTCGCGAGGGTGACGCAGTCCACGCCGAGCTCGACGAGGGCATCGACCGCCGCCGGCGGCGCCCGGAAGTGGAACACGCGGCCGACGCCGGGTACGCCGCGATCCGAGATGCAGCATTCGAGGTTGAGCACGACGCCGTCGGCCTCGTGCACGGCGGCGACGACCTCGGGCGCGAAGAGCGAGCCGGTCCCCGCCGCGGCGATGCGCTCCGCGACGCCGCGGCCGAGCATCGTGTCGCCGGCGAGGGCGAGCTTCACGACGCCTCAGTATGCGCGACCGCCGCGCAGGCCCGATCCCGACGACTACGATCGACGGCGGACCGTGATCGAAGCGACGCTCTATACCGATGCGGCGTGTCCCTGGGGCTACTCGGCACTCCCGGCGTTCCGCGTCCTCGAATGGCGGTACGGCGACCAGCTGACGTGGCGCCTCGTCATGATCGGCCTGCGGGAGGACGCGACCGAGCTGGTCGAGCGGGGCTACGACACGACACGGGCGGCGATCCGGAACACCGTCTTCCGCCAGCGCTACGGGATGCCGTTCGCGCTGGCGCCGAAGGAGCGCGGCGCCGCCACCGGGCGTGGCTGCCGCGCCGTGGTCGCCGCGCGACTGCTCGAGCCGGGCAGCGAGTGGCGGGTCCTTCGAGCCCTCCAGCTCGCGAACTTCACCACGCAGCTCCTGCTCGACGACGACGACTTGATCCGAGCCGCGCTTCGGGCGGTTCCCGGGATCGACGCCGACGCGATCGTCGACCGGCTGGACGACGACGCGGTCGACGCGGCGTACGAGCAGGATCGTGCCGAGACGCGGACGGCGGCCGGCACAGCGGCCGAGACGCAGGGCAAGACGTCGACCTCCGACGGACCCGTGCGCTTCACGGCGCCGTCGGTCGTCTTCGAGCGCGACGGGCGGAGGCTCGTGGCCGGCGGCTGGCAGCCGGTGCTCGCGTACGACGTGCTGATCGCGAACCTCGACCCGGCGATTCGGCGTGTGCCGCCTCCGGAGACACCGCTGCCGCTGCTCGGGCGCTTCCCCGACGGACTGACGACGGCCGAGGTCGCGGCGCTGCTCGCGCGCGGCCCGGCGTACCACGCAGATCACGAGGCCGCCGAGCAGGCGCTGCTCCAGCTGGTCGGCGACGGGGACGCCGTCCGCGTGCCGCTCGGCCACGACGCGCTCTGGCTCGCGCCGTCCGACGCCGACCGGCTGCTGGTGACAGCGAGCGCGGCGTTGCAGGACGTCGGCTCCCCCTAGCGCCTGCAGTACGGTCCGCCGGTGCACGACGACGGCTTCTTCGATGAACCCGTCGCGGCGAGGTACGACGAGTCGAGCGCCGAGATGTTCGACCCGGCGGTCGTCGATCCGGTCGTCGACTTCCTCGCCGAGCTCGCCGGCAGCGGACGTGCGCTCGAGCTCGGGATCGGCACGGGTCGCATCGCGCTGCCGCTCGCGGCGGAAGGCGTGCCGGTGCACGGGATCGAGCTCTCGAACGCGATGGCCGCGAGGATGCGCGCGAAGCCGGGCAGCGAGGAGATCGGCGTCACGATCGGCGACTTCGCGACGACGACGGTCGACGGGACGTTCACCCTCGCGTACCTGGTCTTCAACACGATCGGGAACCTGACGACGCAGCAAGCACAGGTCGCCTGCTTCCGGAACGTCGCCGCGCACCTCGAGCCCGGCGGCTGCTTCGTGATCGAGCTCGGGATTCCCGACCTCCAGCGGCTGCCGCCGGGGGAGACGATGCGCGTCTTCCACGCGAGCGAGACGCACTGGGGCGTCGACGAGTACGACGTCGCGAACCAGGGATTGGTGTCGCACCACTTCAGGCTCGTCGACGGGCGCTTCGAGTTGATGTCGATGCCGTTCCGCTACGTGTGGCCGGCCGAGCTCGACCTGATGGCACAGCTCGCGGGGATGCGCTTGCGCGAGCGCTGTGGCGGCTGGAAGCGGGAGCCGTTCACGAGCGACAGCCGGACGCACGTCTCCGTCTGGGAGAAGCCCGCGGCCTGAGAAGGGGTTGCGCCGAACCCGAGGAGGACGAATGCCCGTCAAGGAAGCAAGCTCGACCGAGACGCCGTATGGCCGCTACATCAGCTCGGACGGCTGGTTCGTCCTCAACCTCGCGGACGCGCTCGCCGTGCGCAACGAGGAGAAAGGCGGCGCGGCGTACCCGCTCGAAGCGCGGGAGCACCTGTTCCGGGACGTCGGCGTGCACGTCCGCGTCCTCTGGCCGGGCGACCCGAGCCGCGCCTCGTCGGTCGTGTTCTCGTACCAGACGTTCCAGCCGAATCCGCCTGGTGGAATCGGTCGCGTACGCGACCACCCGCGACCGCAAGCGCGGCCTACTCCGACGTTGTTGCGGTGCCCGCCAGCGCGGCCAGGTACAGATCGATCGTGATCATCGAATCGGGCGTCGTCTGCTGCAAGCTCGGCTTGCGCAGGCTCGTCAGGGCCGAAGCGTTCGCGGCCACCTCGGTGTTCGGCTCGTCCGGAATCGGCCTCGCGAGCGCCGCAGGAGTGAGAACTGCCGCGGCGGCGAGTACGGCAGCTGCAGTGCGGGACGTGGTGCGAGGGGTCATGGTGTGCCTCCTTGTGCCCGGTCGCCCGCTGCGACCGGCTGGAGGCTCACGCTATGACCGCACAGGCTCAGCGTCGTTCACCGACGCGACTGACCGACCGTCACCGTCGCGACACCGGTCGGTGGCCCCAGAGCGAATCGTCACCCCGCTGCATCGTCGGCTATGGGAGAGCGTCAGGCGCAGGTCGTCTGAACCCGGCTCGTTCTGGTCGAGCGGCTCGACGACCCATCCCGCTCGAGTCCTGGCCTGCGCGATCACCGCCGTCTGCTAGGCGGGCGACACCGCCGGTCGCTTACGACCGGCTGATCTCGCGCAGGAATGGCCGAATCGTCTCGGCGAGCTCCTTGGGGTTGTCGTGGTATGCCCCGTGCCTGCCCGGCGTGGTCATGACGTCGGCGCCGAGTCGCTCGCTGAGCCGCCGCGCGACCTCGGCGAAGAAGTCGTGGCTGTCGTCGCTCACGACCAGCAGGACAGGGACGGTGATGGCGGCGAGCGCCTGATCGTCCGGCATGGATCGCTCATAGGTGCCGAGCTCGACGTCGAAGAGGGTGCTGGCGCGGGCACAGAGCCGTTCGCGGAGCGCGGCGGGAAGCTGTGTCCACGCGTCGTCACCGGCGATGTATTGCCAGAACCGCTCCACCGCCAAGTGCGGTCCGCCTTGGTCCATCGACTGCCGGACGATTCCTTGCAGGGGGGATCGGACCGCGTCGAAGTCGTCAAGGACCGCGTACACGCCTGGTTCGTGCAGGACGGCACCGCGCACGATCGCCGAGTGGCGGGTCAACATCCACAGAGCGAAGTTCCCGCCGCTGCTCGTGCCGAAGACAGCCGTAGAACCGACCTCCAACGCATCGACGAGGCCGGCCGCGTCATCCGCCTGCTCCTCGGCCGACGTCGTCGTCCACCCGGCCGGAGCGGGGCTTCGCCCGTTCCCGCGGCGGTCGTACGTGACGACGGTGAACTCGTCCGCCAGGAGATCAGCGAGCGTGTCGAAATGACCGCCGTCGCCCGTCGCCCCCATGATCAAGAGAACAGGCGGGCCGCTGCCACGGACCTCGTGGTAGAGCTCGGCACCGTTGACGCTGACCGTCGGCATCGCGAAGCTCCTGGCTGGGACCTCAGGACATGCTGGCTTTTCCGACAGATCAGCGCAAGCCAGAGCGCCATCCGAGTTGAGCCGGAATCGCTGCGAGACGCCGGGGGCGCTCTCCCGCCGGCCGACCCCGCGCTCGGGTACAGCCAGCACACGGACGGATCATCAGCGTCCGCTGGCGGCTACGAGATGCCGCGCCGGGGGGCCAAGTCATCGGCGAGGCGGGCGCAAGCAGCTCGACCAGCCCCGGGCGGATCCTCGAGCGCACCCTGCACGGCGTCGCACTGCCAGGGCGTCAGGCCAACACACCGCCGCGGTCATTCAGCTTCCGGTCGATCGCCGTCATGAGGGCATGCCGTCGAGGTCGAGGACACGCGCTATGCGGTGCAGACCTGTTTTTCGTAGGCCGTGAGTCGCGAGTCCTGCTCGACGACGTCCGGATGGGAGAGGGTGAAGACGGCTCGATCCTCCGGAGTGCCGTCCAGCCAGATCCGGCGGATGTCGTAGTCGAATTCGCCGATGACGTCGCTCCAGCGGGTGCGGAACCACTCGCTCACGGCCTCCTGGTCCTCGGCGATGTCGGCGGGTGCCGACTCCTCGAGTGAATCGAGGCTCTCCGTGAAGCTGTCCGAGGTGAAGACCGCCCGCATCGTCTCCGGGTCGAAGCGCGACGACTCGACCTCCTCGAACCCGCGGTTGAAGGTGCTCAGTGTCGTGCAGTAGGCCTTCGACGAACTGTCGGCTTCGAAGACGACATCCGCTGCCGCCGGCGGTGCCACGCCGCACACCCGGTCCTCGTAGGCGTGAATCGCGTCCTGGGCCTCCCGAGCCTCGGGAGTTGGTTCCGCGAGAGCCTGCTCGGTGGCGGTTCCTTCCTTCGCGATCCGCTCGACGTCGAAGTCGTACTTCTCGAGCACTGGGGTCAGGACGGTTCGAATCGCGCGGTCGCTGACGATCCAGTCGTCGCGGATCTCGGCCGGCGCCTGCTGGAGCGAGGTCTTGTTGAACTCGAGGTAGTCCTTCCAGTACGCCCGGAACGCGGCAGGGTTGGGCTGATCGTCGCCCGTACCGCCGTCGAGCTCGTGTACCTGCCAGGCCCTGTACGTGTCGCAGTAAGCGCTCTCGGTGCCGTCCACGGGCGCGAAGGCAGCCTCGGCGCGGTCGCTGCCTCCGCAGCCGGCGGCTGCCACGCCCAGCCCAACGCCGAGCAGGAGCGCTGCGGCGCCAAACAGACGGCGGCGCGTCGAGTCCGAACCTCTGTCGGCAGCAGGCGTTCTCGTGATCACGACGGTGTCCCCTTTCGCGACCCGCTTCTGTACATGTTGCGTAACACGTAACGTAACACGTCACGCTACCGTGTAAAGGGTGGGCAGGCCACGAGTTCACGACGAGGGGACCCGGGCAACCCTTCGTGCCATGGCAGAGCAGCTCGTCGCCGAAGGCGGAGCGTCCGCTTTCTCGGTGCGTGCCGTCGCAGAGAGGGCGGGCACCAGCACGAGAGCCATCTACAGCCTGTTCGGGTCGAAGGAGGGGCTTCTCGTCGACGCGCTCGCGCAGGACGCGTACACCTTTCTCGCCGACGGAATGGACAACATGGTCGAGACCGACGATCCCGCCGCCGACCTGGTCGAGATGGGCATGTCCGTCTACCGCCGTCTCGTACTCGAGCATCCAGCTCTGTATCGCATCGCCTTCCAGCGAATCGTGCCCGACTTTCGCGCCGGGCCTGAGCTCACCGAGGCGCGAGAACGCGCGCGCTCTCGGCTTTTGGCGAAGGTTCAGCGCGTTGCCGACGCCGGCCAGCTCGGCTCGACGTCGGTGCCAGACGGAGCGGTGGCGTTCAACGCCATGTGCGAGGGTCTCGCAAACTCCGAGCTGCGGGACACGATCCTGCGCATCCTCCCTGCGGGCGAAGAGGAACGTGCCTGGCGCGAGTCCCTCACGGCGCTGGTCCGAGGCTTCAACGCGAGCTAGGCTTGCGCCTCGCCCGCGACCGCGCACGGCGGCCACGGGCGAGGCGCGCTCAGTTCAGGAAGCGTCGTCGAGCGACGTCGTCCAGACGCTGCGACCGTAGGTCGCCGCGTAGAGCGTGTTGCTGCCGGCGGGCAGGTCGATGTCGTTGACCGGCACGAGCGGCAGGTTGTCTCCCACCTTGAGCCACGTCTTGCCAAGATTCGTCGTCCGGTAGACGCCGACGTCGGTGGCGATGAAGAGCCACTTCGGCTTCGACGGGTGCCGGATGATGTCGTTGACGGGCGCCTGCGGGATCTTCTTGCCGACGATGTCCTCCCACGTGTTCCCGCCGTCGCTCGTCATCACGACGTGCGCGAAGCCGTCACCCGAGCGCCAACCCGAGAAGGTCGCCCATGCGATCTGCGCGTTGTCGGGGTCGACGGTGACGCGGGTGACCCAGCGGCCCGGGAACACCGGGCTCTCGAGCTTCGTCCAGGTCACGTCCGCAGGGGCGGCCATTGCGTTGCGGCTGACCCACATGAGCCCGCTGTCCGTGCCGGCGTAGACGAGGTTCGGATCGGCCGTCGTCGTGCCGATCGCCGTGACGGTTCCGAAGCCCGGTGCACGCGGCTCCGTCCCCTCGGTGAGGTCCGGGCTGAGCCGCTGCCACACGCGCTGACCGACGCCGGGCTCGGTGTCCATCCGGTAGACGAACTGACTCGCGCCGAACATGAACCTCGGGTCTGCGGCGAACTCGATCGGGGTCACCCAGTTCTTCCGGTCGGCTTGGGGGAACCCCATGTTGAAGTTCGATTGCCCCGTGTCCGTGCCGACGAAGCCACGGCAGCCGCCGTTCTGGGAGCAGGCGTAGTACTTGCGGTCGTTCGTCGGGTCGATGCGGTTCATCATCCCGTCGCCGCCGAGCAAGCTCACCCAGTCGCCGTTGACGGTGTTGTCGAGCGCCCAGGACTTGAGCGAGCCGTTGTCCTGCGACCCGGCGTTGACGCGTGAGCCGTCCTGGACGGAGACGTCCATGGCGTAGAACTGCGTCGTCGGCAGGCGCGGGGTCTTGATCCACAGTCCGCGCGCGGCGCCGTTCTGCGTCGACCGGTACAGGCCGCCGTCGTTGCCGAGGAGGACCTTGCCGGCCGTGAAGGGGTCGAACTCGAAGCCGTGCTGGTCGGCGTGCACGGTGTTGGACGTCGTCCAGGTGAGGCCGCCGTTCAGGCTCTCGGCGAGGTTGACGCCCGCGACGAAGACATGCTGCGGGTCGACCGGGTCGACGTAGACACGTCCGAACCACCACGCGAACCCGCCGCTGATGTTCTGCAGCGTGCCGCCCGTGGTCGCGCCGACAGCGGTCCAGGTGACACCTGCATCAGCGCTCGTGAAGAAGCCGTTGAAGTTCCCCGCGGCCGTGCTCGAGATCAGGTACGCACGGTTCGGATCGGTGTCACTGAAGTCGACGCCCATTCGGCCGACGAGGTTGGCGGTGGTCTGCAGCGCCGGGTCCGTCTCGCTCTGCGGGAGCGGCGGGTTGTGGTTCTTGACCCACGTCCGGCCGCCGTCCGTCGAGCGGTAGAGGTAGGCGTGCGGGCCGAAGAGGCGCGACTTCTCGTCACGGATCTTGTCCCACGTCGTCGCGAGCATGATGTCGGGGTTCGACTTGTTGATCGTCACGTCGATTGCGCCCGTGGAGGCCGTCTCCGGGACGATGACGCGGGTCCACGTCGTGCCCCCGTCCTCGGTCAGGAACAGGCCGCGGGTCGGCAACGTGTCGTGGAGCGCACCCATGACGGCGACGAAGATCCGCTTGTCGTCGCGCGGATCGATGACGATCTGGCCGATCGTGTCGCCGTCCTCGAGGCCCATGTTGGTCCACGTCGCGCCGTCGTCGGTCGACCTGTAGATGCCCTTGCCGTAGTAGGCGGAGCCGCCACCGTGGTCGACCTCGCCGGTACCGGCCCAGACGACGCCCTGGGAGTCGACCGCTATGGCGCCGATCGACTGCGGCAAATAGTGATCCCAGACACTGGTGAGCGTCGCGCCGCCGTCGGCGGTCCGCCAGACGCCACCGGACCCGGTGGCGATATAGGCGACCTCCTGCGTGGTGGGATCGAAGGCGATGTCCCGGATGCGGCCGCCAATGTTGCTCGGGCCGAGCTCGGCCCACACCTGGTCCGTGCTCGGCGAGCCCTTGGCCGCCGTGCCCATCGCCTTGGACTGAGCGATCGCCTCGTTGACTGCGGCGTCCGGGATCGAGCCGTCAGGGTTGGCGCGCTGGAGGTACATGTATTCGTCGGCCCCGAGCGGCTCGGGCATGACGGCCGACGGCGCCGCTGCCTGCTCCGTCCCGTCGCTTCCGGTGACCACCGCGGCCCCGGCAACCACGAGCGCCGCGAGGGCCGCCGCGGCGACCACGATCGCGGCAAGTTTTCTGGTGTGCATCGGTACGCGTACCTCCCCAGGTCGTATGACGCGCCTGCACTGCTCCCCACTCGCCGAGTGCCTCTCCTGGTGATATCCACGGCGTTTTCCGGTGATATCAACCGGGTGGACGCACCGACGCCGGGGGGAGCCTACAAAATATTGGATTGCAAAATCGGCGCTGCGGCTGACTGACCCGCGGGCCGTGCAAGAATCGCTCGATGGTCCAACTCCGTCGCCACCGCCGCCCACTGGCGGTCGTGGGGCTCGCGGTGGCAGCGCTGGTGGTCGTCCTGACCGCGAAGGCGCTCGACGCGGACGACTCCGTTGCCGACCCGTGTCGGCCCCCGAGCGCCGCTCCACCGGCCGAAATCGCGCTCATGCCGGCCGGGCTGTCCTTCGACCAGATCGGGACGGTGACACGCGTCCGGCGCGACGACCGCAACCTCATGGTGCAGGCGTTCACGACCAAGCCGCTCGATGAGGTCACCGTGCTGATCCAGGACGCGGTCATCGCCGCCGGCTACCGCCCCGCGGGCATGGACAACGAGGGCTTCGAGGCGGAAGTCTTCTTCAACAGCGGGTCGTATGCCGCAGGGCAGGCACGTGTGGGGCAGTACGGGTGCGAGGGTCGGTGGGACATCGACCTCGTCCTACTCAACCGTGACGCCGTGCCCACCGGCACGACTCCCACGACGACGACGCCTTGACTTGCGTCAAATTCGAAACAGGACGAGCGTCAGCTTCGACGCGCCCTCGCAGTCCGGGATCTCGTTCACGCGCCAGCCACCGCGAATGTCCTCGCCCGTGAAGAGCGCCTCCATTTCCCCGGGCTCCGACTCGCGTCGGCCTGCGGCGTAGCCGGCGTCCTCCAGCTCCTCGCCGAAGAACGCGGCCACATCCTCGAGCCCGCCCGGAACTGCCCCCTCGATCACGCCCTGGCCCTCGAACGGCGTCTTGCTCGCGGTCAGCTTCGTCCCCGGCGGCAGCGGAAAGTCGTCCGGGAGCAGCATCGGTCGCGCGATCTCGCGGTCGACGCCGGCGCAGCGCGGCAGCGGACCGGCGGTCCGCGACGCGTCCCCGCCGCCGCAGCCCGCGAGCACCATGAGGCACAGGATTGGATATGTAGGGTTGCGCCCGCGAGGCATTGGGGAGGCCCATTCTCATCACGCGCGCCCTGTTGGCGACCGGTCTACTCGTGGCCGGACTCGCCGCTTGCGGCGGTGACGGCGGCGATTCCGGAGCGGAGGAGGCCTCCGGCAACGTCAGCTTCCTCGTCTTCGGCGAGCCGGAGGAGCTGAAGGCGTTCCGCGGCGTCGTCGACGCGTTCCGGCAGGTCGAGCCCGACGTCACCGTAAAGCTGATCGAGGCAAGCGACCGAGATGACCTGCTCGCCCGCCTCTCGACGTCGTTCGCCGGTGGCTCGCCGCCTGACCTCTTCCTGCTCAACTACCGCTTCTACGGCCAGTTCGCTGCCCGAGACGTCCTCGATCCGATCGAGGGCCGGCTGGAGGGCTCGGACGCGTTCGACGAGGGCGACTTCTACCCTCAGGCGCTCGATGCCTTCCGCTTCGACGGCCGCCTTGTCTGCCTGCCCCAGAACATCTCGAGCCTCGTCGTCTACTTCAACCGCGCCTTGTTCAAGCAGGCGAAGGTGCCGGAGCCGAAGGCGGGCTGGACGTGGAACGACATGGTCGAGCGGGCGATCAAGCTGACGCGCGACACAGACGGTGACGGCAACATCGACCAGCACGGGCTCGGCGTCGAGCCGTCGATCATCAGGATCGCCCCGTTCGTCTGGTCGAACGGCGGCGAAGTCGTCGACGACGAGAAGGAGCCGACGCGCTTCACGCTCGACACGCCCGAGGCGATCGAGGCGATGGACGCGTTCTTCGCCCTCCGACAAGAGCACCTGGCGATTCCGTCCGACCAGGAGGTCGAGGCGGAGGACGACGAGACCCGCTTCCAGAACGGCCGCGAGGCGATGCTGCTCTCCTCGCGGCGCTCGACGCCGGCCTTCCGGACGATCACCGCGTTCGACTGGGACGTGGCGCCGCTGCCGAGGCACGGCGAGCAGGCCGGGATCCTGCACAGCGACGCGTACTGCATGACCAAGGCGTCGAAGAACAAGGAGGCCGCGTGGGCGTTCATGGAGTTCGCGCTCGGCCCCGAGGGCCAGCGGATCACCGCGCGGAGCGGGCGGACGGTTCCCTCGCTGAAGGCCGTCGCGGAGTCGGGTGACTTCCTCGACTCCTCGCTGAAGCCCGCTCACTCCGAGGTCTTCCTCGACACGATCCCGGCGATCCGTCGAGTCCCGACGGTGTCAACCTGGCCGGAGATCGAGGATGCATCGGGGCCGATCCTGGAGCAGGGCTTGTACCGGGGCCTGCCGGCGGAAGAGGTCGCGAAGCAGCTCGTCGAGCAGACGGCTCCGATCTTCGAACGCGCGGAGCGGTAAGCCGCTGGGTCCAGTGCCCCCGGCAAGAATCGAACTTGCGCACGCGGTTTAGGAAACCGCTGCTCTATCCACTGAGCTACGGGGGCGCTTTTCGGCCTGGTTGAGCCGGTTCGCGGGCATGGTAGCTCCGCTTCGGTTCACGCCCCGGTCCGCGCCGCCTCCCCGTACTAGCCCGACGACGCGGTTTCGTCGTGAGGAGCGCCCACCGGCTTGGACTCCGGCGAGCCGCGCTGGCGCAGGTAGATCGTGAAGACGGCCAGTGTGCCGACGGCAAGGAACTCCGACTGCCAGTTCTCGAGTGTCCGCTCCCAGAATTCCGCGTTCACGAGGTAGCCGCCCCAGCTGATCGTGCGCTCGTCGTGCGCGCGCTGCTCGTCGTTGAACTGGCGCCAACCGTTGAGCGACTGCACCGCCCAGCTGGCGAAGAAGATCGTGAGCATGACGAGGAGCAACGAGTGCTCGTACACCCTCGTTCGCCAGTCGTCGACCCTGGCCCAGAGCGGGCTCCCAGCCGATGCCCCCGAGCCGATCCGTTGCTGCTCGTTCGTCTCCAATCCGGCGTCCCTGAGCTGCTTGGACTCGTTCGAGCCGCGCTGGACGAGCCAGATCGTCGCCGCGATGAGGAGCGAGAACTGGAGAAACTCGGACTGCCAGTTCTCGAGTACCGCGCCGCCGAAGTCCGTGGAGAACACGTAGTCGTGCCACGAGAGTGGCTCGCTTCCATGGGCGACCTGCTCCGCGTTGAAGGCGTGCTGGCCGGCGAGCGACTGTCCGAAGAGGGCCGCGACGAACAGCGCCAGGAAGAAGAGCGAGAGGCTGTTGTCGAAGAGGAAGCGTCTCACGCGGCGATCAACCCCACCAGCGTGTAGACGACGATCACTGCGACGATGACGACGCAGTAGGCCCAGAACATCGCTCTCACGGACGCCGCTTACCCGGTTTCCCGGTCGGTTACGCAGGACCCGCGTTTAGGGTCGAGTCGATGCGCTCGCGCCGGATGATCACCGTCGTCGGCTGCCATGCCGGCGGCGAGGTCGGAAATGTCGTCGTCGGCGGTGTGCTCCCGCCCGCCGGCGCCACCGTGTTCGAGCAGATGGAGACGCTGCGTGACGAGGGTGACTGGCTGCGCCGACTGTTGCTGCGCGAGCCGCGTGGCAGCGTCGCCGTCCACGCCAACCTGGTCGTTCCGCCGACGCGACCGGACTGCGACGCCGGCTTCATCATCATGGAGCCGACCGAGTACCCGGCCATGTCCGGCTCGAACACGATCTGCACGACGACCGTCCTGCTCGAGACAGGGATGGTCGACATGGAGGAGCCGGAGACCGTCGTCCGGCTGGACGCGCCGGGCGGCGTCGTCGAGGCACGTGCCTCCTGCCGCGACGGCCGCTGCGAGAGCGTCGAGTTCACGAACGTGCCGTGCTTCGCCGACCGCCTCGACGCACCGCTCGAGGTGGAAGGGCTCGGCACTCTGACGGTCGACGTCGCCTACGGAGGCATGTGGTACGCGATCGCCGACGCGCGGGCGCTCGGGTTCGCGATCGAGCCGCACGAGGCGCGAGAGCTCTCGCTCGCCGGCGAGCAGATCCGCGCCGCCGCGCGCGAGCAGCTGCCCTGCGAACACCCCGAGAACCCGGCGATCGCCGGCGTGAGCATCGTCCAGATCGCCGAGCCTTGGCAGGGCGTGGGCGCGGTGACCAGGAATGCGGTCGTCGTCGCTCCGGGGCGGCTCGACCGCTCCGCGACCGGAACCGGCCTGTCCGCGCGGATGGCCGTCCTGCACGCGCGCGGCCTCATGGGCGTCGGCGATGCGATGACGCACGCCTCGGCGATCGGCTCCACCTTCGACGGCCGGATCGTCGCCGAGACGCAGGTCGGCGGGCGACCGGCGATCGTCCCCGCGATCCGTGGCAGTGCGTGGATCACCGGCGTCTCACAGGTCTACGTCGACCCCGACGATCCGTTTCCCGAGGGCTACCTGCTCGCGGACACGTGGGGTGTCAGCGGACTCGACCTCCAGGAGTGAGTACTAGGGCGTTCGCCGCCTGAGCGTCAGCGCGCCGAGAACGAGCGCGAGGACGATGCAACCGACGACGACCGCGACGTCGAACCAGAACCGCGCGTCGACGTCGTCCGCCGCCACCTTCGCGAGCGCCTCGTAGGCGTACGTGAACGGGAGAAAGTCGGAGATGCGCTCCAGGAGCTCGGGCATCTGGTCGCGCGGGATGAACAGGCCGGCGAGTAGGAGCTGCGGGAGGATGAAGGCGGGCATGAACTGGACGGCCTGGAACTCGCTGGTCGAGAAGGCGCTCAGGAACAGACCCAGTGCCATGCCGAGCACCGCGTTGGCGATCGCCAGGGCAACGACGCCCCAGATCGGTCCCGCCGTTTCGACGTCCAGGAGCCCGAACGCGACGGCGCCGGTGACGCCGGCCTGCACAGCGGCGACGAACGCGAAGGCGAGGCCGTAGCCGAACAGCAGGTCGGGCTTCGCGAGCGGCATCGACATGAGTCGCTCGAGCGTGCCCGTCGTCCGTTCACGCAGCATCGCGATCGACGTGATCAGGAACATCATCACCAGCGGGAAGAGCCCGATCAGCGGGGCGCCGATCCGGTCGAACGTCTCCGGCTGGTAGTAGAAGACGTACTTGAAGAGCGTCAACAGCGCCGGCGGCACGACCAGGATGAGCGCCAGCGTCCTGTGATCACGGCGCAGCTGGGCAGCGACGCGATAGGCCGTGGCCACGGTGACGCGGGCGCTCATGAGGCCTCCGCCAGGGCGAGAAACGCCGCCTCGAGGTCGTCGGTTCCAGTCTGGTCAAGAAGCCCGTCCGGTGATCCGGTCGCGACGATCTGGCCCTCACGGAGAAGGACGAGCTCGTCGCAGCGCTCGGCCTCGTCCATCACGTGCGTCGAGACGAGAACGGTCTTGCCCGCGGCCGCCAGCGACTTGAACTGAGCCCAGAGGTCCCGCCGCAGGACGGGGTCGAGCCCGACGGTCGGCTCGTCGAGCACGAGGACGTCGGGCTCGCCGAGCAGCGCGACCGCGAGAGAGGCGCGCGAGCGCTCGCCGCCGGAGAGGTTCCGGTTGAGCAGCGATTGCTGAGGCCCCAGGCCGACGGCGGCGATCGTCTCGTCGATGCGCTCCGACGGGGCGTCGAGCACGCTGGCGAAATAGGCCAGGTTCTCGCGGACGGTCAAATCGCTGTAGACGGATGGCGCCTGCGTCACGTAGGCCACCCGGCGGCGAAGCTCGGCGGTCCCAGCAGGCTGCCCGAGGACCTCGACGTCGCCGCCTTGGACGATCTGGACGCCGACGATGGAGCGCATGAGCGTCGTCTTGCCGGAGCCGCTCGGCCCGAGCAAGCCCGTGACGACCCCGCGGTTAACGGTGAGCGAGACGCCGGGCAGCACCAGCTTCTCTCCCCGCTGAACTTTCAGCTCCCGTATCCGGATGACGGCGTCGATGGTCGTCATAGGTTGCCCTGAAACCAGGTCGTCGCCCGCGGTGTAATGAGAGGGATGCGGCGGCTCGTCCTGCTCGCTGTGCTCGTTCTCGCTGTGGGAGCAGGCCCGGCGCCCGCCGCCGTGCTCGGAGAGCAGCGCGTCCTGATCGTGCTCGCAACCTGGGGACCGGAGCCGTACTCCCAGGCGACCGCGCGAGCGGCACTCGACGAGGCGGCTGCGTACATGCGGAGCGTCTCGTTCGGCCGCACGTGGATCGTCGGCGAGGTCACGCCGTGGCTACGGCCGCTGACCGCGCGCCCGGTCTGCGATCTGCAGCGGATCTCGGACGCCGCCCTCGCCGCCGCGCGCGCTCAGGGCTACGACACCGCCCGCTTCACGACGCTCGGCATCGCCGTGCCCCGGATCGACTGCTTCTGGACGGGGGCGTACTTCCCGCCCGGGATCTGGATGAACGGCGAGATGAATCGACACTTGATCGCCCACGAGCT
>Ga0081455_10004117_pt1 | contig 16444 bp, 16 predicted proteins | sample TabmetS3T2R1_FD_70207 | JGI IMG/M metagenome (GOLD analysis project Ga0081455, IMG submission 70207) | Tabebuia heterophylla rhizosphere microbial communities from the University of Puerto Rico - S3T2R1 | ecosystem: Host-associated > Plants > Roots > Rhizosphere ... | reverse complement strand
CTACAGCCGCTTCCTGGCCAGCCAGTTTGTGTTTCGCTGCGGCCTGGCGCTGGCGCTGCCGCTGTTCCCGCTCTACTGGGTGCGCGAACTGAACGCCTCGGACTCCTGGATCGGCATCATCAACACCGTCCAGAACGCGGTGCTGTTGGGCGCCTACTTCATGTGGTCGGCGCTCTCGCGGCGGCGCGGCGCTGTCCGCCGTTGTCTGCTGTGGCCCGGCGTTCTTTCGCCGCCTCGATGCTGGCCCGCAGTGCGGCCAAGAGATCGACTGATGGCGCACCGGGCTCGGCGTCCTGGGTCAGAGTGCGCCCCGTCGCCTTGGCATCAATCAGGGCGGTCAATGTCTCCCGGTGGACATCGCGATACCTGCCCGGATCCAATTGGTCATCAGACAGGGAATCGATCAGCGCCTCGGCCATCGCGAGCTCTTGGCTTGGCGTCGACCATTCGTCCTCGCTCGCCTGGAACGGGAAGGAGGGCTCTCGGACCTCGTCAGGCCACAGCATCGTTGCGAGAACGAGTACGTCGCCGTGGACTCGCAATGCCGCGACAATCTCGCGACTGCGGAGGGTGACCTTCGCGATGGCGACGCGGCCCTGCTTCCGCAGCGCGTCTCGCAGCAGCCGGTACGCCTTGGCGCCCTGCGGTTCGGGTTCGACGTAGTAGCTGCGGTCGAGGTAGATGGGGTCGACTGCCTGTATTGGCAGGAATGAGATCACCTCGATGGAGCGCGAGGTCTTGGCGGGCAGCATGGCGAGGTCGACCTCGCTGAGCATCACAATCTCGCCGGTTGCCGACTCGTAGCCACGCCCGATCTCCTCGTAGGGCACCTCGGCGCCATCGATCGAGCACACCCGCTTGTACTGCACCCGGCCACCGTCGTTGACGTGGACCTGGTGGGAGGGAATGTTCTTGCTCTCGGTCGCCACGTACAGCCGAACCGGAATCGTCACCAAGCCGAAGGAGATAGTGCCTCTCCACACGACCCGCATCGCCGTATCCCTCCGAACAGGTTGATGACCAGCCAATACCACCGTCATACCCGGCTCCCTCCATTGTCACCGCGGGCCCGCGGATATACCTCACCCCCCGGCACGTCATCAGGCCGACTGCTAGTCGGCACTGACTCGAACATACTCTCGATTCTTGCGTTGATCTAGTTCTCGTAGGCAGCCGACAAGCGATGAGTTTCGGGCGGTCTTGCCCGGCATTTCCGCAGGCGAGGGCATGCTCGATACATGCCGAACATCGACCAGCCCAGGCGGCTCGTCGTCACGATTCTGGTTACTCTGCTGGTGGGTTGTACGCCTTCTGATAACACCCCGCCGGCCGAGCGGACGCCCGTGACCCATAACCAGGTGCCACCCGGACTCATCGCATTCGTGTCTGATCGCGAAGGCTCCGAAGCGCTGTTCGTCATGCACCCCGATGGCTCAGGCGTACGGCGCCTCACCGGTGAGCTGCCAGCCGTGTCCCACCCGTCCTGGTCAGCAGACGGGCAGCGGATCGCGTTCAATGCCGGATCGCCCACAGCGAGCGACATCTACCTGATCAACATAGACGGCTCGGGGCTGACGAAGATCACCAGTGACGCGGGCGCCAACTTCTATCCCACCTGGTCTCCGGACAGCTCGCGCCTGGCGTTCAGTTCCAATCGAGACGGTGACTGGGACATTTATGTGATGAATGCCGACGGTTCCGAAGTGCGGCAGCTCGTCGATTCCCCAGGGCTGGATGACAAGCCACAGTGGTCGCCCGATGGGTCGCGGATCGGCTTCGCCACGACGCGGGGCGGATTTCCGGAACTCATGGCGGTCGACCCCGAGACGGGCGAGGAACAGACGCTTCTTTCGCACGCCGTCAACGGACTGAATCCGGCGTGGTCCTTGGATGGGACCCAGCTCGCCTTCAACGTTGTGACCTCGCGGGGGTTCGACATTGACGTCATGTCCTCTGACGGAGACGATCGGCGATCAGTGCTGTCCTCTGATGCGACCGAGGAGCGACCGCGCTGGTCCCCCGATGGTGAGCAGCTCACCTATTACTCGGACGCCGGCGGTTCGTGGGAGGTCTACACCGTGTTGATCGCAACCGGCGCTGCCCGATCGCTGACCGACAGCCCGGGGTTCGACGGACAGCCGGCGTGGCAGCCAACTCCGCGGTGAAGCGTGTGGCGCAGCCGCCGCGAACTCGCTGACATCGACGTCTTACGATCGAAGGCCACCGAGATTCAGCAATCGAGGACGCGCCGTGACCAGTCAACCCGTCCTGTTCATCCAGGGTGCCGGGAACATGAATGAGCCCGAGGGTAGTGGCCGGCTCGCCGCGTACCTGGCGCGCGAGCTCAGCCCCGACTGCCGCGTGATCGCTCCCGAGATGCCACATGCCGACAGTCCCGGCTACCAATCGTGGAGGGATCGGATCGAGCAAGAGCTTGCGGCAATCGATGAGCAGGTGATGTTCATCGGCCACTCCTTCGGCGGCTCTGTGCTGCTGAAGTACCTCGCCGAGGGCTCGTACCGAACGTCTGTTCGGGGCTTGTTCCTGGTTTCGGTTCCCAACTGGGGACCGGACGGCTGGGCTTACGCCGAATTCGCAGTCCCGGACGATCTTGGTTCGAGGCTGCCAGCAACGAAGATTTTCCTGTACCACAGTCGCGATGATCCGGAGGTGCCGTTCGCGCATCTCGGCTACTACCAGGAGCGCCTCCCCACAGCGGCCGTCCGGCCGATCGCGGGATCTGAGCACTCGTTCGTCGACGGGCTTCCGATGCTCGTCGACGACATCAAGAGCCTGACTCCATGAAGATCAACTGCTGGCGCCGTACCCACTGTCCTGAGCCGATGCCACAGCCTCATGCTGTGGCGGAGTCCAACCCCAGCGATTTGTCGTCTCGGCTCGTCCCACCCTGCTATGTGATTGAGGTTCGAGTCAGGCCCTTCCGGTATGCATGACCATCACCGGATATGGCCCTGGAGCAATCTCGGCTGTGGCGTGCTCAGCGGGGATCACGTTGTCCATCTGCATTCGGAAACTGTCTGCCTCGGTTGCGTCGAATCTGACGCGCCAACCCCAACCACCGCCCCACTCGCCCTCCAGCTCGAGGATTGTACCGGCGCTGTCGCGGCTTCCAGACAACATCATCGGCGCCGGCTTCTGATGCCACGAGTCGCCCCACATAGCGACCAACGCGCCGCCATCATCGGCAGGTCCGACGACCACCAGTCCGTCCTGTGGGCCGTCGTCCGGATGTTCCCACCAGTAGGCAATTGAGGCGAGGTGGCCGCCGGCAGCAGTCGTCACGGTCACCCTCGCGGGAGCCTCGGCGAATGGGTCGCTGGGCATCAACCGAAACCCGTTGTTCCCCACCCAGGTCCCGGCGGAATTGGGCAGCAGCATCCGTCAACAATAGAGACACGTGCATGCCCGCGCGAGCGTGTCGGCCGGCGATGCCCGTCGTGTCGGCGCGGACACCAGGTCTTCTAGGAGGTGGCATGCGCCAGGTCGAGTACTCGGTTGCGATGAGCCTTGACGGCTACATCGCCGGTCCACACGGTGAGAGCGACTGGATCCTCATCGATCCAGAAATCGACTTCGACGCGATCTTCGCACGCTTCGACACCATCCTCATGGGCCGAAAGACGTACGAGACGACGCGGACCAGTCAAGGCGGATCCACGCCAGGCATCGACTCTTACGTCTTTTCGCGAACTCTGCGGCAGGCCGACTGCCGCGGCGTCACCGTCTCTGACAACCCGTCGCAGACGGTTTCGGAGCTGAAGAAGCAATCGGGGAAGGACATGTGGCTTTTCGGTGGCGGTGAGCTCTTCCGCAGCCTGCTCGAGCTAGGGCTCGTCGACCGGGTCTCAGTCGCGATCATCCCGGTCCTTCTCGGGAGCGGTCTTCGATTGCTGCCAGACTCGCCCGGCCGAGCCCAGCTTCGGTTGGTCGAGCATCAGATCTACGCCAAGACCGGCACTGTGTCACTGGAATATGAGGTCACCCGGAAACGAGCTCGGTCAAGGGTGAGCTGACCGCGCGGCGCGGCCCAACACAGCAGCTTGGAATCCTGCTTAGGAGCCCGGTTCATCGAGCTCGATCTCTTGCAGCGGATCGCCGCCGTCAATGAGTAACTTTCCGCCCGGCACCAATGCGGCTCGAATTCGACGCCGGGCCTGTTCGCCGGCGCGCGGATGACGACCGTCGAGCGCGCCGACCCTAATCGCAAAAGCCAAGTCGTAAGCCGCTTCCCCTGGTTCCAGCTCGAGGTCCTCGGCTGCCACACATCGGACGCTCATCCGGCCAGCGGCGATCTCGGTGGCGGCGAGTCGCTCGATCTGGGCGACGCCCTTCGCTGATCGGTCGATCACCAGCACGTGCCCATCGCCGATCCTCTGGACCACGGCCCGTGCTGCGGTACCAGGTGCACCTCCAATCTCGAGTACCCGCATGCCTGGTCGGAGCGGCAGGGCCTCGACGATCTCCGCGAGCCGAGGTGACAGTGATGCAGTCATGCCGTTAGTGAAGCAAGCCTGCCTTCCGCTGCGTGCGTCGATCCTCGCTCCGAAGTGCTCGCTGGTGCGAGTGCCTGATGAGCTGATCGATATCTGCGCGGCGTGGGGCGGGGTTGAGAATGCACGCCCAGGCTTGGGCGCCGTACACCGGATGGGGCATGAGCCGGTTGGTCTCAGAGAAGTCGATGTTGAGCCGAAAGACTCCCGGCCGGTCGAGGTCGGAGTCCTCGTCGAATCCTGGCATGTTGCGCAAGACGATCGTCGCGAACGGTCGTATGCGCTCGGCTCCGACGTAGAAGAAGCGGTTTCCCCAGTTGCTCTCCGGAGCGCCCATCTTCTCGGTGGCCTCGATCCAGGCCACCTGAGGCAGTGCACAGATCTGATCAGTCAGCTCATCCATTGCCGCAGAATCGATTGTCATGTCCCTCTAGCGTACCGTTGACCAGCAGTTGAGACTTATTGCAAGGGACCAAGCGGGAAGGGACCGGTGAAGCCCCCAAAAGGGGTCCAATCCGAGAATGTCGGCTACCGCCCCGCGGACTTAGCGCGGAGGCATGGCATATCCGCTCAGGCAATCCGCAACTACGAGCGCGACGGGCTGCTACCAGCCGCTCAGCGCACCCTAAGCGGCTACCGGGTCTACACAGCTACTCATGCGCAGGCGCTTCGGACCTTCCTCGCCTTGGTTCCGGCACACGGTTATCACGCCAGTCGTGCAGTGATGCGTGCGGTCAACGGCGGAGACATCGATTCGGCGTTGCGCATTATCGATGAGAGCCATGCCAGCCAGTTACGGGACCGGGCCACGCTGAATGCCGTCGCTACAGCCATCGGCGTACTCACCGAGCCGCCCAGTGACGGTCCATTTGAGAACGGGGCTGACTGGATGATCGGCGAGCTGGCCCACCGGATCGGCGTGACGCCCGCGACACTGCGCAAGTGGGAGCGCGCCGGAATCCTCGACCCGGCACGCGACGGCGCGACCGGGCATCGCCGCTACGACGCCGAAGACGTCCGCGATGCTGAATTGGCACGCCTGCTCAGACGCGGCGGCTACCTGCTCGCCGACATCGCCCCAGTCTTGGCTCAGGTTCGTGAGGCCGGAGGACCCGGTGCCCTTGCCCAGTCCCTGGACGCATGGCGGCAGCGCCTTACCAGCCGGTCTCGCGCAATGCTCATCGCTGCGGGCCAGCTCGCCGATTACCTGCAGCTTCTCGCAGCCGCGCCATCGAACGGTGAGCCCGAGCGTTAGAGGTCACCGTCGCGGGGTCAGGTCAGCGCGCCGACGGTCGCCGCGACGCGGGTTGCGCCGGATGGATGCAACATGATCGTGTAGTGGTTGAGCTGCGGTACTTCGTCGATGGTCAGCGAGGGCAGTCGACTGCGCCAGCGCACCAGCTCCTCCTCCGGATAGAGGCCGGGCGGCTGGCCGAGCAGCCCGCGTGACACCACGAGGAGTCGCGCTGGACCGGAGAAGCCGCCAAGCACGTCGGCCGTATCCGGATCTTGGAATTGTTCTCGGGCGTCCTGGCGGACCGCCTCCGACGAGACCGAGGATCTCAGGTCCGGCGGGCTCCCCACCAAGTCATAGTCAACGTAGTCTGCGACGGCATCGCTCCAAGCATCTCGCAGGGCAGGGTGGGCTTGCCAGAATCGGCGGTAGGCGTCCCGGCTTGGAAACGTTCTCCGCAGTCGCTGCAGGGCGGGGCCCAGTGTCTGCTCGGTGACCTGGTCCGCGTCGATGCCCACCGGAAGCTGGAAGGGCAACCCTCCATCGACGAGTACCAGACCGGAGACGAGTTCCGGAAACCGTCGGACCAGCGCGGCGGCCACGAAGCCACCCATCGAGTGGCCGACGAGCACCACAGGTCCCGGTGCGAAAGCGGTGATCAGCGCGGCAACGTCGTCAGCGTGCCGGTCGATCCCCCACGGTCCCGGCAAGGTAGAGCTGGCACCTCGACCCCGAAGATCCGGGGCCAGCAGCCGGTATCCGGGCAGTGCCTCGGCCAGCAGTGCGAAATTGCGGTGGTTGGCGGTGATTCCGTGCACAGCCACGACCGTCGTTCCGCTGGACGGATTCCACTCCCCGCCGTGCAACAGGCCACCAGTGACTGGCGCACTGATCGATCGGTAGGAGGGCATCACTGCGCTGACCACCCGCCATCCATGGTGTAGGAGGCGCCGGTGATCATCGCTGCGTCCGGACCGACAAGCCAGCCGACCAGTGCTGCGACCTCCTCAGGCTCGACCAGGCGCTTGATCACGTTGTGGGTCAGCATGATCGTTTCCAGCACCTCCGACTGCGCGAGCCGATGAAGTCTGGCCTGGTCGGCGACCTGCTTCTCCACCAGCGGCGTCCGCACGTAACCGGGATTCACGCAGTTGCTCGTCACACCGTGGGGACCACCCTCCAGTGCGGTCACCTTGGAAAGACCCTCGAGGGCGTGCTTGGCGGTGACGTATGCGGATTTGTACGCCGACGCCCGCAGGCCGTGGACCGAGGACACATTCACGATCCGGCCGTAGCCCTGGGCATACATGTACGGCAGGGCTGACCTGATCAGCCGGAACGGGGCTTCCACCATGATCATCAGCATCCTGTGAAAAATGTCCGGATCAAGTTCCTCAATGGGACTGACCTGCTGGATCCCGGCGTTGTTGACCAGGATGTCCACCCCGAGCTCGACGCTGCTCAGGGCTGCTGGGTCGCTGAGGTCCAGATGCCAGGCCGCTCCCCCGGTTTCAGTAGCCACCGACTGGGCCCCCGCCATATCAAGATCAGCTATCTGCACCGCCACGCCCATTCCGGCAAGCCGGCGGGCGATTGCAGCACCAATTCCACTCGCGCCACCGGTGATCAACGCGGAGCGACCCTGCAGCCCTGACGAATCGTCCATGAGACCATCCTTTCCGATATGCGCCGTTCCACGGCGTGGACCTCGGTGGCACGGAGAGCATGCGGCCGGATTAGGGAATTCTCCGCACGCGACTAAGGCCCTGCTGGGGCCAGCCTGTGAGGCACGAACAGCCCTGAGATGCAGTACCCGGTCGAACCGCCGACGTCCCATGAATCTGTCAGCCTCTGGGAGCGACCGCTGCGCCAACTGGGCAATGGGTCATTCACGGTGATCATGGGCCGTGGCCCTACCTCCACTACCGCTCATCAGCGGCCCTGCCGCCCAGCATGCGCGACAGCAAGGCGCCTCAGGCCAGCCGCTCGGGCACCGGCAGTAGCTGTGGCAGCTCGGCTGCCCCGGATCGCTGCACCGTCGTCAGCAGCCGGTCACACTCGAGCAGGGCGAGCGGGTTTCCACCGGTTTCCGCCGTCAGCCGTGTCACCACACCGGGTGCGTAGCCCGGACCAAGCAGCCGAGTGGCATCCTCGAAACGCAGGCCGCCCAAGCGGTCCTCCGTGCAGCCGTCGAGGGATACCGGCATTGCGGCCCCGTTGCGCCGAGTCAGGAGAAAGGCGAGCCGGTCGCGCCGAGTGATCCGCTACCGGCCGTGGCAAGGAGGTCATCGATCCTGGTGAGGACGTCGGCTCGGCCGACGAGCGGATGCGACCCGGCCACCGGCCGGTGCACATGCCCCATGGCCGCAATCTTGGCCTGCCGGGCGCGTTCATCGTACGTTGGCCTACGCGGACGGAGACTGGGAGCGCTCGATGAAGGCTTTTGTTTCGGAGAAGTACGGGCCGCCTGAGCTGCTTCGGTTGGCGGAAGTGGAGAAGCCCGTCCCCGCCGCGAATGAGGCGCTGGTGAAGGTGCTGGCAGTATCGGTCAATCCTGCGGATTGGCGTTCCATGCGTGCCAAGCCTTTCTTCGCGCGCGCCACCATGGGATTGCTGCGGCCGAAACATCAGATCCTCGGTGGCGACATTGCCGGTCGAGTGGAAGCAGTGGGCAGCGGCGTGAGCCAGTTCAAGCCCGGCGACGAGGTCTATGCCAATCTCTTAGATCACGGTTTCGGCGGCTTTGCGGACTACGTTTCGGTGCCATTCGAGGTTATGGCCTTGAAGCCGGCAAACCTGTCGTTTGAGGAAGCGGCTGCAGTTCCGATGGCAGCGGTAACCGCCCTTCAAGGCCTTCGCCACCACGGAGAAATCCAGGCCGGGCAGCAGGTGCTTATCAATGGCGCGTCCGGCGGCATCGGCACCTTTGCGGTCCAGATCGCCAGGTCGTATGGCTCCGAGGTGACCGGGGTGACCAGCACCCGGAACATCGATCTCGTCGGTTCGCTCGGCGCCGATCACGTCGTCGACTACACCACGACAGACTTCTTCCGTAGCGGGCGGCGCTACGACCTCATCCTCGACACCATCGGGAATGTATCGGTGCGCGATCTCAGACGTGCGCTTGCAGAGGGCGGCAAAGCCGCTGTCGTCGGGTTTACCACCGTGGCGAAGCTGCTCAGCGCTTCGCTGCGCGGTGGCAATGACGTCGCTCAAGTGTCGGCGCACGTGGCCAGCCCGGATCTGGAGTTCCTTTCGATCCTGATTGAGGCCGGCAAAGTGCGACCCCAGATCGACCGGCGCTATCCGTTCGCCGAAATCCCCGCAGCAATCGCGTACCTCGAACAAGGCCACGCCAGAGGGAAGGTCGTCGTGGGTGCGCCCTGAGGATCTGCGCCGGTCCGACATGGACGCCACGAAGAGCTGGGACGTAGGCTCACGGCAGCCGCATCAGTGAGGTGCCCATGTCGGACGGACACAAGCGAGGGCCGCGGGTTCCTCCCCGCTGGTTCGTCCGCCTTGCGTGGCACACGCACCGGGCCTTGTACCGCCTCACTGGTGGGCGAGTCGGACTATGGCGGGCGAGGTCCAACCGTTGGGGCACACTGCGCCTTACGACGACTGGGCGCCGCACGAACCAAGACCGCAGCGTCATACTCGGCTACCTTGAGGACGGTCCGAATCTCATCATGCTGGCGATGAACGGTTGGGCCGACGGCGAGCCTGCTTGGTGGCTCAACCTTCAGGCGCATCCGAACGCTAGAGTCGACCTCGCCGACGGGCCACGTTCGATCAGAGCGCACGCAGCGACGGGAGCCGAACGGTCCCGCCTGTGGGCCAAGTGGCGTGAGGTGGAGCCGAACTTGGATGCCTACGCGGCGCTCCGTTCGTCTCAAACCGCCGTGGTGGTCCTCGAACCACGAGAGGTCTAACACACTGACGTGTGGCGAGCGGGGGCTGAACCCGACGCTCGGCTCCAGGCCTCGCCAGAGGTGGTGACCGTGGTATCGCTGTCGGCTGACTCCTCGATTGCCAGCGCGACCTGCTGGTCCTGGGCTCCCTCGGCCAGCGGATAGGGCTCCGGTCCCTCACCGCGGACCCGGTCCGCCATGCGCTCCAGCAAGGTTGCCATGGCGATCTCATCATCCATCCAGCGCCGATCCGGGTAGGGATTGCGATACAGCACCTCGGAGCCGAGGGAGATGTGCTCGGTGTCGTAGCCGATCAGGTCGAGGTCGTACCCGGTCTGCCGTCGCACTAGAGGGGTGCGGACAAGGGTGCGAGGGCCCGCCATCCGTATCACCTCGTCGTTGTGCAGCTCGCCCGCCGATCCCCGCACCGTGAGCCGCCGGAACCGCAGCTGGTTACGCGTCTGCCCCTCGGTGAAGTCGTACACCCCGGAGCGTTCGTCGCCGAAGTCGAGGGTCGCGATCGTTGTGGTTGTAGGGTGCGCGTCCTCGTCGTCAGTCCAGCCCGCTCGGCTCAGCGGACTGACCAGCGGCGCAGTGAACCGGGTGGCCCGGACCGAAACCGGCCCGCGGCCAGCAGCGAGCAGATGTCGGATCAGCGCAACCGCGTGGTACTGCTGCGTGGAGGAGACTTGCACCTGCGTCGGCGTACCGATGGCGCCGGATGCGACCAAGGCCGCCCGGGCGGCGTGCGAGGGCATCATCGGGTACTGCTCGGCGACCTGGACCAGCCCGGAGTCGCCCACTGCCGACCACAGTGCGCGAAGACCTGCGAGACCAGGAGCGGGCGGGGTCTCGGCCAGCACCGGCAACCCCCGGTCGACCGCCTCGGTGATGAAACTCGGTGTCACATGCCGCGGTGTCGCGGTCAGCACAAAGTCGATGCTGACCTCCCGTAGACACGCGTCCAGGGAGGTGAAGGCCGGCACATCCAGGCGGCGCGGTGTGCGTACCACCACCCCTGCGCACCGGATTGTGCCGAGCTCGCGCGCCACTTTGAGGAACATCTGCGCACGCCAGCCGCTGCCGATCAGCGCGAACGTGATCACGCGGAAACGGTAGCGCCGTCCCACTCGCTGCTCAGACGGGTGACCGGCCAAAGGCGGCAGCAAGACCGATGGCGAGGGTGCGTGCGATCAAAAGGAGAGGTGACCGGTGACGATCCGAGCTGCCGAGCGAGTCGCCGACAAGTGACGACTCGCGCGAACGTGCATCGATTTCGCTGTAGGAGAACGTGATCGCCGGGAAGAAATGGACCTGGAAAAGCCTTGAGTCTATGACGCTCAACTATGAGCGATTCCTTCTGGAAGGCGATTCCGAATGTCGACAACACGGCTACCTGTACTTTTCCTCACTGACCTTGTCGTGCTACCCGGCATGGTTGTGCCCATCGAACTGGACGACGCTGCGCGTGCTGCGGTGGATGCGGCGAAGGCCCACAGCGACGGGACATTGCTGGTGGCTCCCCGCCTTGAGGACCGCTACGCCTCCTACGGTGTGGTAGCCGAGATCGTGCAGCTTGGACGTCTGGCCACAGGCCAGCCCGGGGCTGTGATCAAGGCCGGGCGGCGGGTCAAGATCGGCTCTGGTGTCTCGGGGGCGGGCACTGCCCTCTGGGTCGAAGCTGAGGAACTTCCCGAGACAGCGCAGGAGACCGAGGAAGTCCGAAAGCTCGCGGCCGAATACAAGGGACTTGTCATCGCAACGCTGCAGCGTCGCGACGCCTGGCAGGTGATCGACACGGTCAACCGTGTAACGGATCCCTCAACGCTCGCTGATCTTGCCGGTTACGCACCCTGGCTGAGCGATGAACGGAAGCGCCAGCTGTTGGAGACTCCCGATGTCGTCGCGCGGCTGACTGCGCTGATCGAGTGGACCAAGGCCTACATTGCGGAGACTGAGGTCAATGACAAGATCGCCGACGATGTGCGCGAGGGGATGGAGAAGAGTCAGCGGGAGTTCCTGCTGCGTCAGCAGCTGAATGCCATCCGCAAGGAGCTTGGCGAGGACGAGCCCGACGGCGCTCAGGACTATCGGACACGTGTCGAAGAGGCCGACCTTCCCGACGACGTCCGCAAGGCCGCGCTACGTGAGGTCGGCAAACTCGAGCGGGCGAGCGATCAGAGTCCCGAATCCGGCTGGATTCGTACCTGGCTGGACACCATTCTCGAACTGCCCTGGAATATCAAGACCACCGACTCGACCGACATCAATGCCGCTCGCGAAGTGTTGGACGCCGACCACCACGGTCTTGATGATGTCAAGGATCGGATCGTGGAATACCTTGCTATTCGCGCCCGACGCGCTGAACGCGGCCTGGAAGTCATCGGCGGTCGCGGCTCGGGCGCTGTGATGGCGCTGGTAGGGCCGCCCGGTGTGGGCAAGACCTCGCTCGGAGAGTCAGTCGCCCGGGCATTGGGCCGCAAGTTCGTGCGCGTCGCCCTTGGTGGCGTACGCGACGAGGCGGAGATTCGTGGTCACCGGCGAACCTACGTTGGCGCTCTGCCAGGGCGGATCGTGCGTGCGATCACGGAGGCTGGGTCGATGAACCCGGTCGTACTCCTCGACGAGATTGACAAAGTCGGCTCGGACTACCGTGGTGACCCTGCGGCGGCCCTGCTCGAGGTGCTGGATCCCGCGCAGAACCACACGTTCCGCGATCACTACCTGGAAGTGGACCTCGACCTCTCCGATGTGTTGTTCCTGGCGACTGCCAACGTCGTCGAAACCATTCCGCAGGCGCTCCTGGACCGAATGGAAATGGTAACCCTCGACGGCTACACCGAGGATGACAAGATCGCCATTGCCCGGCAGTTCCTGCTGCCGCGGCAGCTGGAGCGCGCCGCGTTGACCAGCGATGAGGTCAAGGTCAGTGACGATGCCCTGCGGGAGATCGCGGCGAACTACACCCGCGAGCCTGGCGTACGCCAGCTCGAGCGGTTGCTCGCCAAATTGCTGCGCAAGGCGGCAACGAAGCTTGCCGTCGAGAGCGTCCAGCCAGGGCTGATCATAGGCGCATCCGATCTGCGTGAGTACTTGGGACGACCACGATTCACGCCTGAAGCGCATGAGCGCACCTCAGTCCCTGGGGTTGCAACCGGCCTTGCTGTGACCGGTCTCGGCGGCGATGTGCTGTTCGTGGAGGCATCCGCCTTGGACGGTGGCACAGAGGGCTCGCGATCCGGAGGCCTGACACTCACCGGGCAACTGGGCGAGGGGATGAAGGAGTCGGCTCAGATCGCGCTGTCGTACGTCCGCGCACACGCCAGCCAGCTCGGCATCACCGATCCGGCCATCCTTGATCGGCCTATTCACATCCACGTGCCCGCGGGCGCCGTCCCGAAGGACGGTCCCTCGGCCGGAGTCACGATGGTAACGGCCCTTACCTCAATGGCACTCGGCCGGCCGGTACGGTCCGATGTCGGCATGACCGGAGAGGTGACGCTCAACGGACGCGTGCTGCCCATCGGCGGTGTCAAGCAGAAGCTGCTGGCAGCTCAGCGGGCCGGCCTCACCACCGTCTTCGTGCCGAAGCGGAACGAACCGGATCTCGACGACGTCCCCGCCGACGTGCTCGAGACAATCACGATCATTCCGACGACCGATGTCGCAGAGCTAGTCGCCAGGGCCATCGATCCTGTCTCGACTGGGAGCGACTCCCTCGTCGCTGCTTGATCCTTCCGGTCCATCCTCACTAGCCGGGGCCGGCCTGTTGTCCTCGTCGTACTTCGACTTCACCAGGCTGGCCACGGTGGTGATGGTGAGCGTGACGATGATCACCGTCAATGACACCCAGATCGGAATCTCGCCATCCCAAGGTGCCCAATCCGCAAGATGGTAATGGTGCAGCGCGTGCAAGATCAGCTTGACGCCGATGAATCCAAGGATGACCGCCAAGCCCACTGACAGGTAAACCAGCCTCCTGAGCAGCCCGCCAAGCAAGAAATACAGCTGCCGTAGCCCCATCAGGGCAAAGACGTTGGCAGTGAAAACCAGATACGGCTCCTGGGTGAGGCCGTAGATCGCCGGAATGGAGTCCAAGGCGAACAGCAGGTCTGTGCTGCCGAGGGCAACGATCACGATGAGCATCGGAGTGATCAGCCGCTTGCCGTCCTCCACGACGGTCAGCTTTGTGCCACGATAGTCGTTCGTGGCGTTGAACCGACGCCTGACGAATCGCAGAGCCGCATTGTCGGGAAGCTCATCGGTGTCTTCGTCGTGTTTGCGATAGTCGGAATAAAGCTTCACGGCCGTCCATATCAGGAAGGCCCCGAAGATGAAGAACACCCAGCTGAAAATGTTGATGACCGCCGCGCCCACGGCAATGAAAATGCCGCGGAAAATGAGAGCCAAGATGATCCCGACCAGTAGCGCGAATTGCTGCAGATGTCGCGGGACTTTCAACTTGGTCAAGATGACGAGGAAGATGAACAGGTTGTCGACCGACAGGCTGTATTCGGTGATCCATCCGGCAAAGAACTCACCCGCGTACCGCGCGCCGGCAATGGCCCAGACGCCGAAGCCGAAGAGAACTGCCAAGGTCACGTAGACGGCGATGAAGATGCCTGCCTCTTTCATCGACGGCTGGTGTGGACGGCGACCAATGATGAGTACGTCGATGGCGAGGATGGTCACCAAAACAACGACCGTGATGATCCACGTGTAGAGATGAACCTCCATGTGGGTCCTTCCGAGACGGGATGTCGGCTAACGAGTCAGTCTCGGAGGTCTCTTCCGCCAGGCTTCCGGCCGGAGGCACCGGGTGTCCGGGAGAATAAGATCCGACCGGAACGATCCGTGATGACGATGCCCCTGCGAGGGAATACTCCCCTCCAGTTTCAGTATGTCAGGCGCGGGCAGCAGCTCTCACATCCAAGTGTTAGCGATTGGCCTCCACCATCTGCCGTAGCTCCTTCTTGAGGTCCGCTATCTCGTCCCGCAACCGGGCCGCAAGCTCGAACTGCAGATCGGCCGCGGCCGCACGCATCTGCGTGGTCAGCTCTTGTACCAGGTCCGCGAGATCCCCCGCGGGCAGCCCGGCCAATCGCCGCGCCTGGGCGGTCACATCTTGGGCCCCGAGCGACGGAACGGGAGCCCGGCCGCGACCCCGCTGCCGGCCACCGAGCAGGTCCTTGGTGTCAGCGTCCTCGCGGGCCAGCATGTCGGTGATGTCGGCAATCTTCTTCCGAATCGGCTGTGGATCGATGCCGTTGGCCAGGTTGTACGCCACCTGCTTGGCTCGGCGGCGGTTGGTTTCATCGATTGCCGCAGTCATCGAGTCGGTCACCGAGTCTGCGTACATGTGGACCTCGCCGGAGACGTTGCGGGCGGCGCGGCCGATCGTTTGAATCAGGCTCTTCTCGCTCCTCAGGAATCCTTCCTTGTCGGCATCGAGGATGGAGACCAGAGAGACTTCGGGAAGATCGAGACCCTCTCGGAGCAGGTTGATGCCGACAAGGACGTCGAACTCCCCCGTCCTCAGCTCTCGCAGCAATTGAACGCGCTGCAGCGTGTCAACCTCGGAGTGCAGATATCGGGTACGAATGCCGTTCTCGAGCAGGTAATCGGTCAGATCTTCGGACATCTTCTTCGTGAGCGTGGTCACCAGGACGCGCTCACGCCGCTCGGTCCGCAACCTGATCTCCCCCATGAGATCGTCGATCTGACCGTGAGTGGGCTTGACGATGACCTGCGGGTCCACAAGCCCGGTCGGCCGAATCAGCTGCTCCACAAAGCCCGATGATCTAGCCAGCTCATAGTTGCCGGGTGTAGCAGACAGGTAGATGGTCTGGCCGATGCGGTCCACGAACTCCTCGAAGCGGAGCGGGCGGTTATCCATGGCGCTCGGCAGGCGGAAGCCGTGTTCTACTAGCGTCCGCTTGCGGGACATGTCGCCTTCGTACATTCCTCCGATCTGAGGCACGGTGATGTGCGACTCATCAATGACCAGCAGGAAGTCTGATGGGAAGTAGTCGAGCAGGCAGTTCGGTGGGCTGCCAGGCGCCCGGCCGTCAATGTGCCGGGAGTAGTTCTCGATGCCTGAGCAGGTCCCGATCTGGCGCATCATCTCGATGTCGTAGCTGGTGCGCATCCGCAACCGCTGGGCCTCCAGCAGTCGCTGCTGGCGCTCGAGCTCGGCGAGCCGATCAGCGAGCTCGAACTCGATCCCGCCGATGGCACGCTCCATCCGCTCAGGCCCTGCAACGTAGTGGCTGGCGGGGAACAGATAGATCTCACGGTCCTCGGTGACCACCTCACCCGTGATCGGATGCAGCGTGCTCAACTTCTCAATCTCGTCACCGAAGAACTCCACTCGGACGGCCAACTCTTCGTACATCGGAAACACCTCGAGAGTGTCCCCTCGCACCCGGAATGTCCCGCGGCTGCCAGACAGGTCATTGCGCGCGTACTGGATACCGACCAGCTGGCGCAGCAGCGCATCCCTGTCGAGTTCCTGACCCACTTGGAGCGTGATCATCCGCCCGACATACTCCTGCGGTGTGCCGAGGCCATAGATGGCGGACACGGTAGCGACGACGATGACATCGCGACGAGTGAGCAAGGAGTTGGTCGCTGAGTGACGCAGCCGCTCGACTTCCTCGTTGAGTGAGGAGTCCTTTTCGATGTAGGTGTCGGTCTGCGGCACGTACGCCTCAGGCTGGTAGTAGTCGTAGTAGGACACGAAGTATTCGACGGCGTTTCGCGGGAAGAACTGCCGAAGCTCGTTGGCG
>Ga0081455_10004116_pt1 | contig 16446 bp, 14 predicted proteins | sample TabmetS3T2R1_FD_70207 | JGI IMG/M metagenome (GOLD analysis project Ga0081455, IMG submission 70207) | Tabebuia heterophylla rhizosphere microbial communities from the University of Puerto Rico - S3T2R1 | ecosystem: Host-associated > Plants > Roots > Rhizosphere ... | reverse complement strand
TTCGGCGGGGCGGGCGGCATTCAGTTCTCCCGCTCCATCGACGGCGGCGTGACCTTTACGCAACTGGCGGCGAGCCTCTCCGCTGGAACGATCAACGTTCAGGGCTGTGTGGTCGCGGTCGACACCCGCTCCTTTGGCGTCGGGTCCGGCAATGTCTATGTGGCCTGGCTGGAGTCCCTCACTGGTGCCACGACGGGGGAGATCCACTTCCGCCGCTCCACGAACGCCGGTGTCACCTTCGGCCCAGAGATTATCGCCGGCCCATCCTTCCCACTTGCTGAGACCCCAACGCCAAATCTCTGCGGCCGCCGCGCGTTCTTTGACACTGAGGCTGGGTTTGGAAACCGAGGCATCCGTTCCGCACCCTTCCCCAGCATGACAGTCGACCCCACCACCGGCGACATCCACGTGGTCTGGCACCGGGCGGGGCTAGCAGGGGGTAGCCTGTCTGATATCGCCCACAGCGTCTCCACCGATAACGGCGTGTCCTTTGGCCCGACGGAGCGTATCAACAGTGTCGTGAACGGGGACCAGTTCTTCCCCGCCATCGCCGCCAACCTCGATGGCACGCTCACGGTCATGTACTATTCGACCCAGAACTCGGGAACCAGACGCCTGATCGACGTCTACAAGGTGACAGCCCTCGCTGGCCAACTGTTCGACGCGCCCGTACGGGTAACCGACGTCTCCTTCGACCGGGCGCAAACCAACCCCAACTTCGATCCCGTCGTAGCGACCTGCTACATGGGGGACTATAACGGCATCACGTCGCCGGCGCCTGGCTTGGGCAGCAGTGAATTCTACCTGACCTGGGGCGATAACCGGCTGCCCATACCTCCGGGGCTTCCGGCGGCTGGCCTGCCCGATCCGGACGTCCGCCTCGAGCGTGATTGAGCGGTAGCGCTGGCGGCCTGGCCGATAATGGTACGGACTCCAGGGGGCGACGCGGCAGATCTCCGGTGCATGCAACAATAATGGCTCCACGTCGGTGTCATTCCCGACGATTTTGTAGAGGAGTCCGAGGTTGTCGAGTGCTGTGGCAAATTCCGGGGGCTCCTCCAGTATCCCAATGATCACCAGTACACCAGCGACTGCTCACTGCGGCATAGGGCCTTGCTCTTCCACCAACGTCTGGAGGGCTATTCGTAGATGACAAATCCAGCGGCCGGCACGGTCAGCAATACCGCTTTGATATTGGGCAGGACGTCTGTAATAGTTAGCTCCTGCCCCCCCTGGCTCGAGCCGGTCGTGTACAGGCATTGCAAACGGTCCCCTACAGCGTGCAAGTCATGGTCCACAATCACCCAGGCCGTGCGCGGCTGATCGGGGTCCGTATTGATCGCCAACAGCATTTCCTGGTCATTAAAAATCCGTGACCAGGGCACGACCGAGCGGATCTCGCCACCGATCATATGCGGGAGGCCGAAATGCTGCCCATCTCCAGAAATTTCCCGCAGGTACTGGCGCCCTCGGCGCAGGGCCATTTTCTCTTGCCTGATAGCCAGAATGTTTGCGAGTTCTCGGTACACCGGTGTGTCTTCGTCGAAGAAGTGTCGGTCACACGAGCGAAACGCCCCAAACATGCCACCAAACATGGATTCGCGGATGTAGCGGTCATTGCCCCCGGCGCCATCGAAGCCTTGCTCAGTGCCGTAATAGATACAGGGAATACCAAGGGTCGTGGCGTTCAGCGCCAGGGCGTTGAGAAGCAATTTTTTCCCAACGTCGTCAGCACAGAAGCGGGCTTTGTGCGGTCCTTTGCGCACCTGGTCATGATCGTCGAACAGCGTGACAATTTTGTTCCTGAACCAGACATGCGACTCCTTCTGCACCAGCAGTGAATTGCGGAACAGGCCAAAATAGTCACTGGGATTGCGGTACCCCTTCACAAGGTATTCGAGCTTATCGGGGATATCGTCAATCCCCAGGGCCGCATCCAGACCGGTTTGCTCAAGGGTGTTGAAGGCGCGTTGACGCCCACCCGTGATCTCACCAATGAGATAGAAATTCTCTTTGCCAAGGCTCGCCGCAAACTCATGGATGACAGAGGTAAAAAAACGTGCCGCCCCTGGATCCATATGCTTGACCGTATCGATCCGGAAGCCATCGACGTCTGCCAAAGCCATCCAGAATTTGTAGACTTGACAGAGGGCCAGCAACGTGTGCGATGGCTGATACGTATCAATGGTTCCCTGCCCGAGGTGGAGATCTTTTAGATCAAAAAAATCGCCGTTGAGAAACTCAGGTTCGTAATCCCAATTGGTAATATGGCCTTGTCGGGTAAAGACCGTAGGCTCCTGGAACTCTATAGGCCAGATGGCCCCATCTGGCCACGCGGAGGGATGCTGTTCCAGATTGACGAGTTCAAAAGGCAGGCTTGGTATGCCGTGGGCATCGTGGAAACCTCGCACCGCGTATGGACGCCAGTCCCAGCGCGGATCCATGCCCCCATCGGCAGTTCTATAGCGGTCGGGATCGTAGCCAAACACATCGCCAGCGTGATTCAAGATGATGTCGAGAAGCACATAGATACCGGCTCTATGGGCCGTTTCCACCATTTGCACCAGGTCTGCGCGCGTACCGAAATGCGGGTCGACCTCGAGGAAATTGTGAATCCCGTAGCCGTGGTAGGTATCGTGAAAGGCAACTTGCTTGAAGATGGGACTGACCCATATGGCGGTCACCCCGAGACGCTGGAGATAGCCGATTTTGCTGGTTAACCCTTTGAGTGTGCCACCCACCCAGCGTGCCCCGGCCTCACGCCAGCGATCGGCTTCCTCAGGGGTCTGGAACGCGTTCTCGGCATCGGTGGGCTGGAACTGTGGGGTGGTGCCACGCCGCACGCGCCTCCTATTATTGCCCCGATAGCCCCGCTCATTGCCATCGGAGAAACGATCCAGCATCAGAAAATACAACACCTGATCCTCCCAGGCGGCAGGAGAGGGAAAGAACTGCCGATCGCAGAGTCGCGCCAGAGCCACTTCTCGAAGACTTTTTTCTGACATGGCAACGCTACCTCCTGTCCTGTCAGTGCTCACAAAGCCGGCACAGTCTCCTCCGTCTCGCTCTACAAGCAAACTGTGTGCCATTTCCTACTGCGGGCGCACCCAGGTCTCGGATAACGCCAGACCAGCCGTGCTACTCATCCGCTCACCGCGCTGCTCGGGGAACGGCTGACCGGTGGCCACTCTGCCGTTCAGGGTGAGCTGGGCTCTACGGGCCGGCACAAAGACGCTTGACCATCCCAGCGGCCTTTCTGGTACACTGCCAGGCGGGACGCTGATGATAAAGGGCTCCCCAAAGTCGTACCAGGTGAGCGCGAGGTGCTCTGTACCAGTGTCGATGGTTTCCGTCCAGAAGGATTGACTATTGCCAGCCCTGGAAAAGACGGCATGCATGACCGGTATCGTCGGATCAGAAAACTCACCGGCAGCGAGGATTTCCTCCTGGAGCCAGCGGGTCATGGCGATATTATCTGTATAGATCCGGCGCTCGTTATCGGTCACGTCGCTGCGCAGGAATAGCACGTGGCCAGGACCGCGGGGCGAGAGGAGAATGCGCCAGTGACTGGCCCGCGTCGTCATTGGACCTTGCGCTTCCGTATGCAGACGCATGTACTGGTTCTCGCCAGTGAGTCGTACCTGGTTGGGATCCGTATAGGTACTCATGTATTACCTCCTATCAGAATTGCCGAGGGGGCGCTGTGGCGCCCAGCTTTCAAGCCCTTTGTAGCAGATGACACGCAGTATTTGCAACTCCTGGTATCTTAGCAGACAAAAATTGATGAGGCGATATAGGGGAGTGGGAGCTGGACACTTGTGCCTATTAGTTACAAAAAGGGAGAGAGGAGAACACCAGGAGTAAAAACCGCTCTCTGCGGACGGCTTTTAGTAGGATCGCACCACCTCCGTAGTGATACTGATGTGCAGTGTGCTGCGTTGCTTAGCGTCCTCAATATAATCGAGTCCCAGGCCAAAGCCGCGCCAGGCATCAATGAGAAGTCCGTATCAACTACGGTCAGGCCATCTGCCCTGAGGTAATTTGCGAACCCATGCGGCGCTATCTTGCATGTCTTCCCGATCTGCCCACATGCCGATGGCAGGTCTTCCCGTAAGGGCACTTTGGCCAGACGCTCCTGCAAGATTGCTTCTGCGCGGTCAATAGTGGCTTCGAGTTTGTCATTCATTAGTGTGTCCAGTGTCTGTAGGATATCCGGCATTCTTTTCCCTCCCTCAAGCACTTAATGTATGCTAATCTAGCGTAGCGCGTGCCTCGCCTGCATTTCAACCGCGTGCTTCCTGACACAACCTGCTGAAATTTTTTGAGATACAGCAACCGTCCGTTCTCTGCACATGATACGAGAGGGGCAATGCTGCCGGTACAACGTGCACGGAACTCAGTATACAAATGAATGTCAAGTTGGTAGTTGGCCAGGCAGTTTTTGAACAGCATGCGGACGGGATAGCTTTTGATGTCCACAAAGCTTTTGGCTGAGGTCGAGCCACCGGTAGGGTTGGGGTGGGAGACGGGGAGGAAAATTCGAGCAGCGCTACTGGCAGCTTGGAGAGCCCAACTTGGGAGGAGATACTTATGGCCCGCACGCCACTGCTTGGTGCTTTGCAGAACCTGTTTCGCGAGTATCGCACTGCCCGCGCCGCCGGGCTGCCGCTCTCTGGGCTGCGCGAGCAGCGCGCGGCCCGGTGCGCCGCCACGGCACGCGGTCTCACCCGCCGCGAACTGCTCGCCGGCAGCGCCGCGGGCGCGCTCGCGCTCGCGCTGCCGCGGCGTGTGCGCGCCCGCGGCGACGAACCCACCGTGGTCATCGTCGGCGGTGGGATCGCCGGGCTCACCTGCGCGCTCGAGCTGGCGGACCGCGGGATCGCCTCAACCGTGTACGAGGCCTCGGGGCGCATCGGTGGGCGCATGTTCACGAACACGAGCTACTTCGCCGCAGGGCAGGTGGCCGAGTGGGGTGGCGAGCTGATCGACACCGGCCACAGGACGATCAGGCAGCTGGCCAGGCGCTTCGACCTGCGCCTCGACGACCTCCTCGACGCCCAGCCGCCCGGGTCCGAGGACACCTACCGTTTCTTCGGCTACTACTACCCCAAGGCGCAGGCCGATGTGGACTTCGAGCCGGTGTTCGACGCGGTCGTCGCTGACGAGGCGTCGGCGCCGTTCCCGACGACGTTCGACGATTTCACCTATGCGGCCGCGGCGCTCGACGCCATGAGCGTGTACGACTGGATTGAGTCGCGCGTGCCCGGCGGACACAGCTCGCCGCTCGGGATGCTGCTCGACACGGCCTACGCCATCGAGTACGGCGCGGACACCACCGAGCAGGCGTCGCTCAACCTGATCTACCTGCTCGCGTTCCAGCCCGAGCCGTCCGGGCTCTCCATCTTCGGCGAGTCGGACGAACGCTTCCGCATCCGAGGTGGGAACCAGCAGCTCCCCGAGGCGATCGCCGATTATCTTGGAGTCGGCGACGCGGTCGTGACCGGACGTAAGCTGGTCAAGATCAAGGAGACGTCCGCGGGGCGCTACCGCCTGACCTTCGAGCACGGCTCATCGACCACCGACGTCACCGCCGACTACGTCGTGCTCGCCATGCCGTTCGCCGTGCTGCGCCACGTGGACATCTCCGAGGCTGGGTTCGATTCGCTCAAGCTCGAGGCGATCAAAAAGTTGGGGCGGGGGAACAACGGTAAGATCCAGCTCCAGTTCACCGACCGTCACTGGGCGCAGACCGGTCCGTGGCCCGGCGTGTCCAACGGCTCGAGCTACGCCGACACTGGCTACCAGGCCTCCTGGGAGGCGACGCGGGCGCAGTCGGGCACCAAGGGGATCCTCGTCGGCTACTCGGCCGGCAGCGTCACAGACTCTTTGACCAGCGACAGAGCCTTCGCGACCGCCTCGAACGCGGCGGTACACGCCGACGCGGTGACCACGCTCACCCAGCTCGAGGCCGTGTTCCCGGGGCTCACCCCCAAGTGGAACGGCAAGGCGATCCTCTCGCTTCCCAAGAAGAGCCCCTTCTTCAGGGCCTCCTATGCCTTCTACCGCGTCGGCCAGTACACCACGTTCGCCGGCTACGAGGCGGTGCGCCAGGGAGGCGTGCTGTTCTGCGGCGAGCACACGTCGATCGCCTTCCAGGGGTTCATGGAGGGCGGCGCCTCTGAGGGGAAACGCGCGGCCAAGGAACTCAAGCGGATCATCCGCAGCGAGTAGTGTCCTTGGACCCCTGGTAGCAAATGGACAATTTTTATAAGTGGGTTCCAGGAGGATTATGGGGGATAGCGCCGGCGTCAGGCGACCCCTCCTGCGCTTATGCTGACGACCCACACGCCACGCAGTTGCGGGCATACCATGGCAAGTTCAGGCATGACGACGACTGGCCCCTGAACATCCCATAGGCTCAGAACGCGTACTCAGGGCCATCGACGTATTTGAAGCGCTCCAACGCCTCGGGGCGCAGCGTGAAGCCCAAGCCGGGTTTCTCCGGCGCGTGCACGGTACCGTCAGGACGGATATCGAATGGCTCGTTGAACAGTTCCCACATCATAGGCATATAGCCCTGGCTTACCTCCAGGATGTGACAGTTGGGCGCGGCCATGGCCATGTGGATACTGGCGGCGAACAGGACACCACTGCCCCAGGCGTGTGGCGCCAGCCGGACACCGTGCGTCGAGGTCAGGGCAGCGATACGCCGGATTTCCGTAAAGCCTCCAGCGCGCGCGATGTCGGGCTGCGCAATATCAAGGGCGTGGTGGTCGAGCAGATCCTGGAAGTCAAAACGAGTGAATTCCCGCTCGCCAGAGGCGATGGGAATCGTCGTGGCGCGCCGCACCTCGGCCTGGCCGTCATGGTCGTCGGGCGACACCGGCTCCTCGAACCAGGCGATGTTGTAGGGTTCGAGCGCCTTGGCAAGCGTGATCGCAGTCGTCACCTCCAGCGAGCCGTGCGCGTCGACCATGAGTTCGACATCTGGCCCTAGACCTCGCCTGGCCGCCTGCACCCGGCGGACACATTTCGCGATAGAGAAGCCATCGCGGCCTACCACTCGCATCTTCACCGCCGTAAACCCTTTGGCAGCATAGCCTGCCAGTTCGGCTTCGGCCTCGTCGCCTGGGGCCCAGCCGCCGCTGGCATAGCCCCGGATCACCCGGCGCGCGGCTCCAAGGGCCTGGTAGAGCGGCACGCCGAGCGCCTGCGCTTTCACGTCCCAGATAGCAATGTCAATGCCCGCGATGGCTTCCATGACAACCCCGCGCCGGCGGCTGACCTCGGGCTGGGCCACCCCGCGCTCTAGCGCTGGTGTAGCCCGGGAGCCGTTGTACATCTTTTCGTAGATGCGCTCGGAGAACATCGGGTCCTCGCCCACGATGTCCGGCGCGAGCTCGTACTCGACAATCGCAACGACCACCGGGGGTGTCCCGAGCGCTGCACCCAGCCCCACCAACCCTGTATCGGTCTCCACGCGGATCAGCGTCGCATCACTTTTGACCTTTGTACCGAGATCGGTGCGGTGCTGTCGTGCGGAGGGCACCGGATCAGACATCGGGATGGCACATACACGCGTAATCTGCATCAGCGATCTCCTCCAGCTCTGCACCTGTCACAACAGCAAACGCAGATACTCCCACCCAGGTCCGAGCAGGTCGTCCTCAGACAGGCCATCCGCGGCATTGCCAGGGCGAATGTAGACACCATCAGCCTGGATGGCATGCGGGTCAATACTCGTGAGGCCCTGCACCAGAGCGCTAAACGTTTCTTTGAGGAAATTGGCATCCTCGTGTGTGATCGCCTCGGCAGGAGCGTAGGGTTGGTCGAGAAGAAACACCAGTGTCACCACCACATAATCTTTACGGCTCGAGGTCCGCCGGACATCGTCGACCTGCGCGCCGAGTTCTTCCTCCTCTGTCGCCATGCTACCCTCAATTTCGTTGGCCCAGGAGTTAAACTCCGCGATAGCGGCCTCACGGTCGTCGAGATAGTCCCAGTAGCCGTATGTCCAAAAGAGCTCGTTCTCTTCCAGGAGCGCCACAAAGCGCCGCAGGAGGCGACGTTTTTCCTGGACGTCCTCGTCGGCCTCGCGCTCATCCTCCAGCACATGGGCAAAGCGGGCGCGCACCGTATCTTCGCCAAAGCTTTTGATGGCGATCTGCAGACCGAAGAAATAGGTATCGGAGGGGCCACTAAACCACCGGCGGAAGCGGCCCAGGAAGTCTTGTTGTGCCATAGTTGTTTCCCTTTTGACGCAGCCCTAACTTGATCCTGACCCGCCACGGCCCAGTGAGCCTGAGCGTCCGACACTGGTGACCTGACCCCCGCTGACACGGTATGTCGTGCGGCCAAAGCCTGATGGTTTGGCACGTCCCACCCCTGTCTGGCCACCAACGCGCGTACCACTAAAGAGCGTCGCGCGCGACTGCGGCGTGTAGTTCGGTGCCGGCGTGCTGGGCGCGCGCACATCCCCCAGGGTAGTACTGCGCCAACCACCGCCACCCCCAGATGGGGGATAGCTCGGTGGATAGGGATATCCCATTGGGGGTGGGTAATAGAGCATAGGTCGAGGCGCTAGAAACGAGTACAAGAGTAGAAAACCAAGATGCGACTCGAGCCCGCCGCCGTAGTAATAGCGTGTTTCCGTGACTGTACGCGTGGTGCCGTCCGGTTCCTTCTTGCTGACCTGCTGGGCCACCTTCTGGAAATCGTTCAGTGGAAAGAGCACCACCTTGAGCTTGGCGTCCTTGTACGCCACGAAGTCGTCATTGAGATCGTCGCTTTCTTCCTTCTGCTCACGGCTGGGCACGATGTACATGATGTTTTTGACACCACGCTGCTGCAAGGCCGTGGCCGACGGCACGGTCGCTATGTAGCGATTGTCAAACTTATCGTCCGCGTCGGTATAGGGCGCCAGACGTTGCGTGTCTAACAGCAGCAAACCTGGTGCCGACTCTGGCAATTGCTTTTTTTGCTCCTCAACAAAGGCGGCGTAATACAACAGGGCTGCGAGCGTGTCATGACTGCGCACGACCCCGTAGGGATGTGGCCAGTTTTCAAAGTCCGGAATCACGTCGGCCCAACCCGCCATGGCGGCCCCAAAGGCCACCGCTTCTGGGCCAGGCAGATCAGCAATAAAGAACGTCTCCGCGCCTTTGTCCACCTGGCTCAGCAGATCGCGGCGCATCGTCTCCCCACGCGCAAAGGCTTCACGCATGCCATGGTTCACGATAAGGCGCATCTGAGCGCGTAGCGACTCATCTTTCAACGCCTGCATCAGTGTTGGCGTATAAAACTTCTGCCAGGCTTCGGTACGCGGTTGCCAGGCAGCAATCAGACGCGTCGGGTCCGTATAGACCCGCCACTCCGTCGAGCCGCTCGCGTCCTGTTCCGTGGTGCTCGTAAAGAACAGGCGGCTCTCTTTGGCTCCAACGTTCCAGCCCTGTTCCTGTTGCAGCTTGAGTGAATCGGCGGCCTGCTCCTTCTCGGACTTACAGCCGCTCATACTGAGCAGGGCCGTGAAGGCTACCGCGCCTGTGTTAAACGTGCGGCGATCGACCGCGTGCCACCAGTGCGTGGGTCGTGCCGGCTGTGTCATACTTGCTTCCTCCGCGACTGCGTCGGCGGAGGGGCGCCGTTAAACTGGCGCCCCGTTCCCCGCCACTGCGTGGGCGGAGGGGGGCCAGTTTAACGGCCCCCCTTCCTCGTTGCAATAAAAGTAGGAGCCGTAACAGCGGCTGCATCGGTCGCAGCGACCGCCAGACGCGTGAAAAATCCGGCGCTTCTCCCTCCTACTAGATACACGCCATAATTACACAGGGTGCCCTGTGGTTCTGGAGCAGCATGAAAAAAGCGCTGACAGACCCAGAAGGGTGGTAGGGCCTTAGTCACCGCCTCATCCCATGTCTCCTCGCTTACAAACGGCCCACAAATCGTCTCTTCACCCTCGCACCCATAAACGGATTTTAACACCCAGTCCTGACGGTGCGCCAGCAGTTCAGCCTGGGACACACGTGTGAAACGGTAGGTTTCTGGAATATATCTCTTGATCCAGCGTTGTGCCAATGGCGAGAAGCGTTGCTGCTCTTCCCACATCAAGGCGAGACTCAACTTATTCTGACTGAGTACAGCCCCGAAGGGATTCACAATCGTCACCCGGCCGGCGTATTCCGCTTCCAACAACAGCCGCAGCTGCGGCGCTAAGGGCTCTGCGTCAGGATACGGCTCAGCATCGCGCCAGACTCCCTGACGCTCTCCCCACCAGTCGGTTTTGTAATGGCGGATGATGAGATCCACCGGGATGCCAAACATCCCCACGCCCTCTTGACAGGCATGTATGTTGTATGGTGAGCCCAGGACCGCCTGACACCCATGCGCCTCAAGCCATTCCCGATACAGAGCGATCATGGAGAGATCCTCCGTCAGCTCCGTGGGATAGACGATCCCCACTGTGCAGGGCTGGTGCCCGCCATGCGACGCCACTAACATGTGCCAGAAAGCGCCTGGCAGGCGCCGATTGGGATCGCGCACAGACCCATGGTAGGCGGCGAGCAGACGGTTGAGGATGACCGCCTCTGCTTCCCCGCTTGGAGTATCACTGTTCACCTCACAGCACTGCACACGGCCGTCGGTGCAGAAAAACAGATCAGCCCGGGCAATGCCATGCCAACGGCCCTGCGCCGCAAACCACATGAGTTTTTGGTAGGGGGTAAGACAGAAGTAGTCGTCGAGCCAGGCAGGATGGTCCCACACCAGAGTCATGAGCTCTTGATACACGGCTCCGACGCGTTCGGCAGCACGTCGCAAGGCATCGGCCTGCGCCGGCGACAAGACCACACCCTGGAGGCGAAAGCGTGGCTGGCCATCGAGCCAGGCATCATCGAGTATGCCGGTGTTGTAGAGAGCACGAGCAAAATCAGCATAGGCAGGCAATGTGTCGTGTATCACAGATCAAACAATACTGGTTAGAAACAGCGCTGCGGTGACATACGCTATCGCTTCCAGAAGCCCGGCAGCGACGTTTTTATCGTGCGCGATTTCGCTGTCCAACAGACTGTTGCGCCAGTGCATAGAGCCTCCCAGGAGGAGCCACTGTACCAGCACTTGACGCACGGGGTAAAACACCAGCGCCAGTAGCAGCGCCAGCAGAAACCCCCCAAGGGAACGGAAGAAACCGGTATATGCCCCCGCCACTGCCCAGCGCACGATGAGCGCGACAGCAAGCAGTAACCCGGTCAGGGCCAGGGCTGCGGCAACATTCCCAGTGGCAATTTCCTGTACGTCGTCGTAGCTCGTGAGCTGGCGAAAGGCATACGTAATGCCGAGCAGCGCCAGTTGTCCCAGGAGAAAGAAGAGCAGCAAGATCCAGAAGCCACCCCCTTCCCCACTGAGCGTACCACTATACGTGAAGCTGGTAGCGATATAGACTCCAGCCACCACAATGGCTGCCGCGACATTGCGAGCTGCGAGCTGTTCTTGGATACTCATACCGAGGAACACGCGACAGGTCCCAAGGGCCACTGCGGTGAGGAGCACAATCCCAACACCCCCATAGAGCAGCACGCTGAGGAGATCTGGTAGTAGCTCGTAGCTCAGATTGGTGAGCAAGACGGTGATACTCCAGAACACCCCAAAGAGATACCCCGCGATGGCGATCCCCATAGCCGGATTATCGTCCTCGGTCAGGAGAGCGTGGAGCGTTTTGCCATAGAGCCACTGTTGCACCCAGCGTGCCAGGGCCAGGAGCACCACTGCTGCCAGGATCACAAATACCTCTTCCATGAGGCCCATTATCTGTCTCCCTAACGTAGCTCACGATAAAACGCCCGGATATCCTCCACCAGAGCCTGGGGTTCTTCCAGAGCTGCAAAATGCCCGCCCGCGGTCATGGACGTCCAGCGCTGCAGATTGCACACGCGCGCCGCCCACTCGCGTGGAGGACGGAGGATCTCGCGTGGGAACGCGGCCACGGCTGTCGGCACGGTAATGCGCTCACCGCGCCCCAGTCGCCACGGCTGATGGCGCATCTGATAGTAGAGCCAAAAAGAGCTATTGATTGTCTGCGTGACCCAGTACAGCATAATGTTTGTGAGCAAGGCATCTTTACTGATGCGACTCTCGATGTCACCGTGCGAGTCCGTCCAACTGTAGAATTTTTCCGTAATCCAGGCTGCCAGCCCTGCCGGAGAGTCGTTCAAGGCATACGCCAGCGTTTGTGGTTTGGTGCCCTGAATCCACTGGTAACCCGTCTCCTCCGCGCGCCACGCCTCAGACGCTGTGATAAAGGCTTCTTCAGCCGCTGACAGATTGGTGCGTTCGCTAGGATGCGGTGCCACCGGCACCATGTTGAGGTGGATGCCAATCAGGTTCTGGGGATAAGTATATCCCAGGCGACTGGTAATAAACGCCCCCCAATCGCCCCCCTGCGCGCCAAAGCGCGTCAAGCCAAGCACTTCTGTCATCAGGCGTTGAAACAGTGCGGCGATCTCTGCAATATTGAGCCGCCGCTGGTTGGGGACGTGTGAAAAACCGTAGCCCGGCAGCGACGGCGCCACCACGGTAAAGGCATCGTGTGGATCGCCTCCGTAGCGTGCCGGGTCAGTGAGCGGGCCGATGACGTGCACGAATTCATAAATCGATCCGGGCCAGCCATGGCTCAGGAGCAGGGGCATGGGCTCGGGTCCTACCCCAGGCTGATGGATGTAATGTAAGGTAATGTCCTCCAACTGTACGCGGTACTGTGGGAAATTGTTGAGGAGACGCTCCTGAGCACGCCAGTCGTACTGGTGTTGCCAGTAGTGTACGAGTTCTTTGACATACGCAAGATTCGTGCCGTAGTGCCAGCCCGAGCCTGGAATTTCATCTGGCCAGCGCGTCAGCGTCAGGCGCTGTTGCAGATCCTCGAGCAGCGCCTCGGGCACCGCCATGACAAACGGCTCGGGCGAGGCGGCCATCGCTATCTCCCCTCGTCCACCTCGACAGCCGGTATGTCTGCGAGATCCTCGGGGCTGATCAGGTCGCGCTCGAGCAGGACTTTTTCAAGTGCTTCCAGGGCACGCTTAAAGTCGGGATAGACCTCGAGGCTCAGCGACACGCCCTTTTTGGTGGGGCGGTACTGGCCCTCATCATCGCTGTAATAGACCCGCACATCGACGAGCTTACGTTTGCGATACTCGGTTAATGAGACGCGCACCACTTCTGTGGCGTTCTTCTCGAATTGGGCAATCAGTTCGTCCATGTTCAATCCCTTCCAGGGCCACGACGGCCGGAGGTCAGGTTCTCTACGGGCAACACCCTGACAGGGTTGTGCTGTCCCATCCCGATGATAGGTACTCGTACATGCGATAGGTGCTAAGCCATGTCTAGCCTCTCACTCCATTTGGGTGGCGGTACATCACCATGAGTATTCTAGGCGCTAGTGCCATACCCGTCAACTTATGCCCCCGGCATTTGGCCTCTATCTAGCGATAAAGCCGCCGTCGATGACCAGTTCGGTGCCGGTGATAAACGACGCTTCGTCGGAGGCCAGAAACAGCACACCATAGGCGACCTCGATGGGTTTGCCGATGCGGCGCAGCGGCGTGAGCTGCACCTGCTCCTCCCGCGCCTCTGGATCGGGGTGCGACGACCGCATGGGCGGCATGAAACCCGGATGCACAGAATTGGCCCGGATGCCGTCGGGGCCGTACTTCACGGCCGTCGCCTTGGTAAAGATGCGCACCGCGCCCTTGGAGGCGTGATAGGCCGGATGGCCGCCCTCCCCACCGACAAAGCCCATAATGGACGAGATATTGACGATCGCGCCGCCCCCGGCCCTTTGCATGGCTGGAATGGCGTATTTGGTTCCCAGGAAGACGCCCGTGGCGTTGACCTCCATAATGCGCCGCCAGCCATCAGTATCCATGGGATCAGGAACTGAGGTACTACTCAGCCCGGCGTTATTCACCAGGGTGTCCAGCTTGCCAAAGCGCGCCACCGTCGCCTGCACGACACGGCGCCAGTCGTCCTCACTCGTCACGTCGGTGCGCACAAACAGTGCCTCGCCACCAGTCGCCTGGAGCTCGGCTTCCAGGCGCTTGCCCTCCTCCTCCAGAATATCAGCGATACTGACCTTAGCACCCTCGCGAACGAACAACCGTGCTTCCTCAGCGCCCATGCCATGTGCCGCACCGCTGATGATAGCCACCTTGCCGGCTAATCGCATAGCATACTCCCCTTGTCTCTCTGGCCCTGCGTCCTCCCTGACTGCCTGGCCGCTATTGTGCCCCAGGCCTCGCTGTGTGTCCAGTGTGGTCCGCTACAGGTGGACTCCCACAAGAAGGCGACGGGCTGGTGTACTTTGGCTATCCCCAGGGCTTTGTCGCCCATTTTCATGTGAGGCCGTTTGGGGTATGCTCTCCCATTGTGACCCGGAGGCAAGGGAGAGACGCAGACAGTGAGCTGCAAGAGTGCCCATTTTACAAGGATACCATGTTGATGGGCGTATGGACAGTATCGCAACAGGAGGCGCATATGGCGACAGGCAAGGCAGCGGTGCTGGATCGACCGATGGGAACATTTCACCTCGAAGAGTTTCGCGTGCCGGACCCGGCGCCGGGAACGGTACTCGTGCGGCAAGAGCTGGCGGGCTGTTGTGCCACTGATGCGCATACCTATCTCGGCCAGTGGCCGGCCGATTTCCCCGTCATCCTGGGCCATGAGAACGTTGGCATCGTCGAAGCCATCGGGCCGGGCGGTGCCCTGGACTTTCTCGGGCGTGAGGTGCGGGTGGGGGACCGGGTCATCGCCCGCACAGGCTGCTGTGGCACCTGTTATGAGTGCCGTGTGGCACACCAGCCCCGACGCTGTCGCAATTTGCGGGTCCGTTATGGCTTCTCCCGGGCGCAAGACGCTCCGCTCAGCGGCGGCTACGGCCAGTATCTCTATCTCAGCTCGCCGCAGACGACCTTTATGCTCAAGATCGACGCGCGTCCTTCCATTGCCGCGCTGCACGAGCCACTCGGTGTGGCGGCGCATGCCGTCCGCCGCGCGCAACCCAAGCTCGGGAGCACGGTGGTGGTGCAAGGGAGCGGCGCCATTGGGCTGTTTACCCTCGGTCTGGCACGCCTGGCCGGTGCCACCCGCGCCATTGTGGTGGGAGGACCAGGGGAGCGCCTGGAGCTGGCCCAGGCGTTCGGTGCAGATGTCACCTTCAATATCGATGAGCTGCGCACGCCTGAGGAGCGCATACGGGCGGTGCTAGCCGAGACCCCGGGCGGGCTCGGGGCCGACGTCGTCTATGGCTGTGTGGGCAAGGCGGCGGCCTGGACCGAAGGCGTCCAGTACCTGCGCGACGGTGATGGACGCTTCCTGGAGGTGGGACTGGCCGGAGACGATGGCCAGATACCGTTTAACCCCGCCACGCAGCTCGTCGCCAAGAACGCCACCTTCATTGGTGCGCTCGGCATGGCGGAGGAGGACTCCCTCGCCGCCGTGCGTGTCATCGAGAGCCAGCGCCTGCCATTGGAGCAAGTGGTCTCGCACCAGCTCCCGCTCGAACGTGTGGCCGACGCCATCACTGCGCTGAACGGCGACTATCGCCTCGATGGCCGCACGGCTATTAAGATTGCCATCGCCCCCAACGGGTCAGTGCCATAGATCGGGGGAGGATGCCTTGAAAATTTCTCACGCCGCGGATGCGGCGTATGCGCCGCATCCTCCTATTCCGCAGCTCCCACCCCAGCTGCGGGCCCAAATCCAGGCCTTGGGCCGGCCCCTGCCGGCGTTGTGGGCCCGTGGATACTTCACCGTCGCATCAGGCTCTAAGGCGTACTGGCGGTGGTGGTGGTGGCCGTGTCGGATCTGGGATAGGCTCTGGAGGTGGCTGCGGTGGTTCTGGTGGTCTGGGCGGCGGCTCGGGTGGGAGCGGTGGTTCTGGTGGCCTAGGGGGTAGTTCTAGTAGACAAGATGCTGGTAGTGTCGGCACAGGAGCCGCAGCATGGCATGTCCGACAGTCTTCCACTGGCCCGGCCCGGCCAGCCACAGTATAGATCTCATTGGCGAGAGGGCTGTACATCACAGGCTCCTTCCTCTGTTGATCGCTTATTCTCTGCTATGTTGCTATTTCTTTCTCCTGCAAGAGAGATGCCAACAACTCACCTTTGGTACTTGTAGAGGGACGTACCTCTAGCCCTGATGGCCAGCGGCGGACAGACGCCGGTTCAGGTCGTAGGCTGCACTAATAAGGGCCAGGTGAGTGAAGGCCTGGGGGAAGTTTCCCAAGTGTTCACCTCGAAGGCCGAGTTCCTCAGCGTACAGGCCAAGATGATTGGCATACCCGAGCGCCTTCTCGAAAAAGAAGCGGGCTTGGTGCAGGTCACCGGATCGCCCCAGGCACTCCACGTACCAAAAAGAACACATCGAAAACGTCCCTTCCTGCCCCAGGAGTCCGTCATAGAAGGT
>Ga0081455_10004115_pt1 | contig 16458 bp, 16 predicted proteins | sample TabmetS3T2R1_FD_70207 | JGI IMG/M metagenome (GOLD analysis project Ga0081455, IMG submission 70207) | Tabebuia heterophylla rhizosphere microbial communities from the University of Puerto Rico - S3T2R1 | ecosystem: Host-associated > Plants > Roots > Rhizosphere ... | reverse complement strand
GCTTCAGGTACAATTACCGGTTCTGAAGCGATACGGTACGGTCCCGGCAAATTCCCAGCAGCCATTAACAAAATCGCGGTTCGACAGTATAGTATGGGTGTCTTCATCCACATTGACTGACCATGAAAAGTCCGCCAATTCACTGCATGTTAACTGGAGGATACAGATGTTGATCTGCCCGATCTGTCGAAACCAAAACCTGGACACCGCCAAATTCTGCGGTAATTGTGGCAATTCTTTCACGCGATCATCTCCTTCAACGTCTTCGCTGATCAATTGCGCCCAGGGGCATGTTTACAGCGCTGTCTACGAGCATTGCCCTTATTGCCCGCAACCGCAATTTGAAAGCCTGGATTCGGATTTCGCGACCCGTGTGGAGACGCCGATAACGGCGATTGAACCATCCCGAGGGACCGGCCCGACCACTTACGCCACTATGCAGAATCCGAGTGATTTCGCGACGCGCGTCGATACCCGCGAGACTGTGTTCGAGACCGTCGAAGCTCCGACGACACTCCCGCCTCCAGCGCCGCCACCCGCGCCGGCCCCCGCATACGCCCCGACCGAGATCACTCCGGCCTTTCCCCTGTCAGAGCCTCTCGGTTCGGCGCCCGATGAGCCGTTCAGGGTGTCAGGGCATATAGAGCCTCCGGCCGCAAGTCAGGAGAGTTGGCATTCTCAACCGCAGGCGCCGACGCCGCAAGCTGTCTCGCCCACCTTGGATCGCCGCACTGTGGTGCTATCCGACCAATCGGCTCCGCAGCGAAAATCCAAGGGGCGTATCGTCGGCTGGCTGGTCACTTTCAGCCACAACCCGGACGGCGATGACTACCGCATTTACGCCGGATACAATCGGATCGGCGCCAACCCCGTCTGCGACGTTCTGATCGAGGACGAAACTGTCAGCGGGTCGCACGCGATCATCGTCTACCGCGACAGCCGGTGCCTGATCAAAGACGATCTCTCGCGCAACGGCACTTTCGTCAATGGGCGGGAGATCACCGAGGCGCAGGCGCTTCAAAGTTACGATCAGATTCGCGTCGGCAACACCCAACTGGTCTTCGTCGCGGCGCAGCGCACCGAGTAAACGCTGGGGAGTGGGGAGTGGGGAGTGGGGAGTGGGGAGTAAGTAAGATGAACGCCTATGAACCGAAGGTAAAAGAAACTCACCAGCAACTGGGGGCAGACCTGTCCGAGACAGGAAATCCGCAATCCGCAATCCGCAATTCGCAATCGGATAATCCCCACTCCCCACTCCCCACTCCCCACTCCCCGCTCCCCACTCTTCTGATCGCGACTACGAATAAAGGCAAAGTGGCCGAGATCGCGTCTTTGCTCGAAGGGTCGGGGCGCCGAGTGATCGGCCTCGAAGACCTGCCGCAGGTCCCGCCTCCGGTCGAAGAGACCGGGACGACGTTCGTCGAAAACGCCCTCATCAAAGCTGATTATTATCAGCAGGTGAGCGGGTTGCTTACGCTCGCGGACGATTCGGGGCTGGAGGTCGACGCCCTCGATGGACGACCGGGAGTCTATTCGGCGCGTTACGGCGGCGAAGGGCTGAGCGGCGCCCAACAGATCGCGTTGTTGTTGGAAGAGATGAAAGATACGCCCGAAGAAAAGCGGACGGCCCGATTTGTATGCGTCGTCGCGTTGGTCGGCGCCGCCGGCGAGACCTCAGGTAAGCGAGAATCTGCCAGGCGTCTGGACGGGGCGGTGGTTGACTCGCCGGTAATGCAGCAGATCAGACAGACCTTCGAAGGCCGATGCGAGGGCAGAATCGCCATTGCGCCACGCGGCGCCAGCGGCTTCGGCTACGACCCGATTTTCATCGACGCCGAACTCGGCCGCACTTTCGCCGAACTCTCGCCCGGAGAGAAATCGTCCCGCAGCCATCGCGGTAAGGCTCTGAGAGCGGCGATCAAATACCTTGAAGCGCTATTGAAGTAATGAAGCGGGAATGGGGAGTGGGAAGCGAGTTCCTTGTCCCCATTCCCCACTCCCTCTCATCCCGCATGGATCAGGGTCTTCAATTCCCTGCCGAATTTCACGTCGATCTTTCCGGCGCGGACTTCGACGACGACGCCTACGCCGAACTTCGGATGATCGACGCGGTCACCCGCGACGAACTTCTCCTGCATCGAATAGGCGCGCAGCGGCCCGATCTTTTCGGTCACGGGCGAGGACTCTTTTTTCGCGCCTCTCGTCGAAGAGCGAGTCGTCGAGGATCTGGACGAACGCTCACGATAGATGTGATTGCTGTGACAGGTGCGGCACTCGACGCGTCCGATGGAGCCGTCGGGGTTGATCGCGGCGATGACGTGTTCACGAACGTCTTTGCACTTCCCACAATACGCGTCCACGTCGCCCCCGACCTGGGAGCGTTTAACGATACCGAGCGAATTCTTCGTCATTGCTTTTGATTCCGTTTCTATTTTCGAACGACCGGGGTTTGGGGGGCGGCGACGGAGCTACTACCAGCGCCCTATTCTAGGATGACGCTCTTCCATTCACCGCGATTGATCAGATCGCGAATCTCGGATGCGCTCTTCCCTTCTTTGTGCAGCTTTTTGACAAGGAGCCCCTCCTTGAGACAGAGTGCTCAGGTTGCGCCATGGTCGGTGGCGAAACAGTCGAGCAGGCTGCGATGTCCATTGCTGGCGTCGCAATTGCAATAACAAGGCTGCTGCGAGAAGATTTCAGGAATCTCCTTCGCGTAACTGTAAGCCTTGACCACCGACGGGTTGGAAAACTGCTTCGGGTCCAAAACAGCCGGCAACGGCCTGGCGTCCGCCACGTTTGAAAAATGGGCGGGGATGCGCTGGGCCGTCGCGGCATGGTCGCCGGGCGAATGTTGCGGGGTCGCGCCAACCCCTGCGCCCGAACTCGACGTGGACGACGAACCGTGATTCGCCCCGCACCCAATCAGGAATAAACTGATCAAGAATGAGCCGACCAGTAACGATTTCGTCATTGATATTTCTCCGAGCGCAATGATTGAAGTTCGGTTTTGGAAACTTGGAACGCCTCTTTAAGCATAAACATATTGTATCATCATTTGGGCGTCATTGCAGTTGCCGAGTCGCGGTTTACGCAGAATTAAGCGGCTCGATGAAGCGGTTCAAGATGAACCGCCACACGAGACAAACAATTCGCCTGGTGCTATGATCTGTCGGCATTCACCAGTTTGGGCCTCTCACTCCCCTATCGGACAAACGTCCAATTCAAAATTTGTGACCGCGAAGAAAATGAAAAGACCGGTTGTCGAAAAAACCATCCTCCTCCTGATCGCAATCGCTTTTTCCGTTCCTGTTGTGTTGGCGCAGGGCCGCAGTTTTACGATCCAAGTCGAGAGCGCGATCTCCGAAGCCGATGCGAGATCGAGCGTCGCCAGACTGCGCGCGCAAGGACTGGACGCTTATTGGGTTAAGACGACGATCTCCGGCATTGGCGTGCGTTATCGCGTACGCATCGGGCGATACCAAAATCAGGCGCAAGCCAAAGCCAAGGCCGATCAATTGCTCGGCGCCGGCGCGATCAAAGAGTTCATAGTCACCGTCTACGACGCGCCGCCTTCCAATCCCCCGGAGCCGGACGAATCGAAACCTGCGACATCGCCGCCCAATGCTCCTGAACGAACAAGGGCTCCCGAACGAATAAGGGATAAACCGGGGTCGAGGGAGAAAAAGAAATCCCCTGAAGCGAAGACCGAGTCCTCGGGTTCCGACGCCCTTAGCGCCAGGCCGCGCAGGACTTCGAGCGCCGAACCGGCAGTCGGCGCCCCGGCGACGGCCGAAGTGGCGGCGGACGTGACGATCGGCGCCGACAACTGGAAAGTCGTGAAACACGCCGTCGAGATCGACAAGAACCTGCGCGCCGTCCATTTCGTCGACGCGATGACCGGCTGGGCCGCGGGCGACTCAGGCGCGGTCTACGCAACAACCGACGGCGGCAGAGGTTGGAAGCCACAGCCCCTCGGCTCCGACGCTGACCTGAGCCTCATATACTTCATCGACTGGAATCGCGGCTGGATGCTCGGGAAATCGGGCGCCAAGACGGGCGATGAAAACGAGGGCGATAACATCCTGTTCATCACCACCGACGGCGGGCGCACCTGGGCGAGCAAACCACTGCCGAATGTGACCAGCCTACATTTCACCGACGCCAAAACCGGTTGGGCCGCCGGCAAAAACCTCACGCTGCTGAAAACGACCGACGGCGGCCATGAATGGAGCAAGGTCGGAGGCGTCGAGAGGTTGATCGGGTCGCGGGCCGACTCGTCGAATTACAGCTTCGGCTTCAGCGACGTCCACTTCACCGACGCGAAACATGGCTGGCTGATAGGCAATTACTACGGACAGGCGCGCGGCGACATCGGCGGAGTCTTCACGACGTCGGACGGCGGCGCCACGTGGAAGCGCGTTCCGCTGGCGATCCAAACCCAGAATAATTCCGGGCTGTTCACTCCCGGGGCGCTCCTCTCGGCGCATTTCAAGGACGCGAACACGGGATCGATAACCGGCGAGATGTATGACGGCGAGCGCAGATACTTCTTCGCGCTGCACACGCGCGACGGCGGCCGGACCTGGAGTCTATTCCGCATACCGAGCCGCGCCACTCACAACAGCCAGTTCCTCGACCCGGCGCGCGGATGGACGGCGGCCTTCCTCCCTCGCGCGAGCGGAGACGAAGCGTCGGTCTACGACACGACCCTGCTGCGGACCGATAACGGCGGCCTGTCGTGGCGCATAGATCTTGTCGCCCGCGGGCGCCGCATTCGAGGAGTGTTCTTCCTGTCGCCGACCAAAGGCTGGGCCGTCGGGGATAGGGGAATGGTTATCTGCTACGAAGAGAAACCGAAGGCCAATTGAGCTCCAAGGGAGTGGGGAATGGGGAGTGGGGAGTGGGGAACGGACGCTATTTCCCCACTCCCCACTCCCCACTCCCCATTCCCCACTCCCCGTCTTCAACGCCAGAAGGCCAGGACTAATTCCACCAAAATCAAAATCACGATGATCGATTCGAGCGCCTGGCTCTGCGCCGTGTGGACGCGGTCGTTCAGCATCTGGTAAAAGTCGGAGATGATTTCGAGCTTGCGCGAGATGATTCGATCCCACTCGTGCAGGTAGAACCTGCCCGCCGCCGCCGAATGCAGCCTGGCCAGGTAGAGGTCGCCGATCAATTTCAAAGCGTTCTCGACCCGCTCGTTCACCAACGACGACTCGACGCGCAGTTCGGCCAGGTCCTGAATGGCCTGTTTGTATGGCGTCCGGAGCGGGATCGGCCATTCGATCCGTTTTCGCACGAGCGCGCCGTACTCGTTGATCTTCCTGTCCAACTGCTGATCGATGTAGCGGGCTTCCAACAGTTCGACGTTGATCAGCTCCAGGACGCTGGCCGTGTCCTCGTAATCGCGGTCGTAGATGACCGCCGAGTTCCAGTCCACCAGAACCAGGTCGTTTTCGTAGTATGAAATTGCCTGGGCCAGGGCATCGTCCTGTTGAGGTCGGCTCAGATCGGCGGTTTCAAACCGCAGCGTCCGCGCCAGCAACCCGCGATACGCCGACAACAACTCCGAAGCGCTCATCGGGCAATCCAACTCCTCGATGATGAACAGGTAGTAATCCTCGACCAAGTCGGACAGCCGGGGACGAAAGATGGCAGGCTCTATCTTCCTCATCAGCGATTCGGCCTGCTCCTTAGCGTGACGCCCGAGATCGAGGTTGTAAAGATCGTGGCTGACCTGCGGCAAATCTTCGAGCGACACTTCGTTCCCCTGCCCTATCGGCCAACGATAAGTGACGCTGACCGCGCCGAAATCGAAGATCGTGGACTGAATGCTCCCCACGACGGCGAAATGGCCAGTGGCCAGCCCCAGGCTCAGAATCTGCGGCGGCTTCGAGTACTGCATGTACGTCGGCGTCTGCTTCTTGCGCGAAAGCGGCTGAACCGGCGTCGTCGCCAACATCGCGCTCAACCTTTCAAGCGACACCTCATACCCGACGTCGAAAGCGAACAGAGCGACCACTTGACCTTGAACAATCCGCGCCATAAATTTCCCCGTCCGGATAATTGATCAACCATCCCGGACAATAAGAGCAATTTTGGCAGGCCAAGTCAAAGATGAACCATCCAGCCACTACTACTACCAATTGCCTTCGATGCTCAGGCGTCGAGTTGGCGCGCTTGCCTGAGTCGACAGAAGAGATTACGTTCTTCGAGTGCCCTTCATGTCACCGGCATTACGCCCTGAGCCCCGGACACTCCCTGACTTACCGATGGTTGCATCCGGTTTCCCTGGCGCTTTACTGCATCTTGTTTAACCGGGAGCCTCTTTCTGCAGCGCCGTTTGTGGCTAAGGAACTTATGCGTGGCCGTTCCCGCGACGCGTCGCTAAAAATGATCGAGGAAATTGAATTGGAGCTAGAGCGCCCAACGCAGAACGTTAGAGAGATACTGGATAATCCTCAATCCGAAGAAGAGTGCCGCGAGTTTCTACAGGCGGTTGTGACTTATATTCGCGCGCAAGATGATTGACTGAATACACTTTTAACTATGGGATTTGGTGTTTTGGACGCAATTGTTCTCAAAGACGTGACCAAGCAGTTTGGCGGCAAATCGGCCGTCAGAAATCTCTCTTTCGAAGTTCCTCAAGGCTCTATCTTTGGCTTGCTTGGGCCGAACGGGGCAGGCAAGACGACCACTATCAGAATGATCATCAATATCATTGCGCCTGATAGCGGAGAGATTTTGTTGTTGGGGCGCCAGGTTAATTCACAGTCTCAGCAACAAATCGGCTACTTGCCGGAAGAACGGGGACTTTACATCAAGAGAAGACTCGGCGATCAACTCGTCTTCTTCGGACGGCTGAAAGGGCTGACGAAAGAGGAAGCCACTCGGAGAGTCGATTATTGGCTGGCGAAGTTCGAACTATCCGAATATAAAAGGATGACCCCGGGTGAATTGTCGAAGGGCATGCGTCAGAAGGCCCAATTTATAGCCTCTGTCCTACACGACCCGGAAGCGCTGATCCTGGACGAGCCCTTCTCCGGACTCGATCCGATCAGTGTGAGCTTACTTAAGGGAGTGATCCTTGAGCTAAAGCAGCGCGGCCGAACCATCATTTTCTCGACTCACCAGATGGAGCAAGTCGAGCAAATATGTGACGAAGTTTGTCTTATTAACCGCGGGACCAAGGTCCTGGACGGCGCATTGCAGGAGATCAAACATCGCTTCAGGCGTAACTCGGCGTTGCTCGACTATAGCGGAACCGATTCATTCCTTGGCAATGAGTTGTTCCGCCAAGTCAATAAACATCCAGGCTACATAGAGATTACCCTAAACGACCAGATTGACGCGCAGGAAGTTCTCCGGCAGGCGCTCTCAGCAGGGGCAGTCATAAATCGCTTCCAGATGGTCGAGCCGACCCTCAACGAAATTTTCATTGAAACCGTCCGAGAGAAAAGTGACTACTCAGCCGACTAAGCTAGGCGGTCCCCTTTCGCGGAACTTATGGAAAAGATAAAAGTGATAATCGTATTTGAGTATATGGCGCGAGTGCGGCGACTCTCTTTTTTACTCACCACCGTCGCCTTTCCCGCACTGGCCATAATACCTATGATTTTATCCGTATTGATGATCTGGTTTGGCTCGGGCGAGCGCCATATCACTATACTTGATCAGAGCGGCGTTCCCGGCCTCTACGAATCCATCAAGAAGAAGACCGAGGGGGCGCCGGCGGGCGCGAAATACGTATTCTCGCAAGTGGCGGTCGCCCCTGACCAGAATATTGACCAATTTAGACTCAAGTTTAACTCTGAGATTGAGAATAATCCCGGGGAAGCCTACCTTGTTTTACGTCAAGGCGTTCTAGACGGCGTTTCGCCTGAATACTATGCCGGCGAAGTCAGCGATTTCACACTCGCGGATTTAGCCGGGCGCATTGGCGCTGCGGTGATCGATCAGAAGTTGGCGCATGACGGGATAGACCCGGAACGGTACATGAAGCCGTTAAAGATGAAGACGATCAAGGTCAGTCCCAAAGGCGAAGCGAAGGAGAGCGGCGCGAATCTTGTCGCCTCCATCGCCATTTTCATGTTCACCTTCCTCGGAATTTTCGGTCACGGGTCACAGGTCATGTGGAGTGTTATAGAAGAGAAGGATTCGCGGATCATGGAAACGTTGGTTTCTTCGGCAAAACCGTTCGAGATGATGATGGGAAAGCTAATCGGCATCGGGCTGGTCGGGCTGACGCAGTTTATTATTTGGGTGATTTTCGCTATGCCGGTTCTCTTCTTCGGCCAATCGGCGTTAACATCCAGAGGCATTACGCTTGGCTTGATTCCGATTAGCTCGTCGCTCTATTTTATCATCTACTTCGCGCTCGGCTATTTTCTACTTGCTTCTATGTACCTCATCGGCGGCGCCCTGGCGACGGACAGCGAATCCAGTAACATAGTGACACGATTTATAACGATAATTACATCGGTCCCTATGCTGTCCCTGCTGGTAGTGATACAAAATCCGAGCGGCGCGCTGGCTTTGACACTTTCCTTCATTCCTTTCCTCGCGGCGCCAATCATGGCGGTGCGGATCGCGCTTTCCTCGCCGCCTCTGTGGCAGATCCTTTTATCAATGCTATTGATGATGGCGTCCACTGGGGCTGTCATCTGGGTCGCGGCCAAAGTCTACCGCGTAGGAATCCTGCTCTACGGCAAGAAGCCGACTTTGAGAGAAATAACTCGCTGGCTGCGCTACGCCTGATTTGCGGTAGTCAGGCGGCGGACCGGCGCGCAGCAACAATACGCATATGCCAAAAGAAGTAAAATCCACTCGCAACTCAACAGATCTACCTACGCTGCCATTCGAGCGCCAAAAAGACTGGGCCGTCTGGCTGGAGAAAAACCATGCGACGTCTTCCGGCGTCTGGCTCAAGCTGGCCAAAAAGGCGTCCGGCGTAAAGTCCGTGACCTACGACGAAGCGCTCGAAGTGGCGTTATGTTACGGGTGGATAGACGGCCAGAAGAAGAGTCATGACGAAACGTCTTGGCTGCAGAAGTTCACGCCGCGCGGCCCGAAAAGCATCTGGTCGAAGATCAACACGGAGAAGGCGCAGCGGTTGATCGAGAGCGGGAAGATGAAGCCGGCCGGCCTGAAAGCGGTGGAGAACGCGAGGAAGGACGGGCGGTGGGACGCCGCTTACGCTTCGCCTAGCAAGGCCGTCGCGCCGGACGATCTTCAGGCCGAACTGGATAGCAACGCGAAGGCGAGAGCCTTCTTCGCCACTCTGGACAGCCGCAACCGTTACGCGATCCTCCACCGGATTCATACCGCCAAGAAAGCCGAGACGCGAGCGAAGCGCATCGAGCAATTTGTCCGCATGCTGGAGAAGAAGGAAAAGATATATCCTTAAGATCAATGGACATACACAGGATTTACAGGATTTCTCAGGATTTTGCCCATCGGAGTGAATCCTGTAAATCCTGTCAATGTTCTTGAGAGGACTCTCGGCCTGAAGTTATAATCCTTGCGCTATCATGACAATCCAACAAAGGAGTCTGCGGCGCCCATGAGCGTCAAACAATTCTCAATTTTTAAAATAGCCGGGATCGGCTGCGCGGCGCTGTTATTGGCAATCACGGCGCGCGCGCAGCGCGTGGATCCGAACGATCCGAAGAACGTCCAACGCGGGGCCGAACTGGTCAAACAGGCGGTTCAGGCGCGCGGCGGCGATCGCTTTTTGAACTTCACTAGCATCATGTCGACCGGGATGTACACGCCGTTCCAGAAAGGCATGTCGCAAAACCCGATTCAATTCGTCGACTGGATAATCTATCCCGACAAGGAGCGGACCGAATTCGGCAAAGGCAAAAAGAAGAACCGCCGCATTCAGGTCAACGTCGGCAAGACAGGCTGGGTTTATGACGGCGACGCCGAGACGTTGAAAGATCAGACCGACAAACAGATTGAGGAGCATCTGGAAGGTTTGGATTTCGACATTGACCGCCTTCTTCGCGCGGCGGCGAAAGGCGAGGGGGTCGAGGTCGGCTTCGCCGGTCGCGAAGAGACGCGACCCGGCGAGCGCGCCGACGCTGTCGCGATCAGGTTTAAGTCGGACCGGACCGCCTACCTCCTGCTCGACTCGCAAACACACCTGCCGATGAGTCTGAGTTACGAGAAGACTGAAGACGGCGGGCTGGTCAAACAGGAGACTCGATATAACCAGTATGTCGATTACGACGGGGTGAAGTTCCCGAACATCGTCGATTTCTTCCGCGACAACGTACAGACGGGCCGCGTCAATCTCGAGTTGATAAAACTCAACACGCAGGTAAGCGATGAACTGTTCGCCAAACCGGCGAGCGCAAAGGCGGTAAAATAAGCGATTAACTCATATGAACTCACAATCTCCCAAGGCAAGCCGCCCGAATATGCCCGATTACGGAATTGTCGACGCCGACGAGGGCGAAGGGCTGTTGCCCTGGGAGTGGGCCGCCGAGCGTCTGTCGGTTTCACACAATTATCTGGTGGCGACGACGCGCCCCGATGGGCGACCGCATATGATGCCGGTGTGGGGGTTGTGGCTTGACGACGCGTTCTATTTCAGCACCGGACGGCAATCGCGCAAGGCGCAGAACCTGGGCGCCAATCCGAATTGCGTGGTCTCGACCGACCGCGCCGACGAGGCGGTGATCCTCGAAGGGGTGGCCGAAGAGGTCGCCGACCGCGGTTCGCTCAGGCCGTTTTACGAGGCTTATAAGGAAAAATACGACTGGGACCTGGAACAGATGGGGTTTGATAAAGAGCCTGTTTATGTCGTCCGGCCTCGAGTCGTTTTCGGCGTCCGTGAGCGTGACTTCACAAGCAGCGCGACTCGATGGACATTTACAGAACCTTTCCGCGGCCCGGCTCGTTAGGCGCTTGAGGGAGACGAGGGTTTGACGGGGGGCTTGCAATCGCCAAGACAATGATCAGGAGCGAACAACCTATAGTGGGAGCCAAGGCGGCTTTGATTAATTCGGACGCAGAATTGGCGCGGCGGTGCCGCGCCGGAGACAGCGCAGCCTGGGAACAGGTGGTGCACGAATACTCGCGACGCGTCTTCAACCTCGCGTACCGGTTCACCGGACGTCACGAATCAGCCGAGGATTTGACGCAGGAGGTCTTCGTACGCGTCTACCGTTCCCTAGACCAATACGACCCGCAGGCCGGCGACCTGGCCAATTGGCTGATGCGGCTCGCCCGCAATCTGGTGATCGATGATTACCGCCGGCGCTGCCGGACCCCGACCGACATGGGCGACGACATAGGCGATCACGAGTACCACCTCGAATCGCGCCACGACGCGCCAGATCGCGGGGTCGAACGGTTCGAGCGCGCCAAACAGGTGCATGCCGCGATCGAAAAGCTCCAGCCCGATTTGCGCGAATGCGTAATCCTGCGCGACATCGAGGAGCTGACATATCAGGAGATCGTCGACATACTCCAAATCCCCATCGGCACGGTCAAATCGCGCATCAACCGCGGGCGAATCGAGCTGGCGAAAATTTTGCGACGGATGAAGGTCGTCGAGACGCTATGACAGGGTAGTTGGCGGAAAGTTGTTGATGGTTGGCGCCGTTGTTTAAACACGCCAACACCAACCACTAACCACTAACCACCAACCACTAATGCTAATGAATTGTGTAAAGTTTCAAGATTCACTTTCTGATTATCTCGAAGGCGCGCTCGATCCGCGCGCCCGCGCCGAGTGCGCGGCCCATCGTCTAATTTGCGGCGAGTGCCGCGAGCTTTATAACGACGTCAAGGTCACGGTGCAGGCCCTTAACACCCTGGCCTCGGGCGACGCCGAGCCTGAAGGGCTCTCCAGTCGCATCATCGCCCACACGACCACCGGCGAGATGCTCAGTTGCGGTGAATTCGACAAATTGCTCGAACGCTACTTCGACGGGGTCATCCTAGCTCCCACCTTCCAGACATTCCAATCCCATTTTGGAAACTGCCTCAAATGCCGCCGGCTGCTCAACGGCATCGAAGAGGCGATCGTCATGCTTCAAGAGGCCAAAGAGGCCGAGGTCGAAGTCCCCGGCTCACTGCACGACCGGATCGTCGCGGCCACGATCGGGGGTGGGCGATCGAGCCGGATCAGGCGCGCGCGATCATCCCTCGTCAATTTCGCGCAGGGACTGATGTCGCCGCAGATGGCGGTGGCGGCGATGATCATCGCGCTGATCAGTCTGATGGTCATTTCGCGCTTCGGCAGCGTCGGCAATCTGACCACGAGCGCCGAACAGAAGGTGGAGAGTCTGGTCAATGAGGGGCAAAAGAAGATCAACGGCGCCGGCGCTGCGGCGCGTTCGGGCTTTCAGCGGGTCTCTTACGGAGTGAACGCGTTTCTGTTCAGCGGCGCCGCGACCAGCCCGGCTGCCCAGACTGAAGGACCCGCCCCGAACACTTCTTCGGAGCCGAAAAGCGCGCGTCCCACCCCTCAACCGTCGCCGCGTTCCGAACAGGCCCCCGATTCGACGGAAAAGCCGAATCGGGACACGCGCCGCAATCGCCCGAACCGGAGCGAGAGGTGAACGCCGAGATGAACTGTATCTTCCATCCAACCAACGCCGCAAGCGCGCGATGCAGCGCCTGCGAACGTCCGCTCTGCCCCGCCTGCGACCATCGCATCAAGGGGTTTCCCTACTGTCAGGATTGCATCGTAGCCGGGATCGAGACGCTGCGGCGGAACGCCGGCGCCGGACGTCAGGTCTTTAATCAAACCGGGCGCCAGGAAGAGAAATCTCCATTGATCGCGCTGCTGCTCGGACTCGTTCCCGGAGTGGGCGCCGCCTATAACGGCCAGAACATCAAGGCGCTGGCGCATTTCCTGGCCGTCGCGGGATTGTGGGTGCTCGCGGACGTCTTCGGATGGCCGCTCGAAATAGCGCTCGGCCTCGGCGTCGCCGGTTTCTACTTCTATTCGGTTTACGACGCCTTTCAATCGGCGCAGCGTTTGCGCAGGGGCGAAGACCTTCGCGTAGAAGACGAACGGCTGAAGCTCTTTCTACAACGGCGCATGAATCTGTTCGGCGCATTGCTGATCGGCGTCGGCGCCCTTGCGATGCTGGATTTTTGGATTCCCAACCTGCTCCACCGCGTATGGCCCGTCATGCTGATCATCGCCGGCGCTTATCTGGTCGGGAGCTATTACCGGGGCGGCCGCGCGCCGCAGGCAAAGGCGGTTTATCAAAATCCGCCCCCGTCTGCGGTCACATCGAGTCTCGACCCAGGCGCGCGCGATTTGGCGGGCACCCAGTACCACGAGCGGTAGCTCGCGGCGCTGATTCTTCCCATACGGCTTTCGAACGTATGAAGACTATTAGCCACCGCAGGGCGCCGCAGAGCACAGAGGGAATATAATGATTTCTCTGTTTCCTGCGGCGCCCTGCGGCGGCTGTTCATCCATACGAAAACCGCTGTAAGCATGATGCACAAACGCTTCGCGACACTGCTCCTCGGAATCGGCCTGATCGTCATCGGCGCGCTGTTCTTCGTCGCGCCGGAGCAGGCCTTCGCGGTCCGGTGGGTGATGCGGCTCTGGCCCGTCGCCCTGATCCTGGCCGGGCTGGTGCGCGTCGCGGGCTATTTGATTGATCGTCATCCGCGGTCTCCCGCGGGCGGTATAATGATCACGGCGATCGGCGGGGTTCTGCTCTCTGCCAACCTGTTCGGCCACAATTCACCGATCCTGATTCTAGGTAAATACTGGTTCTGGATTCTGCTGGCCTTCGTCGCGGGCCGGCTGTTGAAACAATATACACATCGGATTGAAGACGGTCTGCGCCCGAACACGTTCTCTCCGGGCGCGGTCGTGGTTATAATCTTGATCGTCGGCGTCGGACTGGCCGCGAGTTTCGCCGCCAAAAACGGCCAGGGCGAATTCAATCTGCGGTTAGGAGGTTTGAGCGTCGGCGATTACGTCTTCGGCGACCCGATCTCCGTCGAAGACGAAACCCCGCAAAGTTTTGCGCTCGCGCCCAATTCGCGCATCTTCATCAATAGCGTGAACGGCGACGTCGAGATCAATTCGGCCCCGCAGTCACAGGCCACCGCGCGATTGATCAGGCGCATCCGCGCCGCGAGCGAAGAGGAGGCGCGCGTGGTCGCAAAGAATATCAGTCTGCAAATCGCCCCCAACGGCGTAGGCTATCAACTCAACGTCGCCGCCCCCGGAGTCCAAAAGGATTTCGGCATTTCGATCGTCGTCACGCTGCCGCAAAATCTGCCGGCGGGCGTCGAAATCAATAACGCGCTCGGCGTCGTGAAACTCACCGGCTTACAGGGCGCCCACGTCATCCGCGGTTGCGAACGCGCCGAAATCAGCCGCAACGCCGGCGGCGTGACGGTCGAAAACCCGCGAGGCGCAGTCGAACTGAGCGAGATTCAGGGGCCGGTCTACTTGACTAACACGCGTCAGGCGGTCAATCTGAAAGCGATCAACGGCCCCGTCAGGCTCGACGTCAAGGGCGGCGCCGTCAGCATGGAACATTCTTCCGGCCCGCTCCAGTTGCAAACCACGGACGCGCAGATCGAGATCACCGAGGTCGGTAATGACGCCTCGGCGACTGAGCGTGTCGTCAACATCGAACAGGCCCGCAACAGCCGCATCAAGCTGCAAGAGATAAAGGGCGGCGTCGCGATCAAGGCCGAACGCTCGCCCGTCGAGGCCGAGGAGATCGCCGGAGATTTCAGAGTCGATTCCTCCTCGGATCGCGTTCGGGTCAATCGAATCAACGGCGTCTTGTGGGTCAAATCGAAGAACGGCGCGGTCGAGGTCGAAGAGGTCAGAGGGGTGACGACGATTGAAGCCACGCGCGACGTGACGGTCCGTGATTTCCGCGGCCCGCTCAGCGTCACTACGCGGGATGGCGAGATTGAACTCGAAACTTCTGAAAAACTCAACGGCGATCTAAGCGCCTCCAGCGACCGTGGCAGGATTCGCGTCTCACTCCCCAAGGACAGCGGCTTCCGACTCGACGCCAACGCCGGCGCAGGCCGCGTGAAGGCGCAGGGATTCGATGACCACGAATGGTCTCGCGAGGAGAGGTCTTACGTCGCCGGTTATAATATTTCGGCGGATTCGCCGATGGTCTCTTTGCGTTCGGGCCGTGGCGAGATTCAACTACGATCCTCAGGGCTGGCGACGGCCAGCCATAATTAAGAGTGGGATAGACTTATGGTCTTTGGAAATAAATGCGACAACGGTGGGGCGCCCATTTCCCCGCCCAATCGCCTTGATCACGGAGTTGGGGGAAAAGGGCGCCACTACGTCAGGTTACTTATTTGCGTTTAATTTTCTTTTCCAAAGACTATAAATCTGTCCTTCCCTTTAGTAGGAGAAGCGATGACTACAATCCTTAAAATATTGGCTTTATTGACTTCTCTGGCCACGACAGTCCTGGTAATCGTCGCCAGCGTGCGGCAAGGATTAATTATTGCCTGGGCGATTTTCATTGTTGTAAAAATCGTCGTTGTAGTACTATTTGTAGCGTTGCTCCTACTGATTCTTTACCTCCTCCTCACCCATAAAAAGAGTTCCCCCGACCATAGCTAACGCCAATTGATAAGTGTCAATTCCTGACCAAATGGCAGGTTGATGCCCCGCAAGAATTGATCAAAGAAACCCTGTAAGGAAGGCAAAGACAAACCCCTCTGGGCCGATTCAACACCGTAAGCGGTAGCGGTCGCATCTCCGTAGAGAGGCCTATGTGATAGACCTCTGCGGCGCGCTACGCCCTGGTTGGTTCAGCGCCGCGAGTTGTAGCGAGATTTTCTCCGTTTGATAGAGATACGGACACGCTACAGTTCGCGGCGCTGAATCGAAATCCGGCAATGATACGCCTGCCGTAAACAGGAATGATCGATTGAAAGTAATTCACATGCAGAATGTAACCACTAACTCCGAACTCTTCTCGGATAACCGTTTTCACAGCCCCGGGCAATCGTCGCCCGGCGGCATCCATATATTGGAGGACATAAACGTGAAGGATATCAGAATTATAGTCCTGGGCCTCTGCTTGCTGACCGCTTTTTCCGTCTCGGCCGTCGCCCAGCAAAAATCACTCTACGAGCGCCTCGGCGGCAAAGAAGCGATCTCGCTCGTGGTCGACGACTTCGCACAGAACGTGCTCACCGATCCACGCGTCAATAAGAAGTTCGCCAAGAGCAACGCCCCGCGTCTGCTCGCAAACCTCAAAGACTTCGTCTGCTTCGCCACCGGCGGGCCTTGCAAATATACCGGCCTCAATATGAAGGAGTCCCACAAGAATATGGGGACCACGGCGGGCGAGTTCAACGCGCTGGTCGAAGACCTGATCAAAACCCTGAACAAATTCAACGTCGGGCCGGCCGAGCAGAAAGACCTGCTTACCGCGCTGGCCGGCTTAAAGGGCGACATCGTAGAGAACGAAT
>Ga0081455_10004114_pt1 | contig 16459 bp, 17 predicted proteins | sample TabmetS3T2R1_FD_70207 | JGI IMG/M metagenome (GOLD analysis project Ga0081455, IMG submission 70207) | Tabebuia heterophylla rhizosphere microbial communities from the University of Puerto Rico - S3T2R1 | ecosystem: Host-associated > Plants > Roots > Rhizosphere ... | reverse complement strand
CGGCGTGAACGAGCAGCTGGTGCGCAAGGTGCGGGACGCGCTCGACCGCGACGGCTTCGAGCACGTGAAGATCGTCGTCTCGGGCGGCTTCACCGCCGAGCGGATCCGCGCCTTCGAGGAGCGCGGCGTGCCCGTCGACTCCTACGGCGTCGGCTCGGCGCTGATCCGTGGCGAGAACGACTTCACGGCCGACATCGTGATGACGGACGGAAGGCCGTCGGCGAAGGTCGGCCGCCGCTACCGCGAGAACCAGCGGCTCGAGCTCGTCGAGTGACGCTGCGGGTCCGCCCGGTGACGGCCGGGCGCTGGCCGGACCTGGTCGACCTGTTCGAGCGCAAAGGCCCGCGCGGGGGCCACCGCAACACTCCCGGCTACGGCTGCTGGTGCATGTACTGGCGCGACCGGAGCCTTGCGCATGGAACGCCGAACAAGAGGGCGCTGGGCACGCTCGTCCGGGCGGGGCGGGAGCCCGGTCTGCTCGCGTACGACGGAAGGGAGGCCGTCGGCTGGATCTCCGTCGCGCCGCGCGAGGACTACCCGGCCCTGTTCAACTCGCCGCAGTACCGCCCGCGTGACGACGACGACGGGGTGTGGTCGGTCGTCTGCTTCCTGGTCGACCGTCCCAGGCAGGGCGAAGGCGTGGCCTGCACGCTGCTCGACGGAGCGGTCGAGCATGCTGCCGCTCACTCCGCCGCGCTGGTCGAGGCCTATCCCCACCGCTCCAAGAAGGACAACTACATGGGGCATCTCGACCTCTTTCTCGGCCGCGGGTTCCGGGTCGTGCGCAAGACGGCGACCCGGGCGGTCGTCCGGCGAGTGCTCTAGGGGCGGGCCGGCGCCGCCATCCCGGGCCAGCTCTCGATCGGATCCGTCGAGCGCACGATGTGCATGCCGGCCGCTGCGAAGCGCGCGAAGGCCACGTCCGCCTCGTCCGTGTAGTCGGCAACACCGGGCACGACCACGGGCGACATGCAGTCCTCGAGCAGGTAGACCTTCTGCGCCAGCTCGTGCTCGACCAGCGCGGGCGAGTTGAGGATGTCGTCGATCGTCCACGCGACGCAGTGGCTCTTGGCCTGGCCGGCGATCACGACGGCGTCGAATCCGAGCAGCTTCTCCACGAGCTCCACGTTCTGCTCGCCGAGCCGGTCTCCGTCGGGCCCTTCCGTCACCTCGGGGCCGAGCACGGAGTAGTGCTCGGTCAGGGGCAGTGTTCCCTTCACCCGTACGTCGGGCTGCGAGCTGCGCGCGACCGTGTGGAAGAAGATCGCCTCTTCGACCGCGGGTACGAGCGCGTGCCCGATGCCGCCGAGCATGGCGTGGTAGGGCCAGATCGTGAGCCGGTACTTGCCGGTCTTCTCCAGCTCCCGCGTGTAGTGGATCAAGTGGCGGCGCGCGTAGTCGGGGTCGAGCCCGAGCGTCTCCGCGACTGCCGGATCGACCTGCCAGCGCCCCTCCGCGACGTCGTCCGCAGAGACGAGCGTGTAGGGCTCCGGGTGGTTTCCGTCCTCGTCAACGAGCCAGAGCGGGTGGAAGATCTGCATCGCCTGGTGCGTGTCGAGCGTCGGGACGATCTGGGTGATCGCGTCGAGGTTCCGGTAGATGAACTCGCAGAGGCGGCGGTTGTCGTCGATCGCACCGGTTCCGGAGCGCCCCTCGACGAACAGCTCGAACGCGGGGATGCAGAACGTGTTCTGGACGTCGACGGCGACGAGGCAGATCCGCATCGCGTCCTCCGCCGCCGGCCGCAGGCCGTTCTCCGCGGCCCACAGCTCGGCCTCCCGCGCGCGGTCGTCGTAGGACACGCGCCAGACCTCGCCGACGGCCTGCGGGTCGAAATGTGGAGGAATCGGCAGCATCGGAGGCCAGTCTAGAGCGGCGCCCCGGACCGACCGCACGGTTGACTCCCGGCCGGAACGCGACGATAACGAGACGAGGGCATGGGCGACTTGTTGGTCTACCTCCGCGACGGGATTGCGGCTTGGCTGCCGCTGTTCTTCGCGGTCCTGCTCGTGCTGATGGTCTACATCCTCTGGCGCACGCTGCAGGTGATGCCGCGCGTGTCGGCGGCGAAGACGATCACGTCGAACTCGAACGTCACCTGGGACGACGTCGCCGGGCTGGACGAGGCGAAGGAGGAGCTGCACGAGGTCGTCGACTTCCTGCGCGACCCGGTCCGCTTCGGCCGTCTCGGCGCGCGCGTGCCGAAGGGGATCCTCCTCTACGGCCCGCCCGGGACCGGCAAGACGCTGCTCGCGAAGGCAATCGCTAGCGAGGCGGGGGCGCGCTTCTACGCCCAGAGCGCCTCAGCGTTCGTCGAGATGTTCGCGGGCCTCGGCGCGGCGCGGATCCGCAAGCTGTTCGAGGAGGCCCGCAAGAACGCGCCTGCGATCGTCTTCATCGACGAGCTCGACGCCGTCGGCGCGCAGCGCACCGGGCACGGCTTCTCCCGCGAGCAGGACCAGACCCTCAACCAGCTGCTCGTCGAGCTCGACGGCTTCGAGGCGCGCGACCAGGTGATCGTCATGGGCGCTTCGAACCGTCTCCAGGATCTCGACGCAGCGCTGCTGCGGCCGGGGCGCTTCGACCGGCAGGTGCTGGTCGCCGCGCCCGACCTCGCCGGCCGCGAAGAGATTCTCCGCGTCCACACGCGGGGCAAGCCGCTCGCCGACGACGTCGACCTGATGTCGATCGCGCGCCAGACAGCGGGCCTGACGGGCGCCGAGCTCGAGAACATCTCGAACGAGGCCGCGATCTTCGCCGGTCGCATGGGTCACGACGAGATCACCGGCTCCGACTTCGAGGACGCGATGGAGCGCGTCGTCGCCGGGCTGCAGCAGCGGCGTGTGGTGAGCGAGAAGGAGCGGCGGATCCTCGCCTACCACGAGGCCGGCCACGCCGTGCTGTCGCATCTCACCGGCGACCTGCTGCCGGTGCACAAGGTGACGATCGTTTCCCGCGGCCAGGCTCTCGGCTACACGCTGAACCTCCCGACGGAGGAGCGGTATCTGCACACCACGGAGGAGTTCGTGGACCTGCTGAAGATCTACCTCGCCGGGCGCGCCGCCGAGCAGATCGTCTTCGGCCGCGTCACCAACGGCGCCGCGAACGACCTCGAGCGGGCGACCGAGGTGGCGCGCGCGATGGTCTTCGAGTACGGCATGTCGAACGCCTCGGCCTCGCGGACGATGCGCGCCGACAACTACGCGCTCTCCGAGGAGACCAAGAAGCTGCGCGACCAGGAGCAGGCGCGGCTCACGGACGAGGCGTATGCCGACGCCATCCGCCTGCTGCAGAAGCACCGGTCCACGCTGGACCGGATCGCCAAGGCGCTGCTCGAGAAGGAGACGCTGCAGAAGGACGAGCTCGACGAGCTGCTCGTCGGCGTCGAGCCCGAATTGCGATCGGCCGAAACCGTCGGCACGGTTCGCGTCGTAGGTGCCGACTGACTCGGGATGAGACGGACGTACGGGCAAAGCCCGCACGTCCTCTTGACCGGCACCGCAAGCGGTGCCTCCGGCGGCAAGACCGTCGGCACTGTCGGGTAGCTGTGGCCGACTCGTAGCCACCGGATAGCATCACCCGCCGTGGAGCCGCACGGCATTCATCACCTGGGCGTCGCCGTCGACGATCTCGACACCGCACTGTCCACCTACGACCGGCTCTTCGGGGCCGAGCTCGAGCACCGTGAGACGCTCGAGGAGCAGGGTGTCGAGGCGGCGTCGCTGCGCATCGGCGCCGACCGGGTCGAGCTGCTGGCCGCGCTCTCCGATGACACACCGGTCGGCAAGTTCCTCTCGAAGCGGGGGCCCGGAATGCATCACGTCGCCTACGAGGTCGACGACGTCGGCGTCGCCCTCGACGAGCTCGCCGCCGAAGGGGCCGAGTTGATCGACGCGCGGCCGCGCCGAGGGCTCTTCGGCCTCCAGGTCGCGTTCGTCCATCCAGACGCCGTCCACGGCGTCCTCGCGGAGATCGTCAGCGTTGGCTGAGGAGCGAGTCCGCATCGAGCTCGGCTTCGACGGGGGGCAGATCATGGGCGCCTACGTCGAGGAGAAGACGGCCGACGAGCTGGAGCGTGTGCTCGGGGACGAGCGCAACGGCGCGTTCGCGCTCGAGGCGGAGGACGGCCGCTACACCGTCTCGCTGCAGCGCGTCGTCTACGTCAAGCGGTTTTCACGCGAAGGCCGCGTCGGTTTCACCGGACCCTGATCAATCCCCGCGTTAGACGTCCGGGCCCGCTGGGCAAGGTCAATCAGTGAGCTCGAGTGCCCCGGCACGGAGCAGCACGGAGGATCTGAAGCGTCTCGTCGAGCTTGCCCAGCAGGGCGACCGCGAGGCGCTCGAGGCGCTCTACCTGCTCCACTTCGACCGGATCTACAGCTACCTGCACATGAGCGTCGGCAACCGGCACGACGCCGAGGACCTGACGACGCAGACCTTCCTGAAGATGCTGGAGGCGATCGGGCGCTTTCGCTGGCGGTCGGCGCCGTTCTCTGCCTGGCTGTTCCGGATCGCCCACAACCTGGCGATGGACCACTTCCGGGCGTCGCGGCGCTGGCAGCCGGAGGAGGAGGTGCCCGAGCCCGAGGGCGCCCAGGAGTCCTCGGCGGAGGACGCCGCGCTGCAGTCGATCGGCCGGCGCAGCATGCTCGAGCTGATCGAGAACCTCTCGCTCGAGCAGCAGCAGGTGTTGATGCTGAAGTTCCTGTTCAACTTCTCGAACGGCGAGGCCGGCACCGTGCTCGGCAAGACGGAGGGCGCCGTCAAGTCACTCCAGCATCGCGCTCTCGCCTCCTTGCAGAAGCAGCTCCCGCAAGACTAGGGGGGTGTTGGAGGCAGGGATCGTCGGCCTCCCGGCCGCGGGCAAGACGACGCTGTTCAACGTCCTGACGCGCGCCGGGGTCGGGCCGGACTTCGGCAAGGAGCACGTCGGCATGGCGCCGATCGCGGACGAGCGGCTCGGGCGGGTGGCACAGGTCGTGTCGTCGGCGAAGGTGACTCCCGCCGCGGCCCGCGTCGTCGACGTCCCGGGGACCGGGCCGCAGCTGCTCGGGAACCTGCGGCGGGTCGATGCGCTGGTGGCGGTGGTGGACGGGTTCTCCTCCGGCGCGGATCCGGAGGGCGACCTCGAGCGGCTGGAGCTCGAGCTGCTCGTCGCCGACCGCGACCACGTCGAGCGGCGCCTCGAGCGGGTGGCGAAGCAGGCGAAGTCGGGCGACGCGAGGCTGCGGGCCGAGGTCACGCAGCTCGAGCAGGTGCTCGCGCACCTGGACGCGGGACGGTCGCTGCGCGAGTGGGAGGGCGAGCTGCCACCGGAGCTCGAGCCGCTGACGACGAAGCCGGTCGTGCCGGTCGTGAACGGGCCGGACGGCATCGACCTGAAGCTCGAGGCCGAGCTGACCGACCTGCCCGAGGAGGAGGCGGCCGCGTTCCGCGACGGCCCGCCGGCGCTCGACGAGGTCGTGCATCGCCTGTTCGAGGCGCTCGGGCTGATCACGTTCTTCACCGCGGGCGAGAAGGAAGCACGAGGCTGGACGCTGCGCGGCGGCCAGACGGCTCTGGAGGCTGCGGGCACGATCCACACCGACATCGCGCGGGGGTTCATCCGCTGCGAGGTGGTGCGCTGGGGCGACCTGGTCGAGAGCGGCGGCTATGCCGAGGCGGCCCGGCGCGGGTTGCAGCGGCTCGAGGGCAAGACGTACCAGGTGCACGACGGCGACGTTCTCACCGTCCGCTTCAACGTCTAGTCGGCAGGACTCCGAGCTACGCAGAAGCAGCGTGCCACTTGAAACGCGGATGGGGATGAGTTAGAAAGGCTGCAAATCTGCGGCTTTTGGAGGTTGGCGTGATTCCTTCTGCGGCAACAGGGGGATCTTCTGAGGGACGCCGAGAACTTGGTCGTTCTCGGACGGCATTGATCGTCGCTGCCGGCGCCGGGGCGGTTTCCGCCTCGCCGCTCTTTCGCCGGCTGCTCTCCGGCGGCAGTGCGGAGGCAGCATCGAAGGCGGAGGACGCGCGCATCCTGCAGCTCGTCCTGCAGCTCGAGTACACGCAGGTCGCCTTCTACCAGCAGGCCCTCAGGGATGCGGGGCTCGGCGGAGAGCTGCGGGAGTTCGCGCGGACCGCCCTGGGACACGAGCGAAAGCACCTGGCCGTGATCACGCAGGCGCTCGGGGCCAAGGCTGGTCCGAAGCCGACCTTCGCGTTCGGCGCCAGGACGAGAAGCCCCGACGCCTTTCGGAAGACCGCGATCGAGCTCGAGGACATCGCGGTCGCCGGCTACAACGGCCAGGCGACCAACCTGACCAAGGGGACGCTGGCCGCAGCCGCCGAGATCGTCTCGGTCGAGGCCCGACACGCAGCCTGGGTGCGTGCGCTGGGCGGCGCGGTCGCTGCTCCCGATCCGGTCGACGAGCCGATGACGGCCGCCCAGGTGGTCGCCGGCCTGCAGAAGATCGGACTGAGGACAAGCTGATGGGAGGCGAAACGACCTTCAACCGCTTCCTGGCAACGGTCGATCGCGACGGCGCCCTCGAAGAGGCCGGCGCCGAGCTGGAGCTCGCGTTCTCGCGCAGGCGTCTGCTCGGCCTCACTGCGGCCGGCGCCGGGGCGGTCTTGCTCGCTCGTGCCGGTGTCGGTCGCGCCGCGGCGGCGCCCTCGGCCACCGACATCAGCATCCTCAACTACGCGCTGGTGCTCGAGTACCTTCAGGCCTCCTTCTACACCGAGGCGGAGCGCAGCGGCGCCCTCTCCGGGAAAACCGCCCAGGCGGCACAGGTCGTCGGCGCGACCGAGCGCGCGCACGTCAAGGCGTTTCTCAAGCTGCTCGGCTCGAAGGCCGTCAAGCGCCCGTCGTTTGACTTCCAGGGAGTAACCGAGGAGCAGCGCGCCTTCCTGAGAACTGCGGTCGCGTTCGAGGATCTGGCCGTGGCGGCCTACAAGGGGCAGGCTCCGAAGCTCCGGTCCGATGCGGTCCTGGCGGCGGCGGTCGGCATCCATTCGGTCGAAGCCCGCCACGCCGCCTGGATGCGGCAGCTGTTCGGGATCACGCCGGCGGTGCACGCGTTCGACCAGCCGGCTTCGCGCGGTCAGATCAACCAAATCGTCGCCTCGACGCACTTCGTCGTGGCTCACCCGAACATGAAAGGCACGGCGAAGCCGCAATACACCGGTTGACGTCCCCTGTCCGCCTGGCCGCGGCGCTCGCAGTCGCAGTTGCGACAGGCCTACTCTGGTCAGGACTGGGCGAAAGCCATCGTTCCCACGCAGCGTTCTCGGCCTCGGCGCTCCGCTCGCTGCCCGCTCCGGCCGCCTCTGCGCTCGAGATCGGCCCGCCCGCGCGGCTCACGTCGTCCCGTTTCCTTTCCCGCTGGACGATCGTCCGTCGCCCAGCCCTGGCTCGCAGCGCGCCGTCGGCGAGTGCGCCCGTCGTCGGCGAGCTGCGGACGAGGGCCCCGGAGGGGACGCCGAATGCCGTTGGCGTCCTTCGCTCCGAGGCCGACCGGGGTGGAAGGGTCTGGGTCAAGGTGCACTTGCCGATCCTGCCCAACGGCAGCGTCGGCTGGGTCACCCGCCGGGCACTCGGGGCCTACCAGACGGTGGACACCCGGCTGCTGGTCGATCGGCGCACGCTGCGCGCAACTCTCTACCGGGCGGGGAAGCCCGTCTTCAGCGCCCCGGTAGGGGTCGGAACGCGCGCCTGGCCGACTCCGGCCGGGCGGTTCATCGTCCGCAGCCAGCTGACGCGATATGCGAGCGCCTTCTACGGCCCGATTGCCTTCGGAACCAACGCCCGCTCGGCGGTCCTGACCGACTGGCCGGCAGGCGGCTTCGTCGGGATCCACGGCACCGACGCCCCACAGCTCCTACCAGGACAGGTCTCGCACGGCTGCATCCGGATGCGTAATGCCGACATCCGGCGACTTGCGAAACTGATGCCCATAGGAACGGCGTTGACAATCAGATGAGACTCCGCCGATGCCTGACACTGACCGGAGCCTTGCTCGCCCTCACCCTGCTGGGCGGAGCGCAGGCACAGGCCGCGCGCGACCCGCTAACCGCACCGACTCTTCTCTGGAAAACGTACCCGCTCGTCCAGGACCCGTTCTCGCCGCGCTACCGCCTCCACGCGACCGCAGTGGGCGGGGTTCCCCACCCGTTGCCCGCTCGTATTCCGGAAGGCGGGAGCGGCCTTTCTTCGCAGACGCTCTTGCTGCTGATGCTGGCCTCGCTCGTCGCAGGCCTCGCGGGATTGCTGCTCCTGCGCTCCGCGCTCGCCCACGAAGGCTACGACTGGAGTTCGCCGCGGCCGCGGCGGAAGCGGCCGAGGAAGCCGGGCGCCGACTCCTCCGCCGAAATGCTGGTCGCGCTGAAGCCCTCGCCCGCGGCCCGGCCCGAGCCGGTCGAGGGCCTGGTCGAGGCGTTGCAGCCCGTGGCCGCCGAGCCTGCGAGCGAGGGAGACGAGGACCCTGAGGAACAAGACCAGGTCGCTACTCCCGCTGCGCGGGAGGAAGCCCTGGATCCGACCGAAGTCGCAACCGAGCGACGAACCGCGGAGCGGAGGAAGCTGTTGCCGGCCCCGCGTCAGCTCAACCGGCCCGTCGGCCGGCCGGAGACCCGTTACCGGCGCCGAGAGAAGGCGGCGGCGAAGACGCGCGCGCAGAGTTGCGAGATCAGGCTCTGGCACGGCTATTTCAAGTACCAGCTCTACGTGTCGAGCGAAGGGGCGTCCTTCGCGCTCTCCGACTACTTCCGCCTCCGGGACGAGGACACGCCGACCGAGGCGGCGCTGGCCGAGCTCGAGAGTCTGATCACGAGGCTGGAAGCGGAGGGTTGGGCCGTGGTGGACGTGGGGGAGCGCTGGTACGACGTCCAGCTCGAGCGCGCCGACTAGGCCGGCTGCGGAGCGATGTTCTCACCGTTCGCTTCAACGTCTAGCCGATACTCGACCTTAGACCAGTGGTTACGTCCGGTCGAGCGGCCTACCCTCCAGACGATTCTGCGGAAGGGGAGGCTGGCCTTGGCGTACCGATTTGGCGTAATGCTCGTTGCGTTCGCCGCTGTGATTGCGCTCGTCGCTCCGGGTGCGGGAGCGCACGACGGCGTGAATACCGCCGCCGGCCACGCGGCCGAGGACGCGGTCACGCTCACACCGACGCAGGAGCAGGCGCTCGACGCCCACACCCGCGCCGTTACCAGGAGCGCCGCGCGAACGGCAGCTGCTGCGGCCGCGGGGGCGCCACAGGACGTGGGCGAGTGGGGCCCGGTCGTCAACTGGCCGGTCGTCCCAATGCACGTCGCGCTGCTGCCGAACGGGAAGGTGCTGGCATACGACTCGATCGGCGACAACGCGACCGAGACGTACCCCAACCAGGACCACACACGCGCGACGGTGTGGGACCCGGCGACGGGGACCCAGACCCAGGTCGACCTCAACGACGGCTTCAACATCTTCTGCAGCGGCCTCGCGCACCTTCCCGACGGTCGGATGTTCATGGCCGGGGGGAACCTGGACCAGCAGCTCAACGGCATTGTCCAGACGCACCTCTTCGATCCCGTCACGAACCTGTGGAGCCTGGGCCCGAACATGCTCGGTGGGCGTTGGTATCCGACCGTCACGCCGCTCGGCAACGGCGAGATGCTCATCACGTCGGGCCGCGTCAACACGCCTGAGGTGCGGACGACGGGTGGCAGCCTGCGTGCGCTCACAAACGCGTCGCTCGGCCTGCCTCTGTACCCGTGGATCGACGTCGCCCCGAACGGCCGCGCGTTCTATTCAGGCCCCGACCAGACGCTCCGGTCGCTCGACACGGCCGGCACAGGCGCCTGGCAGACGCTGAGTCAGCGCGACACGATCAACCGCGACTACGGCGGGCACGCCATCTACGACATCGGGAAGATGCTGGTTGCGGGCGGCGGCGGCTCGACGAAGGACGCGCGGGTCGTCGACTTCAACGGAGCCACGCCTCAGGTCTCCGCCACGGCGCCGATGGCCTTCGGCCGCCGGCAGAACAACCTGACGGTGCTCGCCGACGGAACGGTTCTCGCAACCGGCGGCAACTCGTCGGGCGCGGGGCTCGTCGACCTCAACGCCGGCGTCTACGCGGCCGAGCAGTGGAGCCCCTCCACCGGTCAGTGGCGGACACTGGCCGCGGAGCAGATCACGCGCCAGTACCACTCCACCGCGCTGCTGCTGCCCGACGGACGCGTCCTCTCGGCCGGCGGCGGGATCTGCGGCACGTGCGACCAGGTGGGCTACCTCGCCAAGAACGCCCAGATCTTCTCGCCGCCGTACCTGTTCCAGGCCGACGGCACGCTCGCGCCGCGGCCGGCGATCACCTCGGCACCGGCGCTCACGACCTGGGGTGTGCCGATGGAGATCTCGACGGCGAGCCCATCGTCGATCAGCAAGGTCGCGCTCGTCCGGCTGGGCGCCGTCACGCATTCGAACAACATGGAGCAGCGCTACATCCCGCTTTCCTTCACCGCCGGCGCGACGAGCCTGACCGCCATGTCGCCGGCCGGGCCGAATGTCGCCCCGCCCGGCTTCTACATGCTGTTCATCATCGATGCGAACGGCGTGCCTTCGGTCGCCAGCATGGTCAGCGTCCAGGCCGACTTGCCGCCCGCCGTGACGCTTACGCAACCGGCGAACGGGGCGACGTTCACGGCGCCAGCGACGGTCGATCTCGCCGCGACTGCGTCGGACGCCGACGGCGCCGTGACGAAGGTCGAGTTCTTCAATGGCACGACGAAGCTCGGCGAGGACACGTCCGCGCCGTACAGCTTCACGTGGAGCGGCGTGGGGGCCGGTGCGTACTCGCTCACCGCGCGCGCTACCGACAACGTCGGCCGGGTCACTACGAGCGCGGCGTCCGGGATCACTGTCAGCAGCCCATCACCGCCACCGCCACCTCCGCCGCCACCACCACCGCCCAACACCCCGCCGACCGTGAGCATCACCTACCCGGTCGACGCCGCGATCTTCACCTGGAAGCCGAGCATCACGATCTCGGCTTCGGCGAGCGATTCGGACGGCACCGTCACGAAGGTCGAGTTCCGCGACGGCACGACCCTCCTGGGCACTGACACCAGCGCGCCCTACTCCTACACGTGGAAGAACGTCCCGCCGGGGACCCATTCCCTGACGGCGCGGGCGACCGACAACGTGGGAGCCGCCACGACCAGCAGCCCCATCGGCATCGACGTGCTGCGGAAGCGGTAGCTACTCGACCGGCCGCGTCGCGGCCGTCGCGTCGAGCTGGTTCGCGTGGTATAGCACCGACGCCTCGGCCGTCCGGGCGCCGCGCGCGTCGTGGTGAACGGCGATCGCGTGAAGCAGCTCGGCCCGCACCTCCGGCTCGAGCGCGGCCGCGCGCTCTTCCACGAGCCGCAGCCCGAGGTGCACATGGCCGAGCAGCCGGCCCTCCTCGGTCGGGCGGAAGGTCGGGCCCCGCTCCAGCTCCGCGGTTCGCCCGACGTCGTGCAGGAGCGCGGCGGCGAGCACCAGGTCGGCCCGTAGCCGCGGATGCAGCTGCGCCGCCTCGCGGCAGAGCGTCGCGACGCCGACCGTGTGCTCCAGCAGCCCGCCCGCGTACCCGTGGTGCGTTTCCGCGGCCGGCAGCGAGCGCAACGCCGCCCGGAGCGTCTCGTCCTCGACGAACCGCCGCACCGTCGCGCGCAGGCCGGGATGCGCGATCTCGGCCGCGAGGAACTCCAGAAACCCGTCCAGCTCCGCCGCGTCGCGCCGCAGCGCCGGCGCGAGCTCGGCGGGATCCGCCTCCGCAGCGGCCTCCAGCGAGCGCACCTCGAGCTGCAGCTTGTCGCGGTAGCGCTCCACCCGGCCCAGCACCCTGACCGCGTCACCCTCGCCGAAGCGCGAGTCGAGCAGCTCGACGTCGGACCACACCCGCGCCTCGATCCGGCCGCTCGGGTCGACGAGCTCCAGCGCGAGGTACGGAGACCCGCCACGCGTGCGTCTCCGCTCCTTCTTCGCGACCGCGTACACGCCCTCCACGACCCGGTCTTCGGCCAGCGACTCGATCGCGTTCACGGAGCGAGTCTAGGCCCGAGCACGGCTGGTACGCTCCCGCCCCGTGGCCGAGGTGAAGCCCTTTCGCGCCGTCCGCTACGGCGAGGGCGCCGGCCCGCTCGAGACGCTCGTCGCGCCGCCGTACGACGTCATCTCGCCGGCCGAGCGCGAGCAGCTCGCCGCTCGCAACCCGCACAACGTCGTCCACCTGACGCTGCCCGCCGAGGAGGGCGAGGCCGGGCCGACCTGGCGCGCCTGGCGGGAGGACGGAACGCTGAGCGACGAGGCCGAGCCGGCGTTCTGGTGGCTCTCGCAGGACTACGTCGGCCCGGACGGCGTGGCGCGGACCCGGGAGGGCCTCGTCGCCGCGCTCAGGGCCGAGCCGTACGAGCACCGTGTCGTTTTGCCACACGAGCGAACGCACCGCGGGCCGAAGGAGGGCCGCCTGCGCCTCCTGCGCGAGGTCGAGGCGCAGCTCGAGCCGCTGTTCTTCCTCTACGAGGGGGCGCCGCCGGCCGCGCGTCCGGAGCGCGACCCGGACCTCGAGGTCGAGGGCGCGCGCCTGTGGCGCCTGGCGCCCGACGGCATCGCCGAGGCGTTTGCCGACCGCCAGCTGCTGATCGCGGACGGCCACCACCGCTACGAGACCGCGCTCGCCTACCACGAGGAGGCAGGGACGCCGGAAAGCGCCTACGTCCTGGCGGTGCTCGTCAGCCTCGATGACGCGGGACTGATGATCTTCCCGACCCACCGCCTCTTCGAGCACGAGCCCGCCGAGAAGCTTCCCGCCGAGCCCCTTCCGGAGGCGACCGCGGCCCGCGAGGCGCTCGAGCACGCGCCGCCGGACCGAGCCGCCGCCGTCGTCTACCGAGGCAGCGGCGCGGAGCTCGCGGTCGACGGCAACGAGCTCGATGTGCAGCTCGTCGACCGCCTCGGGCACGACGGCATCAGCTACACGCCCGACTGGCAGGAGGCGGTGCGCGCGGTGGACGAGGGCGAGAAGGCGGTCGCGGTGCTGATGCGGCCGACCCGGATCGAGGATGTCTTCGCAGTCGCCCAGCGCGGCGAGACGATGCCGCAGAAGAGCACGTACTTCTACCCCAAGCTCGTTTCAGGGCTGCTATTTCTCCCGCTGTGACCGACTGGCTCGCGGCCTGCCGCGGCGCGGTCGAAGACGTGCGTGGGGTGCTGGAACAGCTCCCGTCGCGCGCCGAGCGCGAGCCTGTCGTCGGCGACGGCCAGGGCGGCGACGAGACGACGGCCGTCGACGCGGCGGCGGAGCGGGCGATCCTCGCTCGCCTGGAGGGCATCGACGGGACGACGATCGTGTCGGAAGAGGTTGGCATCGTCGGCGACGGCCCGACGAGGATCGTGGTCGACCCGATCGACGGCTCGCTGAACGCGAAGCGCGGCATTCCGTTCTTCTCCGTCTCGATCGCGGTCGCCGCGGGCGACACCATGGACGACGTGGTCTTCGGCTTCGTCCACGACTTCGGCAGCGGCGAGGAGTGGGTTGCCGAGAAAGGCATGGGAGCGCGGCTGAACGGGGCGGTGCTCGCCCCGCTGCCGCCGAAGGAGGAGATCGAGATCCTCTCCTTCGAGGCGACGCTGACCTCGAGCATCGCCGAGAAGGCCCGCGAGATGGTCGGTCTCGCCTACCGCTTGCGCGTGATGGGCTCGCTGGCCCTTTCGCTCTGCCACCTGGGCGCCGGCCGCGTCGACGCGGTCTGCTCGCTGAAACCGGCCCGCGCCGTCGACATCGCCGCGGCGCAGCTGCTGGTGCGTGAGCGCGGACTCGCGATCGAGCTCCCGGAGGCGCCTCCGTTCGGCGAGGCGCCGCTCGACATCGAGGGCCGCTCGCGCGTGGTCGCGGCCGCCACCCCGGAGGTCTGCGATCGCCTGTTCGCCGCGCTCTCGCGGTGAAGCCGATCCGGATCGGTTGCTCGGGCTGGAACTACAAGCACTGGCGGGACGGCGTCTTCTACCCGCCGCGCCTGGCGCAGCGGCGCTGGCTCGAGTTCTACGCGCGCCACTTCGACACGGTTGAGGTGAACTCGACCTTCTACCGGCTGCCGCGGGAGAGCGCGGTCGCGAACTGGGTCGACGAGGCGCCGCCGGGCTTCCTCTTCACGGTGAAGATGAGCCGCTACGCGACGCACATCAAGCGCCTGCGCGAGCTTCCGCCGAGCATCGCACGCTTCTACGAGCGCATCCGGCCGCTGGTGGAGTCGCCGAAGCTCGGCCCGGTGCTGTGGCAGCTCCCGCCCGGCTTCCGGCGCGACGACGAGCGGCTCGCCCAGGCGCTCGAGCAGCTGCCCGCGGGCCGGCACTGCTTCGAGTTCCGCCACGAGACCTGGTTCGCCGAGCCGGTCTACGAGCTACTACGCCGGTACGGCGTCGCACTCGTGATCGGCGACACGCCTGAACGGCCGTTCCAGACGCACGAGCTCACGGCCGACTGGACGTTCGTCCGCTTTCACTACGGGCGCCGCGGGCGCGGCGGCAACTACTCCGAGCCCGAGCTCGAGGAGTGGGCGCGTCAGCTCGCCGCCTGGGCCGAGGAGCGCGAGGTCTTCGTGTACTTCAACAACGACTGGAACGGCTACGCAGTGCGGAACGGGCTCTGGCTTCGCCGGCGCTTGGAGGTCTAGCTACGCTCCGGGCGATGGAGCCCCAGCGCGAAGCCATCCTGAAGGCGCTCGAGCAGGTCATCGACCCCGAGCTCAAGCGGAACGTCGTCGAGCTCGACATGGTGCGCGACGTGCGGATCGAGGGCACCGACGTCACCGTCGGCATCGCGCTCACCGTGGCCGGGTGCCCGCTGCGCTCGAGCTTCGAGCAGCAGGTCGCGCAGGCGCTCGCCCCGGTCGAGGGCGTGGAGCGCGTGTCGCTCGAGTTCGGCGTGATGACCCCCGAGGAGCGCAGCGCCCTGACCGCGCGGCTGCGCGGATCGGTCACCGAGCGGACGAAGGGGATCCAGCTCGACCGCTCGACGCGCGTGATCGCGGTCGCCAGCGGCAAGGGCGGCGTCGGCAAGTCGACCCTGTCGGCCAACCTGGCCGCCGCGTTCGACCGCCTCGGCCAGCGGACAGGGATCCTCGACGCCGATGTCTACGGGCACTCGATCCCGCATCTGCTCGGCGTCCACCAGAAGCCGGTGGCGGTCGACCGGATGATCGTCCCGCCGGTCCGCGGCGACCTGAAGCTGATGTCGATCGGGTTCTTCCTCGAGGACAACGAGCCCGTCATGTGGCGCGGGCCGATGCTGCACCGTGCGCTCGAGCAGTTCCTCACCGACGTGCACTGGGGCGAGCTCGACACGCTCGTGGTCGACATGCCCCCGGGCACGGGCGACGTCTCGATCTCGCTCGGCCAGCTGCTCCCGCGGGCGGAGGCCGTGATCGTGACGACGCCGCAGCCGCTGGCGCAGGAGGTCGCGGCGCGCGCGGCGCTGATGGCGCGGAAGACGAACATGCGCCTGCTCGGCGTGATCGAGAACATGAGCGGCGAGGCGTTCGGCAGTGGGGGCGGCGAGCGGCTGGCCGACGAGCTCGAAGTGCCGCTGCTCGGCCGCGTCCTGCTCGACGCGCGGCTGCGAGAGGCGGGCGACGAGGGCGCGCCGCTGGTCGAGACCGATCCGGATTCCGAGCCGGCTCGGGAGATCCTGGCGGCCGCGGAGGCGATCTCCGGCGCCAAGCGCGAGCAGGGCGTCGGGATCGTGAAGTCCCTCCCCGTCGTCGGCTAGCGGCTTAGCGGTACCCGGTCCGCGCGAGGAAGGCGCGCAGGCGCCGCTCGTAGGCGACTCTCATCCGCTCGCCGTGAATGCGGCCGGTGCGCGAGAGCCTGTCGATCGTGGTGAACGCCTGCGTGCAGCGGCCGAGCATGCACTGGTCGGCGGCCCACGCGGCGATCACGCCCTGGTTGCTGCGCGTCTTCTTCCGGCTCAGCGCCTCGTGCCAGAGTGCCGTCGCGTCCCGTTTGATCTCGCTCGCGTACTGGCGCGTGACGATCGTCATCCCGCCCTGCCGGTACCGGAGGATCCGCACCGGCCAGCGTGAGTCGGCGAAGCTCGAGAACGCGTAGGAGAAGCGGTTGTCGCGCGTCACCAGCTCCTGCCTGCCGTCGTGCTCGAGGTCGGCGAGGACGTAGCCGAAGTTGCCCCAGATGTGGACGTTCGTGCGGTAGCCCGCGCGGCGGTCGACGTAGCGGTAGATCTGCGTGTACCAGCAGCAGTGCGCGCCGCCCCAGTAGAGGTCCAGCACCACCTCCGGCTCGCCGTCGCCGTCGAGGTCGCTGATCGAGACTGAGGGCCGGTGCTCGAAGTAGCGCGCCGGCTGGGCGTTGAAACCGCCCAGCGGCGGTTTCCGCAGCCGCGCCGAGAATCGTGTCTCGCCGAGGCGCTTGATTGTCAGGCGCTGTCCTCCGAAG
>Ga0081455_10004113_pt1 | contig 16459 bp, 20 predicted proteins | sample TabmetS3T2R1_FD_70207 | JGI IMG/M metagenome (GOLD analysis project Ga0081455, IMG submission 70207) | Tabebuia heterophylla rhizosphere microbial communities from the University of Puerto Rico - S3T2R1 | ecosystem: Host-associated > Plants > Roots > Rhizosphere ... | reverse complement strand
TGACGACGACCTCGTCGGCCTCGAACTCTTCACCGTCTTTGAGCCGCACGCCTTTGACCGCGCCGTCGCGGACCAGCACTTCCTCGACGGTCGCGCGCGTGGTCACCGCTCCCCCACGCGCACGGATCGCGTCGGCGATGTCGTTCCACAGGCGCTCCCAGCCGCCCATCGGCCAGAACGAGTAGCCCGCGGTGCGCTTGCGCTCGTAGTGCAGCTTGCGGATGAACAGGTTCTCGGAGGCCGAGTGCTCCCACCACCTCGCGGTGATCTGCTCGAGCATCGAGATGGCCTCCCACACGAGGAAGACGCCCTCGTCGCTGGTGTACCGGCTCATCCACTCGCGTAGCGAGGCGTGGTCCCAGGCCTCGAAGTCGTCGTACTCGGCCTCGACGACCGCCTCGATGCAGCGCTTGAGGCCGGCGCGGCTGGAGCCGGCGTAGAACTCCTGGATCGGCCGCCAGCGGTCGCGGTCCCAGAACGGCATCGAGTCGCTGCGTTCGCTGTGGACGAGGTCGAGGCCCAGCAGCTCGAAGACACGGGTGAGGCTGTCGCCCGGGTCCTCCACCAGGTGCGACCCGAGGCCGATCTTGTGGCCGCGGAACTCGGTCTCCATCGCCCGGCCACCGAGGTAGGGGTGCTTCTCGACGACGACGACGCTCCGTCCGCTCGCCGCGAGCACCGACGCGCAGACCAGCCCCGCGGCCCCCGCGCCCACCACGACCACGTCGCACCTCACGGCCGCCGCCTACTTGAGCACGACGGCGTTGGCCGGCGACGCGCACCCGCCCGCCAGATTCAGCGGCACCGAGACCAGGAGGCCCTCCCAGACGCCGTCGGCGGTGCAGTCGGCGCGCAGGTCGTCCAGCCAGAAGAGCTCGCCCACCACCAGCCCCAGGCGGGGCAGCATGCGGTCGTGGAGCATCCGGCCCTCCGGCGGGGTCGGGACGGCCTCGAGGCCTGGGTTGTCCGCCGCGACGGCGGCGGGGCGCCGCTCCGCGCTCAGGCCGGTCCGGGAGTCACCCGCCTTCGCCTGTGACCGCTGACAGCTCGGCCAGCCGGCGGGTCAGGAACGCGCGCTCGGGCGGAGTCGGCGCCAGCTCGAGCGCGCGGCGGTAGGCGTCGGCGGCGTCGCCCGGGCGGCCGGCGCGGCGCAGCAGGTCGCCGCGCGCCGCGTGCAGCAGGTGGTGGCGGTCGAGGCCGTCGATCGCATCTATGAGGTCCAGGCCGCGCTCGGGGCCCTCGGCCATCGCGATGGCGACGGCGCGATTGAGCGCCGCGACGGGCGTGGGCGCGACCTGCAGCAGCTGCTCGTAGAGCGCGGCGATGCGGGGCCAGTCGGTCTCCTCGGGCGCGGCGGCCTCCGCGTGCAGGGCGGCGATCTCCGCCTGCAGCTGGTACTGCCCGGGACGGCGGCGGCGGCGCGCGGCGTCGAGCAGGCGCCGGCCTTCGGCGATCTCCGCGCCGTCCCAGCGGGTGCGGTCCTGGTCTTCCATGAGGACGAGGTCGCCGTCCTCGGTCGTCCGGGCCGCGCGGCGCGAGTCGTGCAGCAGCATGAGCGCGACGAGCCCGAGGACCTCGGGCTCGTCGGGCATCAGTGTCGCCAGCAACTTGCCCAGCCGGATCGCCTCGGCCGACAGCGGCGGGCGCAGGAGGTCGTCGCCGGCGGTGGCCGCGTAGCCCTCGCGGAAGACGAGGTAGATCACGGCGAGGACGACGGCCAGGCGCTCCGGCAGCTGATGGTCGGGCGGCACGCGGAAGGCGATGCCCGCGTCGCGGATCTTGCGCTTGGCGCGCACGAGCCGCTGGGCCATCGTGGGCTCGGGCACCAGGAACGCGCGCGCGATCTCGGCCGCCGTGAGCCCGCCGACCGCCTGCAGCGTGAGGGCCACGCGCGCCTCCGGCGCGAGCGCCGGGTGCGCGCAGGTGAAGATCAGGCCGAGGCGCTCGTCGCCGAGGCGCTCGAGGCTGTCGAGGTCCGGGTCCATCGTGCTGTCGCAGGCGGCCTCGCGGGCGAGCTGCTCGTACTTCGCGCGCGCGGTGCGTCTCCGGCGCAGGCGGTCGATTGCGTGGTTGCGCGCCACGGCGACCAGCCACTCGGCGGGCAGCCGCGGCACGCCGGTCACAGGCCAGCGGCGCAGCGCGGTCGCGGCGGCGTCCTGCAGCGCGTCCTCCGCGAGCTCGAAGTCGCCCAGCGAATGCATGAGCGCCGCGAGCATCCGCGCGCGATCGGCGCGGAAGGCGCGCTCGAGCACTGCCTCTGGGCCTATGAGACCTCCATGATCGGCCGCACCTCGACGGACCCGTGGCGCGCGGTCGGGCACTTGGCCGCGAGCTCGAGCGCCTCGTCGAGGTCGTCGCAGTCGACGATGAAGTAGCCGCCGAGCCACTCCGTCGTCTCGGCGTAGGGGCCGTCGATGTTGAGCGTCTCGCCGTCGTGGATGCGCACCGTGGTCGCCGTCTCGGGCCGCTGCAGCGGCGCGGAGGCGACGAGGACGCCGCGGTCGGTGCACTCCCGGTGGAAGACCATCATCGCCTCGCGAGCCCGCGCGGAGTCTGGACCGCCGGGCTCGGGCCGGTCGGGCACGTAGAGCAGGAGCATGTAGCGCATAGTGCGCTTAAGACGAACGAGCGCCCGCTCGATCGACACGCCGAATGAACGTGAGCAGGCGGCTGAGGAAGTCGTTCCTGGGGAACGCACCGGCGGGGTCGTTGTGCGCGTATGTCGTGTGGCGGTCGACGAGCGTGAGGTCGCGGCGGGGCAGGTGTGACTGGCGCGCGAGCGCCCGCGCAGCGGTGAGTACGCGCGAGCCGCCGAGCGCGGCCGCGAACGCGTAGATCGGGACGTCGACCTCGTCGCCGTGGGTGGCGCGGACGCCGAGCACGCGCTGCGCCGCGTTGCGGTTGCCGTCGGCGACGGCGCCCGCGTCGATGGTCAGGCGCAGGGGGTGGTACCACGCGGTGCCGTCCACGCCGGTCAGGCCTGCGCCCGAGAACATCTCGGCGTAGCGCTTGATCGGCGTCAGCTCGCCGGCCTGGTCCCAGCCGCGCGGGTCGCCGGTGGCCGCCAGGTGGCCAAGGTGCGCCTGCGCCGCGGCCAGCGCCGGCGGCGACGTCTGCGTGTCAAGCGCGTAGCCGTACTGGCCGAGGTTGGTCGCCGGGACCGGCGGCTTGAGGTTCGCGGGAATGAGCGAGGACGCCTGCCCGATGGACGGCGCGTTCGGATCGATGAGCGCTCCCAGCGATCCGGTCGCGTTGAAGAGGCCCGCGAACGGCGCGGTGATGCCGCCGAACGCCAGCCACGGCGAGCCGCTCTGGAGCTTCTGCAGCGACTGGCGGGCCTCCGCCGCCGTGACCGGCTTGGGGCTGCTGCCGCCGTCGATGTAGACGAGGCCCGCGAGGTCGCGCACGCCGGCGCGGCCCTTGAAGTCCCAGGTCGCGTAGGCGGTGATGATCGAGCCGCCCAGCGAGTGGCCGCCGAGCACCACGCGCCGGCCGCCCTTGCGCGCCGCCGCGATCACGCGGTGCAGGTCCTCGACCTCGACGCGCATGCCCCACTGCCGCGCATAGCCGACGTCGGCGTCCGGGATGAGCTTGAAGTGGTTCGTGATCGCGGGGTTCGCGAGGTAGCCGAGGTAGTAGTCGAAGAGCTGCTGCCCGTTCGCCTTGCCCTGCTTCGCGGCGTCGAGCATCGACTGGTCCTCGAGCTGGTTCTCGCGCCGCTCCACCGCCCACACCTGCCAGCCCTTCGCGCGCGAAACGAACGTCCGCGCGAAGGGTGCGAAGTACGCCGCGCCGGCGGAGGTCCCGGGCACGAGGACGAGCACGTTGCGCGCGCTCGCGGGGCCGATCTTCAGCACGCCGACGCGGTTGAGCTTCGCGGGCGTTCCGGGCGCGGCGAAGCCCGGCATCCAGGTGACGCTCTTGGCCGCGGAGGCCGGAGCGGCGCACACCAGCGTGCACGCAATGGCAGCGAGAAGAGTTCGGCGCATCCCGCGCGGAACACTATCCCGCGATGACCGACACGAACCCCGATCAGCTCCTCGCGCTCATGCCGTTCGCCGTGCAGCTCGGAATCGAGCTCGATGCGGCGGCGCCCGAGGAGGTCCGTGGCCGTCTGGCTTGGGCGCCGGAGCGCTGCACGGCGGGCGGCGTGATGCACGGAGGCGCGCTGATGGCGCTGGCGGACAGCCTCGGAGGCGTGTGCGCGTACCTCAACCTGCCCGCGGGCGCTCAGACCACGACGATCAACTCGAGCACGTCGTTCATGCGCGCCGTGCGTGAGGGCGAGGTGACCGCGGTCGCGCGCCCGCTGCATGCGGGGCGCACCGTCATCGTCGTGCAGACCGACCTCTTCGACGGCGCGGGCAAGCGGGTGGCGCAGGTCACGCAGGCGCAGGCGGTGCTGGGGCCCTAGGCTTCCGCCGCGTGGCGACCAGTGATCCGATCCGACTTGACGGCCTCGCCGCGCTCGTCACCGGGGGCGCCTCTGGCATCGGGCTCGCGACGGCGCGGCTCCTGGCCGCGCGTGGCGCGCGCGTCGCCGTGCTCGATCGCACCGACGAGGCGCCCGAGGCCCCGCTCGAGCACGTGCGCGCCGATGTGACCGACGAGGCGGCGGTCGCCGCCGCCGTCGGCGATGCGGTCGGCCGCCTCGGCCGCCTTGACGTGCTCGTCAACAACGCGGGCGTCGGTGCGCAGGGCACCGTGGAGGACAACCCGTCCGAGGAGTGGCGCACGGTCCACTCGGTGAACGTGCTCGGCATCGTCCACGTCACCCGCGCCGCGCTGCCGCACCTGCGCCGGTCCGAGCACGCGGCGATCGTCAACACCTGCTCGGTGGCGGCCACGATCGGCCTGCCGCAACGCGCGCTCTACAGCGCCACGAAGGGCGCGGTCCTGTCGCTGACGCTGGCGATGGCGACCGATCACCTGCCCGACGGCATCCGCGTCAACTGCGTCAACCCGGGCACCGCCGACACGCCCTGGATCGGCCGCCTCCTCGACCAGGCTCCGGACCCGGCCGCCGAGCGCGCGGCGCTCGAAGCGCGCCAGCCGCTCGGCAGGCTTGTCTCCGCCGACGAGGTCGCACAGGCGATCGCGTACCTCGCCTCGCCCGCCGCCGCGGCGACGACGGGCACGGTCCTCACCGTGGACGGCGGGCTCGAGAGCCTGCGGCCGCGCCCGCGCAGTAGCTAGGCGCCGATCCGCAGGACCGGCTTGACCACCCTGCCGGCGACGGCGTCGGCGGCTGCTTCGTTGATCTGATCGAAGTCGTAGGCGCGCACGAGCCGCTCCATCGGCAGCCGCCCCGCCCGCCACAGCTCGATGAGCTGCGGGATGAAGAGCTGCGGCACGCTGTGGCCCTCGACGAGGCCGCGCACGATCCGGCCGGTCGACAGCATCGCGTTGACGTCGAAGGACTCCTCGGTCCCCAGCGGCGGCGCGCCGATGAGGCCGCACAGCGAGTCCGGCGCGAGGACGTCGAACGCCTGGCGCAGGACGCCCGGGACGCCGCTGGCCTCGAGGCTCGTGTCGACGCCGCCCGTGAGCTCCACGATCGCCTCGACCGGATCGACCTCCGCGCAGTTGATCGCATGGGTGGCGCCCAGTTCGAGCGCAAGCTCGAGCCGCGCGGGACGCAGGTCGACGGCGATGATCGGCGCGCAGCCGCAGACCGCCGCGGCCATGATCGCCGACAGCCCGACGCCGCCCGCGCCGAACACCGCCATCGACGAACCTGCCTTCGGGCGGACCGCGTTGATCACGCTGCCCGCGCCGGTCTGCACGCCGCAGCCGAACGGCGCCACGATCTCGAAGGGCACGTCGTCGGGGATCGGCACGACGCTGCGCTCCGGCACGATCGCCGCCGTCGCGAAGCTCGACTGCCCGAAGAAGTGCGAGTGCACGGGCTCCCCGTCGCGCGTCAGCGCGGTGCTGCCGTCATCGCGCGCGGACAGGAAGTTGTGCGGGAAGAACCCGGCGCAATGAAACGGCTGCCCGGTCATGCACTTGGTGCAGCCGCCGCACGAGGCGTACGACAGCGCGACGCGATCGCCGACCTTCACGGTCGTCACGGCCGAGCCGATCTCCTCGACCACGCCGGCGCCTTCGTGCCCGAGGACGACCGGCGTCGGGACGGCGGGGAAGTCGCCTTCCTGGATGAGGATGTCGGTGTGGCAGATCCCCGATGCGGTCATCCGCACGCGCACCTCGGTGGGCCGGGGGTCTGACAGCTCGAGCTGTTCGAGCACGAACGGCGCGCCTTCGCTCCTGACGACGGCGGCCGTGACGGCGGTCGCGGACATGGCGCGACTCTACCCAGCAACCGTTAGGCGACAACAGCGCGGGTTGGTAGCTTCGTCCGACGATGACAGAGCGCGGGAACGGGTCTCCCGGAGGGCAGCGACCCCGAGTCAGCTACGTCATCGCGCGGCTCGACCGCGCGATTCGACGCGAGATCGCGGAGATGGTCGCACCGCATGGATTGACCGCCACGCAGTACACGGCGCTCTCGGTGCTGCGGATGGGCAAAGGCCTGTCGAACGCGCAGCTCGCGCGCCGCTCGTACGTCACGCCGCAGTCGATGATCGAGATGCTCGGCACGCTCGAGGCCAAGGGGCTCGTGCAGCGCTCGCCGTCGCCGGACCACGGGCGCATCCTGCGCACCGAGCTCACGCCGAAGGGCCGGCGCCTGCTGGCACGCTGTGACGACTCGATCGACCGCCTCGAGGCCGAGATGACGCGTGAGCTGTCCCATGACGAGCTCGAGGCGTTCGAGAAGACGCTGCGCAGCTGCGTGCACATGCTCGGCGCCGGCCTGCCCGGCGGCTGATCAGGCGTAGACGCGCGTGAGCCACTCGCCCCAGGCCTGCTTGGCCTGGTCCGCGTCGACGCCGTTGAATGCGTGGATCGTCATGCCGACCGGCATGCCGAACGCGTCGCGCCCGAAGAAGCGGTACAGCCCGTCGCCCGTGCGGATGCCGACGAAGTTCGGCCGCAGGTAGTCGACCACGCCGTCGATCGTGCCCGCGTTCTCGGCCTCGACCGTGACGTGGTCGCCCTCGCGCGCGGCGTCGACGCCGAGCGCCTCGCGCAGGCGGCCGAACGATCCCTTCTCCGCGCTCGACGCGGGCGCGTTGATGCCGCCGGGAACGTCGCCGACGTAGGTGGCCGTGCGCGGCGCGAAGTGCTGGAGGTACTCGGCCAGGGTGTGCAGGTAGAAGTCCGTGTGCTGGCTGGCGGCGTCGTACTGGTTGTCCCAGTCCTCGGTGAAGATGCCGCTGTGCACGTAGCGCAGCACGGTGGTGCCGCCTCCGCGTGCCTCGAGGATGAACTCGAGCGCGTTGAAGAACCCGCCCTCGGCCTCGAAGCGGACGCCGAAGTGGCGCGGCTTGTCCCAGGCGGTGACGACCGAGCCGTCGGGCGTCCTGCCGCCCTCGCGCGGCTCGGGATCCCCGCCGCTGGGGAACAGCCAGGACCTCGTGCCGGCGTCGGTTGTGACCGCGTCCCACACCTGCTCGGGCGTGGCGGGCAACTCGATCTCGCGGCGGATCTCGAACTCGGGGGGCATGGTCATTGCTCCTTCGTGGTGGTGTCGTCTCGGGGCTTGGTGATGCTGGGGTGCAGCGCGACGATCAGGCGGTGCCGGCGCCCGCCCTCGGCGCCTTCGTCGTGGTACTTGGCGACGAGCGCGGTGACGGCCGTCGCGAGCTCCTCGGCGAACTTGGCGCGCGCGGCCGCCGACGCGAAGCGGACCTCGCTGTCGATGGCGAACGTGGCGAGCCGCTTGCGCGCGGCGGTGGCGCCGGCGATGAGCTCGCCGACCTCGCGCACGAGCCGGCCCGCGCGCGCGAGCAGCCAGCGCGCCGATCGCTGATCGGGCGAGCGGTCGGGATCGGGCGCGACCGCGGAGAGCGCGGCCGGTGAGATCACGTACGACGCGGCGGTCGCCTGCAGCACGCGCTCGGTCATGTTGCCCTTGCGGCGTTCCTCGACGAGCTCGACGAGCCCGTGACGCTCGAGCGCGCGCAGGTGGTAGTTGACCTTCTGGCGCGACAGGCCGACCTGGGCGGCAAGCGTCGTCGCCGAGCCCGGCTCGGCGAGGGCGGCCAGCAGCCGTGCCCGCACCGGATCGAGCGACGCCTCGGCAGCGGCCGGGTCGTCGATGGTCGCCACGTCGTGCATAACGGCGAGGATGTCACCGACAAAAAGATTTGTCAAGACAACTTGAGCTGTCTTAGGAAGGATTGCCTGGCCGAGTGCGTCATCAGGTGGTGCACAGGCGCGCTCGCGATGCCTCGGACGCCGGTACCGGCCCCCGCCGGCCCCGCGGTGTCGGCGCGGCCCCGGCGTGTCGCATCGCCCGAGGGGGGGCGCGTCGGGGCCGCCGAGCGCACCCCGCTTAGCTCTCTAGCGCGCGGAACGCCGGCGTGAGCGCGTCGTAGAGCTCCGCAAAGATCGGCAGCTGCCGCGCGTAGATCGCCGCCGCGTCCGGGTCGGGCTCGACGACGTCCTCGATTGTCACCAGGTCGGCGGCGACGTCGATCGAGGAGACGATGCCCAGCGCCTCCATCCCGAGCAGCGCGGCGCCGAACGCCGAGCCCTCGTGGCCGGCCGGGAACCCGATCGGCATGCCGAGCGCGTCGGCCAGCATCTGCCGCCACAGGGCGCTGCGCGCGAACCCTCCGGTGGCGCGCATCTCGCGCACACCGTCGCCCGCCGCGCGCAGCGACGCCAGCACGAGGGCAAGCTGCTGGCACACGCCCTCGAGCGCTGCCCGCACGAGATGCTCGCGGCGGTGGTGGCGGACCAGCCCGACGTACGCGCCGCGCGCGAAGGAGTCCCAGTGCGGCGCGCGCTCGCTGAGCAGGTAGGGCAGCATGATCAGGCCGTCGCTCCCCGCCGGCGCCTTCGCCGCGACTGCCATCAGCTCGCCGAGCGCGTCGGGGCCCAGGTCGGGAGCGAGCGCGTCGGCCGCCCACTGCAACACCGCGCCGCCGTTGTTGAGCGCGCCGCCGACCGCCCAGCGCCCGGGCGTGAGCGCGTAGCTGAACACCCGCCGGTGCGGATCGACCGCCGGGCGCTCGACCATCAGTCGCAGGGCCGCGCTCGTGCCGATCGAGCACGCCGCGACGCCCGGACGGACCGCCCCGACCCCGAGGTTGGCGAGCGGCCCGTCGCCGGCGCCGACGACGACCGGCAGGCCCGCATCGAGCCCAAGCTCGGACGCCGCGTCGTCGCTCAGCGCGAGCCGCTCGGTGGTGGGGACGAGCGGCGCGAGCTGTGCCGCCTCGACGTGCGCGATCGCCACGGCCTCCTCGTCCCAGGCCAGCCGGTCGAGGTCCATGAGGCCGGTTCCGGACGCCATCGAGTGGTCGACCGCCCACTCGCCGGTGAGCTGCGCGACGGCCAGCTCCTTGACGCCCACCCAGCGCCGCGCAGCGGCGCACGTCTCGGGCTCGTGCTCGGCGAACCAGACGAGCTTCGCCAGCGGCGCCATCGGGTGCAGCGGCGTGCCCGTGCGGTCGTGCAACTCCGGGTGCTCGGCGCGCAGGCGCTCCGCCTGGTCGGCGGCGCGCAGGTCCGCCCACGTTACGATCGGCGTCAGCGGGCGGTCGTTCGCGTCGAGCGCAGCGATGGCATGCATCGCCGCGCTCACCGACAGCGCCGACACCTCGGCGCCGCGCTCGTGCGCCGCTCGCGCCGCGTCGCGGATGGCGGCGACCATCCCCGCAAGCACGGCTTCGGGCGCCTGCACGGACTGCCGGGGCGCCGGCTCGAGCAGGGAGTAGGCGCTCTCGCCGCTGCCGAGGTCGCCGCCGCGCTCGTCGAACGCCACCGCCTTGGCGCTCGTCGTGCCGACGTCGACGCCGAGGACCACCGTCGCACGAGTCATGCCTGCGACCATCGCATGCATGCCCGACCTTCGCATCGCGTTCATCGGCGCCGGCGCCATGGGCGGGCGCATGGCGCGCCGCCTGCACGACGCGGGCAACGACGTCGTCGTCTGGAACCGCACGCCGCAACGCGCCGCCGCGCTGGGCCTCGAACAGGCACGAACACCCGCGCGCGCGGCGCACGGCGCCGACGCCGTGCTGACGCTCTCGCCGGCGGGCGTGCCCGACCCGCGGGCGTACTACGACGCGGTGGCGAAGGCCGCGGCCGGGTCACCGGTCCTCGCCTACCACTATCCGAAGGTCGCGCCGCCGGGGATCGCCGTCCGCCTCCTCGGCGACCTGCCCGGAGATGAAGACGAGGCGGCTCCCGGTCGCGATCGCGACGTGCGAGTACCCGGGCGGCGGGGCGAGCGTGGGGGCGTTCCGAAGGTCGACGCTCACGTCAGCCGGCCAGGTAGTCGGGGCCCTCGATCAGGACCCATTCGGCCCGGGTGACGGCCTCGTTGCGGTCGAAGTCGAAGATCCCGACGTCGGGGGCGGCCTCCCACGTCGAGCCGCAGCCCGGGCAGATCCAGAGGGTCTGGGCTTCGGGGGCGGCGCCTTTCGGGGGCGCGCAAGTATGCACCTGCATCGTCGAACCCTCCTCGAATCACACGGTTGTGATTACGGGAGTGTAATCAGCCCGGCCAGCGCGTCAACCAGGGGTCGGGTTCTCCTTCTCGGATCCCGGGTGGCAGCACCCTTCAGCCGGGCACCCCGGGAGGCCATGCTCGACCCATGAGCGCCGCAACCCACACCCTCGGCCGGCCCCCCGCCTGGGTCGTGCAGCCCGGGGCGCTCCGACGGTTCGCCGCCGTGTTCGTGGCCGGCAGCCCCGGCGAACGGGAGCTCGGGCGGGGTCGATAGACTCGGACCGATGGAGCCGCGATTCCCCGAGCAGCCCGGCAGCCCGAGCCTGCTGAGGCCGCGCCGCGTGGGCGAGATCCTGGGCGACGCCTTCCGCCTGTACGCCCGGCACTGGCAGAACCTCATCGTGATCGTCGCGGTGATCGTGGTCCCGCTCTCGATCCTCCAGGTGATCCTGAGCGACCTCTGGATCCGGGCGGGCCTCGAGAACGAGGAGATCCGTGGTGGCGTCGAGGTCTCGACCGGGACGGTGATCGGGGGCGTGTTCGCCGGGCTGGTCTTCGCCGCGATCTCGGTGCTGATGTGGACGATCCTGACCGGCGCGATCACGCGCGCGGCCGCGGGGACGTTCCTCGGCCGCGACCTCGAGATCGGCGAGAGCTACCGGTACGGGTTCGCCCGGTTCTGGTCGATCGTGCTGGTCGGGGTGCTCTCGGCGGTGGCGATCGCGGTCGGCTTCCTCCTGTTGATCGTGCCGGGGTTCATCGTGCTGACGTTCCTGGTATGCGGGATCCCCGCGCTCGTGATCGAGGACAAGCGCGGGCGAGAGGCCCTGCGCCGGTCGTGGAACCTGGTGCGCGGGTACGGCTGGCACGTGTTCGGCACGATCATCGTGGCGGCGCTGATCAACGGCCTGTTCAGCAGCCTGCTCACGGCGCCGTTCGGCGACAACTACGCGGCCCGCAGCATCGTGGCCGCGATCGCGTCGGTGATCACGATGCCGTTCACGGCGCTGGTCGGCGTGTTCATCTACCTCGACCTGCGGGTCCGCAAGGAGCGGTACGCGGCCCCAGACCTCGAGCGCGACCTCGCGTCCCGCCCCGTATAGGGCTCGGCCGCCTACTCGCCGCCCTTCTGGACGTAGGCCTTCACGAACTCCTCCGCGTTCTCCTCCAGGACGGCATCGACCTCGTCGAGCAGGTCGTCCAGCTCGCGCTCGAGGTCGGAGGCGTCCACGCCGTGCTCGGTCGCGTCGTCGACCTCGTCGGTCCTGGGCCGCGGATGGCTCTTGGGCTGTTCGCGCACTCGCATCATGGCTCCGTCCTTCCATGAAGGGTCGGCACCGATCTCCACGGCCTTCATCGGGCGGACGAACCAGATCCGGCTCACCACCGGCGGCGACCGCTTCCGACGAACGGCGTAGGCATCCGTTCCGGCGGCCCGCGACGGCCCCTTCACCGCCCCGGATACGCGTGGCACACTGCCCCTGTGGACGATGAGGAGCTCCTGGCGCAGGCCGAGGAGGCCCTGACCGAGATCAAGGTCGCGAACGGGCTCTCGGACCGTCAGGCCTCGGTGCTGGCGGCGCTCCGCATCCGGCTCAAGGGCAGCGCCGGCAGCTCGCTCGAGGAGATGCTCCAGGCGACCGGCGATCTCGAGCCCGACCGGTTGGACGAGGCCATCGCGAAGGCCGAGGGCGAGACCAAGCCCTCGCTCGACGACCTCCTCAGCCAGGAGAAGCCCAAGCCGGAGTGGCCCTCCTGACGGCCGTCAGATCGTCCGCGTGATGACCTCGCCGTCCTTCAGCTTGATCGCGAGCGTCACCACGTCGCCCGCAGCCCCGGTCACCACCGCGTCGCCGTTCACGGTGAGCTCGACCCCACCCGCGTTGCCGAGCAGGATCTCGAGCCGCCGGTCCGCCTTGTAGACGGCGTGGCCGCCGGCCTCGATCACCAGCCCGCTGGGCTCGAGCGCCTCCCCGTCGCCGACGACCTCGATGTACGAGCGCACGCTCACCTGCACGACCGCGCGGAGGCGATCGGCGACGGGCGGGGGTGTCGGCGGTTGCGTGGCTTCCGACGAGGTCGAGTCGGGCTGGGTCGACTCGTCCGTCGCGGCGGCCGCGGCCGGGATCCGAGGCTCGTTCGGACGGCCCTGCTGCAGGCGGACGACCGCCAGCGCCGCGAGCGCGACGATCGACAGGAAGATCAGCGCGCCGGCGACCCCCCTGCGCTTGGGGCGCGCGTACGGAACCGTTCGGAGGACGGGCTGTTCCTTGGCCGGGTGGTCCTGGACGAACTCGCGAACGATCCCGTCCGGCTCGATGCCCAGGAACTCGGCGTAGTTGCGGAGGAAGAACCGCGCATACGTCGGCGCCGGGAACTCCTCGAGCGGGGCGTTCGCCTCGAGCGCCCCCAGGTACCGCTCCCAGATCCGGGTGGCGTTCGCGGCGTCGCTCAGGCTCAGGCCGCGGGCCTCGCGCGCCGCGCGAAGCTCGCGGGCCACCCTCGGCGACGTCACGCCGGCCGAACCCGAGACCTCGGGCAGGTCGGTCAGCGGCATCAGGTCGTCGGAGATCGCCGCGTTCGAGGTCGGTCCGGCATCGGCCGTGGCCCTCGCGTAGAGGGTCTCGTGCGGCCACCGGAGGCCGCACGACGTGCACAGCCACTCGTCGAACGCGTCCGCACGGGCAGCGGGCGCGCCCCCGTCGCGCAGCTGGAACACGTATTCGGAGGCGTCGCCCGACATGGCCGGCACCACGAGCTCCGAACCGCATCGCGGACACGCCACGGTCGACGTCGCCGTCTCGAGGTGACGAGAGGTCAGCATGGGGTCTCCACGGCGGACGCAGCGCCGCCGCGTCGTCGAGACGCCGCACGAGAACGTTCGGACGCGCGAGCGCGGTTGGGACAACCTCGCATCGGAACCCCCGGCCATGGGGACGTACCCTTCGACCTTAAGAAAGCGTCGCGCCCGAAGTCAACGGATGACGCGGGAATATCACGCGGCGGGCGGGTCGTTTCGATGCTGCGATGACGAAGCCTCACCCTCAACTGCTGACCGGGCCCGGATGGCCGGGCACGAACGGCGACGGCCACCCGAGCGAACCAGCCGACGAGCGGACGCACGAGGAAGCCCTCGACGCGTACTCGAGGGTCGTGACCTCGGTCGCCGAACGCCTGATCCCATCCGTCGCCAGCCTGCGCGTCACGCGGCGCGTCCGGGGCGGGCGCCGCCCCGAGGGGTCCGGCTCCGGGTTCGTGATCACGACCGACGGGTTCGGTCTGACCTCATCGCACGTCGTCCAGGGCATGGACGGCGGGAGCGCGACGTTCGCGAACGGCAGCGAGCACGCGTTCGAGATCGTGGGCACCGACCCCCTCTCGGACCTCGCGGTGCTCCGGATCGACGCCCGGGACCTCGTGCCGACCGAGCTCGGCGACGCGCGCGGCCTGCGGGTCGGGCAGCTCGTCGTGGCGATCGGCAACCCGATGGGGTTCGGCGGCTCGGTGACGGCGGGCGTCGTGAGCGCGCTCGGGCGCGCCCTACCGGTGCGCTCGGGCAGCCACATGCGCGTGGTCGAGAACGTGATCCAGACCGACGCGGCGTTGAACCCCGGCAACTCCGGCGGCGCGCTCGCCACCGGTTCGGGACGCGTCGTCGGCGTCAACACCGCGGTGGCCGGGGTCGGCCTCGGGCTCGCGGTGCCGATCGACGACGTCACGCGCCGGATCGTCGGCGCGCTGATGCGCGACGGCCGCGTTCGTCGCGCGTACCTGGGGATCGCGGGCGGCAGCCGGCCGCTGCCGCCGCGCGTCGCGGCCGAGCTCGGCCGCGATCAGGGCGTCGAGATCGTCCAGGTCGTTCCCGAGAGCCCGGCCGCCGCGGCCGGGCTGCACCCCGAGGACCTCGTCGTGTCGCTGGCCGGCGAGACGGTCTCCGACGTCGGCGACATCCAGCGGATCATGGTCGACGAGCTGATCGGCGGGCGCGTCGACATCGAGCTCTTCCGGGATGGACGCATGCTGACGCTGCCGATCGTCCCGATCGAGCTCGCGACCGACTGAGTTCCTGGTCGAGCTACCCGCTCGCCTGCGACGCCTTGATCTGCTCGGCGAGCTGGTCCGCCCGCGCGTCGATCTCCTTGGAGATGAACCGGTTCTGCGCCTTGATGCTCGCCGCGATCTGGTCGGCCATGTTCACCGCGTACACGGCGATCAGGCCGGCGTTGCCCTTCTCCAGGGTCTCGCCGAGCGCCTTCAGGTCGTCGTCGTCCATCCCGCCCTGCATGTGCCCCTTCACGGCGCCGATCGCGGCGCCCGCGCCGCCTCCCGCGACCACGCCGCCGACGATCCCGATCGCCGGGAACACGGCCATGGCCGCCCCGATCGCGAGCCCCCAGCCCAGGCCCTTGGCCGCGCCGTGGCGCGTGGGCTCCTCGTGCTTCTTCACGACCTCGACCTTGCCCTCGTCGTCGCGCCGCAGGACCGCCGCGTCGAAGTCGTGCGAGGCCTGGACCTCCTTGTAGAGCGCCTTGACGGCCTCGTAGTCGGCCTCGGCCTCGTCGACGCTGTCGTACGCGGCCGCGAGCACCAGCACGGTGTCGGCGTCGCTCATGACGTCCTCCTCTCCGGATCGCGCTGCCCGTCCGGGCATCCGGATGCTAGGTCCGGGGCCGAGATCCTGCATCCCGGCCGCTAGGCTGTCCTCGATGGGTCAGCGATGGGTCGTCGTGCGAGGCACCATCGAGGCGATCGCCGCGGTCGACGCGGCGGTCGCCGCTCGCGTGTTCGGGACGAGCGACACGGTCGCCCTCGGAAGCTGGCCGGGCGCCACCAACGGCATGGCCTGGGGCAGCCACGCGCGGTTCGCCGCCGACGTCCAGGCCGGCGCGATCCCCGCCGACGTCCGCGTCGCGATGTACGACCCGGAGGGCTGGGAGCGGACGCCGGCGGACGAACGACTCGACCCGATCGGATCGATCAGGCGGTTCTCGGCCCTCGCGCGTTCGAACGGGTACGAGGTGATGATCACGCCGCACGCGAACCTCGTCACGGTCCCGGGCAGCCCGCACGCGCCGAAGGGTGAGGAGACGCGCGAGGACGCGTACCTGCGTTCGGGCATCGTGGAGGCCGCGGCCGAGCACGCGGACGCGATCGAGACGCAGGCGCAGAGGATGCAGCACGATCCGAGGGCGTACCGGGCGTTCGTCGCGGACACCGCCCGGCTCGCGCGCAGCGTGAACCCGGACGTCCGGGTGCTGTCCGGGCTGTCGACGCATCCGGGGTACCCGGCGACCGTCGAGATGCTCGCCGAGGCGTGGCGCTCGGTTCGGGACGTGGCCGACGGGCACTACCTCTCGCTCGCGAAGCTCCGGCTCGTGGAGGTCGCCGCCGGGTTCCTGCGGAACGTGTGATCAGGTCACGAGCTCGAGCCGCTCGTGCACGAGCTCGATCGTCTCGATCGCGACGTCGTTGCCCTCCGCGTCGAGGTCGCCGAACTCGAACTTGGTGATCCACGCCTCCTGCAGGGTCCAGCGCACGACGTCCCTGCGCGCGTCGTCGAGCAGCACGATCTGGACGTGGCGGCGCTGGAGGTTCCCGTTCACGACCGTCATCCACCAGTCGTAGAGCTCGTGCGACTGCGTGAGGCCGCGCCGGAGCGTCACGTTCGGATACTTGATGAGTCCCGGCAGCTTGCGCACCGTGCGTGTCCGAGCCCTCGCGATACTCGATCACCTGCGCCTCGGCGGACAGCCCCGAGACCTCCCTGAAGCCCGATGTCGCGACGCCGTCGATCTCCACCCGGAACGGGAAGTTCTTGTAGGGATCGTGTCTGGTCGTCGCCGGCATCTCAGTCCTCCCTCACGTACGCGAGTTCACGATAGATCTCCAGGTCGTGACTCATGGTCCCGCGGTACTCCGTGCCGTCGGCGT
>Ga0081455_10004112_pt1 | contig 16460 bp, 14 predicted proteins | sample TabmetS3T2R1_FD_70207 | JGI IMG/M metagenome (GOLD analysis project Ga0081455, IMG submission 70207) | Tabebuia heterophylla rhizosphere microbial communities from the University of Puerto Rico - S3T2R1 | ecosystem: Host-associated > Plants > Roots > Rhizosphere ... | reverse complement strand
AGAAAAAATCGTCGGAGGCTATTTTTTCGTCCGGGGAGGGACCACCGAGCACCGCCCTCGAATCCGCAACGTCCCTCGAATCCGCAACCCGTCCCTATAACGGCAACCGCAACGAACCGTCCTCCTCAATCGCGAACCCAGGGTTGTGCGCAACCTCCCACACATGCCCGTCCAGGTCAGTAAAACAGGCTGCATAGCCGCCATAAAACGTCTCGCCAGGCGGTTTCGTCACCGTCGCGCCGGCCGCCTCGGCGGCGGTGACGATCGCGTCGACCTCCTCACGCGTGCGAACGTTGTGGGCGAGGGAGACGCCGCCGAAGCCGTCGCTGCCGGGATCCTGGTCGAAGCCGCTGTCGGCGGAGAGCTTCTCGCGGCCCCAGAGGACGAAGCCGAAGCCGCCGGCCTGGAAGAAGACGGTTTCCTCGACTTCCTTGCCCTGCCAGCCGAGCCCCTCGTAGAAGGCGCGGGCGGCCGGAACGTCGGCGACGCCGAGGGTGATCAGGCTGACTCGCTGCTCCACTGGCTGGGAGCGTACCCCTCGCGCTCGAAGATGTCCTGCCACCGCTCGATCCGGATCGCCCAGCGCTCGTGGTCGCACCAGCGACCGCCGATTTTCAGATAGCGCTCGGAGAAGCCCTCGCGGACGAAGCCGGCGCGACGGACGAGGGCCAGCGAACGCTCGTTGCCGGGCTGGATGTTGGCCTCGATCCGGTGCAGGCGCAGCTCGAGGAAGACGTAGCGGAGCAGCAGTCGCAGGCCTTCGCTCATGTATCCCTGGCCGCTCAGGGCAGCGACCCCGCCGTAGCCGAGGAAGGCGCTCTGCAGCGGGCCGCGGATGATCTGGCTGACGTCGAAGTAGCCGGCGATCGCGGCATCGGAGCGGCGCCGCACCAGCAGGAACTCGAAGCTTTCGCCGCGGGCGCGGGCGAGCACCGCGTCGAAGGCGTCGTCGTCGAGGGGCGGCGAGATCCAGGGCTGGTGGAGGTCGGCGCTGGCGCGCATCGCGGCGACGAAGTCGGCGCGGTCGCGGCGCGCCGCGGGCAGCAGCATCACCCTCATCGCCTCGTTGTCCATCGATGCCAACCTACGGGTTCTGAGACGGCGTATCTAGGGTGGGGCGGTGACCACTGCCGCGCCGCTCCGATCGAGCCCGCCCGCCGCCACCGCTGGGCGCGCCTTCCTGCCGGTCCTGGTCGGGGTGACGCTGGTCGTCTCGATCATCAGCAGCCTCGGCGCGCCGCTTCTGCCCTCGGTCGCAACCGCGCTCTCGGTCTCGCTCTCGAGCGCCCAGTGGTCGCTGACCGCGGCGCTGCTGTCGGGGGCGGTGGCGGCGCCGGTGCTGGGCCGCCTCGGCGACGGTCCGCACCGCCGGGCAGCGATCCTCGGCGCTCTCGTCGTCGTCACCGTCGGCGGCATCGTCGCCGGTGCCGCCGGCTCGCTGCCGCTCTTGATCGTCGGCCGCGTCCTGCAGGGGATCGGGCTCGGGCTGGCGCCGATCGCGATGGCGGCGGCGCGTGACCACCTGCCGGCCGAGCGGGTGCCGGCGGCAATCGGGCTGCTCTCGGTCAGCGGCGCCACCGGGGTCGGCGCCGGTTACCCGATCAGCGGCCTGATCGCCGAGAGCTTCGACGTCCACGTCGCCTTCTACTTCGGCGCCGTGCTCAGTGCCGCGGCGTTCGCCGCCGCTTTCCTGGTGATCCCGCCCAGCCGCGCCACCGCGACGGTGCCGCTCGACGTGCCGGGGGCGCTGGTCGGCGGGCTCGGGGTCGTGGCGTTGCTGATCGGCGTCGGTCAGGGCGCCCAGTGGGGCTGGCTCTCGCCGGCGGTGCTCGGCTGCTTCGCGGTCGCCGCCGTGGTCCTCGCCAACTGGGTGCGGTTGCAGCTGCGGCTGGCCAACCCGCTCGTCGATCTGCGCCAGCTGCGGCACCGCGCCGTGCTTGGCGCCGACTTCGCCGCGCTGCTGCTCGGCACCGCCCTCTACATGTTCTTGACCGTCGTCACCGAGTTCGTCCAGACCCCGTCGCGGGTTGGCTTCGGCTTCGACGCCTCGACTTTGGTCGCCGGCCTCTGCCTGGTCCCGTTCTCGATAACGAGCCTGGCGGCGAGCCGGGTTGTCGGGGCCCTGGCGCGGCGCTTCGGCACCGCGGCAGTGCTGGCGGCCGGTTCGCTGGCGATCGCCGCCGGCGGTGCCTTCTTCGCGCTCGTCCACAGTGCCCTCTGGGAGGCGTTCGCGGCGATGGGACTGCTCGGCGTCGGCTTCGGCTTCACCTTCGCCGCAATCCCCGGCCTGATCGCCCGTTCGGTGCCCGATCGCGAGGTCGGCAGCGCGATGGGCTTCTACCAGGTGGTTCGCTCGATCGGTTTCTCGGTCGGCAGCGCCTTCGTCGCCTCGGTGCTGGCCGCCCACGAGGTCGCCGGCGCCGCCTTCCCGAGCGTCGACGGCTACACGCTGGCGCTTTGGATCGGAGCCGGCATCTGCGCTGCCGCGGCGCTGGTCGCGCTGCTGTTCGCGCCGCGCGGTGAGGGCCCGCCGAGCGCCGAGCAGGAACGCGCCGCCCGCGACGACGCCGAGCTCGCTAGCGCGGGAATCGCCGAGGGCTAGCCGACGCTTAACGGTTCTTCCTGCGCGACGTGTGACCGTCGCGTAAAGATGTGGGGATGAGCACGGCCGAATACACGGCGGTCTCGCCGGCCGAGCAGGCAACCGACTTTCGCTTCCAGCACTGGCTGGCGGTCCGGCGGGCGGCGATCGTCCTCTACTTCGCCGGGCTGATCATCTGGAGCGCCGAGTACGGGATCCCGGTCCAGCGCGAGCTGGTGATCCTCTGGACCTGCGGCGCCCTGGCCTGCGCCTCGATTGGCCGCCACCCACGCCAGATCCTGCTGTTGGTCCTCGACTGGCTGCCGATGGTCCTCGTCCTCGTCGCCTACGACTTCACCCGCGGCGCCGCCGACACGTTCGGGATCGGCACCCATTTCATGCCGATGATCGACTTCGACAAAGCCCTGTTCGGCGGCGAGACGCCGACCGAATGGATGCAGGCGCACCTCTACGACCCGCACGCGCTGACCGCCTGGAACGTCGGTTTCACGCTCACCTACACCTCCTACTTCATCACCCCGTTCGCGCTCGCCGGCTGGTTCTGGGTGCGCGACCGGCTCGACTTCCTGCGCTACCGGCGGCGGCTGATCACCCTCGCCCTGACCGGCCTCGCCACCTACATCCTCTTCCCGGCGGCACCGCCCTGGCTCGCCTCCCAGGAAGGGCTGCTGGGCGCGGTCCAGCGGACCACCGGCAAGGGCTGGGACATCATCGGCATCGGCACCGCCGGCCTCTTCTCGGAGGGCCAGGCCTCGGTCAATCTGGTCGCCGCCGTGCCCTCGCTGCACGCCGGCTTCACGATGCTGGTGGCGCTCTCGATCTGGCCGCGGGTGCGGCAGCGCTGGCTGCGGCCGCTGCTGCTCCTCTACCCGCTGGCGATGGGGGTGACCCTGGTCGCCTGCGGCGAGCACTACGTCTTCGACGTCTTCCTCGGCTGGCTCTACGCTGGCGCGATCATCGCCGGCTGGACCGCCTGGGAAAAGCGCGCCGGCCAGCGCGCCCGGCTCTTCCCCGCGATCCCGCGGTCGATTCCGGACCCCTCCGCCGAGGCGGGGCGCGCTGGATGAATCACGCGTTTCCAGAGTTGAACCCCCGATAGCGGGGTGAGCCCTGGAAACGTGGCGGTACCGCGCCTGGCCCGCATGGTCGCCCGGTCGGCATCGAGCTTTGAACGGCCTGGCGCTCACATAGCCGCGCGCTGAGCATGCCCGCCGCGGGCGCTCGTTAGCCTGCGAGCGGTGAGCGAGGCGCCGGCCAACCTGTATTCGGATACCCAGACCCTGCCCTCGGCCGAGATGCGGCGGGCGATGGCGGAGGCCGAGGTCGGCGACGAGCAGCGCGGGCTCGACCCGACGGTCAACGCGCTCCAAGGCCGGGTCGCCGAGCTGCTCGGCCAGGAGGCGGCGCTGTTCTTGCCCTCGGGGACGATGTGCAACCAGATCGCGCTGCGGCTCCACACCCGGCCGCTCGGCGACGAGGTCTACCTGCACCGCGGTTCGCACCCGGTGATCGCCGAGGCCGGCGGCGCCGCGGCGCTGGCCGGGGCGCAGCTGTTCGAGCTCGACGGTGAGGGCGGGACCTTCGGCGCCGAGGCGCTCGCCGCGGCTCTGCGCGACCCCGCCGACCGCCACCAGCCGCGCTCGCGCCTGGTCTGCGTCGAGCAGACCACGAACATGGGCGGCGGCCGGATCTGGCCGCTGGCCGAGATCGGGGCGGTGCTCGCCGTCGCCCGCGAGAACGGCCTCCGCGCCCACCTCGACGGCGCCCGCCTGCTCAACGCGGTCGTCGCTTCCGGGGTCAGCGCGGCCGAGTACGCCGGCGGTTTCGACACCGCCTGGATCGACTTCTCGAAGGGGCTCGGCGCCCCGGTCGGCGCCTGCCTCGCCGGCTCGCACGAGACGATCGAGGAGGCCTGGCGCTACAAGCAGATGTACGGCGGCGCGATGCGCCAGGCCGGGATCGTCGCCGCCGGGGCGCTCTGGGCGCTCGAGCACAACGTCGAGCGCCTCGCCGAGGACCACGCCAACGCTCGCGCCCTGGCCACCGGTCTGGCGGCGATCGACGGGGTGGCGATCGACCCGGACACGGTCGAGACCAACATCGTCATCTTCGAGGTCCCCGATCCGGCGGCGCTGGTTGCCGGCCTCGCCGCGCGCGGGATCGAGCTCAGCGCCTTCGGCGCCCGCGTCCGCGCCGTCACCCACCTCGACGTCGACGCCGCCGCGATCGACCGCACCCTCGCCGCGGTCGCAGAGCTGATCTAACCCGATTCGCCCGTTGTTGTCGTATCGACAACAACGGGCGAACGCCCGCTACTCGAGCGCGGCGATCGCCGCGAAGGCGTCGTCGATCAGCGCCGTCAGGTCGAGCTTGCCGCCGGAGAGCGCCCATTTCTCGGTCGCCGCGTCGAGCGCCGCCAGCGCCGCGCCGACCACCGCTTCGATTCGCACGTCGTCGGGGTCTTGGCCGACGCGGATCGCCAGCGCCGGCCCGATCAGGCTGCGCCACTGCGCCTGGCGCTCGAGCTGGTGGGCGCGCAGCGAGGGGGTTTCGCGGGTCAGGTTGAGCCGAGCGAGCGAGCGGCCCGGATTGGTCGCGTAGTTGGGCAAGGCGGCGTCGAATGCGCGGCGCAGCGCTTCCCAGGGACCCTCCTTGGGCGGTCGCTCTTCCAGCGCGGTGGCGATTTCGGCGCCCATCGCCTCGAGCGCGACGAAGACCGCCTCCTCCTTCGAGGAGAAGTAGCGGAAGAAGCTGGCCCGCGAGATCCCGGTCGCCTCGGCCACCTCGTTGACCGTGACGTCGTCGAAGCCGCGTTCGGCGAAGACGCTCCAGGCGGTCTCGGCGATCTGCGCCCGCACCGTCTCACGCGTCAGCGAGCGCAGATCGGGTACCTGCCCGGGCGTGTCGCCCGTGGTTTCTCCGAACTCGCCCACGACGAAATTCTACGCCGGTTTGAGCAGTTTTATAGACTCGGTGCCTGTGGTGAGACTGAAGTTCATAGGGAGTATTAGGGAGGAAAGCTCGTGAAAAAAGATGGCAAAGGGTTCTCGGTCACTGTTTGGTCGGCGGTCGCGCTGGGAGCCGTCGGCATCGGCGTCATCGTCGCTTTCCTCGCCGGGTACTTCCTCGGCCACTTCACGGGCCACGAGAAGACGACTACCGTCAGCGCCGTCACCAGCCCCGCCGAAACCGGTGGCGGCGAAAGCGAGGAAGCGAGCGCCGAAGAAGGCGAAGGCGGGATTGAAGCCGCGCCGGCCTTCACCGCCGACGAAATCGAAGCCGAAGCCGGTGACGACTGGATCACCAACGGCGGCAGCGGGGCCAACCACCGCTTCTCGACCCTCGACGAAATCAACACCGAAAACGTCGCCGAACTGAAAGGCGACTGGATGACCAAGATCGGCGCGCCGGCCACCGCGGCGAAGTTCTCCGCCGAGGGCCAGGCGCTCGAGTACAAGGGGACGATCTACATCTCCGACGGCGCCGACGACGTCTACGCGCTCGACGCCGGCAACGGCGAAATCCTCTGGGAATACAAGCCGAACCTGCCGCCCGAACCGCTTGGCAGCAAGGTCTGCTGCGGCTGGGACAACCGCGGCGTCGCGCTCGGCGACGGGATGGTCTTCATCTCCCAGCTGAACGGTGAACAGGTCGCGCTCGACCAGATGACCGGCAAAGTCAAATGGGCCACCCCGGTCGTGAAGCCGGGCGAAGGCTACACGATCACCTCGGCTCCGCTGTACTACAACGGCCTGCTCTACGTCGGCGGCTCCGGCGGCGAGTACGGGGTTCGCGGGCGGCTCACCGCGCTCGACGCGAACAGCGGCGAAATCAAATGGCGCTTCTACACGGTGCCGGGACCGGGCGAAACCGGCCACGAGACGTGGCCGCAGGACAACGATGCCTGGAAGCGCGGCGGGGCCGGGATCTGGAACACCCCGACGGTCGACCCGAAGTTGAACATGGTCTACTTCTCGACCTCCAACGCTTCGCCCTGGGCCGGAGCGGAACGCGAAGGCGACAACCTCTTCACCGCTTCGATCGTCGCTCTCAACGCCGAAACCGGCGAATACGAGTGGCACTACCAGCAGGTCCACCACGACATCTGGGACCTCGACTCGCCGAGCCCGACCGTCTTCGTCGAAGGCGAAATGGAAGGCGAAGAGCGGGAAGGCGTGGCGCAGCCGCAGAAGAACGGCTTCCTCTACATCCTCGACCGCAAGACCGGCGAACCGATCTTCCCGATCGAAGAAAAAGCGGTCCCGCAGGACCCGAGCGAAAAAACCGCGGCCAAACAGCCGTATCCGTCGCTGCCCGCGTTCAGCCCGCAGAAGCCGACGGCGGCAATGATGAAAGAAGCGGAAGCGAGCGTCACCGAAAAAGGCGTGGAACTGGTCCCGGCGCCGCTCTACACCCCGTGGAGCCACGATCCGAAAAAGATCACCGTCTCCGCGCCGGATGCGACCGGTGGCGACAACTGGCCGCCGTCGAGCTTCGACCCGGAAAACAACATGTACTACGTCTGCTCGCAGAGCGGAACCCTAGGCCTCGTCGTCAACGGCGAAGTGCCCAAATACAAAGCGGGCGAAACCTACATCGGCACCGGAACGACGTTCGTCACCAGCGGCTTCAACACGCCCGGTTTCCTCACCGCATATGACCTCAGCACCGGCGAAATCGCCTGGCAGAAAAAATTCAAAGAATCCTGCTACTCGGGTGCGGTGACGACCGCCGGCGGCCTCGTCTTCGTCGGCCAGAACAACGGCGAGCTGCAGGCGTTCGACTCCGAAACCGGCGAACAGCTCTGGAGCTTCCAGACCGGCGCTGGCGCCAACACGACCGTGACCGTCTTCGAAGACGAAGGCGAAGAGAAAGTCGCGATCTACGCCGGCGGCAACTCGCTGGCGGCGACGGCCCACGGGGAAAACTTCTGGGTGTTCTCGCTGAGCGGGACGATGGAACCGGCGCAAGGCGAGGAAAAAGAAGCCGAAGGCACCCAGCACGCAGGCGAGGAAACCCCAGAAGGGGCCGAAAAAGAAGAAGAAGCGCTCGAAGAAGAAGAGTCCGCCGGCAACGGTGCCGGCGCCGGAAACCCCGAAGCCGGGAAGTCGGTCTTCGCCGAAAACTGCTCGATCTGCCATGGCGCCACCGGTCTCGGCGGCAACGGCGGTCCCGACCTGACGACGATGCCGAAAGCGAAAACCGAAGCCGGCGCGATCGACCAGGTGACCAACGGCGGTGGCGGGATGCCTCCGTTCAAAGGCACGCTGAGCGAAGAAGAAATCAAGAATGTCGCTGCCTACGTCGTCCAGGACATCGTGGGTGGCGGTTGAGCCGACGCGGGACCGGGGCGGGCCCGCGATGAAGCGGCTCGCCCTGTTCGCCGCCACCTGTCTGGTGCTCGCCGCCGCCGTTGCCGGATGCGGCGGCGGTGGCACCGACTCCTCGGGCGGCGGCGAATTCGAGGCGGAAGCGAACGCCGCCTGCACCAAGGCGAACCAGCGGGTGGCGGCGCTGCCGGTGCCCGAAGGCAAATCGCAGCTGCTTCCCTACGTCGAAGACAACGAATCGATCGTCGAAGCGCTGGGGCATGAAATCGGCGGGTTCGGTGGCTCTGGCGAAGCCGTCGAGGGCTACCTGGCCGGCTTGGAGGAATCGGCGCAGGTGCTGAACGAGATGTCGAACGCCGCCCGCAGCGAAAACCCCGGGGCGGTCGGCGAACTGGCCAACCAGCTGGCCGAGATCCACCTCGCGCAGCTCGCCAAAGCCGCCGGGCTCGACGACTGCGCCAAAGCTCCAGCGGTGCAGCCGTGAGCGCGCGACGGTTCGCCCCGCTCCTCGTCCTGCTGGTCTTGACCGCCGGCGCGGTTGGGATCGCCCGCGCGACCACCGGCAACACCACCGGCTTCCCGCCGCCGAAGGTGATCGTGCCGGCCGCAACCGCGGATCCCTTCGAGGGTCGCTACCTCCTCACCGAAGTCGGCAAAGGGGCCAACGTCCGCAGCGGCGAGATGAAGGTCGAACTCAGCGACAACTCCGAAGGACCGGCGTTCCTGGTCGGCGGGCTCCAGCTCTACGAGTACAACTCGGCCGGCCGGCTCGAAATCGGCCTCTTCTCGCTCTACCCGTTCGCTGAGGCCACGGGCGGCGTTGCAGCGCCGCTGCTGAGCCAGGGCGTGGGGCAGACGACGCTCGGCCGGATCAAGCTGCTCAGCCCGTCGAACGCCACCGAGTTGAAGGGCGAGCTCACTCTGCACTCGAGCGGGCCGTTCCCGATCGTCTTCAAGCGGCTGAGCGAAGATCACGCGATCAACGGAAGCCCGCCGCCGGCGAAGCAGCTGAAGGAAACCTCCGAAGAACCGGAGGCCCCCGGATGGGGTGCCTCGGCGGCCGAATACGAAGGCGAATACGAGTTGACCGACACGGCTCCCGATCCCGCCAGCGAGGCGGCGATCCTGGCGCCGGTGATCGTCGTCGCCCAGCGCTTCGGAGCGGAAGGCGTCCCGGTCAGCGGCGGCACGATGACGGCCACCGCCGGCGACTCGCCGAGCGCCGAGCTCAGTCTCGAAGCCGGCGGCGAGACCAGCACCTACTACCTCACCGACCTTGCCTGGCGCGGCGACCAGCGGGTCGCGCAGGTCCACAGTGGCAGCATTTCGGGACCGATCGTCGGCGGCTTCGAAGGCCGCCAGGCGGGCGGGTCGCTGAAGGGGACGCTGGAAGCCGAAGGTGCCCGCTACGACCTCGCCTTCGAGCGCACCAGCTGAAGCCGCAGCGGGATCGCTGATCTAGCCTGGCCTGATGCGGAAGCTCTCGACCGTCGCGGCGCTGCTGGCGCTGCTGGCGCTGACGGCCTGCGGGGGCGGTTCGGAGGGCGGCGGTACGGTCGATTGGCCGCGGTGGGGCAACGCACCGCAGAACACCCGCTTCTCGCCGCTCGAGCGGATCGACCGCGACAACGTCGGCGATCTGCAGATCGCCTGGACGCGGGCGGCCGGCTCCAACCAGCGCGCCTGGGAGACCTTCCCGATCGTGGTCGGGCGGACGATGTACTTCGACACCGGCACCGACCGGGTGATCGCGGTCGACGCGGCAACCGGGCGCGAGCGCTGGTCCTACGCGCCGCCAGTCGACTTCCTCGCCGGGCCGGTCGGCGCCTACGGCGGCGAACCGGTCAGCCGCGGCGTCACCTACGGCACCGGGCGGATCTACGCGACCACCAGCGACGACCAGCTGCTGGCGCTCGACGCGGGCAGCGGCAAGCCGCTGTGGCGGGTGCGGGTCGCCGATCCGGCGGTCGGGCCGATGAACTCGCCGGGAACCTTCTGGGACGGCAAGGTGGTCGTCGGCGGGCCGGCCGGGGCGGCGGGGCAGCGCGGTTTCGTCGCCGCCTACGACGCCGCCGACGGCGAGCTGCTGTGGCGAACCCACATGGTGCCGCCGCGCGGGAAGGGCTGGCGGCGCGGGGAGGGCGTCGGCGGCGGCGACGTCTGGATGCCGCCGACGATCGACCCGGCGAGCGGGACCGTCTACGTCGCGACCGGCAACCCCACCCCTGGCTTCAGCAACGCCGGCCGGCCGGGCTGCAACCCGCTCGCCGACGCGGTAGTCGCGCTCGACGGGAAGAGCGGCAGGATCGAGTGGGCGCGGAGCCTCGTCTGCAACGACTCCTGGGACTACGACACCGTGCAGGCGCCGCTGTTGCTCGGGGGCGGGGAGGAGGGCGCAACGACGGTCGGCGCCGGCAGCAAGTCTGGCTTCTACGCCCTGCTCGACGCCGACAGCGGCGAGCTTGCCGCCCGCTCGCCGTACCTGACCCGCTACTCGCGCCCGCACCGGGTCCCGACCCGCGCCGGGGTCGTCGTCTGCCCCGGCATCTACGGCGGCCTCGAGTACGGCCCGCCCGCCTACAGCCCGGACGAGGACCTGCTGTTCCTCGCCGGGAACGAGATGTGCATGCGCTACCGGTTGGCGGCGCCGGGCAGCGCCGCGGCCGGCGAAGCGGCACTCGGCGGCACCGCGACCCAGGTCGGGCCGGCCAGCGGCGTCGTCGCCGCGCTCGACCCGGTGAGCGGCCGCGTCCGCTGGCGGACCGCGCTGCCGGCGCCGGCCAACGGCGGCCTGCTGGCGACCGCCAGCGGCCTGGTCTTCCTCGGCGAAGACGACGGCTGGTTGCGTGCCCTTGACGCCACCAGCGGTGAGCCGCTGTGGCATTACCGGCTCGGCCTGCGCGTCGGCTCGGCCCCGCTCGCCTACGAACTCGACGGCGTCGAGTACCTGGCGATCGCGGCCGGCGGCTCGCTCGTTCGCGCCCGCGGCACCGCCCCCGACGGCCCCGCCAAGCTGTTCGTCTTCCGCCTCCCAGGGGCTGGGTGAGACAGGGTCTAACACGGTCTAAGGTACGGGCCTTGGCCGTAGACCCCGCCGCGCCGGCGAGATCGGACGATGCCGAGCCGCTCGAGCCGGAGGAGTTCCAGCGTCTCGCGGCGGCGATCGAGGCGGCGGTGGGGCGGGTCGTGGTCGGGCAGCGGGATGCCGTCCGTGGCGCCCTGATCTGCCTGCTCTGCGGCGGCCACGCCCTGCTCGAGGGCGTCCCCGGCCTCGGCAAGACGACGATGGCGCGGGCGCTCGCCGCCGCCCTCGACCTCGAGGCGAAGCGGATCCAGTTCACCCCCGACCTGATGCCCGCCGACATCACCGGCACCAACGTGCTGGTGCAGAGCGCCGGTGCCGACGCGCGGCTGCGGTTCGAACCGGGGCCGGTGTTCGCCAACGTGGTGATCGCCGACGAGATCAACCGCGCCGCGCCGCGCACCCAGAGCGCACTGCTCGAGGCAATGCAGGAGCGGACCGTGACCAGCGCCAACGAGACCCGGCGGCTGCCCGAACCGTTCTTCGTCCTCGCCACCCAGAACCCGGTCGAGATGTACGGGACCTATCCGCTGCCCGAGGCCGAGCTCGACCGCTTCTTCCTCAAGCTGCAGTTCGACTACCCGCCGGCCGACGAGCTGAGCGCGATGGTCGAGCGGACCACCACCGAGGCGGCCGAGCCGACGATCGAGCCGGTCGCCGGCGCGGCAGCGGTGGCGCGGATGAACGCGCTGGTCCGCGCCGTCCCGGCCGCCGAGCACGTGATCGATTACGCCAGTCGCCTGGTCCTCGCGCTGCAGCCCGGCCCGCAGGCAGCGGAGCAGGTGCGTCGCTTCGTCCGCCTCGGACCGAGTCCGCGCGGCGCCCAGGCGCTGGCCCTGGCCGGCCGCGCCGCGGCGCTGATCGACGGCCGCTACAGCCTCGCCGTCGAGGACGTGCGGGCAGTCGCATACTCCGCGCTGCGGCACCGGCTGGTGCTGACGATCGACGCCGAGCGGCAGGCCGTCGCCGCCGACGAGATCGTCGCCGAGGCGCTCGAGTCGGTCCCGCGCGAGCCGTGAACGGCGAGCCGCTGCTCGACGCCGCCGAGCTGCGGCAGCTCGAAGGGCTCAGCCTCGCCGGGGTCGAGGCGATCGTCTCCGGCTTCGGCGGCCAGCGGGCCGGCGCCGGGCGCTCGCGCGGGCTCGAGTTCGTCGACTACCGCCGCTACACGCCGGGCGACGACCTGCGCAGCATCGACTGGAACGTCTACGCGCGGCTGCGCGAGCTGGTCGTCAAGGCCTCGCCCTCTGAGGGGCACGTCGACCTCGCCCTGCTGCTCGACGGCAGTCGCTCGATGGCGAGTGGCGAGCCGTCCAAGTTCCGCTACGCCCAGCGGCTGGTGGCGATGCTCGGCACGGTCGCCCTGCTTGGCTCCGACGTCGTCGCCGTCCACCAGCTCGCCGACGGCGGGTCCTGGACCGCGGCGCGGCTGACCGCGCCGCACCTGGTCACCGAGCTGGTCGAGGCGGTGGCGGCGCTGCCGCGTGGCCGCCATACCGACCTCACCGCCAGCGTCCGCGCCTACCGGCGCGGCAGCCCGGACGCCGACTTCGCCGTTCTCCTCACCGATGCCTTCGCCGCGACGGTGGACCTGGAGACTGCGGTCGCCGAGCTGGCCGGCGCCGGCCACGCGGCGGCGCTCGTCCACGTCATCGATCGTGGCGAGGCGACGACCGAGTGGCGCGGCCCGGTCGAGCTGCGCGACAGCGAGAGCGGCGAGCAGCTGGCCGTCGACGTCACCGCGGCGGTGCGCCGCTCCTACGGCGAGCGCTTCGAGCGCGAGGCCGACCGCCTGCGCGAGCTCTGCGCCGCGAACGGCGTCGCCTACGTGCGGGCGCCGACCGCGACCGCGCCGCTCGACCTGCTCTTCGACGCCGCCCGCGGCGCAGAGTTGGTCACCACCTGAGCGCCGCCGGCCTGGATCTGCCGGTGCTCAGTCGCCGAACGCCTTCGCGTTCGCTTCGGCGAGCGAGGGCCCGGTCGGCACTTGCTTGCCACCGAGCTTGAAGGCGACGACCCGGGCTCCGACTTCGCCCAGTTCTTCGGAGGCGGTGAGAGCGGCGCCGCCGACCGTCGCCAGCACGTACTCGGTGCCGTCGACTTCGTAGATCACCGGCGCGGCGGCGAAGGCGAGGTCGATGTCGCCCTGCCAGAGGACGTCGCCGGTCGCGGCGTCGAAAGCGTAGAGGATGCCCTGCTGGTCGCCGGTGAAGACGAGGCCGCCGGCGCTGGTGGTGGCGCCGCCGTGCATCGGCGTCGGCATTTTCCGCTTCCACAGCACCTTGCCGTCGTCGACGGTGACCGCGGTGAAGGTGCCGGTCGGATTGGTGTCCTTGGGGACGACCCGGTCGCCGCCGAACTGTTTCTCGCCGTTGACGGTTTCGTAGCTGACCTGGAGGATCATGCAGAGGTTGATCCCGGAGACGTAGACCGCCTGCGTTTCGGGGCTGTAGGCGATCGGCGAGTACTGCGAGCCGCCGACCGGGCCGGGGCACTCGAGCACCCCCTTGGTGGTCGGCGGTTTGTGGTCGCGCTTGACGAACGGGACCGGCGGGAAGAGGTCTTCGCCGGTTTCGGCGTCGAGGATGAAGAGCAGGCCGTTCTTGCCGGCCTCGGCCAGCGCCCGTTTCTTCTCGCCGTCGATTTCGACGTCGAAGAGGACGACCGGCGAGGCGGCGTCGTAGTCCCAGAGATCGTGCGCCTCCTCCTGGTGGAACCATTTGAGCTTGCCGGTGTCGGCGTCGAGGGCGATGATCGAGTCGGTGTAGAGGTTCCTGCCGGGCCGTTTCTCGCCGACGATCGCCGGTGCCGGGTTGCCCGTCCCGGCGTAGATGGTGTTCGTCTCCGGGTCGATCGTCGGCGGCATGTAGACGCCGCCCCCGCCACCGCCCTTCGGCACCCAGCCGGTGCCGGCCTTGGGCACGGTGTAGAACTGCCAGAGCTTCTTGCCGCTCTGCTGGTCGTAGGCGGCGACGAAGCCGCGGACGCCGTCCTCGGAGCCGGAGACGCCGACGTAGACCTTGCCGTCGTAGGCGCTCGGGGCCATCGTCTCGTAGGCGCCGGTGCGCGGGTCGGCCACCGTCGAGGACCACAGTTTCTCGCCGGTCTTGGCGCTGATCGCCTGCAGTTTGTCGTCGAAGGTGAGGAGAAAGAGCTTGCCGTCTTCGTGGGCGATGCCGCGGTTGACGGTGATCCCGTAGCCGCCGACACCAGTCGACTGCGAGAAATCGACTTCGGGGGTGTAGGTCCAGAGGGTCTTGCCGGTGACCGCATCGAGCGCCAGCACCTCGTCGGTCGAGGTGGTGACGTAGGCGGTGCGGCCGATCACCGTCGGGAACGACTCCATCAGGAACTGGTCGGGGCCGACGCCGGTGCTCCACGCTTCGCCCAGTTCGTTGACGTTGTCGGTGTTGATTTCGTCGAGGGTCGAGAAACGGGTGTTGTCGCGGTCACGGCCGAAGTAGGGCCAGTCGGCGCTCGATTCGGAGCTGGTGCTGGAGCTTGAGCCGTCTCCGCCGCCGCAGGCGGCGAGCGCGACCGCGGCGAGGGCGACCGCGAGGGCGAGGAGAGAGAGGCGGACGCCGCGGGCGCTCATGGCGTCGGCGACCTCGAGAAGCGGACGAACAGCGCCTCGACCGTTCCCAGGCTGCGGGTCGTGATCTTCGCCCGGATCCGGCCCGGGGCGAGCAGGCGGCCGCGGAAGGCCCCGATCTCGGGGCCGAGGAAGCCACCGCCCTTGATCGTCGCGTCGCGGCCGCGGGCGCCGCGGTGGGTGAGGTCGGTTAGATAGACGAGGTCGTTGCGGCCGCCGAGCAGTTTCAGGTTGAGGATGCCGGCGGGCTGGACCGAGCCGGGGAATTCTTCCTGCGGGAACATCGTCAGCTGGCCGCCGACGACGTGCAGGTCGCCACCGGCAGCCGCGCGCAGGTGGTAGCGCCCGATGAAGCTCGGGTAGCGGCCCCAGCCTTCGCCGCCGCGGGCCACGGCTGCCGGGGCGAGCGTGAGCGCGGCGAGCAGGAGCGCCAGGGCGACGGCGACGGCGGCGGTAATGCGGCTCCTGGATCGGGAGTACGAGGAAAAGAGACTGCGACTCACCTTTGGGATCCTAAAGAAGAGACGATGTCCGCTTGGACCGACAGGCGCCGCCTTTGGATCCGCCCCAACGCGCGCGAGGCGGTGAGGCTGTCGGGGTCCGGGCGGGCGCGTGGCGCCGGGTCCGGGCCGGCCGCCGGAACGGGCTCGGAGGCGGTTTCCGAGGCGCTCGAGCGCTGGCGCCGGCGGCTCGAGCGGCGGCGCCGGGTGGCGGCGCTGCGGCGGCTGGCGATCGTCGCGCTCGCGCTCGCGGTCGCGCTGGCGGCGCTGGTCGCGCTCGACGTGCTGCCGCTCGCCGTGGCAGTCGCGGTCGAGTTGCTGGGGCTGGCAGCGGCGGCGCTGCTGGCGCTGCGGCGCGGCGAGAGCGTGACCGGCGCCGCGCACCTGCTCGACGAGCGGCTGCGTCTCTACGACCGGCTCGGGACGGCGCTCGAGATCGAGCGCCGCGGCGGTGAGCCGAGCCCGCTCGAGCGGCGCGCGGTCGCCGACGCGGCGGCGCTGCTGGCGGCGGGCGAGGGCGACTGGCGCGCCGATCCGGCGCCGGCCCCGCGCGAGTGGGGGATGTTGGCGGCGCTGCTGGTCGCGCTGGCGATCGTGGTTGGGCTTGGCAGCGCGACGCAGGGGTCGGGAGGGTCGGCGACGACGGCGCAGAGCGGCGCCGCCGGGGGCGGCAAGGCGGGTGAAGCGGCGAAGCGGGGCCGGGCGGAAGCCCGCCAGCCGGGCGCGCCGCCCGCCGTGCGCCAAGGCCAGCCCAACGGCCAGTCGCCGCAGCGCCAGCAGGGTGCGCCGGGCGCGGGCTTCCGGCAGCTGCCGGCGCCGCCGGGAGCGACGCCGGGAACCGGGCGCAACGGTCCGGCGCGGGGCGCGAGCGGGGGGGCGAAGGGGGCGCGGGGAACGCCGGGCGGCAACGGCGCCGGCGGCGCCGCGAAGGGCGGCGGTGAAACCGGCGCGCCCGGCCAGGGCGGGCGGCCGACCCGCTCCGAAAGCGCGACCAAGGGGATCCCCCGCGGCACCGCACCCGCCGGCGCCAACCCGCAGTCCGCCGCCGGCTCGCCGCGGAACGGCGCGGCGCCAGGAGCCGGCGCCAAGCCGGGCAACCCGGCCACCGCCACGCAGGGTAAGGGCCCGGCGAAAGGCGGCGCCGCGACCGGGACCCCGAACGCGGGTGGCAGCCGCGGCAGCGAAAAGCGCGGCAACGCGAAGCCGATCGAAGGCCGCGAAACGCAGAACGTGAAGCTGCAGCCCGGCTACGCGCCGCTACCGGCCGGCAAGGGCGACGGCGCGACGAAGTTCGGCAAATCGCAGGGCGGCGGCGGCCGCGGCCGCGGCGGCCAGGTTGCCGCTGGCGTCGTGG
>Ga0081455_10004111_pt1 | contig 16464 bp, 13 predicted proteins | sample TabmetS3T2R1_FD_70207 | JGI IMG/M metagenome (GOLD analysis project Ga0081455, IMG submission 70207) | Tabebuia heterophylla rhizosphere microbial communities from the University of Puerto Rico - S3T2R1 | ecosystem: Host-associated > Plants > Roots > Rhizosphere ... | reverse complement strand
TGACCTTGGAATCAACCATCTAGCTCACCCACGCCGCCCGGGTGGCATCGTCAGCCGGGAAGAACGCCTCCACCCGCAGCTCCTGCGCGGTCACGTCCGCGGGCGTACCGACCGTGGTCAGCAGCGAGAAGAAGGCCAGCCGTACGCCGTCGACGCGGAACCGCACGTCGATCACCGGCTCCTCCGGCGGCGCGTTGTCGGCGGCCGCCAGCAGGGCGACCTCGGGCAGGCGTACCAGTTCCTCGACGAGCGCGGCGGTACCGGCATCCAGCACGCCGCCGACCGCCTCGCGCCGCACCCGGCCCAGCAGCCCGGTGACCACGGCCGGCCAGTTGAGCACCGCATCCCGGACCGGTCCCGGCGCGATCATGAGGCGCAGCACGTTCGGGTCCGCCGGCAGCGGCGCCGGTGCGAGCAGCGTGCCGAACAGCCGCCGGGCACCCTGGTTGCCCCGCAGGATGCTCCAGCCCCGGTCCATCAGCACGGCAGGGTACGGCTCGTGCTGGGCCAGCATCGCGTCGAGCGCCGCGTGCAGGTGCCGCAGCGGGGCGGCGTCTAGTGGCCGCTGGGCGTACCGGGGGGCGAAGCCGGCGGCCAGCAGCAGGTCGTTGCGTTCCCGGAACGGCACCTGGAGTGCCTCGGCCAGCCGGATGACCATGTGCCGGCTCGGGTTGGCCCGGCCGGTCTCCACGAAGCTCACGTACCGGGCCGTGGTCTCGGCCTGGTTGGCCAGATCCAGCTGGCTCATCCGCCGGCTGCGGCGCCAGTAGCGCAGCAGATCGCCCAGCTCGGGGCCGGCAGCGGCGGGGCTGACCATCGTCACCGGGCCGACAGTAGCCACGCGCCGCACCCGGCGCCCTTCCCTGCCAGGGAATGGTCCGGCCACCGCCCGCCGGCTGAGGATCGCCGTGCGCACCGGGCCAGCCGGTACGCACCGACCCTTTGCGAGGAACCACGATGGAACTGGTCGTTCACACCCCCACGACCGCGCCGGACGGGGCGCGGCAGGTGCTGGAGGGGATCGCCGCCGAGCTCGGCTTCATCCCGAACCTGGCCGGCGCCGCGGCCGGATCGCCCGCCCTGGCCACCGGCTTCGACGCCCTGCGCCGGGCCGCCACGGCCACCGGGCTCGACCCGGTGGACCGCGAGATCGCCGGCCTGGCGGTCGGCGTGCACGTCCACAACAGCTATGGCGTCGCCTTCCACTCCACCAGGCTCGACCGGCTCGGGGCGGCCGAGCAGGAGATCGAGGCGATGCGGGCCGGTTCGGCGCCGAGCGATTCCCGGCAGGCCGCGGTGTACGAGTTCGCCCGGGAGGTGGCGGTGCGGCGCGGCGAGGTCGGCGACAAAGCCGTCGCCGCGCTGCGGGAGGCCGGATTCGACGACCGCGGCGTACTCGACATCCTCACCGAGTGCGCGTTCGCCACACTGGTCGGCCTGATCGACAACCTGGCCGGCCGCGTACCACTGGACGATTTCCTCCGACCCCGCACCTGGACCGCCGGCGCATAAGCCGGAGACATACGACAGCGGCCCGACCGGATCATTCCGGTCGGGCCGCTGATGTCGCTTCCCCAGTGGTGTTACGACGCTACTGCTGCGCCTTTGTCACTCGGCGTTGACCGTCTCGACGACGTTCTCCTGCGAGACTTCCGAATCTGTTGCCTTCGGCTTCGGAAGTGGTTCGACTGGACTCGGCTCGCCGTTCGGCTCAACCTTCGGTGGCACGGGCTTCCCCTCTCTTTTGACTTTCCCCCTCGCGTTGGTCGGAGTCGAGCGGATTGCCGGACGACCCGCGACCAACATGGTCTACTTGCGTGGCGTGCCCGCAGCGGCTAAATCAGCCCCTGCCGGACCGCAAACGCAACCGCATGCGCGCGGTTGCGGAGCTGGAAGCGAGAAACCAGATCGTGGATGGAGTTCTTGATGGTGCGCTCGGAGTAGGACAACCGCCGGGCGATCTCGCGTGTGCTGTATCCGTCGGCAATGAGCCGCAGCACGGTGAGCTCCCGCTGGGTCAGACCGCCGAAGCGCAGGCCCTGCTGCGGTACTTGCCGGGCCTGGCTGGTGCCCACCTGCTGCAACAGCCTACCCAGCAGATCCGGCGGCAGGTGCCCATCCCCGGTGGACGCGGCGCGGATCGCGGTCACCAGCCGGTCCGGGGTGGCCTCCGACCTGCGCACGATCGCGGCGACACCCGCCTCCACCGCGGCGAGCACGGCGCTGCCGTCGACCAGGGCCGCGACCAGGACCACCCGCGCGGATTCGTCGCGGACGATCGTACGGATGGTTTGAGCCGTATCCTCATTCACGAGGTCGGCGATGAGAACGACCACATCGGGAGCCGTTGCCGTGCCGGACGGAAGGACCTCGAGATCGTGGTGGTAGCGAAGCTGGCTCGCGACCCCTGCCTCGGAAACGGGGTCCCCACCGCGAACCACAACCCGTACGGTGCTCTGTGTGACCGGCGACATCGTCTCTTCCCCCTGGTTTCGCGCAAGATTGGTGAACAGAGACGCACCGGAAGGGCCGTGATACATCTTCGGGCAAGCTTTTGGTTCGGCTCCCGATGATCACGGGCGACCCCCTTGGTCTGGCCACCGAGGCACACCGCCTGGTCGGTGTGGCCCCGCAGCGGGCGATCCGGCTGGCGGACACGGCCGTACGGGTCGCGCAGGCAGTGGGCGACGTCGCCGCCGAGTCGCAGGCGCTGCGGGCGAAGGGGCGCGCATTCCGCAAGCTGTCCCAACTGGAGGAATCCACCAAGGCGCTGCGGCGCGCGGTGAGTCGCGCCGAGGCCGGCAAGGAGGCGTTCGCGGCCAGCGAGGCCAGGATGAGCCTGGCCTTCGTGCTGCTGGAACGCGGGCGTACCGCGCAGGCAATTGCCCAGGCCGAACGCGCCGCGGAAGGAATGGACGGGCTGGACGCCGCGCACGTGGTGATGCAGCGCGCGCTGCTTTACCAGCAGTGCGGCCGGACCGTGCAGGCGCTGGAGGCGTACCGGAAGGCGCTGCCGGTGCTGCGGCGGGCCGGCGACACGCTGCACGAGGCACGGCTGCTGAACAACCGCGGCGTCCTCTACCTGTACGCCGGGCGGCTGAACGAGGCCGAGGCCGACATGCAGCGGGCGTACGAGCTGCGGCTGGAGCTGGGCCAGAACATGTCGGCCGCCGACTCCGGCTGGAACCTGGGGCTGATCGCGGCGCGGCGCGGGGACATCCCGACGGCGCTGCGGCGGTACGAGGAGGCGGAGGCCACCTACCAGCGGCTCGGCTCGCCCGAACCGGACGGCCTGGTGCACCGCGGCGAGCTGCTGCTGTCGGCGGGCGTCCGTGCCGAGGCGCGCGCGCTGGCCGGCCGGGCGGTGGCCGAGTTGAGCGCCGCGGGCAATTCCCTGGTGCTCGCGGAGGCGCTGCTGCTGGAGGCACAGGCGGCGCTGGCCGACGGTGACCTGGCCGCGGCGCGGGCCTCGGCGCAGCGGGCCAGGACCCTGTTCGTACGGCAGAAGCGGCCGGGCTGGGCGGCGCTGGCGCGGCACGTCGGCCTGCGCGCGGAGGAGGCGGCCGCCGAGCTGACCCCCTCGCTGCGCCGCCGGGCATTGCGGGCCGCGGCGGAGCTGGCCGCGATCGGCTGGCGGCCGCAGGAGTTGGACGCGCGGTTGATCGCCGCCCGGGTGGCGATGAGCCTGGGCAACCGGGACCGGGCCGAGGCCGAGCTGGCGGCGGCGGCGCGGGCCCGCTCGACCGGGCCGCTGGAGCTGCGGATCCGCGCCTGGTACGCCGAGGCGCTGCGCCGGGACGCCGACGGGAACCGGACCGGCGCGCAGCGGGCGCTGCGCTCGGCCCTGCGGGTGCTGGACCAGCACCGCAGCATGCTGGGCGCCACCGAACTGCGCGTACACCTGGCCAGCCACGGCGCCGACGTGGCGGAGATGGCGATCCAGCTGGCGCTGGCCGGGGGGTCGGCGCGGCAGGTGCTGGAGTCGATCGAGCGGTGGCGGGCGCGGGCGCTGTGGCGGCCGATCCGCCCGCCGGCCGACTCGGAGCTGGCCCAGGCGCTGGCGGACCTGCGGTCGGTGGCCGGTGAGCTGGAGGCGACGCTGCTGTCCTCGGCGCCCGGCGGCGCCCCGGCCGCGGTGGGCGCGGTCCGGGGCGGCGCGGTCCGGTTGCAGGCCCGCAAGGTCGCGCTGGAGGACCGGGTACGGCGGTTGGCCCAGAAGACGGTGGGGACGAGCGGGCGATCCCAGGGTGAGCCGCCGACGGTGGCGGCGCTCGCCGCCGAACTGGACGAGCGGGTGCTGGTGGAGATCGTCCGGCTCGACGACAACACCCTCCATGCGGTTACCGTCCGTGACGGTACGGCCCGGGTGCACCGGCTCGGCGATCCGCGGCGGGTCGCGCGCAATCAGGAGGCGCTGCTGTTCGCGCTGCGCCGGATGGCGCTGAGCACCGAGGCGCCCGGCGCGCTGGCAGCGGCCCGCAAGTCCGCCGAGCAGGCCGCCGCCCGGCTGGACGCGGCGCTGCTGGACCCGCTCAGCGAGGTGGTGGCCGACCGGCCCATGGTGCTGGTACCGCCCGGCGCGCAGCAGGCCCTGCCCTGGTCGGCGCTGCCGTCCTGCCACAAGCGGCACCTGACGGTCGCGCCCAGCGCGGCGATGTGGCTGCGCGCGGCCCGTACCGGCGCCGAGACCGGCAAGGTCCTGCTTGCCTGCGGGCCCGGGCTGGAGGGCGCCGCCGCCGAGATCGACGACCTGGCCGCCGCCTACCAGGTCACGCCCCTCACCGGCCCGGACGCCACCGTCACAGCCACCCTGGACGCGGTCGACGGCGCCGCCGTGGCGCACATCGCCGCGCACGGCCGCGTACGTTCCGACAACCCGCTCTTCTCCGCCCTGGAACTCGCCGACGGCCAACTCACCGTGTACGACCTGGAGCGCCTGGCCCGAGCCCCGAGCCTGGTCCTGCTGCCCGCCTGCCAGTCCGGCGTGGGCCACGTCCTGGCCGGCGACGAGGTCATGGGCCTCACCGCGGCCCTGTTCTCCCTCGGCACCCGCACCGTCGTCGCCACCGTCATCCCGATCCCCGACGAGGCCACCCGCGCGATGATGGTCACCCTGCACGCCGGCCTACGCCGCGGCCTCACCCCGGCCGAGGCCCTCACCCAGGCCCGCATCGCCGCCGACCCCGACAACCCGGTCGAGGCAGCGGCCGCGGCCGCATTCGTCTGCTACGGCGCCGGCTGATCTGATCTGGCGAAGCTGGGTCGGGCTGGAAACGCCGAAGGTCCGGGTGGACGACCCCCAAGCAGCCCACCCAGACCCCGGCCGGACACAACGGTGATGACCGCGGCTCGTCTCTCGACGGCCCCATGCCGCGCCATCTACCCGGCGTCGTGCCCGTCCCACTTCCCCCCTGCGACCGGAGGCCGGCTGCCCCTCCGCGCGCCCCTGCACGGTGCCGGCCACCCCGGTCACGGATCAGAGCGGCGGGACGGCCGGGTGATACGGGCGTACGGGAAATTTTCGGATCACGCCGTGCCCTCGTTATCGGCCGGCCCGGCGGCGTCGCCGCGGCTGGCGGGTGCGGGCAGCCGGCCCTCGAACCGGGTCGACAGCATGACGGTCGTCCGGGTCCTGGCCACGCCGCGTACCTGCCCCAACGCGGCGATGACCCGCTCCAAGCCGGTAATGTCCGGTACGCGGACCTTCACGACGAAAGTCTCCTCGCCGGCCACGAACCAGCAGTCCTCGATCTCGGGCATCGCCTCCAGCGCGTCGGCGATCTGCGCCGGGTCGCCCCGCTCGGACTGGAGGATGCCGACCAGGGCGCTGACCTGCAGCCCGAGCGCCCCGGGCGTGACCGCGGCGTGGTAGCCGGTGATGACGCCGGTGGCCTCCAGCTTGGCCACCCGGTCGTGGACGGCCGGCGCGGACAACCCCACCCGGCGGGCCAACTCGGCATACGTCGCCCGCGCGTTGGCGCGCAGCGCGTCAATGAGCAACCGATCGACCTCGTCCACAGCAATGCCGCACCCTACCGTACGGGCGCCGGGCAACGCCCGATTGGCCGTTAGTTGAACCATTCCCGAGACAGCGGTACTCGGTGAGTGGTGTACTCAGCGCACCAGATGACGTCGTGGGGATGTCGTCGGGGGGCTCAGTCGGGGAGCTTCACTGCCGAGGGGGAACGATGGATCCACGCGAGCGCTTGCTCACTCCAGGTGAGGTAGCCGCGCTCTTTCGCGTCGACCCCAAGACGGTGACGCGTTGGGCAGCGGCAGGCCGGATTCACAGTATTCGCACGCCCGGGGGACATCGCCGGTTCCTCGAATCGGAGGTACGGGCGTTACTCCAGGAGCTCTCCGGAGAAGGCCCGGCGAACTCCAACGGTCGGGTGGAAACTGATTCCTAATCCTGCCCGGGTTCAGGTCGGACGGCGCCAAGCCGACCGTCCCAGCGGCGAATAAGATCATGCGGTACATCAAGTACATCAAGGATCTTTGCCGCGACGAAGTCGACGAGCTGCTGCACTGAACGCGCACCGGCGTAGAACCCGGGGTTGGCCGGAAGGATGACCGCGCCGGCATCATGCAGGGCAAGCAGGTGTACCAGGGTGCCCCGGGCGAGCGGGGTCTCCCTCGGTACGACCACCAGCGGGCGGCGTTCCTTCATCGTCACGTCGGCGGCCCGCTGCAACAGGTCGCGCGACAGGCCCAGCGCCAGCCCCGCCACCGCCGCGGTACTGGCCGGGACCACGATCATGCCGCGCGCCGGGTACGAACCGCTCGCCGGCCCGGCCGCCAGATCCCCCGCGGGCCAGTACGTCACGCAGTCGGGTACGTCGCGGGACAGCCAGCGCGCCAGGTCCTCCCGCCAGTGCGCGTCCCGGAAGCTGATCCCGGTCTCGTCCAGGAGCGTCAGCCGCGCCGCCCGCGACACCACCAGGTCAACGGGCTGGTCGGCGTCCAGCAGGGCGGTCAGCACGGCCTTCGCGTACGGCGTGCCCGACGCACCGGACACGCCCACGATCCAGGGGCGCCTCACCGCAGGCCCTGGAGGAGGACCAGGTCGGCGACGGCGAAGGCGAACAGGGCCACACCGATGATGCCGTTGGCGGTGAAGAAGGCGCGGTTGACCCGGGACAGGTCGTCCGGGCGGACGATCGCGTGCTCGTACGCCAGCACCGCGGCGACCAGCACCAGCCCGGCGTACCAGAGCCAGTGGTAGTGGGTGAGCGCGCCGAACCAGGCGTACAGGCCGAAGGTGGCGAGGTGGGTGACGGCGGAGGCGCGCAGGCTCGCCGCGACGCCGAACCGGACCGGCACCGAGCGGACGCCGATGCGCCGGTCGACGTCCACGTCCTGGCAGGCGTAGATCAGGTCGAACCCGCCGATCCAGGTGCCGACGGCCAGGCCCAGCACGAGCGCCGGCCAGGACCAGTGCCCGGTCACCCCGATCCACGCCCCGACCGGCGCGATCGCCTGCGCCAACCCGAGGAAGACCTGCGGGAAGTCGGTGAACCGCTTGGCGTAGGAGTAGATCGTCAGGAAGAACAGCGCGATCGGGGACAGCAGGAGACTGAGCCAGTTCAGCGCGGCGGCGGTGGCCAGGAACACGGCCAGGGCCACGACCAGGCCGGTACGGGCCGTACGCAGCGAGACCGCCCCGGTGACCAACTCCCGCTGGGCGGTCCTCGGATTCAGCGCGTCGATGCGGCGGTCGATGATCCGGTTGGCCGCCATCGCGACCGTACGCGCGCTGACCATGGCGACCGTGATCAGCAGCAGCGTCAGCCAGTCGACCCGGGGCCGCATCGCGGTCAGGGCGGCGATGTAGGCGAACGGCAGCGCGAAGACCGAGTGCTCGATCATCACCAACCGCAGGAACGACCGCGCCCCCGTGACCGTGCTCACAGGCCGTACTCCGGCCAGCGGCGGTCGACCCGGGCCACGATCTCGGGGCTCATGCGGGCGATCGTCGGCCAGCCGCCGGCCCGGGCGTACCCCTCGGTGGGCAGTTTGCGGGTGGCGTCGACGCCGGCCTTGCCGCCCCAGAACTGCTGGTACGAGGCGTGGTCCAGGTGGTCGACCGGGCCGCTGGTGAGCAGCAGGTCGTGGGCGTAGTCGACGTTGCCGAACGCGCGCCAGGCGACCTCGGCGTAGTCGTGCACGTCACAGTCGGCGTCCACCACGACGATCAGCTTGGTGAGCGACAGCAGCCCGGCGCCCCAGATCGCGTGCATCACCTTCTGGGCGTGCTTGGGGAAACGCTTGTCGATCGAGACGATGCAGCAGTTGTGGAACACACCGGCGGCAGGCAGGTCGTAGTCCACGATGTCCGGGATCAGCATCCGGATCAGCGGCAGGAAGATCCGCTCGGTCGCCTTGCCGAGCCACACGTCCTCCTGCGGCGGCGGCCCGCAGACCACGGTCTGGAAGATCGGGTCGGCCTGCATCGTCATGGTCTCCACGCGCAGCACCGGGAACGGCTCGACCGGGGTGTAGAAGCCGGTGTGGTCGCCGAACGGGCCCTCCGGCGCGCGCTCGCCCGGCTCCAGCCAGCCCTCCAGGACGATGTGCGCGGTGGCCGGGACCTGTAGCGGTACGGACACACAGTCGACCAGCTCGACCCGCTCGCGGCGCAGGAAGCCGGCGAACAGGTACTCGTCGATGTCGGCGGGCAGCGGCGCCTGCGCGGCGTAGGTGATGACCGGGTCGGGGCTGAACGCGATGGCCACCGGCAGCCGCTCCCCCCGCCGCTCGGCGACGGCGTGGTGGGCGGTGGAGTCCTTGTGGATCTGCCAGTGCATGCCGACGGTGTTGTGGTCGAAGCGCTGCAACCGGTACATCCCCAGGTTGCGCTGGCCGGTCTCCGGGTGCTTGGTGTGGGTGAGGCCGAAGTTCAGGAACGCGCCGCCGTCCTCGGGCCAGGAGTGCACGGCGGGCAGCTTGTACAGGTCGACCTCGCGCCCGCGCAGGATCACCTCCTGGCAGGGGGCGGTCTTCACCTTCCGCGGCGGTACGGCGCGGAGCTGGGCGACCTTGCCGAGCGCGTCCTTGAACCCGCTCCAGCCCTGCGGCAGCTCCGGCCTGAGCAGCGCCCCGAGCCGGTCGCCGATCTCGTCCAGCCGGCGCACGCCGAGCGCCGCGGCCATCCGCGACTCGGTGGAGAACGCGTTGATCAACAAGGGCATGTCGCCGCTGGTCGGGCGCTCGAACAGCAGGGCGGGCCCGCCCGTACGCAGCACCCGCTGCACGATCTCGGTGACCTCCAGGTGCGGGTCGACCGGCGCGCCGATCCGGGCGAGCTCGCCGTCCCGGTCCAGCCTGGTCAGGTAGTCCCGCAGGTCGGCGTACGGATAGCCCCCGTTCACTGAGCCGCAGCCTTCATGCAGCCAGTATCCCCAGGAGCGACTAGGCTGGCCGGGGTAGGGGGTGTTCGCGTGCCGTTGGTGTTCGCTCTGCTGGTGATCGTCGTGCTGTTCGTCCTGCTGTGGAAGCTGCGTGACGCACCGCCGCGGCCTGGGGCTCCCGGGCGGGGTCCCAGGCGGCCGAGTCGCGGTCGCTCGGCGCCACGGCCGAACCGGCCACACCGGTCGGTCGGGCCGGATGACGACCCCGACTTCCTGCGCGAGCTGGACCGCAGGACCCGCCCGCCGGGGGAAGAGCCGGACAAGTAGCCCGGCAGCTTCCCCCGCGGTCGCGCCGTGCTCAGTGCCCGTACACCGGGGTGATGTGCGCCCGGGCGAGGGTGTGGAAGGTCAGGTTGAAACCGACCACGGCCGGGGTCGCGTCGCCGTCCGGGCCGAGCGTGTCCTGGTCGACGGCGTGTACGGCGAACACGTACCGGTGCGGCTGGTCGCCGGCGGGCGGGGCCGCGCCACCGAAGTCCTTGCTGCCGTAGTCGTTGCGGGCGTGGATCGCGCCGGCCGGCAGGCCCTTCATCTCGCCCGTGCCGGCACCGGCGGGCAGCTCGGTCACGTCGGCGGGGATGTCGAAGAGCACCCAGTGCCAGAAGCCGCTGTGTGTCGGGGCGTCCGGGTCGTAGCAGGTCACCGCGAAGCTGCGGGTCTCGGGCGGGAACCCGGACCAGCGCAGCTGCGGGGAGATGTTGTCCCCGGACATGCCGAAGCTGTTGAAGACCTGGGCGTTCGACATCATCTCGCCGTCGGCGACGTCCTCGCTCTCCAGCGTGAAGGACGGCACCTCGGGGAGTACGTCGTAGGGGTGGTGGGCGCGCGGTCGGTCTGCCATGCCGGACACCGTACGCGCAGCCCGGCCCGCCTGCCCGCGCGGTCGGGATCCCGTCCCAGCGGCTCCGGTCCGGCCACAACTGCGGCCTAGACTTGCAGCCGTTCCCGGTTCGAGGCATCCAGGAGGGGTCCGTTCGATGCCTGCGCTCTTACGTTGTGCTGCCCTGCGCCGGTGGGCGATCGCGCTGCCGGTCGTACCTGTCCTCGTCGCGGTCGCTCCGCCGGCCAGTGCCGACGATCCGCCGGTCTACCAGGAGACGGTCTACCGCGCCGACGGGGCCAACGCCGACATGACGGTGACCGGTCGCGGGTACGGCACCGGTCGCGGCCTGTCGTTGTACGGCGCGGAGCGGATGGCCGCCGCGGCCGCGACCACGCCGCAGATCCTCGACTTCTACTACCCGGGCACCGCGGCGGGCACGGCGGTCGACGAGAACCTGGTACGGGTCCAGCTGACCGGTACGCCGACCGCCGCGGTGACCGTGCGGTGGGTGCCCGGTCTCGAGGTTCGGGACGCTGCCGGCATCGTCACCGCGCTGGGTGGCGAGCACGCGGCGTACCGGGTGGTGCCGAGCGGGACGCTGCTTGCCGTCGAGGGCATCGACGGCGCCGGGGGCTGGCAGCCCATCACCGTGAGCGGCGGGCCGCTGACGTTCGCGACCGCCGACGCGTCGCCGGTGCGGCTGGTCTACGGACGTACGATCACCGCTTCCATCGCGTACCGGGGCACCATCACGGCACTGCGCGGGGCGGGCGCGGCGATGCTGACCGTCAACACGGTCAGCGTCCGCGACTTCCTCCGCAGCACGATCGGGTTCCAGGAGGGTCGCGCGTCGATCCTGATCACCCGCGTGGCGGCGGAGGACGCGCTGGTGATCGCGCTGCGCAGTTACCTCCAGTCGCTGCGGGGGGCGCGCGGTGCGTGGGACCTGGTCAACGGCGGGCCTCTCCCGCTGGGTCACCCGCTGGACGCCGGTTGCGTGTCGCCGCTGCGCCCGCTGGACGGACCGGCGCCGTGCGTGGACTACCGCGGCGTCGCGCGCTATCGGGACGACACGGTCGACGAGACGTACGAGACCACGGGCGAGGTGGACCGGACCGCCGGGCAGGTCCGTACGTTCGGCGGCGCGCCGATCTCGGGGCAGGTCACCGAGTCCAACGGCGGGTGGACCGCCGCCGACCCGGCGTACCCGTACCTGGTGGCCAAGCCCGACCCGCACAGCGCGGACGAGCCGGCGTGGACCGCTCGCTTCATCACCGGCGAGATCCTGCACCGCTGCCACCCGGAGCTGGTCACCAACGGCGTCGCCCGGTTCTCCGTACTGGGCCGGGACGGCGGTGGTCGGATCACCGGGTTGCGGATGGACGCGCTGATCATGCCGGGGCGGATCCCGGTCGGCCAGGTGTACAGCGGCGCCGCCTTGACCCAGTGCCTGCGGATCAACGGGGTGAACAGTGGCCTGTTCGCCTTCCCGTCGGTCGCCGAGGAGTCGGCGGCCCCGGCGGTCGCGGTGACCACGCACGGTCTGGTGTACACCGCGCGCAACGAGGGGCCGATCGGCATCTTCGCCGGCGGGCCGCGTGGCCTGTTCGGGATCGACGGGCACTCCCGGGACCTGCCGGCGATGGTACGGCTGCCCAACGGCGACCTGCGGGTGTTCATCGTCGGCACCGACGCCCGGCTGTACTCGCGGGACCTGCTGCACCCGGACGGGCCGGCCGTGGGCATCGACGCCGGCTGGCGGAGCTGGGGCGGCTCGATCACCGGGCGGCCGGCACCGGTCGTCATGCCGGACCGATCACTGGCCGTGTATGCGCAGGGCACGAACGGGCGGGTCGCCCAGGCGGCGTTCGCGCCGAACGGGACCTTCCGCGGTTGGGCCGACCTGGGCGGTCCGGCGCTGGTGCCCGGCACCGGGCCCGGCGCGGCGGCGAGCGCCGATGGCGGCGTCATCGTGGCGGTGAACGGCGGCGCGAGCGGCATCTGGGTGCGGACCTACGCGCGGGGGCGCGGTTGGGGCGGGTGGTCCAGCATCGGCGGCAGCGCCTTCGGCTCGCTCGCGGCCACCTCGCCGGCGGCCGGGGTGTTCGAACTCTTCAGCACGGCGGCCACGGCCGGCACCGCGCAGCGGGGTGTCCGGCTGCGCCGGTGCGTCAACGGTGTGTGGGGCGTGGAGCACCCGCTGGGCGGGCAGTTCCGCGATGCCCCGGCAGCCGCGTACTACGGTGGCCGCACGGCCGTGGTCGGGTACGGCGCGGACTTCCTGCCCTACCTGCGGACCCACACCGCGGCGGGCTGGGGGCCGTGGCAGATCTACGGTTGAGCGCGGAGGCCGGCGATCAGGAGGGTGACCAGCGTGCGGTAGCTGGTGTCCAGATCCTCGGGCAGGCCGAAGCCGCCGGCCACTTCGAGGGAGGCGAAGCCGTGCGCTGCCGCCCGTACCGCCCGGGTGGCGTGGATCGCGGCCGAGCCGGTCAGGCCGTAGCCGCGGAAGACGGCCAGGAAGACCTCGACCAGCCGGGTGGCCGCCGCGGCCGCGTCGGGATCGGCCTGCGGCGTCTGCGGGAGCAGGGCGTACCGGCCGGGGTGCTCGGTGGCGTACCGGCGGAAGGCCAGCATCATCCCGGTCAGCGCGTCATCGCCGCTGCGGCCGAGCGCCGCCTCGCGGAGGCGTTCGGCCAGCTCGTCCAGGACGCGGATCGCGATCAGGCGGCGCAGCTCGGCCAGGCTGGGTACGTGCTTGTACAGCGACGGTGTGGCCACGCCCGTCCGGCCGGCCACCGCTGCCAGGGTGAGCGCGGTCGGGCCGTCCTCGTCCAGGATGGCGATCGCGGCGTCGACGACCGCCGCGGGTGACAGGCCGACCCTAGGCATTGCCGGTCGCCTTCGCCAGGAACGGGAGGACGGCGGCGATGGTCTCGGCCGGGAACTCGGCCTGCGGGTAGTGGCCGGCGCCCTCGATCAGCGCGACCTCGCCGGACAGTTCGCCGGCCAGGGCCTGCGCCTCGGCCGCCGGGTCCGTGAAGTCGGCGTCCTTGGTCCCCATCACCACCAGCGTCGGGGCGTGCACCTCGCCGATGCGGGCGCGCGCCGGGGCCTTGGGGGCGGCGATCAGGCCGCGCAGCGCCGCCATCCGGCCGGGCTCGCGCAGGTTGGCCGACAGCGCCTTCTTGTACGCGGGCCAGTCGCTGGGCTTGCGCGTCGGGTACAGGCTCGACAGGTAGCTGAGCCAGAGCGCGGGAACGCGCCCGACCAGCCACGCGGCGGCGCGCATCACCGGGTTGAGCGTGGCGTCCCGGGTGGCCGGGCCCATGAGCAGCAGGCCGGCGACCTCGGAGGGTGCCTCGGCGGCGGCCCAGATCGCCGCGGCGGCCGCCATCGACTCACCGACGACGATCGCCGGGCCGGCGTCCAGGTGCCGGATCAGCGCCAGGATGTCGGCGCCCACACCGGTCAGCGTGTAGTCCGGCCAGTCCGCGGTGGTCTCGCCGTGCCCGCGCACGTCCACGGTCGCCACCCGGTAGCCGGCCTCGACCAGCGCCGGGGTGAGGAACCGGTAGACCCCGCGGACGTCGCCGAGCCCGGGCACGCACACGACCAGCGGACCCTCGCCGGTCACGTCGTACGCCAGCCGGCCGCCGGTCACGTCGAGCATCTGAATGGTAGCCATTGCCCTTAGCCTCCCCGCTTGTGGTGTTAGCGAAAAGGCTAAGGGCATTAGCTTTGGTCTGTCAACCGCGATCCGGATCCTGGCCGGGCGGCGGCAGCACGCCGTCGCGCGGGAAGCCGTCGGCCACCGCGGCGGCCAGCTCCAGCAGGGCGTACCGGGTGTCGCCCTTGAGCTCGGCGAGATCCACCTCGGCACCCTCCTCCAGGTGCGGGTCGTACGGGACGCGGGTGACCGCGCGGCATCTCGCCGCGAAGTGGTCCTCCAGCTTGTCCAGGTCCACGCCGCCGGACTTCGGGCGTACCGAATTGATGACCGCGACGCTGCCGCGGACCAACTCGCCGTAACCGTGGGCCTCCAGCCAGTCGATCGTCGCGCTGGCGCTGCGGGCGCCGTCGACCGAGCCCGAGCTGACCACGATCAACTGGTGGGCCAGGGCGAGTACGCCGCTCATCGCGCTGTGCAGCAGGCCGGTGCCGCAGTCGGTGAGGACCACGTTGTAGAACCGCTCCAGGATCGCGGCGACCGTGCGGTAGTCGTTCTCGCTGAAGGCGATCGACACCGCCGGGTCGGTCTCGCTGGCCAGCACCTCCAGGCGGTCCGCCGACTGCGAGGTGTAGCGGCGAACGTCGTAGTAGCGCTGGATCTTGTCGGCGTCGTTCAGCAGGTTGCGGACCGTCGCCGAGGTTTCCAGCGGGATCTTGCCGGAGAGGGTGCCGCGGTCGGGGTTGGCGTCGACGGCGATGACGCGGTCGCCGCGGAGGCTGGCGAGCGTGGCGCCCAGGCAGACGCCCGTGGTCGTCTTGCCGACGCCGCCCTTGAGGCTGATGACGGCGATGCGGTAGCAGCCGTGGACCGGGACCGTGGCGCGGTCCACCAGATCGCGGCGGCGGAGGTCGGCCGGGGACTCGCCCGGGTTCACGCTGTGGGCGCTCACCATCCAGACCGCCTTGCGCCAGCCGGTCTGGGGCGGGCGCTTGCGCTGGCGCAGCAGTGACTGCGGGGTCAGGTCGTTCACTGTCACTTGTGGACGGTCGCCGCCTTGGCCCGGCGCGTACGGGGCGTCCTGGTAGTGGCCCTGTTGGTACTGGCCCTGCGGGTACCCGCCTTGCTGGTACGGGGCCTGCTGGTACGGGCCTTGCTGGTAGGGGGCCTGCTGGTACGCCTGCTGGCCGGGGTGCTGCTCCGGGGCGTAGCCGGGCGGCATGCCCTGCTGCGGCATCCCCTGGCCCGGCATCCCCTGGGCCGGCTGCCCCTGCGACATTCCCTGGGGCATTCCGTGGGGCGGCACCCCTTCGGGTGGCGCGCCCTGGGCCGGCATTCCCTGGGGCGGCATCCCTGGAGGCATTCCGTGGGGGGGTAGCCCCTCGGGTGGCGCGCCCTGGGGCGGCATGCCTTGAGGCAGCACTCCTTGGGGCGGCATCCCTTGCGGCGGCATCGCCTGGGGCGGCATGCCCTGTGGCGGCATGCCCTGTGGGGGCGGGCCTTGGGGTGGGGGTGGACCTTGCGGGGGCGCGGTGGGCGCCCAGGCGCTCTGCTGCTGGTCCGGACTCCAGGCCGGGGGCTGGGGCTGGTTCCAGACCGGCGGGGGCTGCTGACCCGGGCCGGCGGGTCCGGGCTGGGGCTGGCCGGTCATCCAGGGCGGTACGGATTCGGCGTCGGCGGGCGGCGGGGACCACTGCGGGGGCGCCGGCTGGGCGGGCCCCTGCGGCGCGGCCGGCTGCTGTCCGGTCGACCAGGGCGCCGCCGGCTGCTGTCCGGTCATCCATGACGGCACCGCGGGCGTACCGGCGCCGGGCTGCTCATCCCGGGGCGCCCACGGCGGCGGTCCGGCAGGACTCCACGGTGGGGCGGCTGGTGTCGCGCCATTGGCCGGGCCGACCGGCGGAGCGGGCTGGTCGCCCGGCTGGGCGTCGCGTACCCACGGCGGGATCGCGACAGTCGCGCCGGTGTCCGCCCCAGCCTTGACATCGGGCGACCACGGCAGCACCGCCGGAGCGGCGTTCCCGGCAGGCTCGTCGTCGCGCGCCCACGGAGGGGCGGCAGGCGTGGCACCACTGGAGGGGCCCGCCGCCGGCTTGTCGTCGGGCAGCCGGGGCGGGGCGGCCGGAGTGGGGCCGCTGGCCGGACCGGTGTTGGCAACGAGCTCGTCGTCGCGGGCTGGCGGCGCGGCGGCAGGCGTGGCGCCGCTGGCCGGGCCGGGGTCCGTGCTGGGTTTGTCGTCCGGCGCCCGCGGCGGGGTCGCCGGAGTGGGGGCGCTGGCCGGTCCGGCGTTCGCGGCGGGCTCGTCGTCGCGCGCCCACGGCGGAGCGGCAGGCGTGGCGCCGCTGGCCGGAGCGGTGGGCGTGTCGCTGGTTGGGCTCGGGGTGGTCGCCTGGGGTGGGGCTGCGGGTGTGGCGCCGCTGGCGGGGCCCGCGGTGGGCTGGTCGGCGCGCGGTGCTGGCGGGGCTGCCGGCTGCGGGCCGGTTGCCGGGCCGGCGCTGGCGGCCGCCGCGTTGTCCCGTACCCAGGGCGGGATCGCCACCGTCGCACCGGTGTCGGCCCCG
>Ga0081455_10004110_pt1 | contig 16464 bp, 16 predicted proteins | sample TabmetS3T2R1_FD_70207 | JGI IMG/M metagenome (GOLD analysis project Ga0081455, IMG submission 70207) | Tabebuia heterophylla rhizosphere microbial communities from the University of Puerto Rico - S3T2R1 | ecosystem: Host-associated > Plants > Roots > Rhizosphere ... | reverse complement strand
CGTCCCGATCAAGGACAATACGGCGCCCGCGTTCCGGGTCGCCAGGTTGCGCGGTGAGCGGTTCTGGGATAGTGCCATCGACAATACGATAGTGCACCAGCTCGTCGTCACCGTGGGCTGCGCCGCTCAGGGTGAGGGCTACCAGCACTGCCGCCAGCAGGCTTGGGCCCACCGCAGTGAGCCGACTCAGGTAAAGACGTCGGCGGTAATATTGGCATACCATGACTGCGCATACTCCGCTTCGCGATGCCGTACCTCGTTGGGCGCGTCTACCGGACTTATACCCTCTGAGCCCTCGACTGCAGTGATCTTGTCTCCTACGACGCGATAGACACCGGCAATCGAAATGCCGTAATCAGGGGCAACGAGGCTATAGCACGTATTCATCAAGACGGGCTCCGCCACCGCTGCACCCCGCAAGAGCGCGGCGATGGCCGCGGCGCAGACTTTCGCTTGATTATTAGCGCTGAAGGCCGATTTGGGCATCGGCACGGCGACGATCGCATCACCGAGGAGATGGATACCGGGGTGTACCGTTGATTCGAAGGTACGCGGGTGCACGGAGCACCAGCCCTTGCCCTCGTCTAGACCGGCGGTGCGGGCAATCGCGGCGGCACGTTGCGGCGGGATGATGTTGGCCACAGCCGGCTTGTACTCGTCAAATTCTGTGTGCACGGTGCCGGCCGGCACGTCCACCCGCACTACCCGCCCCCCCTGTGATCCTGAGATCCATTCGAGTAAGCCAGGATAGAGACGCGCCCAGGCAGGACGGAACAACGCCTGCTTTGTGAAGGTGTCCTTGGCATCCAGGAGCAGCAGCTTGGACCGTGGTTTGTGAGTCTTGAGATAGTGTGCGATGAGGCTGGCGCGCTCATACGGGCCTGGCGGGCAGCGATACGGATTGTCTGGAGCACTTATGACCACCAGGCCACCGTCCTCCATGGCCTCGAGCTGACGCTGTAGCAGGAGGGTCTGCGCACCAGCGTGCCAGGCATGCGGAAACCGCTCGCTGGCTGCAATGTCGTAGCCCTCCAGTGCCCCCCACTGCATCTCGACGCCTGGAGAGAGTACGAGCCGGTCATACGTCAGGGTACTCCCGTCGTTGAGTGTGACCTGATGTCCAACAGGGTCGAGCGCTGTCGCTGTGGCGTGCACCAGGCGTATCCCGTAGCGCTGCCGTAAACCGTCATAGGTATGGGTCACTGACGCCAGGTCACGCAGGCCCACTAGCACCGCATTACTGAACGGGCAGGTTACACACTGGCGGCGTGGCTCGACCAGGGTGACGTCCAGGCTCGGGTCAGCACGGCGCAGATACTTCGCGCAGGTTGCGCCTCCAAAGCCACCGCCCACCACGACGACGCGCGATGACGTCTGTGACCACGCCCGGTGTGTACGCATACAGGCCAGGGTGAGGCCACTGATGAGACCCAGCATGTGTCGACGTGTCAGCATGCTCATGACTGTCCTCCGTTAGCTGCCTCAGCGTCTGGGCAGGGTGGCAAAATACGTTGCCACGGCAGTGATGTCCGCATCGTCGAGTCCCTTGGCAATGCGGTGCATGACCGTGCCTGGACGCGTCTCGGCGCGAAACGCCTGTAAGGCTGTCGTGATGTCTGCGGACGAGAGGGTGGTCAGCGACGGGATGGCTCCCTGGCTGCGCCCCTCAGGTCCATGACAGGTCACACAGGTATACGCCAGGGCTGCACCACGTGCTAGCCCCGTCTCGGCTGCGACTGTACCAGATAACCACAACGTTACAGTGAGCAGAAGGCTCATCAGGATCTGCATAATGCCCCTCGTTTCATGCCGTACTTCGATGTATTCTACTGAGCACCACTCCAGAAAAGTAAATCATGCATTTGTCACCTTGACTCTCTAACCAGACGTGCCATACTCAGCAACTCTACACCTGCTCTGGCGCGTGAAGGATAGCGACATGCAGCACGTTTTTCACCTGTGCATCAACAGCGAAGTAGTCGAGGTCTTAGCCCCGGTGCACAAGACTCTGTTAGAAGTCCTGCGCGAGGATCTCCAGCTGACCGGCACCAAGCATGGATGTGAGCTGGGCGAATGCGGTACCTGTACGGTACTGCTCGATGGCACCCCAGCGCTCGCCTGCTTACTGTTACCCATCGCAGTGCAGGACCAGGAGATTCTCACCATTGAAGGCATGGCCATAGGGAGTACGCTGCACGAACTGCAAAACACCTTTAGCGAACTCGGGGCCGCCCAATGTGGCTATTGTACACCAGGGATGCTTCTGACGGCTATGGCCCTATTGCGGGCCAACCCGATGCCTGACCGGCAGCAGATTAAGGAGGCTTTGGCTGGGAACCTTTGCCGCTGCACGGGGTATGTTAAAATTCTTGAGGCGGTTGAACTGGCAGCGCAGCGACTGCTGACAGACTGAATCCCTTCCACCCGGAGGCAGCCGTGGCTGCGACATACTCCATCATCGGGCAACCGGTACCAGCACGTGTCGATGGCACAGGCAAAGTCACGGGTGCGACGCGTTATGCCGATGATCTCTTTTTGCCGCGTATGCTCTATGGGAAGCTCCTGCGCAGTCCGCACCCGCACGCCCGTATTCTCCACGTCGACACCCGCAAAGCCACAGCGCTGCCGGGTGTGTTTGTCGTGATAACTGGGGCTGATTTACCACAGCCCTACAGTATCATGCCGGTGAACCAGGATGAACACGCCCTGGCCATCGACAAAGTACGCTACGTCGGAGACCCGGTGGCAGCAGTAGCGGCGGTGGATGAAGCCACGGCTGAGACCGCCTTGCACCACATCGAGGTGGCGTATGAGCCACTACGCTCACTGATGTCCATCGAGGATGCCTTGGCGTACCCTGAGGATCGCATCCACGACTACAATCGGGTGGGGAACGTGCACCGCGTCGTGGCCCTTGAGTTCGGCGATGTGGATGAGGGTTTTCACGAGGCGGAGTATATCCGGGAGGATACCTTTTTCTTTCAGGGCAACACGCACCTGCCCATGGAGCAGCACGCGGCCGTGGCACAGTACACACCGGACGGCGCGCTGACCCTGTGGAGTGCCACCCAGACGCCGCACTATGTGCACCGTGCCCTGGCGACAGTACTGGGACTCCCGGCCAGTCGGGTGCGCGTGATCGCCACGCCTGTGGGAGGCGGCTTTGGCGGCAAAAGCGACATGTTTGCCCACGAGTTTTGTGCTGCCAAGCTCTCCATGCTGACCGGACGGCCCGTCAAAATCTGCTTTACACGTGAAGAGGTGTTTTATGCACACCGTGGGCGCCATCCGGTGCTGATGTGGGTGCGTACCGGGGTGAAGCGCAATGGCGCCATCACTGCACTCCACTTTAAGACATTCGTGGATGGCGGGGGGTATAGCAGCTATGGCGTGGCCTCGGTCCTATATACTGGGGCGCTGCAGACGGTCACTTACAAGATCCCGCATTACCGCTTCGAGGGACTGCGCGTTTTTACCAATAAGCCACCGTGTGGTCCAAAGCGTGGGCACGGCACACCGCAGCCGCGCTTTGCTCTCGAGGTCCATCTCGATAAGATTGCTGAGGACCTGGGGCTCACGCCCGTACAGATCCGCCGCCCGCACCTCGTTACCCCGTTTTCCATGACGGTGAATCACCTGCGCATCACCAGTTGTGGTCTGGGGGACTGTATCGATGCGGTGGTGCAACGCTCGGAGTTCCTGGATAAAGTTGCACGACTGCCGTTCGGGCAAGGGATCGGGCTGGCGTGTAGTGCCTATCTGAGCGGTGCTGGCTTGCCCATCTATTACAACGACATGCCACATGCCGGTGTGACGATCCAGATCGACCGCAGCGGTGCGGTCTGCGTATTTTGTGGGGCGATCGACATTGGCCAGGGCTCGGACTCTGTACTGGTGTTCATCGTGGCCGAAGAACTCGGGCTCGATCCGCGTGATGTGCGCCTGGTCGCTGCAGATACTGCCCTGACCCCAGTGGACCTGGGGAGTTACGCCAGCCGGGTGACGTTCATGGCTGGCAATGCGGCAATCACCGCGGCCCGTAAGCTCCGGGCGCAACTTTTAGCAGTGGCCGCGGAGGCTTTGCAGGTAACGGTGGAGCGCTTAGGGATGGCGCATGGCTGTGTCTATGTGGTCGACGAGCCCGCGACCTCGATGCCGTTTGTCGAGGTGGCTCGACGTGCTGAAGCAAGATTTGGCACTCTGAGTGCTTCTGGGAGTTACACCCCTCCGCCCCTGGCCGGGAAGTACCGCGGACACGGAGTTGGCCCATCACCGGCCTACAGCTACACTGCAGCCGTGGTGCAGGTCGAGGTGGATCCGGACACCGGCTGGATTACCGTGCCCAAAGTGTGGATTGGCCATGACATTGGCAAAGCGATCAACCCCTATCTGGTACAAGGACAAGTGGAGGGGAGCGTGTACATGGCCTTAGGCGAGGCATTGATGGAGGAGCAGGTGTTTCGCAAGGGTGTGCATAAAATTCCCTCCCTGCTCGAATATAAAAGCCCTACCTTTCTGGAGATGCCGGAGGTCGACACCGCTCTCATTGAGAGCCTCGACCCCGAAGGGCCGTATGGTGCCAAGGAAGCAGGGCAGGGCCCGCTCCTGCCGGTGCTGCCGGCGCTGGCAAACGCGGTGTATGACGCTCTGGGCGTGCGCATCGATGAGATCCCCATTACGCCTGAAAAAGTTCTCAAAGCGCTTGAGCTGCGGGACAGAGGCCAGGAGTCCCGGGTGGGCCCTAAAGGTATTCCGGCCTTCTCTTTCCCGCCCCTGCGCAAGGTCGAGCGTCCGGAGGAGTGGCTCCAGGTGGTACCCGATCCAGGCACACGGCGCCCCTGAGGGACTAAGAACATGTTGCGCTATTAGCAACAAGGTCACGCTATGTTACGACTTCCACCCTTTACGTATCTGGCACCTCGCAGCCTGGATGAGGCAGTAGACATGATCGCTGCTCAGGAGCCCGACGATGTTATGTTGGTGGCAGGCGGTACAGATGTCTATCCCAACATGAAGCGCCAGCAATACGAACCGAAGACACTCGTCGGGCTGCGCCAGTTACGCGAACTGCGCACGTTGACGGGCAATGCGCGGCACGGCTTGAGCATTGGGGCTGGCATGACGCTGACCCAAGTCAGCGAGCAGCCCGAGATTGTCACCGGCTATCCGGCTCTGGCCACGGCGGCGAGTCTCGTCTCCACCCCACAGTTGCGCAATATGGGCACACTTGGTGGCAATCTCTGTGTGGATACACGCTGTAACTACTACAACCAGACATATTGGTGGCGTGAAGCCATTGGTTTTTGTCTGAAAAAGGACGGTGATACCTGTTGGGTTGCGCCAGGAAGCTCACGATGCTGGGCCGTGTCGTCGTCTGATACCGCCCCGGTGCTCATTGCCCTCAATGCCCAGGTGCGCCTGGTCGGTCCGATGGGGGAGAGGACCGTGCCAGTGCATGACCTCTATCGCGATGATGGCATGGGCTATCTGGGCAAGCGTCATAACGAGATTGTCACGCATATCTTGCTTCCCCCTGTGGCGGCTGGTCTGGTCATGCGTTATGTCAAAATACGGCGACGCGGTGCCTTCGATTTTCCGATTCTCGGTGTGGCCGTGGCCCTTTGTATTGACCATGCGGGCATGTGTACCGAGGCGCGTGTGGTGCTTGGGGCTGTGGCATCCGCCCCGATTTTGGCGTCGAGAGCGGCAGCGGTACTCGTGGGGCAGCGGCTTACCTCGGAGGTCATCGCCGCCGCCGCACAGGCGGCCTTTCAGCCCGCAAAACCTTTAGATAATACGGACCTGACGCTGTCATATCGCAAAAAAATGGTGCGCGTGCATGTGGCGCGTGTTCTCCGTCAATTGGCTGATCTGTCTGATACTCTATAGCTGTTGAAACCAGGGTGATGTGTCTGTGAGGGGAAACGGGTGTTAACCAATGTGCTGGTTGTCGATGATGAGGAAATCATTTGCACGCTATTTGCGGCGATGCTCGGCCACTATGGCCGTTATCATGTCGTGACCACGACTGATGGCCGTCAGGTCATGGACATCCTCCGACGCGAACCGTTCGATGTGATGTTATTAGATATGTCCATGCCGGCCATCTCTGGCCTCGAAGTGCTCCGACAGGTCACTCAGGCATTTGAGGAGTTGCCTGTCATCATCGTCACAGGTCACGGGAGCATCGAGGTTGCTGTAGAATCGATGCAAGCCGGGGCAGCAGACTTTGTGACCAAGCCAGTGCCGGCGGCAGTCCTGCACCTGCGCATTCAGAAAGCCCTCGAACACGCCAGGACGCGACGGCTTGCCAGTACGGATGGCTTGACAGGGGTGTACAACCATCGCACCTTCCAGGAACGTCTGAGCCAGGAGATAGCGCGAGCAGCTCGCTACAATCGCCCCCTGTCGGTGTTGATGATCGATGTTGACCATTTCAAAGTGTACAATGACACATATGGTCATCCTCAGGGAGATATCGTCTTGCAAGACCTCGCACGGTTGTTGCAGGAGATGAGTCGCACTTCAGACACGGTCGCCCGCTGTGGCGGAGAAGAGTTCGCGATTATTCTCCCCGAAACTGATAGTGTGGGCGCGCAGAAAATCGGTCAACGCTTGTGCGAGCAGGTGGAGCGCTATCCGTTTCCGGGCAAAGAACTCATGCCTGGCGGCACTCTCACGATCAGTATTGGGGTCGCCATGTATGCCTCTGCCGGCAGCAAGGAGACCCTCCTGCAGGCTGCCGATACGGCGCTGTACACCGCGAAGCGTGAGGGGCGTAATCGGGTCTGCGCGGCTGAGTAGCGCTCTCTATCGCGGTCAGCTTAGCGTGCTTCCACCATGACCTCGCGCTCGCGCATGACCGTCTTGAACTGTGTAGCATCCCCGAGGACTTTGCCAATGACATTGACCGCACTGGCCGGCATGATCTTGCCAGGTTGGCTCACGGGGGTCTGGCCAAAGAAAATACACCATGCCTTACCAGGAGGCCAGTAGCCCAGCGCACCGAGTTCGACCACGTCTTGCGCGCTATCGTCCAAGTCGGCGTCGACCGGAATGGCGAAGTAGATTTCATCGCCCCAGGTGTTGAAAGTAGCGCGCAGGGGCAGTGCCGCAGCGATTTTTTTGGCGGTCGGGGTCTCGTTCAGTTCCGCCTCCATGGAGAGCGTGCCGATTCGTATAGCAATGCGCATAGCTATCCGCCTTTCTTGGTGTCTGATTGTCAGCTATTACAGCATTTGCGCGTGTTCGATGTCAAGTCTCTCCTGGCGGCGCTGAGGCGAATGGACGCCATGCCGGTCTTGCTGGCCATTGATATTGGGGTGAAGACTGGTCTCGCCCTGTATGGGCACGATGGTCGGCTATTGTGGTATCGTTCGCAGAATTTTGGCACGGCGCAACGGTTGCGCCGTGGTGTGCGCCGCGTGCTTGACGCCCTGCCACACCTGGCGTGGTTGGTGCTCGAAGGCGGCGGACCACTCGCTGATATCTGGCGGCGTGAGGCCACACGTCGCCAGATCCCGGTGCGGCAGATCAGCGCTGAAGCCTGGCGCCGGCAGTTCCTCTACGCCCGTGAGCAGCGTAGCGGCGTACAGGCCAAAGAGCGTGCCACGGAACTGGCACGTCGCATCATCATCTGGTCGGGAGCACGTCGTCCCACTTCCCTGCGTGACGACGCCGCCGAAGCGATTTTGATCGGGCTTTGGGGTACGCTCGATGTGGGCTGGTTAGCAGCTCTCCCCGAAGCCATGCGACACTAAGTACTGCGTACGGCTAATTGCCCCGCCAGTTTGGCGGGGTGCTCCCTGGCTTACTCGACCCAGCCACGCTCAAGATAGACGGTCGTACCAACCCTGGTGGTCGTCAGATGTTGACGATACAGCCCGGCGGCAGTGACGGTTTCAGCGCTGTACGTGTAGGATTCTATGCTGCTGGTGTGTACACCATGCGGCTGCGCCAGGGCCTCGTACAGGATGCGTCCCTCGACCCTGGGCGGGATGGGGTAGTCCAGGATATGCAAGAGCGTCGGCAGAAGGTCAACCGTACCACTGGGGATGAGGCTGGAGCTGCCTTGCTGCAAGGCCGGACCACAGGCTACACAGACGTTGTGCAGTTCATACTGGCTCAGGCCGCCGTGCGTCCCACCACCTACGGGAACGTGAGAATCGTCATAGCACCCGCCGATAATGCCATGTACATCGCTGGCCTCATCGGTGCGCATGACATAGACGATGTCTCCCGTCCGGACGTGATCGTTCAAGACCAGTGAGCGTGCCAGGGTCCCGGGCACCACGCCTTCAACCTCATTCTTTGCCTGGGTAAATAGCGAGCCGCACCAGGGTTGCTCTTGCAGCCATTGGACAATCGTGCGTACCAGGTGGGGGTCATGGGTGCGGACATGCACTGACCCGCTGGACCCGGGCACGATTGCCACATCCCCCGTCCCAAACGTGCCGTTGCACGCCGGAATACCAGCCGCCGTCAACTGCTCTGCGACCGAGATCTGGCTTCGGACGGTAATATGACCATGGTCAGACAGCACGACCAGATGAACGCGCTCCTGCATCCCTGGCTGCTGTATCCAGTCGATGATGCGTCCCAACTGCGCGTCAGCAGCGCGAATGGCGCTCAGACAGGCTTCAGAGCCGACGCCACAGTAGTGCGAGGTCAGATCAGGGTCAGAAAACCACAGGATGGTCACCCGGGGTTGGTGCACTGGAAACAGGTGCTCGAGGAAGACCTGCGTAATATACGCCAGGCGCGCCTGGTCGGGCTTGCCGGCAGCTGGGACAGGACCGAATCTTTGCACGATGGTTTCTGCCTCAGTGATAGGATGACAGGCCGGGATGCCCTGGGTCGAGAAGCCAATCCCTCCGAGGGATTTGACTTTATGGTGCATCAGGCGGTTTGACCCCGTAGTCCCAGCGCTCACCGCCACCATGGTCTCACCATGTGTCGTGAGGATTTCTCCCAGGCTCGGAGTCCCAAGCAACGCTCCCCCATAAAATGCGTCGGCAGCCTCGACCATCTGGTACTTGCCGCAATCGACCACCGTATCAGGCGCCACCCCAGGCTCAAAGATTGAGTTGTTGACGATCCCGTGCGTGCCCGAGTTAGTGCCCGTGACCAGACTTGTGACATTGACCCGCGTAGCCGTTGGGAATACGGCGTGGTGCCGTGAGAACCAGACGCCTTGCTGGGCGAGACGCAGCAAATGCGGTGTAGTCTCTGGTGTCATCATATCTGCCCGCAGGCCATCCAAACCGACAATCACAATATGCGTAGACTGCATCGCTCCCCCTAAATTTCACACAGGCTTGACGCCCAGACTCTCCATGAAACGATGTTTGATATAGGTGGGACTCTTGGGAGGACGCCCTACCGCCCGTTCTGTATCAATAATGGCGACGATAATCCATGGGCCAGGCTCCCGCAGGGCGCGGGAAAACATGCGCTCAAACACCTCCTGAGTCTCAACGGTCTCGACCTTCTCAAAACCGGCGCCTTGTGCCAGCTTGGCCAGGTCCGTGCAAAAGGCGGTATGCGTCGGTTGCCCACCCGTGGTCTCAAACTGGCGATTATCCCAGATAACATGAATGAGATTCTGTGGCGTCCGCGCCGCAGCGGTGGTGAGCGAATTCAGATTCATCAGCAAGGCGCCATCGCCGTCAAGCACGATCACCTTCTGCTGCGGTCGGACCATGGCTAAGCCCAACCCCATGGACGACGCCATGCCCATGGAATTCCACATGTAGAAATTCTGGGGGCGATCCTGGGCAGTAAAAAGGTCATACTTTGGATTCCCCAGGGAAGCAATGATCGGCTCGTCAGTGACTTGCTGCACGATATAGCGCGTCGCTTGCAGACGATTCAGCATGGTGGCTCCTCTATTTCTCGTCCTTCCATCCGGCCAGCTGCGTTGACATCAGGACAGCCACCGGAGACTCCAGGGCAAAGGCGAGCTTGAGCGCGCCATCGACGATCACATTGACTTCCTCTGGGTGCGTCAGCTCAAAGTGCGGAATGCGCAGTGCGTCCAGGATGGGACGCAACGCCTGGCCCATAGGCACCTGGGAGGGATTAAACTCACCGAGTTCGCCGCGGCAACCGATAAACATCGGCAGAGGAATCTGGTACGGGATCGCCAGTGAGGCGAGCGCGTTGATGGCGTTGCCCACTCCAGAAGTGGGCAGCAAGAGCGCCCCACGCTCGCCACCGACGTATTGCCCGGTCACCACGCCAACGCCTTCTTCTTCGCGCGCCAGCGGCAGAATGTCAAAAAATGGGTCCTGCCGTGCTAATTTTAAAATCTGCTCGATGATGGAATCCGGCACATAGCTGAGGAAGCGAATGTGGTAGTTTTTGAGCTGCTCGATGATGCAGTGCGTCCATAATGTGCTCGGCATGTCCACTCCCTTAGTGCTGCACGCCATGACTCGCGAGCCACCGCGTGATGGCTGCAGCCGTCTCGTGTGCTCGCGCCGCGCCACACTCGGCGAACTGGCGGCATAAGCCGGTGTACTGGGCTGGATCCAGCAACGCCTCTACTTGCGCCGGCTGCAGGCGGGAACTCACATGCGGGTCCTCCGCCAACAGCTCACGGAACGACCGCTCCTGCGTTACAGACGCCTGCGCTGCGTCGTAGACAGCGTCATGGGCGCGCTGCCGCCCGATCTGCTTGCCGAGTTCGAGCATGAGCGCCTCGGCCATGATGAGCCCGCCAGACAGGTCCAGATTGCGTCGCATACGCTCCGGAAAAACCTGCAAGCCTGCCAGCAACACCACGAGCCGTTGCAACATATCGCCAGTGAGTTCGCAGGCCTGCGCCAGGGCGCGGCCCATCATGATGCTGGTGGTGCGATCGGCCTCATGCTCGGTCTGCATAGCCTCCAGCGCCAAGGGCACGAGCGCCCGGATCTCCGCTGCCGCAGCAATGATGTCCTGTGACAGCTTAGGATTGCGCTTCTGCGGCATGGTGCTACTGCCTACCGTCCCGGGTGGCACAGGCTCTTCGACCTCGCCAAACTCCTGCTTCATGAGCGTGAAGATCTCGCGTCCGATCTTGCTTCCGGTGGCTGCCAGCATGCCGAGAAGCGTGACATACTCGGCCTGATGATCGCCTATGGTCCGGGCTGGGACTGACATAGAACCCATGCCGAGCCGGGCCGCCATTTTCTCTTGCGTGGCCAGCCCAATCTCGCCGAGTGATGCCAGCGTCCCGGCACCACCGCCCAGCATGGCCACGAAGACGCGGCCTTCACAGCCGTGCAGACGCTCGACATGACGGCATAGCTCATCGATCCACACTGCCACCTTGTAGCCAAACGTGGCGGGGACAGCGTGCTGACCGTGTGTTCTGCCTGGCAACAACGCATCTTTGGTGCGCTCCGCCAGCGCCGCCAGGGTGGTGAGGATAGTGGCAAGTTGCTTCAGGAAGATGTGATGCGCCTGTCGCACCTGGAGGAGCTGTCCGGTCTGCGTGATGTTTTGCGTTGTCGCGCCCCAGTGCACGTACCCACCAGCATCCCCCTCACAGACCCGGTCCAGCTCCCAGATGAGCGGCACGAGTGGGTGGCCTGTGCGCGCCAGCCCGGCGTGTACAGCCTCCAGGTTAATGTACGAGAGGTGCGCTTTGCGCGTGATCTCCTCAGCAGCGCTGGCAGGGATGATGCCCAAGTCCGCCTGGGCCAGCGCCAACGCCGCTTCTACATCGAGCCACGCCTGGAAGCGCGCTGCTTCGGTGAACAGCGCGCGCACCCCAGGGTCTTCAATACGGAATGAAGTTGGTTCATCCTGCATGCTGTCTGCCTCCTCAGTTGGGATGGACCAGGGCCAGCTTGCCCTGGCTCAGTCTCCCCTCCAGCAAACGGTGCGCTTCTGGTGCCTGCTCACGGGTATACACGCCCGTGATATAGGGATCAACTGCGCCGCTGGCAATCAAGGGCACAAGATTGGCCACCCCACGGGCCCATACATCGGGCTGGCTGTAGGCATTGAACACGCCAAACCACGCCCAGCGCAGGCTTTTGGGGCGCAATTCAGCGGCGCTGAGTTCCGCCTGCCCTGAAGCCCCCCCAAAGCTCACCAGCATGCCAAAAGTTTTTAACGCCGTGGTGTCGGCCACAACCGTTTCATCAAGCGCCAGCAGTGTACGGTGTGCGGGAGCACGAGGTCAAGCCCAACATCGCCTATGGCTGGAGGCGTCGCTTGACGCTAGCGGCCTACTGGGGCATGATGCCAGACAGCGCTTTCCAGTATCTTGCGTCCGTCAAACCAAGGAGGTCATCGTGCCAGTCCCAGGAACGACCTTGACGAGCTTGCGCCCTCTCATCCAGGGCACGAACGGTGTTGTCGTCTCCAGCCATCCTGCTGCCGCCATGGCTGGACTCGATATTTTGCGACGCGGCGGCAATGCGATCGACGCCGGCGTGGCCGTTGGGCTGGCCCTGAACGTTGTGCATGCACATGAGTGTAATTTCCTCGGCGTAGCGCCTACCATTATGTATCTAGCAGACCGCCGTGAAGTCGTGACCATAGATGGTCTCGGCGTCTGGCCGCAAGCTGCCTCAGTGGACTATTTTCAGCGGCATCATCAAGGCAAGCTCCCGGCGGGTATTTTGCGGGCCCTGACCCCAGGGGCCGCAGACGCGTGGTTCACTGCCCTGAGCCAGTATGGCACCATGCGCTTTGCCGATGTCGCGGCGGCCGCTATTAGCCTGGCCGACAATGGTTTCCCCACGTATCGCTATCTCGCCGCCGCAGTCCAGAACTCTCCTGAAACGTACACACGCTGGCCGGCCAGTGCCGCCACCTTTCTGCCGCAGGGGTGTCCGCCCAGGGTGGGCGAGATGTTTTATCAAAAAGACCTGGCAGCCACATTGTGCCAACTGGTCGCAGTGGAGGAGGCGCACCGCGGTCAGGGACGTCTACAAGCGCTGCAAGCGGCGCGAGACGTGGTCTATAAGGGCGACTTGGCAGAAAAAATCGTCGCCTTCTGCCAGGCCGAGGGTGGCTTGCTGACCATGGCTGATCTGGAAGCATATCACGTGCGCTGTGCACCACCGGTGACCGTGAACTATCGCGGCTATGACGTCTATGCTACCGGTCCATGGGGCCAGGGCCCGGTCTTCCCGCAGGCCCTGAAAATCCTCGAGGGTTTTGACTTGCGGGCCATGGGCCACAACAGTGCCGCCTATGTGCACACGGTCAATCAAGCCTTGAACCTGGCCTTTGCCGACCGTGAGCAATACATTGGTGATCCTGCCTTCGTGGATGTGCCCATGCAAGAGCTGCTCTCAGAAGCGTACCTGCGCGAGCGTCGCAAGCTCATCGACCCCCAGCGCGCCTGGCCGGCCATGCCTCCCGCCGGTGATCCGCGCCATGAGCGCGCCACGCTGCCCGGGGCGCCACAATCCCCAGCCGAAGCCACTGCCGTTGCTGGGTCTGCCGGACAGGAGGCCGCTGGTACATCGTATTTTGGAGTAATTGACCAGCACGGCAATATCTTTTCCTGTACGCCCAGTGAGGGTGCCAAATCTGGTCCCATTATCCCCGGCACTGGCATGGCCTTGTGTCTGCGTGGATCGCAGTCGAAAGTTGAACCTGGTCATCCAGCAGCGCTGGCCCCTGGTAAGCGCCCGCGCCTGACTCCAGCGCCAGCACTCGCCTTGAAAGACGGCCAGCCTGTGATTGCCTGCGGTGGCTACGGTGGCGACCACATTCCCCAGGGGACGCTGCAGGTCTTCTTGAATCTCGTAGAGTTCGGCCTCGATCCGCAAGAAGCCGTGGAAGCGCCGCGCTTCTATAGCTACAATTTCCCTAACTCTGGTTTCCCATCGGCCTACAACCCGGGCCTGATGCGTGCGGAGGGGAGAATTGCCGCAGACGTGCTCGACGCGCTCCGCCAACGCGGGCACAAAGTCGAGGCGTATCCGGATTGGTGGGAAGGCTCCTGCCTATATGGTGTCATCACCCGCAATCCGCATACTGGCGTGCTCCAGGGCGGTGCCGACCCGCGTGGAGAGGCATATGCGGTAGGATATTAGTTATTCCCTGTCCTCAGGGCTCCCGTCCGGGATCGCCTACCACGGAGGCAATGTGCGTCTCGAACGACAAGTGCAACGTTGGCAAGAGGCTGGCATCATTGATGCCGCTACCGCCGAGCGCATTATTGCCCACGAACGTCGCGCCAGCCGACCGGTCCTGCTGCTGGCGATTGGGGGCCTTGGCGCTTTTGCCATCGGTGTAGGCCTGATCTCCGTGATCGCTGCCAACTGGGGCGATATTCCGCGCTTTGTCAAACTGCTCGCTATGTTGGGGCTCTTTGGCGCCAATGCCTACGGGTTGGTGTGGGCTCGTGGCCAACCACACCGTTGGGTTACAGACGCCCTGGCCCTGGGCTATTTTGCGCTGACACTCGCGAGCATCGCACTGGTCGGCCAAACATACCAACTGGAAGGCGAGCCGTATCAAGCATTGCTGCTGTGGCTTGTGGTGGGCTCGCCAGCGCTCTGGCTTGCCGAAGGTGCGTTTGCCGCCCTGGTGTTTCTCGGGGCCCTGGCAGTCACGGGTGTATTCTCCTTCGATCCTCTGGTGGACCTGCTCGGCCACGACCACCATGCCACCATCCTCGTGCGCGCCAGCCTGGGGTCTGCGGCGGTATTTGGCCCGCTGCTTGTGGCCAGCCTGCCGATCCTGCAGCGCCTGCGCCCCGCCTTTGCCGCCATGTATGAGCGGCTCGGCTGGGGCCTGTTTGTGCTGGCAGCGAGTTGCGGCGTGCACGTGTGGTATGTGTCCATGGACACCAACGACGTACGTGAGGCGTGGGTGGGCGCGCGAGTTGTTATGGTATTCGTGGTGCTGGGTCTGTGGCGTGTACAGGGACTTGCGTCAGGCGCCCAGGCGGATTGGCTCCTACCAGCACGGGCCTTGATCGGTTTGGCCTCGGTGGTCATTGGGCTCGGGGTGCTGGTGCCGCATGCTCCTATCGCAATGGTGGGAGCCCTGGGCTTCGTGATGGTCTGGGCTCTGGTGGCGTGGTGTGGCTATCAGGCGCATGCCATGCAGATCGTCAATCTGGCAACGGCGGTGATCGCTGCGCGTGTATTTGTTGCCTATATCGAGGTCTTTGGGTCCATGCTGGCGACGGGTGCAGGGTTGATTGTATCGGGCGTCTTGCTGCTTGCGCTGGCGTGGTTGTGGGTGCGCAAGATTCGGCTCCAACCAGGAGGCTCAGCATGAAATCGCATACGCTGCAGCTGTGGTTCGCGTTGCTGTTGCCGATCGTGGCATTCATAGGCCTGGTGGGGCGCGCCGAGCTGTTGCGCGCCTCGGGGCCGGTGTTTCACGTCGCCATTGCTGGATACGATCCACGCGATTTGTTGCAAGGCCATTATCTGCGCTATCGCCTGCAATGGCCGGCGGATGGGGCATGCGACGGTGCCACGTGCTGCCTGTGCCTGCAAGTATCCGGTGTGCATACAAAGGTCGAATGCGGTGCCGTGGACACGGCCTGTGATGCGCAGCTCAGTCGCCAGATGATTGATCAGGGGCGCGAGTTTTTCATTCAAGAAGACGCCGGCCCAGCGCTCGAGCAAGCGATTCGTCGCGGACAAGGTGCCATGGCCCTCAACGTCACCCCGAACGGGCAGGTACGCGTGCACGAATTGTTCATTGAGGGCGTTCCGCACCGTCGTTGGCTGCGCGACAACATGCAGCGCCAGTAACTTCATCTTTAACGTCCGCCGAGTCGTACCGTATGCCAGGCGGTAGTGTCTTGCAGGCCTACCGCCGGAGGCAGGCCGCTCCAGGACATCCAGCGGGCACGGTGATAGGACGTAGCCGCGAGTTCCATGCGGAGCTGGCCGGCTGCGGGTGGTCCATCCACGCCCAGGGCACGCCACGGTACGGCGACCTCGGCGACGATGCGGGGGGTCTCCGTGCCAAGATAATGCGCTACCGTCCCGGGAACAGGCTCGCAGGTACCATTGGTGAGGCGGCAGAGGTACGCCCGGGTATGCGAGGTGCCGTCTTTCCGATATTCTTTCGGTGGCACCATATACAACACCAAGCGCTGCGGTCCTGCTCCCGCATCGATACCCCAATCAAGATGAAAGGCTTCTCCAAGCGGGAACGTCTCACCAAACGCCAAGAGCTCGGGATCGTAGTAATCCATTGCAATGGTCGCCAGGTAGACACCAGCTTGATTCCAGGATAGATAGACGTCGCCAAAGACCACATCTGGAGATGGCGTAGTGAGACCTGGCACCAAGGCCCGTACCTTCGGCCATTCAATGAGGGAACGGTCGTGGGGATTAATATCCGCCTCGGGTAGCTCGAACGACGTACCAGGCTGCAGCGCCAACGATATGGGCCTGGCCTCCTGATGCAGACCCACTAGACGTGGATTGATCCGAGCAAAGGCTTCGGTCAATTCCTCGTATGGACGGTCATACAGGTCCACCA
>Ga0081455_10004109_pt1 | contig 16464 bp, 16 predicted proteins | sample TabmetS3T2R1_FD_70207 | JGI IMG/M metagenome (GOLD analysis project Ga0081455, IMG submission 70207) | Tabebuia heterophylla rhizosphere microbial communities from the University of Puerto Rico - S3T2R1 | ecosystem: Host-associated > Plants > Roots > Rhizosphere ... | reverse complement strand
GCCCTCGATGGTGCCTACGCTGCAGGTGGGCGACCGCATCCTCGTATGCCGCATCTGCCTGCACATCTCCGACGTCGAACGAGGCGACATCCTGGTGTTCTCGGACCCGCACCCGGGATCTGACGAGTCCCGAGGGGTCGTGGGTGGGTTCCTCCATTGGTTGGGGGAGGGGATCGGCGTCGCGCAGCCGCAGGACGAGGACTTCATCAAACGCGTCGCAGCGCTCCCGGGGGAAACGTGGGAGATACGCCGGGGACAGCTGTTCGTCGATGGCCGACGGATCGCCGAGCCGTACCTGAACGGTCCGGCCGACACCAGGAACTTCGGCCCGGAGACGGTGCCTCCTGGCATGCTGTTCATGTTGGGCGACAATCGGCTGTCGTCGGGGGACTCGAGGTTCAGCCCAGCCGAGGGGGGACTCGGGTACGTGCCGATCGACACGGTGATCGGGAAGGCGTTCGTGGTCATCTGGCCACCGTCGCGGATGGGATGGCTGCATTGAGGGACGCGACCACGCTGGAGCGGTACGAACGGCTGCTTCGGGCTCAGGGTTTCGAGCGTGTCGCGGGCGCGGACGAGGCGGGACGCGGGGCCTTGGCCGGTCCGTTGGTCGCGGCCGCCGTGATCCTGCCCGCCGACTTCGACCTCGACGGGATCCGGGACTCGAAGATGCTCACCGAGCCGCAACGGGAGCGGGCCTACGAACGCATCGCGTCGGGAGCGACATGGGTAGCGTGCAAGGCCGAGCCCGCGGCGATCGACACGCGCGGTCTGCACCGGTCGAACATCATGTTGCTGCGCCGGGCCGCCAAGGCGCTGCGGCCCGACCCCGACTACGTGCTCACCGATGGTTTCCCCGTCCCGCGGATCCCGTGCCCGTCGCTGGGAATCAAGAAGGGCGACGCCGTGAGCTCCAGCGTGGCCGCTGCGTCGATCGTGGCGAAGGTGACCCGCGACCGGATCATGCGCCGGCTCCACAAGCGGTACCCGCAGTTCGGGTTCGACCACAACAAGGGCTACGGCACCCCTGAGCATCTCGAGGTCCTGGATCGGCTCGGGCCGACCCCCATCCATCGCATGTCGTTCGCGCCGGTTGCCCAGCCGTCACTGTTCGGCAGAGCGTCGACGTTCGACGTCGATCGGGCCGACGAGCTGGCGGAGGCCATGGCCGGCGAGGAACCGGCATCGACCTCCCCGTTCGAAGGCGTGAGAAGCTGGCCTGGCACACTGGGGGCGTGATGGGCGAAGACGACATCGAGCGCTTCGAGGAGGAACGCGAGCTCGAGCTCTATCGGGAGTACCGCGACGTGCTCCCCATGTTCTCCTACGTGATCGAGACCGAGCGCCGCTTCTACCTGGCGAACCAGGTCGACGTCCAGCACCTCGACGGCGGCTGGATCCGGATCGAGCTGACCGATGCATGGGTCTGGGACATGTTCCGCCCCGCCCGGTTCGTCTCGAGCGTCCGCGTGATGACGCGCCGCGACGTGAACGTCGAAGAGCTCGCGCATCGCGACGAGCCGACGACGATCCCCGACACCCCGACCGGCTGACCGTCCGACGGCAGACCGTTCCATGTCGTCGGCGCCGGCTACGGTCGCACCCATGACGGCTGAGCGTCAGCGAACGGGGATCGCCGGCGAGGACGCCGCCGCAGGCTGGTACCGGGATCTCGGCTATCGAGAGCTCGCGCGGAACTGGCGGTGCAGCATCGGCGAGATCGACCTCGTCCTCGGGCGTGGCGACACGATCGTGTTCTGTGAGGTCAAGACGCGGACGGGGTCGCGGTTCGGGGGCGGATGGGAAGCCGTGACCGCCCACAAACGTCAGAAGCTCCGCGCCCTGGCACAGACGTTCCTGCTCGTGCATCGACTGACGCCGGGGACGGTTCGGTTCGACGTGGCGAGCGTCGTCCTGCGTCGCGCCGGACCGAGCGCCCCGCGCCCCGCGGGGACCTCATCACAGGTCGAGATCTTCCAGGACGCCTTCTGAGAGGCGTCGGATCGCGGCGATCATCGCGTCGACGTCGTCCTGGGTGCTCAGGTAGTTGACGACGCCGGCGCGCAGGAACGTGTGGCCGCGTAGCTTCGTAGTGCTCACCCACGCCTCGCCGCTCACCTCGAGTGCGCGCTGCAGCCGGTCCTGGTAGTCGTCGAGGAGACCCGACGGCCACGACCGTGCGCCGGCGGGGACGTGCCGGAAGCAGACGACGCTGAGCTCCGGTTCCGCCGGCATCGCCTCAAGGTCGTCGGCCTCCGCGCATCGACCCGCCAGGTAGGCGGCCAGGTCGTCGGTCTGCTCGATCAGCCGGCCCAGCCCCTCCGTGCCGAGGTGCTTCCAGCTCATCCAGAGTTTCAGGGCACGGAGCCGCCGCGTGCCCTCCATCGAGTACTGGTACCAGTGCAACGGCTCGTCCTCGGGGATGCCCGACCGGTAGTACTCGGGTGCCCGGTGGAACGTCGCGAGCAGGTCCTGCCTGCGGCGGACGACGAGCCCGCCGATGTCGTAGGCCTGGAAGAACCACTTGTGAGGATCGACGGTCACCGAGTCGGCTCGTTCGAGCGCGGGAACGCGGTGGGCGTCTCGGGTCGACAGGCGCGCGGCGCCGCCGTAGGCCGCGTCCACGTGCAGCCACAGCGATCCACGCTCCGCGACGTCGGCGAGGCCATTGACGTCGTCGACCGATCCGGTGTTCGTCGAACCTGCCACGGCGGCGATCGCGAGTGGCAGCAAGCCCGCCGCTCGGTCCCGATCGATCGCCTCGGCGACAGGGGCCGCCTGGAGCCGGAACCGGTCGTCCGACGCGACGACCTGCAGCGTCTCCTGAGGGAAGCCGAGCACGTCCAGCGCCCGCGCGATGGAGAAGTGTGCCTGGTCGCTCGCGTAGACACGCACACCCTCGAGCTCCGATCCCCGAGGGGGACCGGACGTCCCACGGAGCTTCGTCAGCCACACGTCGCGTGCGAGCGTGAGAGCCATGAGGTTGGCCATGACGCCGCCCGACGTGAGCACCCCCCATCCACCCGGTCCGGACCCAACGAGGTCCCGGAGCCAGCCCACCACCTCCTCTTCGACCAGCGCGCCGATCGGACCGGCGTGCCAGACGTCGACGCCCTGATGGATCCACTGACCGAGGACCTCGCCGACGATCGACATCGGGAGCGGGGGAGGCGTGAAGTAGCTGAACGCCCCCGGGTGCTGGGAGTTGAACGTGTGCGGTGCGACACGTTCGCGGAACTCGGCCAACACCTCGGGCCAGGGTGTCGGTGACATCGGCGCGGGTGCCGGCGCACCGGAAGGACCGAAGAACGCCGTCCTGGCCTCGGGGTAGGTGAGTCCATCGACCGGTCGTCGCATCGCGTGATCGAACAGCCAGTCCAAGGCCTCGCGCCACGTCGCCTCGCCCAACGCCTCCAGCGGACCTCGCGATCGACCCGGGTCACGGACGTCGAGGAGTTCCGGTTCGGGGCTCCAGCCGAAGCGTTCGGGCATGGCGGCGAGCGTAGCAGCGCGCCGCGTTCGCCCTGCCTCCGCGCGATGTGACATGCATCACGGAACGGCGACGGTCGGCCCTCTAGGTTCGCCGGACATGTATGGGCGCGTCCTGGGGGTGTCGCTGATCGGGGTGGGCGGCCACCTCGTCACGGTCGAGGCGCATGTGGGACGAGGGCTTCCATCGCTCACGCTGACCGGCCTACCCGGCCCCGCCGTCCGGGATGCCGCCGAGAGGATCCGCCCAGCCGTCGAGGGTGCCGGGCTCGAGTGGCCGCTCCGCCGGGTGGTCGTCAACCTCGCTCCGGGCAATCTCCGTAAGGAGGGGCCGGGCCTCGATCTCGCGGTCGCGATGTGCGTGCTCGTGGCGACAGCACAAGTGCCGGCGACCTCCCTGACGCGCTTAGCCTTCGTGGGTGAGCTCTCGCTGAAAGGTGAGCTCCTGCCGACCCCGGGAGTCTTGTCGGGAGCGATCGCGGCGGCGCGACGACGGCTCGAGGGCGTGATCGTCCCGGCTGACAATGCGCTCGAGGCCGCACAGATCGACGGGCTCATGGTCGTCGCCGCCTCGACGATCTCCGACGTCGCGGGCTTCCTCAGAGGGACGTGGTCTCCGCCCCCGATCGACGGCGACCGACCCCGCTCGGCGGCGGGCACCACCGTCGACTTCGCCGACGTTCGTGGACAGGCCCAGGCTCGCCGGGCGCTCGAAGTGGCCGCCGCAGGGGGGCACAACGTGCTCCTGGTCGGCTCCCCAGGCGCGGGCAAGACGATGTTGGCGCGCCGGGTCACCACGATCCTGCCGCAGCTCTCGCGCGACGAAGCCCTCGAGGCGTCGCAGCTGCACTCGGTCGCCGGACTCCTGGGCGCTGGGGAGGGCATCCTGCGCACCCGGCCGTTCCGGGCGCCCCACCATTCGATCTCGCAGGCGGGACTGCTGGGCGGCGGCGCGACCTACCTGCGCCCGGGCGAAGTCTCGCTCGCGCACCACGGTGTGCTCTTCTTGGATGAGCTGACCGAGTTCCGTCGCGACGCGATCGAGGGGCTCCGGCAGCCGCTCGAGGACGGGCGGGTGGTCGTAACGAGGGCGGCGGGGTCCGTGGAGTTCCCCGCCCGATTCACCTTGGTCGCCGCCGCGAACCCGTGCCCGTGCGGGTTCGAGGGGGACCCGCGCCGGCACTGCCGGTGTCGTCCCGACCGGGCCGACGCCTACCGCCAGAAGCTCTCGGGTCCGCTGCTCGACCGGATCGACCTGCGTCTGCGCGTGCCGCGGCTGACCAAGGCCGAGCTCATGGGGGGCACCGCCAGCGAGACGTCGAGCTCGATCCGCGAGCGCGTCCAGGCCGCCCGCGATCGGCAGAACGTTCGATGGGCGTCGATCGGCGTCGCGTGCAACGCGCATCTCCCCGGCCCCGTCGCGCGCCGCCGCGTGCGACTCACGGCCGATGCGGGGGAGCTGCTCGGGCGCGCGGTCGAGTCGTTGGCCCTCACCGGGCGCGGGTTCGATCGGGCGCTGAAGGTGGGACAGACGATCGCCGACCTCGCCGGACGCGAGGTGGTCGAGACGGGGGACATGGCCGAAGCGCTGTCCTACCGTGACGGATTCGGTGATCCGGAGATGGCCCGTGCCGGGTGATCGGGCCGGGGGATCGACGCCGGCGCGTGACCCCCGCCCGGCGGCCCCGTGGGGCGTCCCTCCGTCCGACCGGCGCCGACGCGGCCAGATCGACGGCGTCCCGACGCCGGCGGGGTTCCCCGAGGGGTTCGTCAGCACGTCCGAGGATCGCCAGGCCCTCCTCGTTCTCGTCTCCCTGCGAGGCAGCTCGCCCGGCTCCTTGCACGACCTCGCGTGGGTCGCGGGGTCGGCGTCGGTGTGCCTGGCCACCGTCATGCGAGGCGAGGCAGGCAGCCGGGCAGACCACGCGTTCGCGCGATCGGCCGACCCCGGAGCGATCGAGGCATCGGTCGTCGCTCAGGGTGCTCGCTTCGTCACGCCGAGCGACCCAGAATACGTGCCCGCGCTGCTGGACTTGCAGACCGACCCACCTCTGGGGCTGTTCGTGCGAGGTCGCTCCCTCCTTGAGATGCCGGAGCGCGTGGCCGTCGTCGGTGCCCGGAACTGTTCGACCCTCGGGAACGAGATCGCCATGGACATCGGGGCAGGGCTGGGAGCGGCGGGCGTCTGTGTGGTCAGCGGGGCCGCTCGTGGGATCGACGCCGCCTCGCACCGGGGCGCGCTCTCCGCGGGGGGACCGAGCATCGCCGTGCTCGGCTCCGGCCTCGACCTTCCCTATCCGAAGGGCAGCGCGCAGCTCCTGGAGCGCATCGCGGCGGCGGGGGCGGTCGTGTCCGAGTATCCGCCCGGCGTCCAGGCGGAGCCCTTCCGGTTCCCGGCCCGGAACCGGATCGTCGCCGCTCTCGGACGGGGTCTGGTCGTGGTCGAGGGTGCCGACGGCAGCGGGTCGATGATCTCGGTGGAACACGCGCTCGAGCTGGGGCGTGAGATCTTCGCCGTACCGGGCCCGGTCACGAGTCCCCTCACGCACGTCCCGCTCGCCCTGATCCGCGAGGGAGCGACCATGATCCGGGGCGCCGATGACCTGCTCGACGATCTCGGTCTGGAGCCTCGGCCGATCCTGGAGCCTCCGCCCGACCTTCCCGACGTCCACCGACGGGTCTTCGACGCCGTGCTCGAGCGCGAGCTGCCCGAGCCGATCGCCGCCCGCGCCGGCACGCCGGTCGGTGAGACGCTCGCAGCGCTCCTCGATCTCGAGATCCGTGGGCTCGTTCGGAGCGTCGGCGGACGGTTCGAACGTGGACTGGCCCGAAGCCGTCCGCGGGTCTGAGCCCGTACGCTTGCAGCTCCCCTCCACCGCTGGTACAAGGGCCCGTGGCCTCCCCACACGAGCTTCCCCCGGACCAGGTCCGACTGATCGAGGATTTCTGCGATCACCTCCGGCTCGAGCGCAACCTGTCGACGAACACGGTCGCCGCGTACCGCCGCGACCTCCGCCAGCTCGCAACGTTCCTCGTGCGACAGGGCTCGAGCCTGACCCAGGTTGCGTACCCGCTGCTGCGTCGGTTCCTGGCCCAGCAACACACCCTCGGCTATGCGAGGGCCTCGGTCGCGCGGAGGGTCGGCGCGATCCACACGTTCTATCGATGGATGGTTGCCGACGGGCGGCTCGCGGATGACCCCTCGCTGCTGCTCGGCAGGCCGAAGGTCGTGAACCGCCTTCCGACCGTCCTTCGGCCCGATGAAGCGGTCGCGATCGCCGAGGCGCCCGATGCCGTGGCCGCCGTGCCTGCCGGGGCCACTCCCCCGCCGGATCCCGTGGAGACAGCGGTCGTGCTGCGTGACCGTGCCGCGCTCGAGCTGATGTACGGCAGCGGGCTTCGGGTGGAAGAGGTCTCGACGCTCACGCTCGACCGGATCGACGTGGAACGTGCCCGCGTGCTGGTGATGGGGAAGGGGGCGAAGGAGCGTGAGGTTCCGATGTCCGACCCCGCCGTGTCGGCCGTTCGGGACTACCTGATGGCGGGCCGGGGGATATTGGCGCCCGACGGTGGCCGAGAACTCTTCTACAACAGACGAAAGAAACGCTTCAGCCAGCGCGATATCCGTACGATGGTGGAACGATATGGCGGTACAGTGCTGCCGGGCAGGCGGGTGACCCCACACACCCTGCGGCACTCGTTCGCGACCCACCTGTTGGAAGGGGGAGCCGACATCCGAGTCGTCCAGGAGTTGTTGGGGCACGCCAGCGTGGCGACCACGCAGCGGTACACCCATGTCTCCAAGGCCCGGCTGTTCGAGGCATACGAGCGCTCCCATCCGAGGGCCTGACGTGGCGAACGCGAAGCGGACCACCGCCACGAAGACGCCCCCGAAGCCGGCAGCCAAGCCGGCACCGAAGGCGAAGGCCCGTCCCCGGAAGAACGCGCAGACCACCACCGTCGCCACCGTCACGATCCCGCCGCACGTCGATGATGAGCTCGGGGGGCACTGGCACGAGTTCAAGAGTACCGGCGAGGTCGAGGCTCGAGAGAAGCTGATCCTGCACTATGCCCCGCTCGTGAAGTACGTGGCCAGCCGCGTCGCCACGGGCCTGCCCGCGAGCGTCGAGCAGGCGGACCTCGTGAGCTACGGGATGTTCGGCCTGATCGACGCCCTGCAGAAGTTCGAACCGGGGCGCGGCAACAAGTTCGAGACGTACGCGATCCCCCGCATCAAGGGCGCCATCATCGACGAGCTGCGAGCGATGGACTGGGTCCCACGCTCGATCCGGTTCAAGGCGCGGGAGATCGAGAAGGCCAACGCGGACCTCGAGGCGATGCTCAAGCGCCAACCCACCGACCACGAGCTGGCCGAGCGTCTGGGGATCTCCCTGCGGGAGCTGCACGAGGTCGTGTCGCAGATCTCCTTCGTCTCCGTGCTCGCGCTCGACGAGATGGTGTCGGTCGGCAGCGACCGGGGCGAGCAGGTCTCGCTGATCGACACGCTGGCCGATCGGGGTATCGACCCGACGTCGGGGGTCGAGTCGCAGGAGACGCGCGGCCTGCTGGCGGCGGCGATCAACGAGCTGTCGGAGCGGGAGAAGATCGTCGTGACGCTCTACTACTTCGAGGGACTGACCTTGGCCGAGATCGGCGAGATCCTCGGCGTCACGGAATCGCGGGTCTGCCAGATCCACACGAAGGCCGTCGGCGGCCTCCGAGGGCAACTCACCGAGGTCGAATGACCTCTCACATGTGACCTTCGTCACGGAACGGTGCCGGCCGCCCGACTAGGGTCGGCGCGTGCCCACGCGAACACGACATCTCGTCTCGGCCCGGCTCGTCTTCCGCGCGGCCGTGGCGGTCCTCCTGATCGCATCGGGTGCTGGAACCGCGTCGGCCTCCGGATCGTGGCTCTGGCCCGTGTCGGGACCGGTGATCCGAGCGTTCGACCCTCCTGACGACCCCTACGGAGCTGGGCACCGGGGCATCGATATGGCCGTGCCCGTCGGGACGCCGATCCGGGCTCCGGCTCCCGGCACCGTGACGTTCGCCGGCAAGGTCGCCGGCAACCTGTTCCTCACGATCGATCACGGTGGTGGCCTCGAGTCCACGTACTCGTGGGTTTCCTCGTTGGCCGTGAGCAAAGGTGGATCGGTGACTGCCGGGCAGATCGTCGCGACGTCGGGCACGGGGCATCCGGGGAGCGCGATCGCCCATCTCCACATGGGCGTCAAGCTCGACGACGCGTACGTGGACCCACTCGATTACCTGGGACCGGTATCGGTCAGCGGCTTCATCCGGCTCGCCCCGTTGGCCGCTTGACCACCTGCGATCCACCTCCCAGATCGCCTTGACCTGGGAGTTTCCGAGCCGTACGGCTCGTCGAGGTCGAGCTCGACGGCTAGGATGTCGCGGCTTTGGGCGACCCTCGCGACCTTCCCGTGACCGATCGTGGGCGAACTCGTCTCGATCGGCACCGCGTCCGTGTGGGTCGCCGCGCCACCGCGTGCGCCGGGATCTTCGTGTTCGCATGCGCATGGCTCGCGACCCTCGCGGTGCCGGTGCTCGCGCAGGGCGAGGACTGGGCGCAGTTCCAGGGGGGGCCCGGGCATCGGGGGTGGGCTCCCGACGGACCGGAACCGCCGTTCCGGTCGACCTGGACGTTGCCGATCGCACCCGGTGGCCCCGACCAGCAGTACGGCGTGTCGCCGCCGGTCGTGTCTGGCGACACCATCATCGTGGTCGGCCCGGAGCAGGTGATCGGGGTCGATGGTGCTAGCGGCGAGCAGGCGTGGACGGTGGAGCGCGACCTCGGGCCTCCGGTCGTCCCCGCGATCGCGCAGGTGGGCGGAGCGACGGCCGTGGTCTACACGGAGGGGTTCGGCGAGGGTCCTCCCGACGAGAGCGCTTCAGCGTCGGCGACGACGAGCGCCACACCGTCGCCATCCCCGTCGCCCGGCACAGATGGCTCCTTCGACTCGCACCTCGCGGCGTTCGACATCGAGACACGGGAGCCGCTGTGGGACCCGATCCAGCTCGACGCGGTGAGCCGCACCGGGGTGGTCGTCGAGGGCTCGCAGGCCTTCGTGGGCCTCAGCGGTGGGACCGTCGTGGCCATCGACCTCGAGCGAGGCGAGGTCACGTGGGAGGCGAAGCTCGGACGCACGATCGGCTCCCCGGCGGCCGTGGAAGGGGGCGCCGTCGTGGTCGGACTCCAGGCCGATCGCGACCATCCACACCCGACCGTCGTGGCTCTGGACGCGGAGAGCGGCGAACAACGCTGGAGCCTCGACGACGAGGGATCCGCCGCGATCGTGTCGACATCGTCGATCGCCGACGGCGTGGCGTACGTCGCGTTCTCCGGCGGTCAGGAATCGAGCATCGACGCGATCGATCTCACCGGGGGCCAGCGTCGATGGCGGGCGCGATTCCCCCGGTTCTTCGACCTGAGCGCGGTCGCCCCTCCGGCCGTCACCGACGATGCCATCTACGTCACGGACGCGCAGGGCGAGACCTCCCGCCTCGATCCGGCAACCGGCTCGGTCAGTTGGGACTTCGCTCAGAACGTCGGCGTGATCCGCTCGGCACCGGTCGTGTCCGGATCCGTCGTGCTCGTCGGGGCCGCGGACGGATCGATGGCGGCGCTGGACACGTCGAGCGGTGACCTCGTCTGGCGTGACGAGAGCTCGTCCTCGCCGATCCGCGCGATCGCGATCGCGAGCGATCACGTGGTGGTCGTGCGCGCCGGAGCAGACGCGGGGCTCGCCGCGTTCACGCACGACACCCAGGGCAGTTTGATCCGTGAGGTGTCCCCCACGACCCCCGACCTCGCACGGCTCTTGGGCTGGTTCGCGGTCGGAGCCGTGGTGGTGGGGGGGCTCGTCCTGCTGCTCGGCCGGAGCGTGGCGCCGCGGATGGCACCGGCGTTCGAGCCCGACGACAGCAACGACGACGACGGCGACGACGACGACGACGACGGCGGCGGCGACGGCGGCGACGACGGCGGGACCGAGAGCCCCGGTGAGCAGGACGGATCGTGAGGAGCGAGTGACCAACAAGAACAAGAAGCGACCGACGGGATACCGGGCGCCGGCCGAGGCCGCGCCGGACCGGCCCGCACGGAGGGGGTTGTTGGACTCGTTCTTGTCACCACGCGCCCCCGGCGCGACATCGATGCCCTCGGTCCGAGCCTCCTTGTCCCGTGGCGTCGTGACCGTGGCCTCGTCACCGTCCATCGTCGGGACGACGATCGCCCTCATGCTGATCGAGTGGCTCGCGCTCGTTGCCTTCGGGTATCAGGGACCGTTCGCATTGCTGCTCAACCAGCTGGGGGTCCCGCCGGTGGGCACGTTCAGCGATCTCAACCTGTCGACGAGCGTGTTCGGGCTGCAGACCGGGTTCATCGCGTTGATCGGGTTCATCATCGTGCGTTCGATCATCCTCGCGGTCATGACCGCGCTGGTCGTGGATCAACTCCAGGCGGGTGGAACCTCTCCGTGGTCCATGGTGCGTGCCGCTCGCATCCTGCCGGTGGCGATCGCGGTGAACGTCGCCTCGGTCGGACTGCTCGTCGCGTCGACATTCGTCGGATCCTTGCTCGGCGCAGGGTTCGGGTTGCTCGTGCTGATCTCCGCGATCGCGCTCGGCATCTACCTCTTCGGCTTCGCGACCACGATCGCCGCGACCGAGGACCGTCGGATGCCCGACGTCATGGGGCGGTCCGTGCGTGCGGGCCGTCTGCCGGGCGCCGGGAACCTGACGTTCTCGGCGGTCTACGTGCTCGCCGCGATCGCCCTCCTGGCCATCCCGGGCAAGCCGGGCTCACAGGTCGGGGTGAACCCGTCGGTCGGGGCGTGGATCTTGGTCCTCGCCGCCTCACTCGCGCACGTGGCGGTGCTGGCAGCCCTGGCGTTCCGCTACCTGAGCATCGCCGACGAGGTTCCCGAGGCGGCGCCGCGGGCCGCGCCGACATCGGGACGGCAGCGCCGCCGTCGCTGAGGTCCGTCCCGCCGGCCATGCGGTCTTGAGCCGCTGCTAGACTCCTCGCGCCGGCGCTGCCGCGCCGAGCACACACCTCCGGGGACCGCATCGCCGGGGTCCTGTGCCTACGGGCCGGGCCGGTGACGGGCAGATCCGGGGGGAGGAGACACAACCGAAGAAGGAGGCACTCGTGCCGGTCGTGACCAGGCGGGAGCTCCTCGAGGCAGGCGTGCATTTCGGGCACCAGACCCGCCGGTGGAACCCGAAGATGCAGCGCTACCTCTACGGGGAGCGATCCGGCATCTACATCATCGATCTCGAGAAGTCGCTCGCAGGCCTCGAGGAGACGTACGCGTTCGTTCAGGGCCTCGGCCGTCGCCGCGGCATCGTGCTGTTCATCGGCACGAAGAAGCAGGCCCAGGAAGTCGTCCAGGAACAGGCCGAGCGGGTCGGCATGCCCTTCGTGAGCCACCGGTGGCTCGGCGGCATGCTCACGAACTTCACCACGGTGTCGAAGCGACTGCTCCGGCTGCGCGAGCTCCGCGAGATGGAGCGAACCGGGGCGCTGGACTACCTCCCGAAGAAGGAGGCGATCCGACTACGGCACGAGCGGGACAAGCTGCAGCGCAACCTCGGAGGGATCCAGGACCTGGAGCGGCTGCCGGACGCGATCTTCGTGATCGACACGAAGAAGGAGCACATCGCCGTCAACGAGGCTCGAAAGCTCAACATCCCCGTGATCGCCATCGTCGACACGAACTGCGATCCGGACGAGGTCGATTACGTGATCCCCGGCAACGACGACGCGATCAGGGCTGTGAACCTCGTGACCAGGGTCATCGCCGACGCCTTGGGGGAGGGGTACGGCATGGCGAAGGACGAGGCGGTCGAGCGCGTCGCGGCGCGGACCGCGGCCCCCGCAGCCGCCGGACCCAAGGCGACCGCGGCCCCCGCCCGGGTGGAGGAGCACGAGACGCCTTCGGCCGAGGACGCCGCCGCGATCGCGGCATCGACCGTCTTCGAGCCCGACGCGCCGGATGGATCGGCGGCAGAGGACTCGCCGTCGGACGAGGGGAGCACCGACGACCAAGCCGTCGAGGCAACCACCGAGGGCGACCGGGAGGGATCCGCATGAGCGAGATCTCAGCGGCACAGGTCAAGGAGCTCCGCGAGCGAACCGGCGCCGGCATGATGGACTGCAAGCGCGCCCTGACCGAAGCCGACGGTGATCTGGATCGCGCGGCAGACCTGCTCCGCGAGAAGGGCCTCGCCTCGGTTGCGAAGCGAGCCGGTCGCTCGGCGGACCAAGGCCTCGTCGAGGCCTACATCCACTTCAACAACACGGTCGGCGCGCTCGTGGAGGTCAATTGCGAGACGGACTTCGTGGCCAACACCGACGAGTTCCGCCGACTCGCGAAGGACCTCGCGCTCCACGTCGCGAGCCCCGCCGCTCCCCGGTACCTCAGGCGGGAGGACGTTCCGCAGGCCGTGATCGACGAGGAGCGTCACTTCGCCGAGGTGCAGGCGAAGGAGCTGGGTAAGTCCGAGGACGTGACCGAGAGGATCGTCGAGGGCAAGCTCGACGCGTTCCTCACCGCGATCGTGTTGCTCGACCAGCCGTTCGTGAAGGATGACGCGAAGACGATCCAGCAGCTGCTCGACGAGACCTCGGTACAGGTGAAGGAGAAGGTCGCCGTTCGCCGATTCGCACGCTTCAAGCTCGGCGAAGATGCCGACGGCGAGGCGAAGGGCGCCGACGACGAGGAGGCGACGGCGGAGGGGCCTGCGTCGTAAGGTCTGACCACCGAGCGAGGCGAGGAGCGCAGCGGATGACCGACGACGGGGGGCCGACTCGACCCCAGTACGCACGGGTCCTGTTGAAGCTCTCCGGTGAAGCGTTCGCGCCCGCAGACGCCGAATACGGCATCAACACCGATGCGACGGCCCTCGTGGCCCGCCAGCTCGCGGAGGTCCTCGATCTCGGCGTGCAGACCGCGGTGGTGGTCGGTGGCGGCAACATCTGGCGCGGGCGTCAGGCGCCGGGGATCGACCGGAACCGAGCGGACTACATGGGCATGCTCGCCACCGTGATGAACGCCCTCGCCCTGCAGGACGCGCTCGAGAAGATCCACGTCACGACCCGTGTGCAGACCGCGATCTCCATGTCCCAGCTCGCCGAGCCGTTCATGCCTTTGCGGGCGCGTCGCCACCTCGAGAAGGGGCGCGTGGTGATCTTCGCGGCCGGCCTCGGCGTGCCGTTCTTCTCGACCGACACCTGTGCCGCGCAACGGGCGCTCGAGATCGGGGCGGACGCGCTGCTGAAGGGCACGAAGGTCGATGGCGTCTACACGGCCGATCCCATGGTCGACGCCAGCGCCATCCGGTTCGACGCGATCGAGTACGTGGAGGTCCTCAAGGAGGGGTACCAGGTCATGGACGCCACGGCCGTGTCGCTGTGCATGGAGAACAAGCTGCCGATCATCGTGTTCGACCTGGGGGAGGAAGGGAACATCCGCCGCGTGGTGACCGGTGAGCAGATCGGCACGCTGGTCCATTGACGCGGGAGATCCGATGACGATCGATTCGAGCCTGAAGGACGCGACCCACAAGATGGAGCAGGCGATCGCCCATCTCCGAGAGGACCTCGCCGCGATCCGGACAGGACGCGCGTCGGCTTCGGTGCTCCACCGGGTGAACGTCGAGTACTACGGCACACCGGTTCCGTTGCAGCAGCTCGCGTCCATCACCGTGCCCGAGCCGCGGACGCTCGTGATCCAGCCGTTCGACAAGTCCACGGTCGGTGCGATCGAGAAGGCCATCCAGTCATCGGATCTCGGCATCACCCCGTCGAACGACGGCCAAGTGATCCGACTTGCGTTCCCGCAGCTCACGGAGGAGCGTCGTCGCGAGCTCGTGAAGCAGGTCCACCACCGCGCAGAGGAGGGCCGCGTGGCCGTCCGCAACGTCCGTCGCCACTCGAAGGAAGCGATGGAGAAACTTGAGCGTGAGGGCGGCATCTCGGAAGATGACTTGAACAGGGGAGAGAAAGAGCTCCAGAAGGTCACCGACCGGTTCGTGGCCGAGATCGACGAGATCCAGGGCCACAAGGAACAGGAGCTTATGGAGGTCTAGTGGCGGACGACAAGCGCGACGGCGACGATCTGTTCGAAGACCTCGACAAGTTCTTCGCTCCCATCAAGGACGTGGAGTGGGACGAGCCCGCGTCCTCCGGTGCCCGCTCCTCGCCCAGCGAGGAGCACGTCGCGGTACGGCCGGGAGAACCGGGCCCCGAGCCCGAGGAACCCGAGCCGGCCTCGGTGTCCGGGGAGACGGACGGCGACGAAGACGATGAGGACTGGTACGACACGACGGTCCTGGAGACGATCGGCGAGATCGAGGTCGACGACGATCTCGAGCCAGTGGGCGCCGAGGCGCCCGTATCGCCCGACGTCGAGACCAGCGACGACGTCGTGAGCCTCGAGGACGACGAGCCGGCGGCGGCCGGGGCCGCCGATCAGGGCGAGTTCTTCGCGGGGGCCGAGGTGGGGGCGGGCGACCAGGGATGGGGATCGTCCGGTGAGGCCGAGCTCGACACGGACACCGCCCCGATGTCGACGATCGACGACGACGTGGCGGTTCCGGCACCATCCGAGGAAGATCTCGAGGCCGCCGCCGAGCATTTCGCCCCCTCGGTCCGCGACGAAGAGGCGCCGGCCGGGAGCGGATCAGCGGACGAGGGGGACTTCGGGGAAACCCCGGTCGCCGGCGCCGAGCTGGTCGACGAAGGCGAACCGGGTGCGGTCGAGCAGGACATCCTGTCCGATCTCGACGCCGGCGACGAAGAACCGCAGACCGTGATGGTGGGGACCGAGGGCCTGGGTGGCCCGAGTTGGCAGGAGCCCGGCGCTGTGGAGGTGGGCTCCGACGTGGAACGACGAGGCCCCGGCCCAGGTGAGCGGGACGTCCCCGCCGCGTTCCTCACCGGCGTGGTTCTCGCCGGGGTCGCGTTGGCCGCCCTGTTGATCGGCAAAGGTGTGTTCGGGGTGATCGCATCCGCCGTCGTCCTGCTGGCGCAGGGCGAGCTGTTCGGGGTCATGGTGCGGCATCACCGTCAGCCCGCGACCGCGGTGGGACTCGTATCGGGCGCGCTGATGCTGGGCGGCGCGTACTTCAAGGGCGAAGGCTCCGTCCTGGCGATGTTCGCGCTCGGGGTGGTGGCGACGTTCCTCTGGTTCATGTCCGGGCCTGCCGCGACCCGCAAGGACACCGCGATCAACATCGGGCTGACGGTCCTGAACATGGCCTGGATCCCGCTCCTCGCCGGCTACCTGTTGATCACGCTCAAGACCGACGACGGGACGTCTCTCGTCGTCGCGGTGATCGGTTTGACCTTCGTCTACGACACCGCAGCCTTCCTGTCGGGGTCGGTCTGGGGCGGTCAGTTCTTCCAGCGGCCGCTCGCGCCGCACGTCAGCCCCAAGAAGTCGATCGAAGGATTGATCATCGGGGGACTCGTCACGGTCGTGCTGTCGGTGACCCTCGTGACGTCGTTCGTCGACGTCTTCGAAGACCAACGGATCGAGGCGCTGCTGCTGGGGGTCGTGATCGCCGCGGCCGCCACGTTCGGCGACCTCGCGGAGTCGCTGATCAAGCGCGATCTCTCCGTGAAGGACATGGGCAGCGTGTTGCCGGGCCACGGCGGCGTGCTCGATCGGATCGACTCGCTGCTGTTCGTCGCGCCCGCCGCGCTGTTGTTGCTGCGGATCATCGCGTTCTGACGAAGTCCCCTCGCCACGGCTTGTTCCCTTGCGGGCGGGGGTAGTCTGTTCTCCATGCGCAGCATCTCGATCCTTGGTTCCACGGGCTCGATCGGGACCCAGGCGCTGGACGTCGTTCGGCGGAATCCCGATCGGTTCAAGGTCGTCGGGCTGTCGGCGGCGGGGACCAACCAGGAGCTGCTGCTCGGGCAGGTTCGCGAGTTCCTGCCGCCCG
>Ga0081455_10004108_pt1 | contig 16473 bp, 13 predicted proteins | sample TabmetS3T2R1_FD_70207 | JGI IMG/M metagenome (GOLD analysis project Ga0081455, IMG submission 70207) | Tabebuia heterophylla rhizosphere microbial communities from the University of Puerto Rico - S3T2R1 | ecosystem: Host-associated > Plants > Roots > Rhizosphere ... | reverse complement strand
ATGGTCGCCGACCGCCGGGTCGTGCTGCGGATCGCCGCGACCCGGGCGTACGGCCGCCGCGCCTGAACGAGCACCGCGCCTAGCGGATCCCCTCCCACAGCGCGCGCTCGTCGCCGGCCGGGTCGCTGACCTCGGTCACCTTCTCGGCGAGCAGCGCGGTGGCGCGGTCGTGCTCGGTGTATGGCGACCAGCCGGGCGTACCGGTGGCGACGAAGGAGACCCAGGCCGCGTGCGCGGTGTCGGCGACCGCCTGCGCGGGCGCCGCGCCGATCAGCGCCGCGGCCGTGGGCCGGTCGGTGGTGCCGAACACGAACGGGATCTCCACGGCGTGGCAGGCGCCGAGCCCGTTGTTGGCGGCCGGGTCCGGGTGGTCGAAGCGGTACATCCAGGTGGGCGCGGTGCCGCGGGCCTCGGCCACCCGGATCGCCGGGACGCGGAAGAACCAGTCGCTGACCAGCGCGGCCAGGATGTCCCCGGGGCTGGCGCCGGGCCGGTTGGCGCGGTAGGTGGCCAGGCCCGCGGGCGGCAGGCCGTACCCGGCGGCGATCGCGCCCAGCGCCGCCTCGTCGATGGCGTCGATGACCCCGGGCGCGACGAAGAACAGCCGCGACTCGTCCCGGGTCGAGCCGATCAGCAGCGGTACGCCGCTGCCCTGCCCGCCCGCGATGGCCGGCAGCGGCGCCCGCGGCAGCACGTGGCCGTCGACGGTGGGCGCGAACGGCAGCAGGCTGAGCGCGAGCCCGCCCCACTTCGCCGGATCCGGCGCGGTCTGCACCTCCACGACCAGGTCGGAGGCGGCCCGTACGAGCCGGTCCAGCGGGACCGCGGCGATGGCCTCCCGGTCGGCCGGTACGCCCAGCGCCTCGGCGAGGTAGCGGCCGACCCGCGCACCGTCCTCCGGGGCGAGCGCGTGCGCCGCAGCGCCCGACTGCGCGATGGCCTGGGCGAACAGCCCTTCGGCCAGCGGCATCGACAGCAGCGTGATGACGCTCATCGCGCCCGCGGACTCACCGGCCACCGTCACCCGGTCCGGGTCGCCGCCGAAGGCCGCGATGTTCTCCCGCACCCAGCGCAGCGCGGCCACCTGGTCCAGCAGGCCCAGGTTGGCGGTGCCGTCGCCGAGGTAGAGGAAACCCTCGGCCGCCAGCCGGTAGTTGATGGTCACGCACACCACGCCGTCGCGGGCGAAGGCGCTGCCGTCGTACTCGGCGACCGAGCCGGACCCGTTCATGAACGAGCCGCCGTGAATCCACACCAGCACCGGCAACCCGCTGCCGCCGGGCGTCCAGACGTTCAGGTTCAGGCACTCCTCGCCCGGGATGACCACCTCGGGGAACAACGCCTGGTATTGCGGCGGGTAGTCACCCTTCGGCACCGTCGGCCCGTACTCCACCGCCGGCCGGGTGCCGGCCCACGGGGTCACCGGCCGCGGCGGCAGCATCCGGTCCGCCCCGAACGGCGCCCCCGCGTACGGCACCCCGAGGAACGCGCTCACCCCGCCGGACGTACGCCCCTCGACCCTGCCGCCCTCGACCGCCACCACCGGACCACTCATCAGCCGCTCCGTCTCCCGACCACCGAACGATGTTCACATTGGGCGGCACGGGGCCGGGTGTGTCAATGCGCGGGGCGTATCGGCCATGCAGCAACGGCATAGCCGGCGAGGTGTCCAGTTGCCGGGGCGCGGGCAGGAACACAGCACGTCGCCAGGCGCGACGCACAGTTCGACCGGAGCCGAACCATTCCCGACCTAGCGTGGAGCTATGAGCAGCCAACCGATTGAGGAGAGTACGGCCGTGACCACCCGCCGCCCGGCGCTCATCCTGCTCGCCACCTGCCTCGGCCTGTTCGTCGGGCAGCTCGACACCACCGCGGTCAACCTGGCCCTGCCGGCCATGGGCCGCGACCTGGGCGGCGCCATCGCCGGCCAGCAGTGGATCGTCGACGCCTACAACCTGGCCTTCGCCGCGCTGCTGCTGACCGGCGGCACGCTCGGTGACCGGTTCGGCCGGCGGCGCATGTTCGTCATCGGGGCCAGCAGCTTCCTGACCGGCTCGGTGATCTGCGCGCTCGCCCCGAACCTGGCCACCGTGGTGGTCGGGCGGGCGGTGCAGGGCGGCGGCGCGGCCATGATGCTGCCGCAGAGCCTGGCCATCATCGCGGTGGCCTTCCCCGAGCGCTCCGAGCGCAACCGGGCCATGTCGGTCTGGTCGGCGGTGGCCGCGATCGGGCTGGCCGCCGGACCCACCGTCGGCGGCGTCATGGTCGACCTGTTCGGCTGGAGTTCGATCTTCTGGGTGAACGTACCCGTCTGCGCGGCCGCGGTGTCCCTGGCCCTGCGGTACGTGCCGGAGACCGAGGACCCGAACGCGCGCCGGCTCGACCCGGCCGGCCAGTTCCTCGCCATCGTGCTGCTGGCCTCGCTCACCTTCGCGGTGGTCGAGGGGCAGCGCCAGGGCTGGACCTCGGCCCTGATCCTGACCAGCGGCGTGGTCGCGCTCGGGTGCCTGGCCGCCTTCCTCGCCGTCGAGCAGCGCTCGGCGCAGCCGATGCTGCCGCTGGGGCTGGTCCGGCGAGGTCAGCTCCCGGTGGCCGCGGTGGTGGCCGCCTGCATGACCTTCGGCATGTACGGCATGTTCATGCTGGCCAGCCTCAACCTACAGCAGGACCGCGGCGCCGCGCCGATCGTGGCCGGCCTGCAGATGCTCCCGCTGCCGGTGGTCTTCGCGCTGGTCTCGCCGTACACCGGCCGGCTGGTGACCCGGATCGGGCCCCGGCTGCCGATGACCGCCGGCCTGTCGCTGATGGGCTTCGGGCTGGTCGCCTACGCCGCGCTCGGCGCGCACGCGAACCTGCTGCTGCTGGAGCTGGCGTTCATGGTGATCGGTCTCGGCCTGGCCCTGAACACCGGGCCGGTCGTCGCGGTCGCCGTCTCGGCCGTCGACGCCGACCGGGCCGGGCTCGCCTCCGGCGTGGCGAACCTGGCCAGGATGTTCGGCGCCGCGCTCGGCGTGGCCGTCATGGGCACCGTGCTCGCGGTCGTCGGCGACGGCGCGCACAGCGGACCCGGGTTCGTGACCGGGCTGCGTGCCGCGCTGCTGGTCGGCGCCGCGGTCGAGCTGGCCGGCGCGGCGGTCTGCCTGCGCAAGATCCGCAACCCCGGCGACCGGCCGGTGGCGCCCCGTGCGCGCGAGCCGGAGCCGGCCACCCAGCGCTGACGCGCCAAATCCGCAGGACCGAACGGGGGTTGGACGCCGCACGCCTTCGCACAGAGAGGATTGTTTATGTACTCGGCTCTCAATGGTGCGGCCGGACGTACCCAGCACACCCGATCACTACGCGTGGCGCTTTTCCTGGGCAGCGACCTCACCGCCCATTCCATTGCCAATGCGGTAGTGCCCGAACTCCTTGACCAGGGCCACTCGGTCAGCCTGTTCCTGACCGAAGGGCACGCCAAGAAGGGCGCGCCGCGGCCACTGCGCGAGCTGTTCTTCTGCGAGCACACGCTGCTCCAGCGGCACGGCTACCCGTTCCTGGACCGGCATGCCGACCCGGACCCGGAACACCCGAACTCGCCGGCCTGCTGGGACTGCGTGGACGGCGTGCGCGTACAACCGGTAGCCGATGTGAACGACCCGGCGTTCCTGGACACGCTGGATGACCACAAGCCGAACGTGTCGGTCTCGCTGCGGTGCTACCAGAAGTTCGGCGAGCCGATCATCGACCGGCTCGGCCACGGCACCGACTCGTACCTGCTGAACCTGCACCCCGGGCTGCTGCCGCGCTACCGCGGCGTGATGACCGTGCTGCGGTCGATGCAGGAGGGCGCGCAGGAGGCCGGGTTCACGCTGCACCACATCGAGCCGGAGTTCGACACCGGCGCGGTGGTCTCGCAGGCGATCTACCCGCTCGACTACGACCTGCCGGTGCTGGACAACATGGCCCTGCGTTACCAGCGCGGCGCCGACCTGGTGCTGGACGCGGTCGACCAGCTGGCCTTCGACCAGCCCCTCGGCGGGGTGCCGCAGGACACCGACCGGGCGCGCTACTACAGCTACGCCTCCACCGAGGATCTCGCGGAATTGCGCGAGCGCGGCATTGATCTCTACCGGTCCGATTCGGTGGTCGACACGATCTGCGACGTGTTCGGCGCCAATTTACCCCAGCCGGGTGAGTTGCGTACCGAACTGCGCGCTGCCCTCCATTCGGAAGGAATTCCGCCAGCGCGCTGAATCGAGGAGGCTGGGCTACGGTGAAAGTCATGAATGGCGAGACCGCGCACCGCGGCGATGTTGAGCTGTCGGAGGTGGGTGGCCTGCTCGCCGACGGCGGCCGCTGCCGGATGCTGCTGGCCCTGCTGGACCAGCGGGCGCTGGCGGCCAGCGTGCTCGCCGACGAGGCCGGGGTGAGCCGGTCCACCGCGAGCAGCCACCTGGCCAAGCTGACCGACGGCGGGCTGCTGCGGGTGGAGACCCACGGCCGGCACCGGTACTACCGGCTGGCCGGCCCCGAGGTGGGCGACCTGCTGGAGCGGCTGACCGGCATGTCGCCGACCCGCCCGGTCCGGTCGCTGCGGGAAGGCTCCCGGGCCGCCCAGTTGCGGGCCGCCCGCACCTGCTACGACCACCTGGCCGGCCGGGTCGGGGTGGGCGTGATGGCGAACCTGGTCGCCGCGGGTCACCTCAGCGGCGGCGACGGCCGGTACGAGCCGGACCGCGACGGCGCCGACCGGCTGTCCTCGTACGGGCGGGAGGTCGACTACGCCCTCACCCCGGGCGGCGCCGCGTTCCTGGACCAGTTCGGCGTGCGGGTGCCCGGCGGCACCCGGCCGCTGCTGCGCTACTGCGTGGACTGGAGCGAGCAGCGGCACCACCTGGCCGGCCGGCTCGGCCGCGGGCTGCTGGACCGGCTGTTCGAGCTCGACTGGATCCGCCGCCGCCCGGCCAACCGCAGCGTGCTGGTCACCGACGCGGGGCGGGCCGGCTTCGCCGACACCTTCGGGGTGGTCGCGTGACCGCCACGCTCACCCGGCCGCCCGCGCCCACCGCCGGGCACGTACGCACGCTGTCCGCGGCCACCGCCGGCAACGTGCTGGAGTGGTACGACTGGACCGTCTACGCCTCGATGGCGGTGTTCTTCTCCCCGCTGATCTTCCCCGGCGACGGGCTCGGGCCGCTGCTGAAGTCGCTGCTGGTCTTCGCCGCCGGCTTCTTCATGCGGCCGCTGGGCGGGCTGCTGCTCGGCGCGTTCGCCGACCGGTACGGCCGGCGCGCGGCGCTGACCGCGAGTATCACGCTGATGGGCGCGGGCTCGGCCGCGATGGCGCTGTGCCCGACGTACGCGGCTGCCGGGCTGTTCGCGCCGCTGGCGCTGCTGCTGGCCCGGCTGGCCCAGGGGCTGTCCCTCGGCGGCGAGATCGGCGTCAGCTCCACCTACCTGGCCGAGCACGCCCCGCCCCGCCGCCGCGGCCTGTACTCCTCGATCTACTACATGGGTACGGCCCTGGGCCTGCTGCTCGCCTCCGCGGTGACCAGCACCCTCACCAGCACCCTGGACAAGGCGCAGATGAGCGCCTACGGCTGGCGGATCGCCTTCGGCATCGGCGCGCTGGGCGCGCTGGCCGGCTGGTGGGTGCGCCGGCAGGCCACCGAGCCGGAGGCGTTCGGGCAGGCGGCCCGGGCCGAACGCGAACCGCGCGGCTCGCTGCGCCAGGTGCTGCGCCGGCACCCGGGCGCCGCGGCCCGCATCTTCGGCTGGACCGTGGCCGCCACGCTCACCTTCTACACCTTCGCCAGCTACTTCCCGACGTACGTGTCGCTGGCCACCGGCATGCCGCTGTCCAGGGCGGCGCTGGCGAACACCCTGGCGCTGGCGGTCTTCTTCCTGCTCCAGCCGGTCTTCGGCCGGCTCTCCGACGCGGTCGGCCGCCGGCCGCTGCTGCTCGCCTCCGCCGGCGGGGTCGGCGCCCTCGCGGTGCCGGCGCTGCTGTGGCTGCGCGCGGGACACACCTTCGCCGTGGTGCTGGCGATCGAGCTGGTGATGCTGGCCCTGTTCGGGCTGTACAGCGCGATCGCGCCGGTGGTGATGGCCGAGCAGCTCCCCACCGAGGTACGCGCGGTCGGCATCGGCTGCCCGTACAACCTGGCCGTCGCCGCGTTCGGCGGCACCGCGCCGTACCTGCTGACCTGGCTGCACGGCCACGGCGCGGACCTCGCCTACTTCGGCTACCTCGCCGTGGCCGGCCTGGTCAGCGCGCTGGTCGTGGCGTGGTGGACGCCGGAGACCCGCGGCCGGTCCCTGACCCGGGAAGGACAGCTCGCATGACCCAGACCATGGCCAAGACCGATGTACGCCCCGATGAGGTGACCGCCTTCCTCGACACCCTGGACGGCGCGCCCGGCGACGGGCTGACGTACTGCCCCGGCCGTACGGTGCACACCCTTGCCGCGCACATCGCCGGCAACTACGAGGAGATCACCCGGCACGTCAACGGGTACCTGGACCACCGGCCGGTGAACCGCACCCGGACCTTCGACGAGCGCGAGGGCGAGTTCCGGGCGATGAGCGCGCCTGCCCTGGTGGCCTCGATCGAGGACGGCGACCAGCGGATGCGGCGCGCGATCGGCACGCTGCTCGGCATCGAGCCGGACCCGATCCTGCGCTGGACCAACCGCGAGGTGCACGCGACCGGGTTCCTCAAACACGCGCGCAACGAGTGCGCGGTGCACCGCTGGGACATCGTCGGCGACGACGCGGTCAGCGAGCGGCTGCTCAGCCCGCAGGAGCTGCTGGACCACGCGGTCGCCTTCCTCGGCCCGCTGCCGCTGACCGCCCGCGGCATGGCTACCGGCGCCGGCACCGGGACCGCGCTCAGCGCCCGGGTCCGCTCGCCGGGGCGCCCCGACCTGCTGGTCCGGGTGCACCGCGGCGTACCGGAGCTGCGGCTGGTCGAGCCCGAGGGGCCGGCGCTGATCGAGGGCGACCCGGCGGCCCGGCTGCTGCTGCTGTGGGGCCGGCGCGCGGTGCCGTTCACCCGGCTGCGCGGCAACGGCTCGCCGGAGGAGATCTCCCGCGTGCAATGGCTGCTGTCGGGTTACTGAGAGGTCGAGACGATGTCGTACGCCGCTCGCTTGAAGCAGCTCCACGAGGGTCCCGAGGTGCTGGTGCTGCCGAACGCCTGGGACCTGCCCAGCGCGCTGCTGCTGGCCGACCTGCCGGAGGTCCGGGCGATCGGCACCACCAGCGCCGGGCTCGCCGCGGCCGCCGGCCGTCCGGACGGCGAGGAGGTCACCCTGGACCAGGTCCTCGCGGTGGTCGCGCCGATCACGGCGGCCCTGGCGATCCCGGTGACCGTCGACCTTGAGGCCGGGTACGGCGCGGAGCCGGCGCAGGTGTCCCGCTCGATCGCCGCCGTGGTGGCGGCCGGTGCGGCCGGGGTCAACCTGGAGGACGGCTCGGTCGGCGGCCCGGGGCTGGACGCGGCCGACCGGCACGCGGCCAAGATCGCCGCCGCGCGCGAGGCGGGCGGGCCGCTTGTCCTGAACGCCCGCACCGACACCTACTGGCGCTCGACCGGCGAGCCGGGGGAGCGGTTCGCCGAGACCGTACGCCGGCTGCGCGCCTACCGGGCCGCCGGCGCGGACTGCCTGTTCGTGCCCGGCTTCCCCACCCCGGGTCTGCCGGCCGACCGGCAGCGCGAGGCGATCCGCGAGCTGGTCGGCGAGCTGGACGGCGCGCCCATCAACCTGCTGGCCCGCGCCGACCTGCTGCCGGTCGGCGAGCTGGCCGAGCTCGGCATCCGCCGGCTGTCGATGGGCTCCGGGCTGTACCGGCTCGGGTTGGCCGCGGTCCGCAGCGCCATGGGGGAGTTGCTGCGCTCGGGCCGGCCCGCGGCGCTGGCCACCGCCGACGAGCTGCCCTACCCGGAACTGGCCAAACTCCTGGGCGGCTGAGCGATGCTGACCACCGTGACGCCCGTACGGCTGACCGTCCCGCTGGCCGGGCCGCTGGACGTGGCCGCCTCGTGCGAGTTCCTGCGCCGGCACGGCGACGACCTCGTCGACCGGTACGACGGGCAGCGGCTGACCCGGGTCCTGCTGGCCGGCGAGCGCCGCGTCCCGGTCTCCTGCCGCCCGGTCGGCACCGTCGCCGAACCCGCGCTGGAGGTGACCGCGGCCGCCGAGCTCCAGGCCGACCTGCTCGCGGCCCAGTTCGGCGTGCCCGGACCGGAATGGCCGGCGCTGCTGGGCGGCGACCCGCTGCTGGCCGCGCTGGAGGCCCGCCGCCCGGGCATCCGCCCGCTGCGCCTGACCGACCCGCTGTACGCCCTGGTCCGGGCGATCACCGCGCAGCAGATCAGCCTCGGCTTCGCCACCCTGGTGCGCTCCCGCGTCGCGGCGGCCTACGGCACGCCGTACCCGATCCCGGGGGTGGAGGTCGTGCCGCGCTCGATCCACCCCGAGGATCTGGCCGGCGCCCGGATCGCCGACCTGCGCGCGATGCAGCTGTCCGAGCGCAAGGCGACCTACCTGGTCGAGGCGGCCGCCGCGGTCGCCGAGGGCCGCATCGACCCGGCCGTACTGTCCACAATGGACACCGAAGCGGTGGTGATCGCGCTGACCGCCGTCCGGGGCATCGGCCGGTGGACCGCCGAGTGGTTCGCCGCCCGGGTCCTGGGCCGGCCCGCGGTGGTGGCCGGCGACATCGCGGTCCGCAAGGCGGTCGGCCGGCTGTACGGCGTACCGGCCCCGACCGAGGCGCGTACCCGGGTGCTGGCCGAGCACTGGGGTGCCGCCGCCTCCTTCGCCCAACAGGTAGTCCTCGAAGTCTTACCGGAAGGATGACGACGATGCTGTGGTCCTGCCAGTACCAGGCGCTGCCCGGAGTGCGGCCAGGCGAGCTGGCCAGGCGCTTCCTCCGCCAGCACGACGCCGGCACCAACCGGCCCGCCCAGCTGCGCGGCTGGTACGCCTACGCCAGCGGCACCGCGGGTGTGGTGCTGGTCGAGGCCGACACGCCGAAGGAGGTGGCCGCGATCGTCGCGCCGTACAGCCACCTGGTCGGCTGGCAGGTGGAGGCCGCGGTCGAGGTCAACTACAACCAGACCCTGGAGGAGCTGCGCCGCGACGCGCAGAAGGCCGCCCAGGACGACGCGATGGCCGGCCTGCCGCCGGCCGCGGCAATGGCCCGCTGAGTTGGCGGACCAGACTCACCTGACTGGTTGAATTCCTGTTCCGACAATTCGCCACGTATGCTCACCTACTGTGGATATCGAGCTCCGGCACCTGCGCAGTTTCCTGGTAGTGGCCGAGGAGCTGAACTTCACCCGGGCCGCCGCTGAACTGCGGGTGACCCAGCCGAGCCTGACCCGGACAATTCGCAAGCTGGAGGAGATCCTCGGCGTCCGGTTATTCGACCGCAACACCCGGCGGGTAATCCTCACCCCGTCCGGCGAGCAGCTCAAGAACGAGCTCGTGCTGATCCTGAACCGGCTGGACGAGGCCCTGTGGGCGCACCGCGGCGTGGTGTCGATGAAGCTCGGCTTCACCTGGCTGCTGCCGGACGGCTGGGCGCAGCAGGCGGTCGCCACCTTCGAGGGTGTCACCGGCACCCGGGTGGACCTGGTCCGCCGGGACGAGCCGCTGGCCGGGGTGGAGAAGGGCGCCGTGGACGTGGCCGTGCTGCGCGGTGCGGTGTCCGACCACACCCTGCGGGTGATCCCGCTGTTCCAGGAGCCGCGGGTGGCCGCGGTCTCCCGGGTCTCACCGTTAGCGGCGCGCGACCGGTTCCGCTGGGAGGAATTCGTCGACTACCCGCTGGTGATCAACGAAATCAGTGGTACGACCCGCACCGACCTGTGGCCGGACATCGGCCAGCCGCCGGTCGCCGTCGTGTGCCGCAACTTCGACGAGTGGCAGGAGGCGGTGGCCGCCGACCAGGGTGTCGGGATCATCGCCAAGACCGCCGAGCACCGCGGCGTACACCCCGCGATCCGCTTCGTGCCGATCGACGGGGCGCCGCTGGTGCCGGTCGTGCTGGCCTACCCGCGGCACGGCGCGCACCCGCTGGCCGCCCGCTTCGCCGCCATCGCCTACGACCTCGGGCCGCCGGCGTACCTGCGCGAGGCCGAACAGACCTAGCAATACACCTATGCGCCAGGCGCATAGACGCGGGCCCAACGGCATTTGTCTTCCGGTGTAGGTCGCGACAAACCTCGGTAGGGAATTCGTGTACGGCCGAATTCGGCCGGCAATTCCTGGCCAGTAGGGAGGTCTCGATGAGTGAGCAGCACTACTACAGCTACCCGAGCGAGTACGACGAGGACATCTACTGGAAGCGGGTGCACCGCAACCTTGGTTGGCTCGGGGACACCGAGGAGGAGGCGACCAAGCGGCAGTTGATGATCCGGGACGCGGTGGTCGGCGTGGCCGGCTGCGGCGGGATCGGCGGGAGCATGGTGGACCGGCTGGCCCGGCTGGGCGTGCTGCACCTGCGGATCGCCGACCTGGACACCTTCGAGTACTCCAACATCAACCGGCAGCTCGGCTCCGGCTTCGGCACCGTGGGCGCGAACAAGGCCGAGGTGGTGGCGCGGACCGTGCACGAGATGGCGCCGGACGTGGCGCTGGACGTGTACACCGGCGGCATCACCGAGGAGACCGCGGACGACTTCATGGCCGGCTGCGACTACGTCCTGGACGAGATCGAGCCGTATGAGTACAAGGCGCGGTACGCCCTGCACCGGGCGTTCGCGAAGTCCGACCGGTGCCGGTTCATGATGACCTCGCACGTGTACGGCAACCGGACGTTCCTGTGGAAGTTCACCCACGACTCGATGCCGATCGAGGAACTGCTCGGCATCCCCGAGGACGCGCCGATGAATCCCGAGACCGCGCGCGCCCTGATGAGCCGGCTCATCCCGCAGTGGCCGGACTTCCCCTCCCGCGAGCAGCAGGAGCACTGGCTGATCGAGAACCAGACCTGCCCGATCATCGCCGGCGCCCCGCCGATGGCGCAGGGCCTGCTGCTGGAGCGGTTCACCTTCGGCATGACCGGCATCGAGGACCTGCCGGACACCACGCCATTCCCGGTCACCCCCGGGTACGCCATGGTCGACTCCCGCGAGTGGAAGGCCACGACCGTGGAGGGCAAGTGGTGGTGAGCACCCTCTTCGATCCCGTGCAGGTGCTGCCCCGCGAGGCGTTCGCGGGGCAGCACGTCCTGACCATGAACCAGTACCGGCCCGCCGACCTGGAGTGCCTGTTCGAGCTGGCCGACCGGATGGCGGCGGCGCTGGCCACCGGCACCGTGGGCGCGCCGCTGGCCGGGAAGGTGATGGTCTCGGCCTTCTTCGACCGCAGTACGCGCACCCGGCTGGCCCACGAGGCGGCCATGCTGCGGCTCGGCGGCTCGGTCACCGGGTTCGCCGACGCCGCGACCACCCGCGTCGGCGGGGACACGAAGGAATCCGTCGCCGACGTCTTCCAGATGCTCGGCATGTACGGCGACGTGATCGTCACCCGGCTGAGCGCCACCGGCGCCGCCGCCGAGGCCGCGGCGGCGCTGAAGCAGGCGTACGTCATCAACGGCGGCGACGGGACGGGGGAGCATCCCACCCAGGCGCTGACCGACCTGTACACCCTGCGCCAGGTGTACGGCGGCATCGACGGCCTGCGGGTGCTGGTCGTGAACGACCTGCGGATGCGCTGCGTACGCTCGCTGCTGCGCGGCCTGCGGCACTACGACTGCCAGATCCACACCGTCGCGGCGCCCGGCCAGGACCTGCCCGCGGACCTGCGCGCCGAGTGCGGCCCGGTCACCACGCACGACCGGCTGGCCGACGCGCTGCCGAAGGTCGACGCGGTCTACTCCTCGCCCACCGTCTCGGTCTCCCGCGAGCCCGGCAGCGAGCTGTCCTGCGCGCTGGACCAGCGCACGGTCACCGCGGCCGGCAACCGGCGGCTGAAGGTCTTCCACCCGCTGCCGCGCGGCGCCGAGCTGGGCACCGACCTGGATCACACCCGGTACGCCGGCTACTGGGCGCAGGCCCGCAACGGCATCCCGCTGCGGATGGCCCTGCTCGCCCTGATGTTCGGTTGTGGCGACTTTCAGTAGCCATACAACTGCGGTGCGCTACTCTCGCGGGCAGGTCACGACGCGGGGGTGTGGGGTTATGGCGGCCGACGACGCGGGTGCGTCCAGGACGGCAGCGGGTACGGGCGCGCCGCCGATCGACCTGGTCGAGCTGATCGGGCTGGCCCGGGTGGCCAGCGACCTGGACCAGGCCGCCGACCTGCTGGACGTGCTGGCCCGGGCCCCCGGGGTGAACGCCGCGGTCCTGGTGCCGCCCGGCGCCCAGGTACCGCCCATCCCGCCCGGCAGCACGGCCTGGCCGCTGGGCAGCGGGACCAACGCCAGCGTGCTGATCGTGGACGCGGCGGCGGCGCTGTCCGACCGGATCGCCGCCTTCGCCGCCGCGCTCGACGGGGCGCTGCGCCGCTCACCCCAGCGCCGCGCCGGCGACCGCCCCGGTGAGGACGCCGCGCAGCGCGCCAGCTGCCTGCAGGCCGTACTGGACGGCGTACCCGCCCTGGTGCTGACCGTCACGCCGGACTGCTCCTTCAGCCCCGGCACCGAGCGGACCGGCACGCTGCTGGAGCTGATGTCGGCCGAGATCGCCGAGGCCGGGGTGCTCGCGCTGGTCCACCCCGCCGACCGCGAGCTGGCCGCGGCCGTCTTCCGCGCCGCGGTGGACGGCGAGGAGCCCGCCTGCCCGCTGGAGCTGCGGGTCCGTACCCCCGACGACCAGTGGTCCACGCTGCGGGTCGGCGTGCACAGCCTGGTCGACCACCCCGACGTGCACGGCGTGGTCTGGTACGCCCTGGACCAGCCCCCGGGCGCCGCCAGCGACGACTTCCTGCGTACGGTCTCGCACCTGCTGCGCACCCCGCTGACCGCGGTGATCAGCTTCGCCGAGCTGCTGGCCGACGAGCCGGACCTGGACGAGCGGCCCCGGCAGTTCGTCAACGCGGTGCAGCGCAACGCCGAGCGGCTGCGGATGCTGGCCGAGGACGTGCTGCAACTGGTCCGGCTGGAGTCCGGTGCGGTCCGGCTGAAGACCGCGCCGGTGCCGGTCGGCGACCTGCTCACCCTGGTCAGCGGCACCGTGCACCCGGCCGCGGTGGCCGCGGGCGTACAGCTGGTCTTCGACGCCGACGACGGGCCGCCGCTGTCCGGCGACGAGGCGTGGCTGCAACGCGCCCTGGAGACGGTGCTGGAGCGGGCCGTCCGGGTCAGCGCGGGCGGCGCCGAGGTCCGGGTGACCGCCGCGCCGGAGAGCCACGGCTGGTCGATCGAGATCCTCGACACCGGCCCGCGCGCGGTCGAGGACGAGGTGGCGCTGTCGGCCGGCCGGCTGGTCCGGCGGCAGTCCGGGGAGTCGGCGCAGGCCCACCACTACGGCTTCGAGCTGCTCATCGCCCGGGCCGCGGTCAACCGGCACGGCGGGCGGATCGTGGCCGACAGCCCCGGCGGCGTCGGCACGGTGGTGCGGCTGTGGCTGCCCGCCTCCCCCCACCGCTGAGGGCCGGCGGCTACGGTTCGGCCAGCTTGCGCTGGATCGACTCCAGCAGCGTCTGCTCGGCGAACGGCTTGGCGACCAGGGTGACGCCGGGGTCGAGCGTGCCCTGCGCGGCCAGCACCGGCTGGGCGTACCCGGACATGTAGATCACCCGTACCTCCGGCCGGATCTCCCGGATCCGGGTGACCGCCTCCTTGCCCAGCATCTGCGGCATCACCACATCGGACAGCACCAGGTCGATCGGGCCGGCGTGGCTGGCGGCCAGCTCGATCGCCTCCGGGCCGCTGGCCGCCACCAGCACCCGGTAGCCGTGCTTGGTGAGGATGCGGCGTACGACCTCGCGCAGCGCCTCCTCGTCCTCGATGACCAGCACGCTCGCGCCGGTGCAGTCGGCCCCCCGCACCGGCTCGGGTGCCTGGTCGGGGGTGCCGTCGGTGGCCGGCAGCAGCGCGGTGATGGTGGTGCCGACGCCCGGCTCGGAGAAGATCTGCCCGTGCCCGCCGGCCTGGGCGAGGATGCCGTACACGGTGGCCAGGCCCAGGCCCGTACCGGTGCCCTTGGGTTTGGTGGTGTAGAAGGGCTCGAAGGCCCGCTCGGCCACCTCCCGGCTCATGCCCTCGCCGGTGTCGCTGACCCGCAGCCGTACGTACCGGCCGTCGGGCAGGTGGCCCTCGCTGAGCTGGTCGCCGCCCAGGGTGAGGTTGGCGGTGTCGATGGTGAGCGTGCCGCCGTTGGGCATCGCGTCCCGGGCGTTCACCGCGAGGTTCACCAGCACCTGCTCGATCTGCGCCGAGTCCGCGCGCAGCGGCCACAGCCCGGCGCCGAGGTGGGTGATCACGTCGATGTGCTCGCCCACCGTGCTGCGCAGCAACTGGGTCAGGTCGGCCACCACCCGGTTCAGGTCCAGCACCTCCGGCTTGGCGATGTCGCGCCGGCCGAAGGCGAGCAGCTGGCGGACCAGCCGGGTGGCCCGCTCGGTGGCCCGCTGGATCTGCGCGATGTCGCCGCGGGTGCCGGACCAGCGCGGCTCGTCCTGCTCCGCGGCCGCGGCCACGTCCTCGGCGACGAAGTCCAGGTAGTTGACGATCACCGCGAGCAGGTTGTTGAAGTCGTGCGCCACCCCGCCGGCCAGCTGGCCCAGGCTCTCCAGCCGCTGGGTCTGCTGCAACCGCCGGTCGTAGCGTTCCCGCTCGGCCTGCGCCTTCACCCGCTCCCGCTCGGCCTGCAGGGCCAGCCGGTCGGTGATGTCGCGCAGGAACGCGTGGAACTGCGGTACCGCCTCGCTCTCGGAGCGCCAGATGGACAGCTCCACCGGGATCTCCCGCCCGTCGCGGTGCAGGGCGATGACCTCCAGCCGGCGCCCGAGCATGCTCGGCTGCCCGCCGGCCACCAGCCGGTGCAGCCCGTCGCGGTGCGCCTGCCGGGCCGGCGGCGGGATCACCAGGTCGGCCAGCGACCGGCCGGTCGCCTCGGCGGCGGGCCAGCCGAACAGCACCTCGGCCGCCTGGTTCCAGTCGGTCACCACGCCCCGGTCGTCGATGCTGACGAAGGCGTCGCTGGCGCTGGCCAGGATCGCCCGGGTGTGGTCCTGCTGGGCGCGCAGCGCCTGCTCGCTGCGGCGCCGCTCGGAGATGTCCCGGATCGCGGCGCACACCAGCAGCCCGTCCTCGGTCTGCACGCTGGACAGCGACACGTCGGCCGGAAACTCGGCGCCGTCCTTGCGTACGCAGGTCACCTCCAGCCGGCCGGTGATCGCCTCCTGCAGCGGCCGGTCCAGGTAGGCCGCGCGCCGGGCCAGGTGCGCGGCGCGGGAGGACGGGGCGAGCAGTGCCTCCACCGGCGTACCGAGCAGTTCGTCCTCGCAGTAGCCGAACAGCTTCTCCGCGCGCGGGTTCACCACCGAGATGTCGCCGCTCGGGCCGACCCCGACCATCGCGTCCGGCGAGGACTCCAGCAGCGCGGAGAACTTCGCCTCGGCCTGCCGCAGCCCGGTGATGTCGCTGTAGACCCCGACGAAGGCCAGCCGGTCGTCGTCGCGGCCGCGGATCTGCGCGATGGTGGCCAGCACCGGCACCTCGCTGCCGTCCTGCCGGCGCAGCAGCCGCTCGGCGCTGGCCGGCCGGCCGCGCCGGACGAACCGCTCGAAGACCACCGCGTCGGCCATCCCGTCCCCGCCCCACCACGGGAACGGCGGGGTACGCCCGATCAGCTCGCCGCGGGCCAGGCCCGTCAGCGCGCACCAGCGCGGGTTCACATCCCGGATGCGGTGGTCCGGGCCGAACACCACCACCCCGTCCGGCAGCCCGCCGAGCAGCGCCTGGGTGAGGTCGCGCTCGCTGCGCAGCACCGCCTCGGCCGCGCGCTGCGCCCGGTCCACCCGGCCCAGCGCGCGGGCGGCGCTGGCCACGACCACGAGCAGTACCGCCATCGCGCACAGCGTGGTGATGGTGACGGCGAAGGCCGGGTCCTCGGTGCGCTGCTGGCCGGCCAGCGTCAGCAGCCCGGTCACGAACGGCACCAGCAGCAGCGGCGGGGTGAGCCGGCGGGCCAGCCGGCCGCCCGGCGCGGCGCTGTCGAAGGCGCGTACCAGCGGCCGGTCCGGCCGGGCGGCCAGGATGCCGGCGGACAGGACGAGCAAGGTCAGCGCGGTGTGCCCGCCGATGCCGGTGTAGCCCTCGGGCAGGTGCGGGTACGCCAGGCCGTACACCAGGCTCAGCACGGCGCCGATCGAGACCACCGCGGACAGGCAGCCGAGCGCGGTGGCCAGCCGGTGGTCCACGCCCCGCCCGGCGTCCAGGAACAGCAGGGCGAGCGCGGCGGCCAGCAGCGCCGCGGCCGGGTACGCCGCCGGCCGGCCGGACCGGCCGGCCGCGTCCAGGGCGGCGCCGAACAGC
>Ga0081455_10004107_pt1 | contig 16476 bp, 7 predicted proteins | sample TabmetS3T2R1_FD_70207 | JGI IMG/M metagenome (GOLD analysis project Ga0081455, IMG submission 70207) | Tabebuia heterophylla rhizosphere microbial communities from the University of Puerto Rico - S3T2R1 | ecosystem: Host-associated > Plants > Roots > Rhizosphere ... | reverse complement strand
GTCGCCGGAGACGACCAGATGCGTGCGGAAGGCGACCGGGCCTGCCGCAACGGCCACGGGTTGCGGCACCACCGCACCGGTCGGGAGCACGATCACCTGCCCGGGCGACAGCGTGTAGGGCGAGTGCAGCTTGTTGGCGGCCACGAGGTCCGTCACGGTGACCTGATAGCGTGTGGCAATGGAGTAAAGCGTCTCGCCGGCGACCACCGTATGCGTTCGAAACGGCGCCTTGGCGGCCGGCTTTGGGGTGACCTTCGCATCCGGTGGCGGCGGCGCGCTCAAGACGGTTTCGGGCGAGGCAAGCGCCAGGGCACAAGCCATCGAGGCCGACCACCTCAACCGTCTGCACAACACGCCTCGCATGACCCCACCGAAATACGCTTTGGCCCCCCGTGCTCCTTCACCGTCACGGGTTAGGCCGTTCTATATCCGTCTACAGCCCTCTCCGGAGCCCTTGCTCGGTGAAGTTCTCATCATCGAGCGGTAGATTGTATTGCACATTCTGGAACTTGAATTCGGTCTTGTGACCCGTCTTCAGGTTTTCCGTCACGATACGCTGCGGCGTCACGATACCCTGGATCGTCGTCAGATCGTAAAGACGGGTGGTTTTGAGCGGATTGTTGTTGGCGTCCCAATATTCGGCGCGAATCGCAATCCACGTGTTCGGATCCACCGCAACGCGCACCCGGCCATAGCCCAGCTCGCCCGCGACCTTGGGGCTCGAGGGCTTCGCATCGAGGAGCAGGGTCTTCACGCCGTCGATCGTCTCTTCGCCCGTCGCCTCGAAGGTGAAGTCGGCCGTGCCGAGCTTCATCTGGTTCTTGATGTCCTCGTTGGTCATGTCGGTGCCAAGGAAATAGGCTCCACGCTCGGCAGATGAAATGCGCCGCGTCCGTTGCATCGAAGGCAGATAGAGCCACTGGGCGCTTTGGTCGCTGTTCGGGAAATCGTAAGTGAGGAACGCCGTGCCCTTCAGCTTGGCGGGGTCCTTGAAATAGATGACGCTTTTCGAGCCGCCATTCTCTTTCTTGGCCATGAAGACCGTGCTGCGCACTTGGGTCGCGCCCGATTTCTCGATCAGCGTCATGGTCAGGTCCTGCTTGACCGCGCTGCCTTGATCGCGCGCATTGACCTTGTCGGCGATCTCCTGGCCCGTCATGGCCATAGCGTGCGTCGCGACGCCGAATGCGAGCGACGCCACGACACCAAGCAACACACGACCTCTGGTTTTCAACACGGAGTTCTCCCTGTTACGACCGTTGGAGCGGAGGGGCGGCGAGCGAGCCGCCCAAGTCCGCCGACCTGCTGGGGTTATAATTCAAGAGCTTCATAATGGCGGGAATAAGGGTGAGCGCGCTGATGAAGCTCGCGAGAATCGCGAGCGCCACGAGCCCGCCGAATCGCTGAATGGTCGGCAGTTCGCTGAACCCGACAATCCCGAACGCGGCAAAGAAGATCGCGAAGTTCAGAAACTGAGCGCGGCCCGAGGCCGGCGCCATGCGCTGAACGGCCTCGTCGACCGAGCAGCCGTCCGTTTCCATGTAGCGTGTGATCCAGTTGACCGTGTGAATGGCGAAATCGACGCCGAGACCTATAGAGATCGCCGCGAACATGGACGTCGCCGCGTCGAGCGGCACGCCCATGAACCCCATCGCGGAATAGATGAGCATGATGGCGGCGAGCACGGGCGTCAGCGTCAGGAGCCCGAGAAACACCGAGCGGAACAATAGCGCATCGACCACGAAGACGAGGAACAGCGCAATTGCGACCGACCACACATGCTCATGGCCGAGCGAGCCGAGCCAGCTGTCCGCGATCACGAGCGAGCCCGCCAGATTCACATCGAGATCGTTCGAGCGCAAATGGTCCCCGACATACTGGCGCACCGCCTCGACCACAGGCCGCCCGTCGCTGTAATGCCCGGAATTGAAATAGGCACGGAGCAGAACGCGTTGCTGCGCGCCATCGATGCGATCGGACCATTCCGCCGGGTTGCGGCTGGCCGACAGGAGAAACAGCTCCTGCGCGATCGCTTCCGCGCTGTCAGGCAGCTTGTGGGCCGCGGGATCGTTGCCGTGCAGCGCCTGGTTCAACTGCTTCAAATCGTCGACGATGGAGGTGACCGCGCCGACATGAGGCAAGGTCGCGAGATAGGCAGCGAGCTGTTCGACCTTGGCCATCCGCTCGGGATCGAGCATCCCTTCCGGCGTTTTGGCGTCGAAAACCACGTCGAGATTGTTGGTCCCGCCGAAGCGCTCGTTGACCACGCGGTCGGCGATCGCGATGGGCTCGTCCTTGCGGAACTGGTCCATCAGATTGCTGTCGACCTGGATGCGCGCGATCCCCGCAACGCCTGCCACGGCGACCAGACCTGCCAGCGCCACGGTGATCAGGGGATGGCGACACGCGGCGCCGCTTAGCGCCGCGACGCATTTCGTGTAGACGTCCTGCGCGCGGGTCTCGGCTTCGCGCTGAAACAGCGGGCTCGGCGTGCCGCCCCAAATCGCCAGTCCGCCCGGGATGAGCGCGAGGCTCACGAAATAGGCGAAGGTCACGCCCAGCATCGCGAACAGGCTGAACCAGATCATGGGCGGCGACGATGCGCTGGCGGCATTGCCGAAGAAGCCGATGACGACCGTGAACTCGGTGAGCGTGATCGGACGCCAGACCTGCATGATGGCGCGCGCCGCGAGCCGTCCGCGCTGCATCGTCGGCATGCGCGCCTGCTCGCGGTAATAGAAGCTCATGATGTGAAGCGCATCCGTCACCGCCATGGCGATGAGGATCGGCGGCAGAGCATTTGAAATCACGAAATAGGGAATCTTGAACACCGCCATCACGGCGATCGTGGCGAGCACGCTCGGCGCGACGATGAGAAAGGGCAGCACGACACCGACGGTCGTGCGAAAGGCGAACACCATGACCACCACGGCCGCGATAAGGCTGAGCGGCACCATGCGCAAGCTGTCCTTGCTCAAATAGGCGCTGAGATAGCCGCTCGCCGCGCCGATGCCTGCCACATGAATTTCGCGCGGCGCCGGCGCGGCGGAGACACGGTGGAGAATTGAATCATAGGTTTTACCGGCCTTTTCCTGATCGATCAGGCTTGCGCTTATGAGCGCAGCCGAGCCGTCCCGCGCGTAGAGGAGCCCGGCATAGTGTGGCATCGTGCGCGCGCGGTGGCCCACATCCGCCGCCGCCTGCGGCGTCTGCGGTACATCCGCCATCACGGGATCGATGAGCAACTGATCGCCTTCGCCGCCGATGAGGCTCGCGGTCGAAAGACTGCGTACCGTCTCCGGATCGATGTTGGGCGTGTTCTTGAGCATCTCCGTGAGCCAAGCGACATCGGCAAGCGTGCCGGGCTCGAAGATGTCTTGCCCTTGCGGTGCGAGCACAGCGACGACGATCGGGGGCCGCTGGCGGAAGATTTCGGACACCTGATGCGTGTGCACGATGGCGGGATTCTGCTTCGGCAAAAACGCCGTGATCGTCGTGTCGCGCTTGAGGAACGGCAACGCCGCGAGCGCGAGTGCCACCATCAAGGCCGCGCCGAAAAAAATCGGGCGCCGCCAGCGTGGCGTGGCGAAGGCACGGAAAATCCGTTCCGCCGACATCTTCGCCAACGTCGATCCCTCTCAAATTGAGTCTGCTGAAAATTTAGAATGCAGATATCTGAGTATGGCGCGGTTTTGCTGCATTGCATAATAAATTTTTTTGGCGTAATTCTATTAATATACTGCCGAGTGAGAGCGCCCGCGAGCCGTGTAGGGCCTGACGTATTAGAGGGTGAGCACGGCCCACGAAAATAAGGCTAGCGCTCAGCTCGGAACGAACGATTTGATGGAGCCCCCCTATTTTGCTCCACAGGTCGTTAGAGTGAGGCAAAATGATTGATTGTTCTGCCGAATATTTAGACAAGACGGCGTCTCCTACTGTTCAGCTTGAGCAAGGCCGTTTGACGACTCAAGCGCAATCGCTCATTGAAATCTGGTGCATTAATCTCTCTTCGGACAGAGCCGCCGCCGTTGGAGTGAAAGCTACCAAATCGCTCTCGGCATCCGAGCGCGCCCGCGCCGAGCGATTCCGTTTTCCACAAGAAAGTAGGAATTTCACGGCCTCTCATGTTGCGCTGCGGCATATCCTTGGCGCGAAGCTGGGTTGCAGCCCCGAGTTCGTCCGATTCGTGAAGGACGAGCAGGGTAAGCCCCAGATGGCGGGCGGCCGCCCGTTTTTCAGCCTGACCCATTCGCGAGACGTGGCTCTGGTGGCCCTCAGCGCGGGCACGCCGGTCGGCGTGGATGTGGAAATGGTCCGTCCGCTGCCGGAACTTGAGGCCTTGATCGAGTTTGCGTGCACAGCCCATGAGCAGGCCGAACTCGCGAACGCCGCCGACCTCTCCGCTCGAACGCGCCTCTTCATGGCGTTCTGGACACGGAAGGAAGCTGCGCTGAAGGCCACCGGCCGGGGGTTGCGCGTATCGCCGCGCCTGATCGAGACAGCACTCGGACCGTGGGTGGTGCCCGACCCGGTTGGGGCGCCCGACAAGGCCGTGCATGTTTCGCCGCTGAATGGATTTCTGGATGGCGCGATCGGCGCCGCGGCTTCGCTTGGCGCGGCACATTCGCTCGTCATGAAGGATTTTGCGTGGAGCCGGGACGACGTCGCCGTTGCGGCGTAGCCGGGAGAGTTGGGTGACATTTGGATGGGTTGCGACCGAACGGTCGCAAAGACATCGTATAGGTGTGGCAGAAGCGTGAGAGCAGAAGCGTGAGAACAGAAGCGATGCCCGCGCGATTGATCGTGCGTACGTCGCCGTAAAAGGCAGTTGAGGTACCTTCGCAGCGGTCGGCTTATGGGATCGTCGCGATGAAGTGGCGTCGAACAAGCTGGGTTAACCGGAGATATCAGGGTTGGAGACCGGGAGGACGACGCGGTTCTTGAACCGCGGAGCGTTTTTTTGTGGGCGCGTATTGCCGTCGGAGTGGGCTATTAACGCGGGGGGTGCATGGATCAATTCATCCGGACGGGCGAGGCCAAGCGGGCCGGCGAGGCGAGGAAGCTCCCTGTCGACAGCCAGACGCTGTGGCGTGACGCGCCGTCGCCGCCTCCGGAACTCGCCTGGCACGGCGACGCCGCCGCGATCCATTTCTCCGGTCCGGGTCTTGCCGAGATGTGCCGGACGATGCGGAAGCCCGCCTTCGTGGTTCGCCTGCCGTCGGGCGCGTTGGGCGTTGGCGTAGCCGGCGCTCTTGCCGACCCGGGACAATCTCCGACCCTGCCCCTCGCGGGCCTTGTGCCGGCGTTCTATCCGGAGTGGCTCGGCTGCCGTTCCTTCGCCGAGCGGCACCGCACGCGCTTTGCCTATGTCGTCGGCGAGATGGCGCATGGCATCGCAAGCGCCCGCATGGTGGAAGCCGCCGGCAAAGCGGGCTTCCTGGGCTTCATCGGCACGGCGGGGCTCGCACCGACCAAGGTCGAGGACATGGCACGTGGCGTGAAAGCGGCGCTCGAGCCGCTCGGCGTAGCCTGGGGCGCCAATCTCATTCACTCCCCGGGGGATTCGGGCCTGGAGGGCGCGCTGGTCGATCTCTATGCGCGTCTCGGCGTGCCCTGCGTCTCCGCTTCGGCGTTCATGTCGATTACACCCGCGATCGTGCGCGCGGCAGCCCTCGGCTTGACCCGGGACAGCAAGGGCCGCGCCCGGCGCGCCCGCGCCCTGTTCGCCAAGATCTCACGGCCCGAGACGGCGCGGCTCTTTCTCTCACCGCCACCGGCCGAGATGCTGCGCGCGCTGGTCGCGACGGGACAACTGACTGAGGGGGAGGCCGAGCTCGCCTCTCATCTTCCGCTGGCTGAGGACGTCACCGTCGAAGCCGATTCCGGCGGCCACACCGACAATCGTCCGCTCGCAGTCGCGTTGCCGCGGGTGGCGGCGCTGCGCGACGAGCTTGCGCTCAAGTTCTCCTATGACCGACGCACACGCATCGGCGCTGCGGGTGGCCTCGGGACGCCGGCGGCCGTGGCTGCGGCGTTTGCGCTCGGCGCCGACTACGTGCTGACGGGATCCGTCAATCAGGCGGCCGTGGAATCGGGACTGTCTCCAGCTGCGCGCGCGATGCTCGCCAATGTCGACGTCGCCGACACGGCGATGGCGGCCTCGGCGGACATGTTCGAGATGGGCGTGAAGGTGCAGGTGCTGAAACGCGGCACGATGTTCGCCGCGCGCGCCAACCGGCTTTACGACCTCTATTCGCGTTACGACGGCTTGAGCGAGCTGCCGTTGGAAGCGCGCGCGACCCTCGAGAAGGACATCTTTCAGGCGCCGCTGGAGCACATCTGGGACGAGACGCGTGCCTTCTTCGCGGCGCGCGCGCCGGCCGAGATCGATCGCGCCGAGCAGGACGCCAAGCATCAGATGGCGCTCGTGTTCCGCTGGTATCTCGGCAATTCGATCCGCTGGGCCATTCACGGCGATCCCACGCGGCGCGTGGACTATCAAATCTGGTGCGGACCGGCGATGGGCGCCTTCAACAGCTGGAGCGCGGGCTCGTTTCTCGGGGATCCCGAGGAGCGCACCGTCGAGCAGATCGGGAAAAATCTTCTGGAGGGCGCCGCCGCGATTCAGCGGGCGCAAGCTTTCCGTTCCATGGGGGTGGCGACGGGGGCTGACTGTTTTCAATTTTCGCCGAGGCGCTTGCAGTAGCCGGAAGACATTCCGGAGACGGCGGCGCAACGGCGGATAGCAACAAAGAGAGAGTGAATGACCACAGAGGCCCCCCCGACCCGACAGCCTATCGCGATTGTGGGCATGAGCGCGCTGTGTCCCGGCGCCTCGACGACGGATGGATTTCTGCAGGTCATCTTCGACGGCCGCGATCAGATCCGCGACGTGCCGCCGTCGCGGTTCTCGACCGAGCTCTATTTCGATCCCGACCCCAAGAGCGGGCAGGACAAGACCTATAGCCGGCGGGGCGCGTTCATCGATGCCGTGCCCTTCGACCCGATGGAGTTCGGCGTCCCGCCCTCCGCGTTGGCGGTAACGGATTCGAGCCAGATCCTGACGCTGCTCAAAGCGAAAGAGGTGAGCGAGGACGCTGGCCTCGCCAAAAGCGAGCGCGTGTCGCGCGACCGCATCAGCGTGATCGTCGGCGCCCAGGGCATGACCCAGCTTCAGGCGCTGATGATGTCGCGCCTGCAATGGCCCCATTGGATCGAGGAAATGCGCGCGGCGGGCCTGTCCGCCGAGGAGGCCAAGGCAACCGCCGAGCGGATCAGCAGTCATCAGCCAGCCTGGCAGGAGATGTCGTTTCCGGGCTTTCTTGGCAACATCATCGCCGGCCGCGTGACCAACCGACTCGATTTCGGCGGCTCGAATTTCATCGTCGACGCGGCCTGTGCGAGCTCGCTCGCCGCCATGTCCGCGGCGCTGAACGAGCTCTATCTCCATCAATGCGATCTCGCGATCACCGGCGGCGCCGATTTGCTGACCGATATCGGCTCGTTCGTCGCGTTCTGTAAATCGCAAGCGCTTTCGCCCACTGGCGACTGCCGGCCGTTCTCGGCCGACGCCGATGGCACGCTGATCGGCGAAGGCGTCGTGCTGTTCGCGCTCAAGCGGCTCGACGACGCGGAGCGGGACGGCGATCCGATCTATGCCGTCATCCGTGGCCATGGCACATCGTCCGATGGCCGCGGCAGCGCCATCTATGCGCCGCGTCAGGAAGGCCAGGTGCGCGCCATGCGCCGCGCCTACGAAGCGGCTGGCTATGGCGCCGAAACGGTGGGCCTCGTCGAGGCCCACGGCACCGGCACGCCGCTCGGCGACGCGACCGAGGTCGCCAGCATGATCGACGTGTTTGGCGGTCCAGGCCGCACGGCGCCTGCCGCGCTCGGCTCCGTGAAATCTCAGATCGGACACGCCAAGACCTCCGCAGGCGCCGCCGCGATGTTCAAAGTCGCCGCCGCGCTGCGCCACAAGATCCTGCCGCCGACGCTCAAGGTCTCGGAGCCGAACGAGGCGTTGCGCGGTGAGAACTGCCCGCTCTATCTCAACACGGAGACGAGGCCGTGGATCTCGGGCGCGGACCACCCGCGCCGCGCCGCCCTGTCGGCGTTCGGATTCGGCGGCACCAATGCCCATCTCACGCTCGAGGAGTATGTCGGTCCCGGCACGCGGATGCCGCGTCGGCTCAAGTTCCCGAGCCAGCTCTTTCTCTTCTCCGCGCCGTCTCTCACGCAGCTTCTGCTCGCGGCCGACGATGCCGCCGTGCGCGCCGGGAAGAATGTTCCGTTCGACGGGCTCGCGCGCGAGACGCAGCATGCCTTCTCCACGGCGCTGGGCCATCGTCTTGGTCTCGTCGCAAAGGATGCGGCCGACCTGCGCGCGCTGGTCGACAAAGTGCGCATGGTTCTGACCAAGACCGGCAGCCTGCCGCCGTCCGGGTTCGACAACGCGGCTTATGCGACGGGTGCCGCCGACCCCGGCAAGATCGCCTTCATGTTCCCCGGCCAGGGCAGCCAATATGTCGGGATGACCGGCACGGCCGCGGCGCATTTCGATGCCGCACGCACGCCCTGGGACGAAGATGCGCGCCGCGCCCGCGCCGATGGCACCACGCCGCTGCACAGCGTCGTCTTCCCCATGCCCGCGCTCACCGATCCCGTGCGCACGGAGCAGGACACGCGGCTCCGCGCGACGGATGCCGCGCAACCCGCGCTCGGGCTTGCGAGCCTGTCGCTGTTGGCACTTCTGAACGAGCTCGGCGTCACGGCAGACATGACCTTCGGCCACAGCTTCGGCGAGATCATGGCGCTTCATGCCGCCGGCGCCTTCGATGCGGCGACCGCGATCTCGCTTGCGCGCCTGCGCGGCCGGGTGATGCGCGACGCCGGCAAAGGCCAGACCTGCGCGATGACCGCGATCGCCGACAGCGCCGCCAATGTGGAGGCCTTGATCGCGAAGGCCGGCGCCGATGTCGTCATCGCCAATCTGAACGCCCCGAAGCAGGTCGTGATCTCCGGTCTCGCGGCCGAGGTCGCCAAAGTGGAACAGCTCCTGTCCGCCGAGGTCTACCGCAAGCTGCCGGTGTCGTCGGCATTTCACTCGCCGATCGTGGCGGCTGCCACGGAGCCCTTGCGCGAGGCGCTTGGGCAGACCTGGGCCACGCCGCCGCGGCTTCCCGTTTTTGCAAACGCCACCGGCAAGCCCTATGGCGCCGACATGGCCGAGGCGCGCGAGATCCTGGCGAGCCAGATCGCCAAGCCCGTGCGCTTCACCGACTGCGTCGAGGCCGCCTACCAGGACGGCGCACGGGTCTTCATCGAGGTCGGCGCGAGCGATGTGCTGAAAGGGCTCGTCGGCAAGTGTCTTGAAGGCCGTCCCCATGCGGCCATCGCGCTGGATTCCAGAAAGCGGAACGGGGTGACCGCGCTGTTCCAGGCGCTGGCGAAAGTGTCCGTGCTCGGCGTTCCCGTCGCGTTCGACGCGTTGTGGGCGGACCGGAAAGTCGAGGACGCGGTCGAGCCGCCGCCGCTCAAGAAACATGTCGTGTGGGTCGACAGCACCATCGCGCGGCTCACCGAGCAGGACCGGCTTGCAGGCAAGACCGCGCAATCCGTTCAACCTCCGAAGGCTCAGCCGCCGAAAGTCCAGCCGCGCGAAGCGCCTGTCCCCAAAATGCCGATCCGGCTTGCGCCCACGCTTTCGGTCGCGGCGCGACGGGAGTCGCCGACTCCGCCGCCGTCCGGCGGCACGATCAAGATGCCGCCGGCGCCGCAGCTTCCCCGCGCGGCCGAAGTGCCGCCCCCGGTCGCCGTCAACGCGCGCATCAAAGGCGCGCAATCGCCCTCGCTCACGCGGTTGATGGAGGAAGTTACGGCGACGCAGGAGCAGTTCCTGTCGACCGTGCTCGAAAGCCACAAGGCATTTCTTGAGATGACGCGCGGCGCGCTTCGCGGCGCGAACGATGCGGCCCCTGTGCCCGTCTTGCGCATTCCCGAGGTGATCGCGCCCGAGCCCGTGCCGCGCATGCCCGAGCCGCCCGCCGTCGAGCCCGAGATCCGTGTTGAAACCGTGATCCCTCCGGCGCCCGTTGCCGCGCCGGCTCCGTCGCTCCCGCCCATCCTGGAAGCGACCGCGATCGCGGTGCCGGAGCCCCGTGCGGCGGCTATGCCTTCCGATCTCGGCGCTGTGGTCATCGACATCATTGCGGAGAAAACGGGATATCCGTCCGACATGATCGAGCCCGCCATGGAGCTCGAAGGCGATCTCGGCGTCGATTCCATCCGTCGCGTCGAGATCTTCATGGCGTTGCGCGCGCGTGTGCCGGGCCTTCCGGAGCCCGGACAAGTGGATCCCGCCCAGATCGGCCAGCTCAAGACCGTTGCCGACATCACGGCGTTTCTCGCGAAAGTGACCGGCGGCAGCACCGCGCCGGCACCAGGCGTCGAAGCACCGATTGAAATGCCGGTCCGGATGGAGGCGCCGGCTCAGCAGCCGATCTCCGCGTCGAAGCCCGTGGCGCCCGACCTTTCGACAATCCTGCTCTCCGTCATCGCCGACAAGACCGGCTATCCGCCAGACATGCTCTCCCTCGACATGGAGCTCGAGGCCGATCTCGGCGTCGATTCCATCAAGCGTGTGGAAATCTTGCTCGCGTTGCGCGAGCGCCTGCCCGGGCTCCTCCCCGATGCGGGCCAGGTGGATGTCTCGGTGCTGGGACGCCTCAAGACACTCGGCGATGTGCTCGCGCTGCTGTCGGATCCCTCGGCGCTCGCAAAGCCTGGCGCGAAAGCGGCAGAAGAAACACGCACCGAACCGGCCGTTGCCGCACCGGCCCCTCTTTCGCTCGACAGTTTTGCGGTCGTCCTTCGCGAAGCGCCACAGCCGATGGGCTCCATTTCTTTCCGCGGCCGCCCCGTCCACATCGTGGCCGACTCCCTCGGCGTTGCGGAGGCTCTGCGCATTCGTCTCTCCGCCTATGGCGTCGAAGCCGTGCTCGGCCTCGAAGGCGCGGCAGATGTCGCGAACATCGTCTGTCTTGCCGGCCTTGCCAATTCGGCGGGCCCTGACGTCGCACTTCCGGCGCATGTCGCCGCCTTTCAGGCGGCAAAGCGGCTCGCGATGTCCGGCGCCCGCGAAGGCGTCTTCGTCACTGTGCAGGACACCGGCGGCAGCTTCGGCCTGGACAGCGACCCCGGCGCGAACGCCTGGCTTGGCGGCCTCGCCGGCATGACGAAGACGGTGGGCAAATGTCTGCCCCATGTCCGGGTGAAGGCCATCGACATCGATACGCGCGGGCGCACGCCGGCAGCGATCGCAAACGTGCTCGCCGCGGAGCTTCTTGCCCAAACAGACGCGATCGAGATTGCAATCGATGCGGAAGGCAACCGCCGCACACCCGAGCTCGTCCGCGCCCGGATCGTCGAGGGACAGCCTCTGGCTGGACCTGCCCTCGATGCGCGGTCGGTGATCGTCGTGTCCGGCGGCGCGCGCGGCGTCACGGCCGCTTGCCTGGAGGCGCTCGCGCACCGGCATCGTCCGCGCTTCGTCATTCTCGGACGCACGCCGCTCGCCGAAGAAGGCCCCGAAACGCTGGGGGCCGAGGACGACGCCCAACTCAAGCGTGCGCTGCTCGAAGCGGCCCGCGCGTCCGGCGCGACTTTGAAGCCCGCCGACATCGGCAAGAAAGCTGCAGCCATCGCGGCCACCCGCGAAGTGAAGGCGTGTCTTGTCCAACTCGCTGCCCTCGGCAGCGAGGCGCGTTACGTCGCGCTCGACGTGCGCGATGCCGGCGCCGTCACACACGCGCTCGCCGACACGCGGGCCCAATGGGGACCGATCACGGGGCTCATCCACGCGGCCGGTGTGCTCGCCGACAAGCTGCTCGTCGACAAGACGGAGGCGCAGTTCACCGGCGTGTTCGCGACCAAGGTGGAAGGCCTTGCAAGCCTGCTTGCCGCCACCGAAGGCGACCCGCTCAAATTCATCTTCATGTTCTCCTCGGTCGCGGCGCGGTTCGGCAATGTCGGCCAGATTGATTATGCCGCCGCGAACGAAGTGCTGAACAAGGTGGCGCAGGCTGAATCCCGGCGGCGCGGCCCGTCATGCCTCGTCAAATCGATCAATTGGGGCGCCTGGGCCGGCGGCATGGTGTCACCGGAACTTGCCCGTCACATGGAAGCCGCGTCCGTCGATCTCATTCCGCTCGATCGCGGCGCGCAGTTCATGGCGGATTGCCTCGCCGCGACACACACGGGCGCGGTCGAGATCGTGGCGACGCCCGAGAGCAACCTCAAGCTGCTGCAAGCGCCGCCGCCACGCATACCCTCTCGTGAAGCGCTGAGCCCACAAGCCGCGGAGTAATCCCATGGCACAGCCCCATCCCATCAATCTCGCTGAAATGTCGGCGGCGCCGATCCTGCCGCGGCTCGACGATACACCGGACCGCTGGACACCGGCGGAGCTCCTCTCCGTTCCCGAGCAGGCCGCCGGCGCGGAGAGCGGCGAGACGAATGAAACCATCGATGTGCTGTTGCGCGCCGCCGTCCTGCAGAGAAGCTTTGTCTCAGCGCTCGCCAGCGCTCAGACCGCCTATCTGACGCTCATGAGCGACATCGGTCAGGGCTTCGAGGATCCCTTCGTCGCCGAGAGCGAGACGATCCCTGAAGGCGATGCGGCGCTCGCCACCGCCTACACGATCGAGGGCAACGAGATCTATGTCGATCTCCATTATGCGCCCTGGCTCCGGGATCACCGGCCGGATTACGGCGCCGCCGTGCTTCCAATGACCTGTGTGGCCGAAATCGCCGCGGCGTCGGCGCAAGCCCTCGTGCCCGGCAAGAAGGTGGTGGGGATTACCGATCTCACGCTGCGGCGCTGGATCGTCGTGACGGAGACGCCGTTGCGCATTCGCCGCGAGATCGAGCCCAGGCCGGACGGCACCTTTGCGGTGACGCTCCTCATCTGGCGCGAGGCCCAGCGGGCGGAGTTGTCGCGTGACGAGGTGGTCGCGAGCGCTATTGTTCAGCTCGCGGACGATTATCCCGCCGCGCCGCCGGCGCCCGAGCCGCTGACCGGCATTCTTCCTTCAGCCAATCCTTACGAGAGCGCGAGCCTGTTCCACGGTCCGGCCTTCCAGCTCATTCGTACGCTGTGGTCCGGGCGCGAAGGTGCCGGGGCCGACATCGACGTGGGCGCGACGACGGCGCCGCAGGGCGTGATCAATCCCGTGCTCATCGACACGGTCCTGCAAGCCGGCGCCGACATGCGCTGGGAGGATTGGTGTCCCGAGGCGGAGATGGAAAGCGGCAAAGGCCTGCCGCTCAAGCTCGCCCAGGTGACGTTCTACGGCCCGACGCCGCGCGGCGGCGATGTGCGCTCGGAGATGCGCGCCGCCGGCCTCGATGGCGGGCCGCGCTTCCCGGTCCTCGACTATTTCGCCTTCGCGGAGGGCCGGATGTGGATGACGGCGCGGCTCGTCGTCGTCGGCTCACCGCTCGGGCCTTTCGACGCCTATCCGCCGCTTCTGCGCCGCGCGCATCTACGTGACCGGGCCTGTGTTCCGAATGTTCACCTCTCCACGTTCACCGAAGACGAAACGAGCCTGCGGGACGAGACCTTGGCGCTCGCCAACTGGATTCCCGGCACAATCGAGATGGCATACGACATCGCGCTTGGCGGCGACACCACGCGCGCCGCGGCCCTGAAGGAACATGCCGCACGCCTCCTATCGGTGCATCCTGCCGAAATCATCCTCGAGGGCGACACCGCGCGGTGCGAGACCAAGCCCGGCATTGTGCTGACACTGGCCGTCACGCGCGAAGGGGGCCGCGTGAGCGTGCGAGGCAGGTGACGAAGCACAAGGGGGCCTTGGTCGTTGCAGGACTGGGCGGCCGATTTCCGGGCTCCGAAGGCATGGACGGATTGGCCGCAAGCCTGAGGCGCGGCCGGCAATGCGCCGGCCCGTCGCCGTCGCCGCCCTCCCTCCCACCCGAAGATCGCCTACGCGCTGCGCTGACGGACTGCGCGCGCGAGGCGCTCGGCACGGGGCCGCACAGCGAACGGAAGCTCGCCGTTCTAAATCTTGGCGCGGAAACCGATCTTGGTCGGCTTTGCCGTGATGCGGGAATCGAACCGGGCGCGCTTGTGCTCGCCGAAGCCGTGCCGTCCTTTCATCGGGCCCACGAGCTCGCGCAAACGCTGCTGACCCTAGGCGACGCCGACGCCGTTCTTTTTCTGGCCGGCTCCCTGTCGGCGGAGCCGCAGGCACCAGCGCCCTTTTCGATCGCGATCGAGCGCGCGGCGCAAAATCCACCGGCTTCGGAAGGCGCCGCGGCGCTTCTCCTGGAGCTCGATGACCGGGTTCCGACGGCGCGGACGCGCATCATTGCCATTACCGCGGCAACCGAGCCCGGCGCGCGCGGACTCGAGGGCGCCTTTCAGCGCGCGCTCGGAGCTTCCAATTGGCCTGTCTCTTCGCTTGGCCTGTTGAGCGTCGTCGGACGGCGCAGCACGGCCATCGCCGAATCCACGGCCATCGCACGCATCTTCAAAGCAGGGCCGCGCGAGACTGCGCTGACCGCTTTCAGCGCCGGCGTCGGTGATGCCGGCGAGGCGTTGGGGCTCGGCGCCATCGTCGCCGCGGTGTCTTGCCTCGATCGCGCGCTCCTGCCGTCCCTGTGCAATTGGTCGGCGGCCGGCCCCGCCTTGTTGCGCGACGCCGAAGGGCTCTTCGTCCCCGGCGACAGCCGTTACTGGTTCACGACGCCCGAGACCCCGACGCGCCGCGCCGCCGTGCTTGTCGAAGACCACAGCGGACTTTCTCTCGTGACGCTGGAAGCCGGCACAGCCATGACGCCGGTCGCCGCGACGCTCAACGGCGACGGCGCGCCTCTCTTGTTTCCGATTGTCGGGAATGATCGCGGAGCCCTCGAAGCCGGCCTTCGCCGGCTGGCCGCAGATCACGCCTCAGGCACCCCGTTGCCTATGCTCGCCCGACACGCGTTGCAGACCGCGCAGATCAACGCTCGCGCACCCTATGCGCTCGCGATCGTTGCAGCCAATGCGAAGGAGCTGGAGCGCGAGATCGGCTTCATGCATCGCGCGCTTGAAAAAGCGCAAGGGACGGGCAAGGCCGTGCGCACGCCCAATGGGTCTGTGTTCACGCCCGCGCCGCTCGCGCGAACCGGCGCCAAGGTGGCGTTCGTCTATTCCGGCAACGGCACGGCCTATCCCGGCCTCGGACGCGACGTGCTCCTGTCGCACGCCAAAGGCGTGGCGACGGTCGATGCGCGCCTCGGTCATCGTCTGCGCCGGTTGCTGCGCGCCGATCTGATCTATCCCAGAACCATGAGCCGCTTGAGCGACGCCGATCAGTTGGAGCTCACAGCCAAATTGACGGCGGACCCAGCGAGCCTGCCCCTGGTCGGCATCGCGTTCTGCGTCGCGCACAGCTATATCCTGCGCGCGACGCTGGGGCTCGAGCCCGATCTCGCCTTCGGTTTCAGCGTGGGCGAGCTTGCAATGCGCATCGCGCTCGGCCAGATGAACGACTGGGGCGCGCTGGAAGAGAAGCTGCATGCGCCCTGCCTGACGTCGGGTCTCGCGGGAGAGATGACGACCGTGCGCGCGTTCTGGGAGTGCCGCGGCGTCCGACCGGCCGGCGCCCTCTGGGCGTCTCATATCGTCAAGGCGTCGGCGGCCGATGTCCGCGCGGCCGCCATGGATTTTCCGGATGTTTTCATCATGACGATCAACGCCCCCGATGAAACGGCCATCAGCGGCCTGCCGGAGTCCTGCGCCGCGATGCTGTCGCGACTTGGCGCGCCCAGCATGCCCATCGATCTCAATGTCGCGATTCATTCCCCGCCTGCAGCTCTCGAGCACAAGGCGCTGCTGGAGGTGTGCGACAACGTCATCGAACCCGTAAGCCGTGTCGATTTCTATTCGGCGGCGTGCGAGGTTCCGGTTCCGCAAACGCGCGAGGCCATCGCCGCGGCGACGGCGCATATGCTGCAATCGACCAACGACTTTCAGCGGCTGGTGGAGACAACCTATGCCGCGGGCGCGCGCATCTTCATCGAAACCGGCGTGCGCAACAACTGCGCGAACTGGATCGCGGCCATTCTCGGCGAGCGAGCGCATGTCGCCGTCGCCATGGATGTCAAAGGGATGGCCAGCGACGTCGCCTGGACGCGCGCGGTCGCGACACTCATCACCCACAGGCTTCCCCTTGATTTCGGGGCTCTGTGCGACATGGAAACGGCGCCCGCGCTCGGCCGCCTCAAGGAATTGATGGAGCAAGCCTCATGACAATGCCCGCCGAAGCTCCCGGAGCGCTCACGCGTGCCCAGATTCTCGAAATCTTCAAGAGCGAGGCGGGCGCCGTTCTTGAGATCGATCCCGAGTTCATCGACGAAGCGGCCTCGCTGCCGGAGCTCGGCGCGGATTCGCTTCGGCTCATCGCGCTGGCG
>Ga0081455_10004106_pt1 | contig 16477 bp, 16 predicted proteins | sample TabmetS3T2R1_FD_70207 | JGI IMG/M metagenome (GOLD analysis project Ga0081455, IMG submission 70207) | Tabebuia heterophylla rhizosphere microbial communities from the University of Puerto Rico - S3T2R1 | ecosystem: Host-associated > Plants > Roots > Rhizosphere ... | reverse complement strand
GCTCGACCTGGTCCAGCTGCACACGCCGCCGTCGGCGGTGTACAAGTCGGACGCGGTGTACGACGCGCTGGACACCCTGGTGGCCGAGCAGCGCATCGCCGCGTACGGGGTCAGCGTCGAGAAGGTCTCCGAGGCCCTGGACGCGATCGCCCGGCCCAATGTGGCCAGCGTGCAGATCATCCTGAACGCGTTCCGGCAGAAGCCGCTCGAGCAGGTGTTGCCGGCCGCGGCTCGGGCCGGCGTGGGCATCCTGGCCCGGGTGCCGCTCGCGTCCGGGCTGCTGTCCGGCCGGTACACCCACGAGACGACCTTCGCGGCCGACGACCACCGCACGTTCAACCGGCACGGCGAGTCGTTCGACGTGGGTGAGACGTTCTCCGGCGTCGACTTCGACACCGGCGTGGACGCGGCCCGCGAGTTCTCGGCGCTCGCCCCCACGGGTGCCACCCCGGCGCAGACCGCCCTGCGCTGGATCATCGACCAGCCGGCCGTCACGACGGTGATCCCGGGCGCGCGCAACGTCGAGCAGGCCCGGGCCAACGCCGCAGCCGCCGACGTGGCGCCCCTCGACCCGGCCACGCACGCCGCGATCGCGAAGCCGTACGACGAGCGGATCCGGCCGTCGGTGCACAGCCGCTGGTGACTGCGGCGCAGGCGCGCCGGAAAATCTGACGCACTCGTGTCAGGGTCTGTGGCAGGATCGCGAGATGTCGCTCATTGACTTCATCGAAGGGCTACCGAAAGCCGAACTGCACGTCCACCACGTGGGCTCCGCCTCGCCGCGCGCCGTCGCCGAGCTGGCCGCCCGGCACGAGGGCTCGACTCCCGTGCCGCCCGATCCGGACAAGCTGGCCGAGTACTTCACGTTCACCGACTTCCGGCACTTCATCGAGGTGTACCTGACCGTCGTCGACCTGATCCGCACACCCGAGGACGTGTGGACGTTGACGTACGAGGTGGCCCGCGACCTGGCCGCCCAGAACGTGCGCTACGCCGAGCTGACCGTGACGCCGTACTCCACGGTGACCCGCGGGGTGCCGGCCGAGGCGTTCTGCGCGGCGATCGAGGACGCCCGGCGGCGGGCCGAGCAGGACTTCGGCATCGCGCTGCGCTGGTGCTTCGACATCCCGGGCGAGGCCGGGCTGCCGGCCGCCGAGCTGACCCTCGACGTGTCGCTGCACGACCGCCCGGACGGCCTGGTGAGCTTCGGGCTGGGCGGCCCGGAGGTCGGCGTACCCCGCGAGCAGTTCGCCCCGTACTTCGCCAAGGCGCGCGCCGCCGGGCTGCACAGCGTCCCGCACGCCGGCGAGTCGACCGGCCCGCAGACGATCTGGGACGCCGTCCAGCACCTGGGCGCCGAGCGGATCGGCCACGGCATCGCGGCCGCCCAGGATCCGCAGCTGATGGCTCACCTGGCCGAGAACGGCATCACGCTCGAGGTCTGCCCGACGTCGAACGTCCGCACGCGGTCGGTGCCGTCGCTGGCCGAGCACCCGCTGCCCGCCCTGGTAGCAGCGGGTGTCCCGGTCACGATCAACTCCGACGACCCGCCGATGTTCTCGACGACGCTGAACACCGAGTACAGCGTGGCTGCCGAACTGCTCGGGCTGGACGAGTCCGGGGTGGCCGACCTGGCCCGAGCCGCCGTGCGCGCGTCGTTCATGGACGATCTCGGCCGGCAGCAGCTGCTGGCCGAGATCGACGGGTATACAGCCAGGCTGTGATCAGTGGGGCCGGTTGGCGCCCATGAACTTGTAGTTGTTGGCGTACCAGGTGATGCTGATCGACTTGACCACGTCGCCGGTGTGCGGCGCCTCGATCATGGAGTCGCCCCCGGCATAGATCCCCACGTGGGTGGCGTAGCCGGCGTGCTCGGTGTCCCAGTACACGAGGTCGCCCACGCGCAGGCCGGCCTTGCTGTAGTGGCCGACCGCCTCGGTCAGCGCGTAGTCGTGGCGTTGGCCCTCGGCCGTGGTCCGCGACCAGTGCAGCCCGGCGTGGTAGTACGCGTACCAGACCAGCCCGGAGCAGTCGAACGAGCTCGGTCCCGAGCCGCCCCACTTGTAGGGCTTGCCCTCCTGGGCCTTGGCGATCGACACCGCCTTGGTCGCCAGCGACGAGCCGCTACCGCCACCACCGCCGCCGCAGGACGCCGAGCGGGTCAGGCCCATCGCCTTCATCGTGGCCGGGCCGGCCTGCCCGTCGGCGGTCAGGTTGTGCGCGCGCTGCCAGGTGATCACCGCCGCCTTGGTCTTCGGGCCGAACGCGCCGTCGCGCGTGGCGCCGACCTTGCCCTGGACGCTGCTGACGGCCGAGCTCAGGGCGGCGTCGGTCTGCGACCCGGCGACGCCGTCGACGGCCAGGCAGCGGTTGGACTGGAAGCTGCGGACCGCGCCTTGCGTCTGCGGGCCGTTCGCCCCGTCGATGCCGCTCCACGGCAGGTAGCCGAGTCCGGCCAGGTCCCACTGCACCTGCCGGGTCGACGTGCCGGACGCGCCGGCCGAGTTCTGTACGAGCAGCGCGCCGATCACGGCCGCCACGATCACGAGCAGGCCGGCGATCACGCTGTTGCGGCGTGCCTTCCCCGCGAGCCGGTTTCTCATTTCCGCTCCAATCTCGTTCACTTCGCAATGATTTGATATCGGGCGTTTGCGGCAACCTACCGGGACGCGCCGGGGAAGGGAAGTCGCTCGTGGCGCCGCGTCGTCGCCGACGCTGGCTAGGCTCGAAACCGTGCCCGATCCGTCGACGTACCGCCCCGCCCCGGGCACCATCCCGGTCGAGCCCGGCGTCTACCGGTTCCGGGACGAGCACCGTCGAGTCATCTACGTCGGCAAGGCGAAAAGCCTGCGCCAGCGGCTGAACTCGTACTTCGCCGACGTCGCCCTGCTGCACCCGCGCACCCGGCAGATGGTCACGACGGCGGCCAGCGTCGAGTGGACGGTCGTGCAGACCGAGGTCGAGGCGCTGCAACTCGAGTACAACTGGATCAAGGAGTTCGACCCGCGGTTCAACGTCCGCTACCGCGACGACAAGTCCTACCCGTCACTAGCCGTCACGCTCTACGAGGAGTACCCGCGACTGCAGGTGATGCGCGGCCCTAAGCGCCGCGGCGTGCGCTACTTCGGGCCGTACTCGCACGCCTGGGCCATCCGCGAGACGCTCGACCTGCTGCTGCGCGTGTTCCCGGCCCGGACCTGCAGCGCCGGGGTGTTCAAGCGGGCCGGCCAGATCGGGCGTCCCTGCCTGCTCGGCTACATCGGCAAGTGCAGTGCGCCGTGCGTCGGCCGGGTGAGCGCCGAGGAACACCGCGACATCGTCGACGACTTCTGCGACTTCATGGCCGGCAAGACCGACCAGATGCTCAAGCGGCTCGAGCGCGAGATGGCGGCAGCCAGCGCCGAGCTGGAGTTCGAACGGGCGGCCCGGCTGCGCGACGACATCGAGGCGCTGCGCCGGGCGATGGAGAAGCAGGCCGTCGTGTTCGGCGACGGCACCGACGCCGACGTCGTCGCGTTCGCCCGGGACGACCTCGAGGCAGCCGTGCAGGTGTTCCACGTGCGCGGCGGTCGGGTGCGCGGCCAACGGGGCTGGGTCATCGACAGCTCGGCCACCGTCGACGGCATGCTCGACACGCCCGCGCTGGTCGAGCTGTTCGTCACGCAGTTCTACGGTCCCGACGAGGACCGCAGCAGCATCCCGCGCGAGATCCTCGTGCCCGAGCTGCCCGACGACGTCGACGTGCTGGCCGAGTGGCTCAGTCAGGCACGGGGCACGAAGGTGCGGCTGCGCGTGCCGCAGCGCGGTGACAAGCGGGCGCTTATGGAGACGGTGGCGCGCAACGCAGCGCAGGCGTTCACCCAGCACAAGCTCAAGCGGGCCTCCGACCTGACCGCCCGGTCGCAGGCGCTGAGCGAGCTGCAGGAATCGCTCGACCTCGACGTCGCGCCGCTGCGCATCGAGTGCTTCGACGTCAGCCACGTGCAGGGCACCAACGTCGTGGCCAGCATGGTGGTGTTCGAGGACGGGCTGGCCCGCAAGAGCGAGTACCGGCGCTTCTCGATGCGCACCACCGGCGGCGACACCGACTGGATCGCCGAGGCGGTGCGCCGGCGCTTCGCCCGCTACCTGGACGAGCGGGTGGCCACCGGCGAGGCCGGCGTGGACGACGTCGAGGCCGATCCCGAGGACGCCGCCCGCCCCGGCATCGATCCGTCGACCGGTCGGCCCAAGAAGTTCGCCTACCCGCCGAACCTGCTGGTGGTCGACGGCGGGGCGCCGCAGGTCGCCGCCGCCCAGGCCGTCCTGGAGGAGCTCGGCATCGACGACGTCGCGCTCGTCGGGCTGGCCAAGCGGCTGGAGGAGGTGTGGCTGCCCGGCGAGAGCTACCCGGTGATCCTGCCCCGCACGTCGGAGGGGCTGTACCTGCTGCAGCGGGTCCGCGACGAGGCGCACCGGTTCGCGATCACGTTCCACCGGCAGAAGCGGTCCAAGGCCATGACCACCTCGGCGCTCGACGGCATCCCCGGGCTGGGCGAGACGCGGCGCAAGGCGCTGTTGCGCCAGTTCGGCTCGATCAAGCGACTGCGGGCGGCCGGCGTCGACGAGGTCGAGGCCGTGCCCGGGATCGGCCGACGCACCGCGGAGGCGATCGTGGCCGCGCTCGCCGAGCAGGCCAAGGCGACAACCCCTGCGGTGAACGTCACCACGGGTGAGATCCTCGACGACGCCGATCGTTAGGAACAGCCGTGGACACCGAACCAGTCGCCGATACGCGCGGCGCTCTCGAGACAGTCGTGGTCAGCGGCCTGTCCGGCGCCGGCCGCAGTACCGCGGCGAAGTGCCTGGAAGACCTCGGGTTCTTCGTCGTCGACAACCTGCCGCCGGAACTGATCGCCACCATGGTCGAGCTGGGCAGCCGCACCCAGGGCGCCATCACCCACATCGCCGTGGTGATGGACGTGCGCAGCCGGGCGTTCTCGTCGGACCTGACCGGCGTGCTGCGCGACCTGGCCGAGCGCGGTCTGAGTCCCCGAGTGCTGTTCCTCGAGGCCCGCGACGACGTCCTGGTCCGCCGCTTCGAGAACGTCCGCCGCGCGCACCCGCTGCAGGGGGAGGGCCGGCTGGTCGACGGCATCGCCGCCGAGCGAGCCCTGCTGGCCGGCCTGCGCGGGGAGGCCGATCTGGTGATCGACACGAGCAACCGCTCCATCCACGAGCTGCGCCGCGAGATCGAGCGGGCGTTCACCGGGGGCGGTCTCGAGGGCCGGCCGGTGCTGCGGGCGACGGTGGTGTCGTTCGGGTACAAGTACGGCCTGCCCGTCGACGCCGACCTCGTGGCCGACGTGCGCTTCCTGCCCAACCCGTTCTGGATCCCGGAGCTGCGCGACCTGACCGGCGAGGACGGGGAGGTCCGCGACTACGTGCTGTCGCAGGAGGGCGCGGGCGACTTCGTCGACCGCTACGCCGAGCTGCTGGAGATCATCGGGGCCGGCTACACCCGGGAGGGCAAGCACTACCTGACGCTGGCCGTGGGCTGCACCGGCGGCAAGCACCGCTCGGTCGTCATCGCCCGCGAGCTGGCCGACCGGCTCACCCGCCTGGGCGTACGGGCGACGGTGGTGAACCGGGACCTCGGACGTGAGTGAGCCGGGTCGACCCCTACGCGCGGTCGCGCTCGGCGGGGGACACGGGCTGTACGCGTCGCTGTCCGCGCTGCGGCGACTCACCACTGACCTGACCGCCGTCGTGACGGTGGCCGACGACGGCGGCTCGTCCGGCCGAATCCGCCGCGAGCTGGGCACGCTGCCGCCGGGCGATCTGCGCATGGCGCTGACCGCGCTGGCCGGCACCGGCGAGGACGACGCCCGGTGGGCCGACCTGCTGCAGCACCGCTTCGGCGGATCCGGCGCGCTGGCCGGCCACCCGATCGGCAACCTGCTGCTGACCGGGCTGCTGGAGCGCTCCGGCGACCCGGTCGCCGCGCTGGCCGACCTGGCCCGCATGATCGGCGCCGTCGGGCGGGTGCTGCCGATGAGCCCGGTGCCGCTGGACCTGATCGCCGAGGTCGACCGGTTCGACCCGGACGATCCGGTGCGCATCCGGCGCATCCGCGGGCAGTCGTCGGTGGCCAGCACGCCCGGGCGGGTGCGCAGCATCCGGCTGCTGCCACCGGGCGCGCCGGCCTGTGCCAGCGCCGTCGACGCGGTGCGCGAGGCCGACGTCGTCGTGCTCGGCCCCGGCTCGTGGTTCACCAGCGTCATCCCGCACCTGCTGCTGCACGAGCTGGGCAAGGCGCTGGCGTCCACGAACGCCACCGTGATCGTGACGGTCAACCTGGTGCCGCAAGCCGGCGAGACCGACGACTTCTCGCCCGAAGAGCTGCTGCGGGTGCTCGGCGAACACGCCGACCGGCACGGAGGGCTGTTCATCGACGCGATCGTCGCCGACTCGGATTCGGTGCTCGACCACCAGTCGCTTCGCGCTTACGCGAGCGACATCGGCGCGCGTCTCGTACTGTCGAGGATCGCAGCAGACGACAGTGCGGAGCGGCACGACCCGGCCCGCCTCGCGGCCGCCTACCGGGCGGCACTCGACGGAGCCGGGCAGTGAAGGAGGGCAGACCGATGGCGATGACCGCCGCGGTCAAGGACGAGCTGAGCCGGGTCGAGGTCTCTCGGGCGACATCGCGCCGGGCGGAGGTGGCGACGATGCTGCGCTTCGCCGGGGCGTTGCACCTGGTGGGTGGGCACATCGTCATCGAGGCCGAGCTGGACACGGGCTCGGTCGCCCGCCGCCTGCGCAAGGAGATCGCCGAGATCTTCGGGCACGGGTCCGAGGTTCAGATCGTGGCCGGCGGCGGTCTGCGCAAGGGCAGCCGCTACCTGGTCCGGGTGACCAAGGACGGCGAGGGGCTGGCCCGGCAGGCCGGCCTGGTCGACCTGCGCGGACGCCCGGTGCGCGGCCTGCCGCACCACGTCGTCGCCGGCGGGATCGCCGACGCCGAGGCGGCCTGGCGCGGGGCGTTCCTCGCGCACGGATCGCTGACCGAGCCGGGACGAGCCTGCTCGCTGGAGATCACCTGCCCGTCCACCGAGGCGGCGCTCGCGCTCGTCGGGGTGGGCCGGCGGCTGGGCGTCCCGTCCAAGGCGCGCGAGGTGCGCGGCTCGGACCGCGTCGTGGTGCGCGACGGCGACGCGATCGGCGCGCTGCTCACCCGCATCGGCGCCCACGCCAGTGTGCTGGCCTGGGAGGAGCGGCGGATGCGGCGCGAGGTGCGGGCGACCGCCAACCGGCTGGCCAACTTCGACGACGCCAACCTGCGTCGGTCCGCCCGGGCCGCGGTTGCCGCCGGGGCGCGCGTCGAGCGGGCGATGGAGATCCTCGGCGACGAGGCGCCCGAGCACCTGCTGCAGGCCGGCCGGCTGCGCCTGGACCACAAGCAGGCGTCGCTGGAGGAGCTGGGCGCGCTGTCCGATCCGCCGATGACCAAGGACGCCGTGGCCGGCCGGATCCGCCGGCTGCTCGCCATGGCCGACAAGCGAGCCGCCGACCTCGGCGTGCCAGACACCGAGTCGGCCGTGACCCCGGAGATGCTCGCCCCCTGATGCAGCCGGTGCACCACTCGGTGGTGTAGCATGTGGTGCATGAGCAAGCGGTTGAGTGTCACGCTCGACGCCGACGATGTGCGCACGGTCGAGGCGTTCGCCGACTCGTCGACCAAAGAGCACGAGGCGCTGTTGGCCTGGGCCCAAGCCCGCGGACTCGACGCGGCGGGTACGACGTCCGAGGCGGCGCTCTTGCGGCTGCTGCTGCGGGCCGGCGCTGAATCGCTGCGCACCAACGCGCTCGACGTGGCGTACGCCGGGTTGGCTGTCACGCTCGACGAGGAGGGTTCGGCCGACTCGCGGGCGGCTCGCGACCGGTACGTCCGGCGTACCGAGCACAAGCGGTGACGGCGCCGCTGCGCGGCCAGGTCTTCCGGGTCGACCTCGGGCACGGTCGCAAACCGTGGTTGATCGTGAGTAACAACGCCCGCAACCGCAATCTCGAGTCGGTGCTGGCGGCTCGCATCACCACGACCGGGAAGCACTCTGCCCTCCCGACCGTCGTCGCGCTGACCGCGGCCGACCCACTCGTCGGCTACGTCCTGTGCGACGACATCGTCCAGCTCTACCGAGACGAGCTCACGCATCCGGCCGGTGCCCTGAGTCCGTCGACGTTCGCAGCCGTTTCCGAAGGGCTGGTGATCGCGCTCGGCCTCGCCTGAAACCCGTTCGCTCCGGGTGACCGCTCCGCCCGACCCCCGCCCATGGCCCGGCGCCCGCTAGGGTTTTCAGCAGCGGGTCGCCGTCGCCCCGCCGTCCTGTGACGCAATTCCCGAGGAGCCAGTGCAGTGACCGTTCGTGTGGGCATCAACGGCTTCGGCCGCATCGGTCGTAACTTCTTCCGCGCCGCCGTCGCGTCCGGCGCCGACATCGAGGTCGTCGCGGTGAATGACCTCACCGACAACGCCACGCTGGCGCACCTGCTGCGCTACGACACCATCCTCGGCCGCTTCCCCGGCGAGGTCAGCTCGACCGCCGACACGATCAGCGCCGGCGGGCAGACGTTCAAGGCGTTCGAGGAGCGCGACCCGGCCAAGCTGCCGTGGGGTGACGTGGGCGCCGACGTCGTGATCGAGTCGACCGGCTTCTTCACCGACGCCACCAAGGCGCGGGCGCACGTCGACAGCGGCGGCGCCAAGAAGGTGGTCATCTCGGCGCCGGCCAAGAACGAGGACGTCACGATCGTCATGGGCGTCAACGACGGCGACTACGACCCGGCCAAGCACACCGTGGTCTCCAATGCCTCGTGCACCACGAACTGCCTGGCCCCGCTGGCGAAGGTCCTCGACGACGCGCTGGGCATCGACAAGGGCCTGATGACCACCATCCACGCCTACACGCAGGACCAGAACCTGCAGGACGGCCCGCACAAGGACCTGCGCCGGGCCCGGGCCGCCGCGCAGAACATCGTGCCGACGTCCAGCGGCGCGGCCAAGGCGATCGGCCTGGTGCTGCCGAAGCTGCACGGCAAGCTCGACGCGTTCGCGCTGCGGGTGCCCGTCATCACCGGCTCGGTCACCGACCTCACCGCCCAGGTCAGCCGCGACACCACCGTCGACGAGGTGAACGCCGCCTACCAGGCGGCGGCCGAGGGCTCGCTCAAGGGGCTGCTCACCTACACCCAGGACCCGATCGTGTCCTCCGACATCGTCACCGACCCGTCCTCGTGCATCTTCGACTCGGGGCTGACCAAGGTCATCGGCAACCAGGTGAAGGTCGTCGGCTGGTACGACAACGAGTGGGGCTACTCGAACCGGCTGGTCGACATCGCCGCCCTGGTCGGTTCGTCGCTGTAGGCCCGCGACCATGCGCACCCTCGACGATCTGATCAAGCACGGAGTCGCGGGCCGGCGCATCCTGGTCCGCTCCGACCTGAACGTCCCGATCAACGGCGGCAAGGTCACCGACGACGGCCGCATCCGGGCGTCGCTGCCGGTGCTGACCAAGCTGCTCGACCACGGTGCGCGGGTGATCGTGTCCGCGCACCTGGGCCGGCCCAAGGGCGCGCCCGACCCGCAGTACTCGCTGCGGCCGGTGGCCGACCGGCTGGCCCAGTTGCTGGGCCGTCCGGTCGAGTTCGCGCTCGACACGATCGGCGAGAGCGCCCGGCTGCTGGCCAACGAGCTGCACGACGGTGAGCTGCTGCTGCTCGAGAACGTCCGGTTCAATCCGGGGGAGACCAGCAAGGACGACGCCGAGCGCACTTCGTTCGCCACCTGCCTGTCGTTCCTGACCGGGGGAGAGGACGACGGTGGGGCGTTCGTCGAGGACGCGTTCGGCGCGGTGCACCGCAAGCACGCGTCGGTGTACGACGTCGCCAAGCTGCTGCCGCACTACTGCGGCGACCTGGTCCGCGACGAGCTGGCCGTGTTGACCCAGCTCAGCGGTGATCCCAAGCGGCCCTATGTCGTGGCGCTCGGCGGCAGCAAGGTCAGCGACAAGCTGGCCGTGATCAACTCGCTGCTGCCCAAGGTCGACAAGCTGCTGGTCGGCGGGGGGATGTGCTTCACGTTCCTGAAGGCCCAGGGGCTCGAGGTCGGCGACTCGCTGCTCGAGGACGATCAGGTCGAGACGTGCCGGCAGCTGCTGGCCGACAGCGGCGACAAGATCGTGCTGCCCACCGACATCGTGGTGGCGGCCCAGATCAGCGACGACGCCGAGACGCAGACGGTGTCCGCCGACGCCATCCCGGCCGGCACGAAGGGCCTGGATGTCGGCCCGCAGACCGTCAAGGCGTTCGCCGTCGAGCTGGCCCAGGCCCAGACAGTGTTCTGGAACGGGCCGATGGGCGTGTTCGAGGTGGCGTCGTTCGCCGCCGGCACCAAGGGCGTGGCCGAAGCAGTGGCCGCCGCGCCGGGCCTGACCGTAGTGGGCGGCGGCGACTCGGCCGCGGCGGTGCGGGCTCTCGGCCTGGACGCCAACGCCTTCGGGCACATCTCCACCGGCGGCGGCGCCTCGTTGGAGTACCTCGAGGGCAAGCCCCTGCCCGGTGTCGCCGTGCTCGAGGAGGTCTGATGAGCGAGCATCGCAGGGCCGCTCGCGGCCCGGGACGCGCAGCTCATCCTGGCGATGAGCGCTTGCGCGAAGAGCGGGAGGTCTGAGTGGCCGCGGCGCCCAAGCGCAAGCCGCTGATCGCCGGCAACTGGAAGATGAACCTCAACCACCTCGAGGCGATCGCGCTCACCCAGAAGATCGCGTTCAGCCTCAAGGAGGAGCACTTCAACGCCGTCGAGGTTGTCGTGTTGCCGCCGTTCGTCGACCTGCGCAGCGTGCAGACGCTGGTCGACGGTGACCGGCTGCTGATCGGCTACGGCGCCCAGGACCTCTCGCCGTTCGACAGCGGCGCGTACACCGGCGACATCAGCGGCACCATGCTGGCCAAGCTCGGCTGCACCTACGTCGTGGTCGGCCACTCCGAGCGACGCCAGTACCACCACGAGGACGACGCCACCGTCAACGCCAAGATCAAGGCTGTCTACCGGCACGAGATGACGCCGATCCTGTGTATCGGGGAGTCGGACGAGGTCCGCGAGGCGGACGGGCACATCGAGCACTGCGTGAGCCAGCTCGGCGCGGCGCTGGACGGCGTCACTCCCGAGCAGGCGGCCAGCATCGTCATCGCCTACGAGCCGATCTGGGCGATCGGCACGGGCAAGGTCGCCACTCCCTCGGACGCCCAGGAGGTGTGCGCGGCGATCCGCGAGCGCCTGGGTGAGCTGTACACGCCCGAGCTGGCCGCCGGCGTGCGGATCCTGTACGGGGGGTCGGTGAAGGCGGCCAACGCGGCCGACATCGTCAAGGAACGTGACATCGACGGGGCCCTGGTCGGGGGCGCGAGCCTGGACGGCACCGAGTTCGCAACGATCGTGCTTGCCGCGAGGCCCAGTTGACGGCTCGTGAGGGGTACACCGAGGGTGACAAGGTAGGCTGTCACGGCATGTCTCGCCGCTTCTCCGCTAAGGCCGGTCAATGATCTTCGCGCTCTCGGTTGTGCTGGTTGTGGTCAGCCTGCTGCTCGTCGTACTGGTGCTGTTGCACCGCGGCAAGGGCGGCGGCCTGTCCTCCATGCTCGGCGGTTCGTTCTACTCGAACCTGTCCGGCTCGTCGGTCGTCGAACGCAACCTGGACCGGCTGACCGTCATCGCCGGCGTCGTGTGGGCGATCTGCATCATCGGGCTGGGATTGCTGTACAAGAACAGCTGAGTTAGACATACCTGTCCGCGGCAAGTCCTGAGTCATACCCCGAGGAGATAACGACGTGGCCGGTGGCAGTGCGATCCGGGGCAGTCGGGTCGGAGCTGGACCGATGGGGGAGAAGGAACGTGGCGAGTCAGCGCCGCGGCAGCGCATCTCCTTCTTCTGCGCGAACGGGCACGAGGTCAAGCCGGCCTTTGCGCTGGACGCCGTCCTGCCCGACACCTGGGACTGCCCGCGGTGCGGGTTCCCGGCCGGCCGCGAGTCGGCGGCCCCGCCGAACGCGCCTCGCAACGAGCCGTACAAGACGCACTTGGCCTACGTGAAGGAACGCCGCAGCGACGAGGACGGCGCGGCCATCCTCGAGGAGGCGCTGCAGCGCCTGCGCGCTCGGCGCGGCGAGAACTGAGCGAGACGCACCGCCTCCTACACCTGTCCGACGTTCACCTCACGGGCACCGGTCTGGACGAGGACGGCGTCGACGCCGGCGCGTCGCTGGATCGCATCCTGCACGACGCTCGCTTCGTCGACGGCATCGACGCGGTAGTAGTGAGCGGAGACGTCGCCGATGACGGATCGATCGCGGGCTACTCCGCCGCGGCGGAGCGGGTCGGCCGGTTCGCTCAGGCGCGCGGCGTCCCGCAGGTGTACTGCACCGGCAACCACGACGACCGGGCCTCCTTCGCCCAGGTGCTCGGCAGCGGCCATCTCGACGCGAGCGGCCATGACGTCGGGCGGCTGGCCGTGCCGTCCGGCGAACGGGCGGCGGTCAGCGATGTGGCCGGGCTGCGGATCGTCACGCTGGACAGTCTCGTCCCGGGCCAGGTGCACGGGCTGATCAGCGACGCCCAGTTGGCCTGGCTGGCCGGCCTGTTGGCCCACCCCGCCCCGGCCGGCACGGTGGTGGTGCTCCACCATCCGCCGATCGCCGTCGGGTCGATCCCGTGGATGACGGCGGACGGCCTACACAACGCGGCCGAGCTGGGCGACGTCCTGGCCGGCCGCGACGTGCGGGCCGTGCTGTGCGGGCACTTCCACGCCCAGCTCGTCGGCAGCCTGGCCCGCGTGCCGGTGTCGGTTACCCCGGGCGTCGTGACCCGGCTGGACCTCACCGCGCCGCCGACGGTGTGGCGCGGCGTGCATGGCGCGGGCGCGACCGTGGTCGACCTAGGCCCCGGCGGCGCGACGTTTCACACCCTGCAGGCCCGCGATCCGCAGGCCGGCGAGCCCGTCTACGTCATCGACGCCCAGACCATGGCCGACGTCGCCGACGAGGGCTGACGCAGCCGGCTAGGAGACCGGCGGGCGGTACAGGTTGGCCGGCAGCGCAGCGGCCGCCTCGCGGTCGAGCAGCCACAGCGTGCGGTGCCGGCCGTGCGGACCGGCCGAGGGCACCTGCACCCGTCCGGCCCCGCTGTGCGCCATCGCCACGGCGTGCGCCTTGGACGTTCCCGCGGCGATGAACCAGACCTCGTTGGCCGCGTCCAGGGAGCGGAAGGTGAGCGAGATCCGAGTCGGCGGCGGCTTGGGCGAGTTGTGCACCGCGATCACCGAGGCGTCCTCCTCGTACACGCCGGGGTGTCCGGGGAACAGCGACGCGCAGTGCCCGTCCGGGCCGATGCCGAGCAGCACGGCGTCGAAGTGCGGCACGTCGTCGTCGCCCTGGTCGGGCGGAACCGCGTCGGCCAGCGCGCGGGCGTAGGCGTCCGCGGCCGCCTCGACGTTGTGGCCGAAGTCGCCGCCGGCGGCCGGCATCCGGTGCACGTTGCCCGGATCGAGCGGCAGCGCGTCGAACAGCACCCGGAACGCCGCCTTGTCGTTGCGGTCGTCGGAGTCGGCCGGCACGAACCGCTCGTCGCCCCACCACAGGCTGACCCGCCGCCAGTCGACCGAGTCGCGCGCCGGCAGCTCGCGCAGGGCGGTCATCACCTGCTCGAGGATGCCGCCGCCGGTGACCACCAGGAAGGCCAGCGGCCGCACGCTCTGGGCGGCCACGAGCGTCGCCACGAGCCGGGCGGCGACGTCGTCGGCGAGCTGGGCGGCCGTCGGCTCGACGACGATCTCCGGGGTGGCGCCCATCAGGCTTCCGTGCTCCTGGCGTCGTCGGCCAGCGCCGGGTCGTTCCAGATGTGTATCCGCTGGCTGGGCCGGTCGGCCAACCCGCTCAGGTCGGTGACCGCGCCGAGCGACTGCGCGTAGATCTCGTCGTCGTCGAGGCGACGCAACTCCTCGGCGAGCAGCTCGCCGAGCGACCGGTCGGGGAACGGCGCGATCGAGTCGGGCTGACCCGCACGCTGCAGGATCAGCTTGCCGTTCACGGCGTCGGCAACGAACTCGGCGCCGTCGGCGAACCCGATCGTCACCTTCTCGATCTCCCCGTCACCCTCCTTGGACACCGGCACGTAGAAGCCCAGCCGGGCCGACAGCCACCCGGCCAGCAGCAGCGCCGACGGATCGGCGTCGTCGCCGGACACGGTCGACGAGATCGGGGTGTCGTGCTGGCCGTCCAGCGCCGAGGCGAGTGCGGCCCGCCACCCGGTGATCCGGGTCCAGGACAGGTCGGTGTCGCCCGGCGCGAAGTCGACGGCCCGCTGCCGCAGCGCGGCCACCCGGTCGTCGGCCCGCTGCACGTCGGTGATGCGCCGGTCGGCGTTGACGCCGAGCGGGTCGTAGGAGATGCGGTCGGGCGGCGCCCCGTGCCACCAGGTGACGACCGGCGCGTCGGGCGCCAGCAGGGGCAGGCTGACCGACTCGGCATGCAGCGCGAGCCGGCCGTACATCCGCATGACCACGGCCTCGCCCGGCCCCAGCCGTCCGCCCAGCAGTACCTCGGCGTCCAGCCGCGGCACCGGGGCGTCGATCTGGCGGCGGATCACCATCAGTATCCGCATCGGGTGCTTGCTGGCCGCGATGGTGGCGGCCTCCTCGGCTTCGGCGACGTCCTTCTCGTCGACGACGACGACCAGGGTCAAGGCGATGCCGCTGGTAACCGCTCCGCCGGTGCGCCGCTCAGCGGCGAGCGCCTTGACGACAGCGGTTCCGGTGGTGTCCCAGAGTGTTGTCACGGTCGCCTCCACTGCCGGCCGTCGCGGGCCAGCATCTCGTCCGCTTCCTTCGGGCCCCACTCGCCGGCGCGGTAGAGGTGCGGCTTGGAGCCGGCCCAGAACTCCTCGAGCGGGTCGATCACCCGCCACGAGGCCTCGACCTCGTCGTTGCGCGGGAACAGCGTCGCGTCGCCGATGAGCACGTCGAGGATGAGCCGCTCGTACGCCTCGGGCGAGGACTCGGTGAACGCCTCGCCGTACAGGAAGTCCATCGCGACGTCGCGGACCTCCATGGCCGTTCCCGGCACCTTCGAGCCGAACTTCAGCGTGACGCCTTCGTCGGGCTGCACCCGGATGACGAGCTGGTTGTGGCCGAGCTCCTGGGTGTCGGTCTGGCTGAACGGCAGGTGCGGTGCCTTCTTGAACAACACGCCGATCTCGGTGACCCGCCGGGGGAGCCGCTTGCCGGTGCGCAGGTAGAACGGCACACCGGCCCAGCGCCGTGTCTCGATGCCCAGCCGTACCGCGGCGTATGTTTCGGTCTTCGAATCGGCCGGGATGTCCCGCTCGGAGGTGTAGGCCACGGCCCGCTCGCCGGCCATCCAGCCCTGGTCGTACTGGCCGCGCACGGCGTACGCGCCCAGGTCCGGCGGCAGCGAGATGGCCCGCAGGACCTTGATCTTCTCGGTGCGGATGGCCTCGGCCGAGAACTCGACCGGCTCCTCCATGGCGGTCAGCGCGAGCAGCTGGAACAGGTGGTTCTGCAGCACGTCGCGGGCCGCACCGGTCGCGTCGTAGAACGCCGCCCGGCCGTCGATGCCGACGTCTTCGGCCATCGTGATCTGGACGGAGTCGACGTAGTTGGAGTTCCACACCGGCTCGAACAGCTGGTTGGCGAAGCGCAGGGCCAGGATGTTCTGGACCGTCTCCTTGCCCAGGTAGTGGTCGATGCGGAACACGTCCTGCGCGGTGAACACCGCGTCGACGAGGCTGTTCAGGTCCAGGGCGCTCTTCAGGTCGTGCCCGAACGGCTTCTCGACGACGACCCGGCGCCAGCCGCCGCTCTGGTCGTTGCTGGCCAGGCCGGTGCGTTCCATCTGCTTGAGCACGACCGGGAACATGCTCGGCGGGATGGACAGGTAGAACGCCGCGTTGCCCTTGATGCCGTGGCTCTCGCGCAGCTCGTCGAGCGTCTTGCAGAGCGTGTCGAACGCGGCGTCGTCGTCGAACGACCCGGGCACGAACTGGATGTCCGTGCTGAGCCGGTTCCACACCTCCTCGTTCCACGGGGTGCGGGCGTGCTCCTTGGCCGACTTCTTGGCCAGCTCGGCGAAGTCGCCCGAACCCCAGTCGCGGCGGGCGAAGCCGAGCAGCACGAAGTCGTTCGGCAACAGCCCCCGGTTGGCCAGGTCGTAGATGGCCGGCAACAGCTTCTTGCGGGCCAGGTCGCCGGTGACCCCGAAAACCACGAGAGCGCACGGCTCCGGGATGCGGGGCAGCCGCCGATCGGCCGGGTCACGCAGCGGGTTACGCGTGGCCGGCGCGCCGATCGGAGCGGTCGCAGGCGCCGCGGCCGGCGTGACCGGCGGCTGGTCCGGATACCCCCCCGTATCCGCCGGAGATGTCGTTTCG
>Ga0081455_10004105_pt1 | contig 16479 bp, 16 predicted proteins | sample TabmetS3T2R1_FD_70207 | JGI IMG/M metagenome (GOLD analysis project Ga0081455, IMG submission 70207) | Tabebuia heterophylla rhizosphere microbial communities from the University of Puerto Rico - S3T2R1 | ecosystem: Host-associated > Plants > Roots > Rhizosphere ... | reverse complement strand
CGCGCGGCAGCTCGGCGAATCCGTCGAGCAGGCGCGCGAGGCTCTGAGAGCCGCTCATCGCGTGGCCACCTGCCGCACGGCCGGCTCCGCGGGCGTGTCGCCGATGGGCGCGTCCGGCGGCACGGCGAGCAGGCGCAACGCGCCGCCGACCACGCCCGAGAACACCGGCGCGGCCACTTCGCCGCCGTAGTATTTGCCGGCGCCGGGCTCGTCGATGAGCACGACCGCGGCAAGTCGCGGATTGCTCGCCGGCGCGATGCCACCGAACACCGCGAGATAACGGTCGGTCGCGTAGCCGCCCGCGGTCGCCTTCCACGCGGTGCCCGTCTTGCCGGCGACGGTGTAACCCGGGATCGCGGCCTGCTTGCCACCGCCGTCGGGCGAGACCACGGCCTCGAGCAGGTGGATCAGCGTGTGTGCGACGCGATCGCCGATCGCGCGCTGGCCGGGCGGCGGCGCCTCGACGCGCAGGAACGAAACCGGCCGCATGAGGCCGTAGGAGGCGATCGTCGAGTAGGCGTGCACGAGCTGCAGCGGCGTGATCGACAGCCCGTAGCCGCGCGACATCGACGAGATGCCGACGGGACGCCAGTGCGAGTAGTGAGGCAGCAGGCCCGCGGATTCGCCGGGATAGCCGCTCGTCGTCACCTGGCCGAAGCCGAGCTTCGTGAGCGTGTCGTACATCTGCGCGGGCTCGAGCGCGAGCGCGACCTTCGTCATGCCGACGTTCGAGCTCTTCGCGAGGATGGTCGCGAGGTTGATCGCGCCGAGGTTGCGCGGATCCTCGAGTAGTTTGGCGCCGACCTTGATGTAGCCCGGGTTGGTGTCGACGATCGAATGGTCGTCGAAGCGTCCCGACGCGAGACCGGCCGCGACGAAGAACGGCTTCATCGAAGAGCCCGGCTCGACGATGTCGGTCACGGCGCGATTGCGGTACTGCTTCGCCTGGATCTGGTCGCGGTCGTTCGGGTTGTAGGTCGGCTGGTTGACCATCGCCAGCACTTCGCCCGTCGTGACGTCGAGCACGATGCACGACCCGGACTTCGCGCGCTGGTCGCGGATCGCGGCCTTGAGCTCGCGGTACGCGAGGTACTGGATGCGCAGGTCGATCGACAGCACGAGGTTGCGGCCCGGCCGCATCGCGCGGATCTCCTCGACGTCCTGCACGATGTTGCCGTAGCGGTCCTGGATCACGCGCTTCGCGCCGTCTTCGCCCGCGAGCCAGTGATCGAACGCGAGCTCGAGGCCTTCCTGGCCTTCGTCGTCGATGCTCGTGAAACCGAGCACGTGGCCCGCGACCTCGCCCGCCGGGTAGTAACGGCGGTATTCGCGCATCAGATAGACACCGGGGATGCCGAGCTGCCGGATCTTGAGCGCCTCGGACGGCTGCATGTGACGCGCGAGATAGAGGAACTCGCGGTCCAGGTTCGACGTCAGGCGGCGCGCGAGCTCCGTCTTGTCGCGCTTGAGCGCCTTCGCGAGCCGCGGCAGCTGGTCGCTCGCGAGCGCGAGCTCCTTCGGATTCACCCACACCGAATCGACGGGCGTCGACACGGCGAGCGGCTCGCCGTAGCGATCGGTGATCGTGCCGCGCACCGCGGTGATCTCGGCGACTCGCGAGAACCGCGCGTCGCCCTGGCCCGCGAGGAACTCGTGGTCCTTGAGCTGCAGCTGCACGGCGCGATACACGAGTCCGAGCGCACCGCAGACGAGCAGCACGAGCACGAAGTTCGCGCGCCAGCGGAAGCTCTTCGCCTCGTCGCGCGCGCCCGAGCCCTCGCCGCGGCCGCGAGAGTCGCGGCGCTTCCCGGAAAATACCTTCACGGGACGGCCTTCATGGCGCGACCAGCTCGATTTCTTTCGGCGGCGGCATCGCCATCTTGAGCTTGGTCGCGGCCACGTTCTCGACGAACGCGTGCGTCGACCAGGCGCTCTGCTCGAGCTGCAGCTGGCCCCACTCGATCTCGAGATTGTCGCTGCGCGCGTTCAACCGTTCGAGCTCGACGAACAGCTCGCGCGCGCGATGCTTGGAGTAGATAGCCCCGGCCGCCGACGCCAGCGCCGCGACCCACAGCAGCGGGATCGCGAGCACGAGCACCTTGCCGGACGGCGTGCTCATGGCCGCACCTTCTCGGCGACGCGCAGCACGCTCGAACGCGCGCGCGGATTCGCCGCGAGCTCGGCCTCGCCCGCGCGCGTCTTCGAGCCGATGCGCCTGAGGCGCGGCTGCGCGGAATCGGGGATCAGCGGCAGCCCCGCGTACACCGGGTCGACGCTCGAGTGCGCCTGGATGAACTGCTTGACGATGCGGTCTTCGAGCGAATGAAAGCTGATGACGGCGAGACGTCCGCCAACGGCAAGGAGCTCGAGCGAAGACGCGAGCGCGCGGCGCAGCTGCCCGAGCTCGTCGTTGACGAACATGCGCAGCGCCTGGAACGTGCGCGTCGCGGGATGTTTGCCGGGCTCGCGCGTGCGCACCGCGCGCGCGACGAGGTCGGCGAGTTGCAGCGTGCGCGTCAGGGGATTTCTCGTGCGCTCCGCCACGATGCCCGCGGCGATGCGCCGCGCGAAGCGTTCTTCCCCGAGCGTCGCGATCACCTCGCGAATCTCAGGCTCGCCCGCTCGCGCGAGCCATGCGGAAACCGGTTCGCCGCTCTCCGGATCCATGCGCATGTCGAGCGGGCCGTCCGCCCGGAAGCTGAAACCGCGTGCGGGGTCGTCGAGCTGGGGCGATGAAACGCCGAGGTCGAACAAGATGCCGCGCACGGCCCGGCTCGAAACGAGCTGCGGCACGCGCGCGGCGATATCGGCAAACGGCGCGCCGACGAGCGCAAGCCGCACTTCGTCGGGAAAACGGCGGTGGCCGGCCTCGATGGCCGCCGGGTCGCGGTCGAACGCGAGCACGCGCCCTTCGGAGCCGAGTGCCCCGAGGATGAGTGCCGTGTGACCGCCGCGCCCGAACGTCGCATCTATGTATAGGCCGTCCGCCTGTACCGCGAGTGCTTCGAACGCTTCCCGGGCAAGCACCGGAACGTGCGCGTCCAAATCACTCACTCCTTCAAGCGGCTGTCAGTCCGCCCCCGTGTTTCCAAGCGCCGTTGCCATGGACGCGTACCGCCGTGCGGTCTTGCGTCCCACCCCATGAACCATCGAAAAATCCCGGCGACGCTCCGACTCGCGTCAAAGCGTCAGCGAATCGAGCTCCGCCGCGAGTCCGGTCTCGGCCGCCTCGTTCGAGAGCCACAACGTGCGGCGCTCGTTCCAGCGGGCTTCGTCCCACAACTCGCAGCGATTGCCCTGTCCAATCAGCATTCCGCGCCGCTCGAGCTGCGCGAACTCGCGCAACTCGGCCGGCAGCAGCAATCGTCCGTGCCCGTCGAGCTCGAGCTCCGTGGCGTGACCCACCATGAGCCGTTGCAGTCGGCGCGCCTGCGCGTGCAACGACGGCAGGCTCATGAGCTTCCGTTCGATCTGTTCCCAGTCGGGCAGCGGGTAAAGAAGGAGGCACTGATCCCGATCCACGGTGACGATCAATTTCCCCTGCCCGCGTTCGAGCGCGACGTCCCGATACCGGGTGGGCAGAACCATCCGGCCCTTGTCGTCCAAGGAGATTTTTGTTGCACCGCGAAACATGGATGGAGTGGCCGTGGAAGCCCATTTCTCCCCACTTTTTCCCACTTGCCGCCACTATAGGAATGGCGAAGGGCGCGGTCAAGAATTAAGTCACAGATTTTTCTCGTGCCGACAGCAACTTACGCCCGAAATTGCCTCTGAAGCTGACAGGAATGCGCAATGCACAGGCTTTACGATCAGTGGCTTGTCATCGCTAGTTCATACAGTGGGTCAGATCGGGCACGCCTGTACGCGCAGCCGGAGGCCTGGATCGGGCAAAATCGTCGGCGCCAGACCACCCGCGGATCAATAATCCCCATAAAGCAGATTTTGATTCAGCGTCTCCCCCACTTCCGGCCCGCGGCGCACGACGGTCCGCCGTGGCCCGACGCCTGCCGGGTGCGGCCCGGGCGCCACCGCCAAGGTAGTTAGTTAGACCAAACAAACAACCGCGAAAAGAAAGGAGCCGGCCTGTAAGCCGGGTTCTGTCGAGGACGATCATTCCTCTGGGATCGCCGTCACCGGCGACCTCGAGCGGCCTACCCGGAAGCACGGGGGGACACCCGCTGCCACTTGCGTGGCGACTTCCCTATTTGGCCTTGCTCCAGGTGGGGTTTGCCGTGCCGCGAAATGTTGCCACCCGCGCGGTGCGCTCTTACCGCACCGTTTCACCCTTGCCAGCGCCATTGCTGGCACTTCGGCGGTTTGCTTTCTGTTGCACTTTCCGTCGGCTCACGCCGCCCAGGCGTTACCTGGCACCTCGTCCGCAGGAGCCCGGACTTTCCTCCCCGTTTCGCGAGAAACGCAGCGATCGTCCGGCCGACTCCGGGGCGCACCATAGCTACATGGCGCCACGTTCACAACCTCATTTCCGCGGGGAATCCTCGCCGGCATCCCGGCTCAGTGCGAGCGCGCGTGCATATGCGTCATTGCGCTTTGCGCCCGTGAGCTTCGCGGCGAGCGCCGCAGCCTTGCTCGGCGCGAGCTCCGCGAGCAGCACCGCCAGCGTCGCATCGAGCGTCGCATCCGAGGTTTGGGCTGCCACACGCGGCGCACCCTCCACGACCAGCGTGATCTCGCCGCGCGTGAAGTTCGGATCGCTGCGCGCGAGTTTCGCGAGCTCCTCGAGCGTGCCGCGATACACCGTCTCGAACACCTTGGTGAGCTCGCGTGCGACGGCCGCGCGCCGCGCCGCGCCGAACGCGGCGACGAAATCTTCGAGAGCCTCCGCGATTCGATGCGGCGCTTCGAAGAACACGAGCGTGCGCGTCTCATGCGCGAGCTCCGCGAGCCGCGTCCGGCGTTCGGCGAGCCGCGCGGGCAGGAATCCTTCGAACGTGAAACGCTCGGTCGGCAGTCCCGCGATGCTGAGCGCGGCCGTGATCGCCGACGGTCCGGGCACGGCGACCACGGGAACTCCCGCCTGCGTCACGCGTCGCACGAGCTCGAAGCCGGGATCGGACAACAACGGCGTGCCGGCGTCGCTCACGAGCGCGATGCGCGCGCCCGCGACGAGCCGTGTCAGCAACTCCTCGATGCGCTCGCTTTCGTTGTGCTCGTGCAGCGACACGAGCGGCCGCGACAAGCCGAGCGTTGTCAGCAATTGCCCCGTCCTGCGCGTGTCTTCCGCCGCGACGAGCTCCGCGTTCGCGAGCTCGTCGCGCGCGCGCGGCGAGAGATCGCCCAGGTTGCCGATGGGCGTCGAGATCACCGCGAGACGCCCCAGGTTGGCTGCCACTATAATTCTCCGCCGCGAGGACGCGGCCACACGCGAAGGCTATTCGACGCATGACGCATAAGAAAGCATGGGGCGCACCGCTCAACCTCGTCGTGCTCGTGGCGGCGGCTTTCCTGCTTGCGGGTTGTCCGTCGCTCACGCGCCAGGGTGGCGTGCCCACGGTCGATCGCGCCGAGTCGCTGAGCCGCGCCGGCGATCACGCCCAGGCGGCCGCGATGTTCGAGCGTCTTGCCACCGAAACCACCGGCAACGACCGCTTCGACTTCCTGCTGCGCTCCGCGCGCGAGTACTTCGCGGCAGGCCGGCCCGCCGACGCCGATCGCCTGCTCGCGCAGCTGCCGCCGGGCGGACTCACGCAGCGGCAATCCATCGATCAGACGCTGATGCGCATCCAGTCCGCGCTCGCGCAGGGTCGCGGCGACGAAGCCTGGCGCCAGGTGAGCGGCATGCAACCTCCGGCCGCACCCGATGCCGCCGCGCGCTATTTCGAAACGCGTCAGCAGGTGGCGGTCGCCACCGGGCATCTCGTCGACGGCATCCGCGCGGAGCAATCGCGCGAGCGCCTCATCGCGCCCGGCGATGCGCGGGGCGCGCGCGCCGATCTGCTCGCGCAACTGCGCGGCGCCGCCGAGCGCGGCGTCAGCCTCTCTCCGCCGCCGGCGAGCGACGCCACGATTCGCGGCTGGCTCGAAGCAGCCTCCATCGCGGCAGACAATGCGCGCAATCCCACGCTCGCGGCCACACGGCTCACGGCATTTCGCGGTCGCTATCCGGCGCATCCCGCGCTCGCCGCGCTCGCGGCCGAGCCAGGCGTCGGCATCGAGGAGCCGACCTCCTCGAAGCTCGAGGCCGCGCCGCACGTCGCGCTCATGCTGCCGCTCACGGGCCGCACCGCTGCGGCGTCCGCGCAGATTCGCGATGGATTCATGACGGCGTACTACGAGATACCCGCAAACGCGCGGCCGCGCGTGCGTCTCTACGACACGGCAACCGGGGCCGTCGCCGATCTCATCAACCAGGCCACGTCCGAAGGCGCCGAGTTCATCGTGGGTCCGCTCACGCGCGAAGAGGTGGTCGCCGCCGCCGAGATTTCCGCGAAGCGAGCACCGATGCTCGCGCTCAACTTCCTGCCGGCCGAGCACGCGACGCCCGAGCGCTTCTACCAGTTCGCGCTGTCACCCGAAGACGATGCACGCGCGGTCGCGCGCTACGTGAGCGCCGCGGGCCGCCGGCGCGGCATTGTGCTCGCGCCCGAAGGCGACTGGGGCACCCGAGTGATGGCGGCGTTCGACGAGGAGCTGCGCAGCGCCGGAGGTTTCGTGCTCGGATCGGCCACGTACACCTCCGCGGACCGCGACTTCGATGCGGTCATCATGCACGTGCTGCGCACCGACGACAGCCGCGCGCGTCAGCAGCGCATCCAGTCTTCGATCGGGCAGCGTCTCGAGTTCGAGCCGCGACGCCGTCCCGACATCCAGTTCATCTTCGCGCCATCGCCGCAGCCGACCACCGCGCGCATGCTCCGACCGAAACTCCGCTACCACCTCGCGACCGTAGGCGACATTCCGACGTACACGCTCGGCGACGCGTACGACCCGCATCCCACGGCGAACCAGGAAATCGAAGGCGTGATGTTCCCCGACATGCCGTGGATGATCGACACCGACGGACTCTCCGCCACGGTGCGCGATGAAGCCGCGCGTGCGTTCGGGGACGCGAGCGCGCGCCGTGGCCGGCTGTTCGCATTCGGCTTCGATGCCTTCCGCATCGCGACGTCCCTGCAACGCAACGCGCCGCTCGGTGCCCAGGGCCTCACGGGCACGCTGTCGATCGACAACCAGGGACGCGTGCGCCGCGAGCTCGAGTGGGTGCGCATCAAAGACGGCGCGCCTACGCCGCTGGCACCGGACGCACAAACCTCCGCGATCGCGCAATAGCGTGTCGCCGTGGATCGCCGCGCTTCCGGCGATCTCGCCGAGAACAGCGCCTGCGCGTTCCTCGAGGCGCAGGGCTTCACGATCGTCACGCGCAATTTCCTGCGCCGTGTCGGCGAGATCGACATCGTCGCCCGCGCGGGCGATCTGCTCGTCATCGCGGAGGTGCGCATGCGGGCGAGCGACCGCTTCGGCGGGGCGGCCGCGAGCATCGGGCCACGCAAGCAGCGACGCATCGCCGCGACGGCAGCGCTGCTCTTGCAGAGGTATCCGGAGCTGCGCAAATGCCGCGTGCGATTCGACGTCCTCACGCTGCGCGACGGACAGATCGAGTGGATCAGGCATGCTTTCGACGCGGCGTGAGCGTGTATCGCGAGCCACGACCACCGCGCGAACGGTTTTGCCAAATCGGCATCGGACAGCTAAGGTCGCCGCCACATGAAAACCCTCGACGAGCTGTTCGAAAACAACCGGAAATGGGCCGAAGGCATCCGGCGCCAGGACCCCGAGTTCTTCGCCAAGCTCTCGCGCCAGCAATCACCCACGTACATGTGGATCGGCTGCGCCGACAGTCGCGTACCGGCAAACCAGATCGCGGGCCTCCTTCCGGGCGACATCTTCGTGCACCGGAACATCGCGAACCTCGTCGTGCACACGGACCTCAACTGCCTGTCGGTCATGCAGTTCGCCGTCGACATCCTCAAGGTCAAACACGTCATCGTGGTCGGTCACTACGGTTGCAGCGGCGTGCAGGCCGCGATGCGCCGCACGCGCGTCGGTCTCGCCGACAACTGGCTGCGGCACGTGCAGGACGTCCACGAGAAACACGAGCACACGTTGCGCGGCTGCGCGAACGAGACCGCGGCATCGGAGCGCCTGTGCGAGCTCAACGTCGTCGAGCAGGTGCAGAACGTCTGTCAGACCACGATCGCGCGCGATGCGTGGGAGCGCGGCCAGGAGCTGCACGTGCACGGATGGATCTATGGCATCGCGGACGGGCTCGCGCGCGATCTCGCGACCACCGTGTCCGATTTCCGCACGGCGCCGGCTATCTACCGGGAAGCGATTGCGCAGATCTCCGCGAAGGCGCCTACTTCACGACCTTGAGCTGCGGACGGCGGCCGCCGTCCTCGGGCTGCGGCGGCTTCGTCGGGGGCTCGGGCCCGAGGTCCTGTTCGGAGAACACCATCCCCTCACCGGTCTCGCGCGCATAGATGCCGAGCACCGTGCTCACCGGAATACGCACGTGGTGCACGACACCCGCGAAGCGCGCCTCGAACTCGATCCAGTCGTTGCCCATGACGAGGCGCTGCGTGGCCGTCGACGATAGGTTGAGCACCACCTTGCCATCCTTCACGTAGGCCCGCGGCACTTCGACGCCGGCCTTCTCCGCGTCGACGATGACGTGCGGCGTCTCGCCGTTGTCCATCATCCAGCCGTGCATCGCGCGTATGAGGTACGGTCGCTTGGAATTGCGCGGGCGTTCGCTCATGCCAGGCGCATCTCCCGCTCGTTCTCCGAGAGGCTCGCGCGAAATGCGGGTCGCGAGAAGATCGTGCTCGCGTACTTCACGATGGGTTGCGCCTGCGGCGGCAGGTCGATCTCGTAGCGCGGCAGCCGCCAGAGGATCGGCGCGATCGTCGCATCGACCATCGAGAATTCGTCCGACAGGAAGAACGGCTTGAGCTTGAACAGGTCCGCGCTCGACAGCACGTTGTCGCGCAGCTCCTTGCGGAGGTTCGCAGCATCCTTCGCGCCGGGCGCATCGAGCTTGCGCGCGAGGTCGTACCAGTCGTGCTCGATCTGGTAGAGCGCGAGGCGCGCACGCGCTCGCGACACCGGATCGACGGGCATGAGCGGCGGATGCGGGAAGCGCTCGTCGAGATATTCCATGATCACGCGCGAGTCGTAGAGCACGAGGTCGCGGTCGATCAGCGTGGGCGTCGTGTGATACGGGTTGAGGTCGAGCAGGTCCTCGGGATACTTCCCGGGGGCAACGTCGACGATCTCGATCTCGATCGCCTTTTCCGCAATGACGATGCGCGTCCGGTGACTCCACGGGTCATCGGGCGCCGAGAATAGCGTCATCGTGGCGCGTCGGCTCGACACTCAGCGCCCTCCCCGCTGCGCGGCCAATGGAGGCCGCCCGATCAGCGGACGTCCTTCCAATATTCTTTCTTCAGCAGGTAGGCGATGCCGGTGAACAACAGCAGGAACAACACCACCCAGATTCCCATCGCCTGGCGGTCGACCTGCGACGGATCGCCGACGTACTGCAGGAAGTTCACGATGTCGCGCACGAACTCGTCGTACTGCGCGGGTGTGAGGCTGCCGGCGACCCCGGCCTCGAACTTCTCGAATTCCTTCGAGGGAATCGGCTTGCCGTCCTCACCCCTGGTCTCGACGTTGCGGAACACCGCGGCCGGCACGCCCTGCAGGCTCGCGAGCACGTGCGGCATCGCCGTGCCCGGCAGCTGCAGGTTGTTCACGCCGGTCTGGCGGCTGGTCGGATCCGCATAGAACGTGGTGAGGAAATTGAATAGATAGTCGCTGCCACGCGCGCGCGCGATCAGCGACAGGTCCGGCGGGACCTTGCCGAACCACGTGGCCGCGTCCGCTTCCGGCATCGACGTCTTGATGTAGTCGGTGAACTTGTCGCCAGGCTTCACGATGAGCGTGTCGCGCAATTCGTCGGAGATCTTGAGATCGTCCGCGAGACGCGAGTAGCGCATGTACTTGAGCGAATGACAGCCCGAGCAGTACTGCATGAAGTTGCGGGCACCCCGCTGCAACGAGGCCAGGTTCGTGATCTGGTTGCCCGCCTCGCGCTGCCAGCCGGCATGACCTTCTTCGTTCGCCCATGCGCCGCCGGCCAGGGCCAGCAACGCGACACCGACGACGTTCGAAAACTTAGTGCGCATGGTAGGTGACTCGATCGGGAACCGGTCCGTTGCCGTCGGCCTTCGACACGAACGGCAGCAGGATGAAGAAGCCGAAGTACAGCGGGATGCAGATGCGCGCCATCAGCACATACGTGGGTTGCGCCGGCTGCAGGCCGAGCCACATGAGCGTCAGGAACACCACGAAGAACATGCCGAGCAGGATCTTCGACGCCAGGCCGCGGTAGCGGATCGACTTGTTCTTCGCACGGTCCAGCCAGGGCAGGAACACGAACGCGAGCACCGAGCATGCGAACGCCAGCGCACCGAGGCGTTGATCCGGGATCGCGCGCAGGATCGCGTAGTAAGGCGTGAAGTACCAAGTCGGCGCGATGTGCTCCGGCGTCGACATCGGATTCGCGGGCTCGAAATTCGGATGCTCGAGGAACAGGCCGCCGAACGTCGGGGCGAAGAACACCACGATCGCGAACAGCGTCAGGAACAGGCCGACGCCCACGATGTCCTTGAGCGTGTAGTACGGATGGAACGGGATGCCATCGAGCGGCTTGCCGTCCGGACCCAGCTTTTCCTTGATCTCGATGCCGTCGGGATTGCTCGACCCGACTTGCCGGAGCGCGACCAGGTGCAGCAGGATCAACAGCGCCAGCAGGAACGGCATCGCGATCACGTGCAGCGAGAAGAACCGGTTGAGCGTCGCATCCGCGACGGCGTAGTCACCACGGATCCACTCGACGAGATCGGGACCGATGCCCGGAATCGTGTTGAAGATGTTGATGATGACCTGCGCGCCCCAGAACGACATGTTGCCCCACGGCAGCACGTAGCCCATGAACGCCTCCGCCATGAGCGCGAAGTAGATGAGGATGCCGATGATCCACAGCAGCTCGCGCGGCGCCTTGTAGCTTCCGTAGAGCAGCGCGCGCGTCATGTGCAGGTACACGACGATGAAGAACGCGGACGCGCCCGTGGAGTGCAGGTAGCGCAGGAGCCAGCCGTAGGGCACCTCGCGCATGAGGTATTCGACCGAGTTGAACGCCGTCAGCTCACCCGGCTTGTAGTGCATGGTGATGAAGATGCCCGTCACGATCTGCATGACGAACACGAGCAGCGCGAGCGAGCCGAAAAAGTACCAGATGTTGAAATTCTTCGGCGCGTAGTAGCCCGTCAGCTGATCGGCCATGAACTGGTCGATCGGCAGGCGCTTGTTGAGCCAGGCGCGAAAGCCGGTGCTCTTCCCCTCGATGACGGCGGCCATCACGCGACTCCTTTTTCTTTCGCGTCCACGCCGATGACCAGCGTGTTGTCGCCGCTGAACGAGTACGGAGGCACGCGCAGGTTGACCGACGCGGGAGAGCCGTTGACGACTCGTCCGGCGAGATCGAATTTCGAACCGTGGCAGGGACAGAAGAAGCCGCCCGGCCAGTTCGGCATGACGGTCGCATCATTCGGCGTGAAGCGCGTCTTCGGCAGGCAGCCGAGATGCGTGCAGGTGCCGATGAGCACCAGCACATCGGGTTTCAAGGATCGCTGCGCGTTCTTGGCGTAGTCGGGCTGTTCCGACTCTTTGGAATCCTTGTCTTTCAGCTCGCCGTCGTGATTGGACAACGACGCCAGCATCTCCGGCGTCCGTCGCACGACGTAGATCGGCTGCTTGCGCCAGAAGAAAGTGGACATCTGGCCCGGCTCGATCTTCGACAGATCGACTTCCGTGGGCAGACCCGCGGCGCGGGCGCTCTCGGAGGGCTTCCAGGAGGCCACGAAGGGGACGGCGGTGAGAATCGCACCCACCGCGCCGGTTCCGACGGTGGCGGCTACGAGAAATTTGCGCCGACTCTCGTCGACTTCCGGTACGGCATCGCCGGCGGCGTGATCACTCATTCAAAGTCCTCAGGATCGGTCCATCTCCCCCGGCCGAGTGGCGCAAAATGCACCGCTGCGAGACCGCCGGGAGGCGGCGCATTATACACAGGGAATATCGGACTCATGGCGATCGGACCCTTGCTGAGAATCATCACGTTCATCACCGCGTCGGCCATCGTCGGCTTGGCGGCGGCGTTCATCGCCGTCGTCGTACGGCCGGAGCTCATCGCGCGTCATGCGCCCGTCCCCATCGCGAACAGCGCGCCCCCCGCGACGAACGCGCCTGCAGCCGCGCCGGCACCGGCCCCCGCGGCCGAGCCTGCGCCTCGTCCACAGAATTCCTATTCGGCCGCCGTCGAGCGTGCCGCGCCCGCCGTCGTCAACATCTATACGGCGCGTCTCGTCACCGAACGCATCCAGCCGAACGCCATCGAGGAGTTGTTTGGCGACGCCCGGCCGCGCTACCGCCAGCGTCTCGAGCAGAGCCTGGGCTCCGGCGTCATCGTCGATCGCGCGGCGCACGTGGTGACGAATCACCACGTCATCGCATCCGCGGACCTCATTCGCGCGCAGCTCGCCGACGGCCGCATCGCCGACGCGAAGATCGTCGGCCGTGACCCGGATACCGACCTCGCCGTGCTCCAGCTCGATCTCAAGAGCAACGTGCCCGTCATGCCATTCGGCCATTCCGACCAGCTGCGGGTCGGCGACATCGTGCTCGCGATCGGCAACCCGGTCGGTCTCTCGCAGACCGTCACGCAGGGCATCGTGAGCGCGACCGGACGCGGCCAGCTCGGCGTCGCGACGTTCGAGAATTTCATCCAGACGGATGCACCGATCAACGTGGGCAACTCGGGCGGCGCGCTCATCAACGCGGATGGCGAGCTCGTCGGCATCAACACCGCGGTGCTCGCGAAGAATCTCGGCGTCGAAGGCATCGGCTTCGCGATCCCCGTGAACCTCGTTCGCGGGGTCATGAGCGAGATCCTCACGAAAGGCCGCGTGATCCGTGGCTGGATCGGGATCGTGCCCACCGACATCGACGCGATCGAGGCGCAGCGCTTCCAGCTCGCGCAGCCCGGCGTCGTCGTGGCGAAGCTCTATGTCGGGAGTCCCGCCGCTGCGGTCGGCATGGAGCCGCGCGACATCATCCTCACGGTGAACGGCGTCGAGGTGCAGAGCGCCCAGGACACGCTGGCACGCATCGCGAAGACGAAGCCCGGCGCGCACATAAAGATCACGGGCATCCGTGGCACGGAGCGCTTCGCGAGCGACGTGACGGTGACGGAGCGCCCGCGCACCGGTAGTTAGAGATTTGCGGTCTTCAGAAAAACGGACGCCGGCCCCTGGCCGGCGTTTTCCGTCGTGGGGCGCGAGCCCCTATTGCAGACAGACGACCACGTTCGCCGAGTAGCTGCGCCAGTTGATCGGGATGATGAACGAACGGCCCGTCGTCGCCGCGGCCGTCGCCGCGTTCGTGCGGTCGCAGATCGTCGGCGTCGAGATGACGAAATTGCGTCCGAAATCGCGGCGCGCGTTGCCCGAGATGGTGTTCGCGACTTCGCCGACGAGATCGCGCACGTTCTGCTCGCCCGTGTCCGTCTCGTTCATGCACATGAGCATGACCGACAGCATGCCGCGCGGCGCCGTGAAATAGACCTTGCCTTCGCGGTTGCCGGAGATGCCGATGACGCCCGCGTAGTCCTGGACCACGGCGGCCTTGTCGATGCAGAGATACGGCGAACCGACCGTGGCGGGATGACCCGTCGCGGTTTCGAAGAAGTGCACCGTCCCCTGCACGAAGGTTCGAACTTCTTCAGCGTCCAGCATTTCTCTTACTCCCCAATCAACTCGGCGAGAGCTTCATTGAGCTGATCGTCCGTGAACGGTTTGCACAGGAAGCCATTCGCACCCTTCTCGATGGCCTCGACGGCGGTGGCCTTATCGGCCAGCGCGGACACCACGAGTATAAGCACATCGGGCTTGATCTTGATGACGTGCTCCACGCATTCGATGCCGTCCATCTCGGGCATCGTGAGGTCGAGGGTCATCACGTCCGGAAGCAGCTGCTTGAACTTGGTAACGGCATCGAGGCCGTTCACTGCAGTGCCGACCACTTCGAGTCGGTCATTCTGCTGCGAACGCTCGATGCGACGCCGCATAACGTTCGAATCGTCCACGATCATCATGCGCAATTGCTCGCGCGGTTTGGGGACAGCACTCATGACTTAAACGACTCCTCCCTAGGCTGCCACGACGCCGGCCTGGTTCTGCACCGCCGGGAAGGACAACGACAGCTTCATGTTCTTGCCGATTTCCGAGTTCAGCGAAATCCGGCCGCCCAGGCGCGCCGCGATTTCCGCAATGACGTCCATGCCGACGCCGCGGCCCGCGTCACGCGTGACGTCCTTGGCCGTCGAGAAACCCGAACGGAACACCAGCATCATCGCCTCCTGGTCGGAGAGCGCCGTGGCGTCCTGCTGCGAGATGATGCCCTTGGCCACCGCGGTCTTGCGCAGCTTGTCCGGCGTGAGGCCGCGACCGTCGTCCTCGCACTGCATGCGGAACGCGCGGCCCGACTCGGTCATCTCGAAACTGATGCGGATGTGGCCCTCGGCCGACTTGCCCGCACCCTGGCGCTCGTTCGGCGATTCGATGCCGTGCACGACCGCGTTGCGGATCAGCTGGATCAGCACGTCCTTGACCGGGCGGCGATACGCCTCGGGCACGAGGTCGTGGCCGCGGCACGTCACGACGACCTTCTTGCCGTGGTCGTTCGCGATGCGATCCGCGAGCTGCTGGGCCGAGGCGACGAAGCCCTCGCGCGCCGAGCGCTGCAATGTCTGTTCGGCGACCGCGTTCGCTTCGACCTGCTCGGGCGAGAGGCCCTTGCCGCGAGTCGTCGTGTCGCCCGTGCTGACGTGGGTCGACTGGGCAACCGCACCCGACGGCGGATGCTTCGCGAAGCTGTCGCGGAAGCTCGCGAGCTTCGTGACCATGTCGCGCACCGACTGCGAGTGCGAAACGATGTCGTCGAACTTCGTGAGCAGCGGAAGGAAGTCGTCGCCCGTGAGGTCCGTGCGCTCACGCAGCGCCGCGAGATCGCTCTCGAGCGCATGCGCGCGAGCTTCCATGCTGCCGAGCCCGATGGCCGCGGCTTCGCCCTTGATGCTGTGGATCTGGCGGAACAGTCCGTCGATCTTGCGACGGAACGACGCGCTGTCGCGCGCGGGGTCGCGCAGCGTCGCGTTGATCATCTTGAACGCCACTTCCGAATCGTCGAGGAACGACGACAGCTGCGTCGGATCGACGTGGAGGATCGAGAGGAACGCGTCCATCTGGCTCTGCGCAGAATCCTGCGCACCCTTGAGCTGCGCGGCGAGCGCGACGCGCGCGGTGACGTCGGCGACGGCCACGAGCACGTGGGTGATCTCGCCATCGCGACGCACGCGGTGGAAGTTGAACTCGAGGTAGCGGGTTTCCGCGTCCTTGCTGCCCTTCTCGCCGACCTGCAGCTCGACTTCGTTGAGCGGGTTGATCGAGCGGATCAGGTTTTCCTTCGTGCGCTCGCTCCACAGCACCTTGACGAACTTCGTCGCGATCTGGAGCGTCTTCGGCGTCACGAGCTCGCGCAACAGGTCCTCGAACGTGATGCCGGCGACCGACTCGCGCTGGAAGAGCTGCGCGGTCGCGTGCGAATGGATCGAACCGATCCGGAGGTCGGCGTCGAGCAGGAAGAGACCTTCGCGCACGGTCGACAGGATGTCTTCCGTCTGCTGGCGCGCGGCGGCCGCGGCGGCGGCCTGCTTGCCGCGGGCGAGCGAGAGGTAACCGACGAGCGCGGCCAGCGCGGCCGCGAGACCGACACCGATGAGCACCACGGAGCGCAGCGCCGTCGCGAGGCCGTCGGACGAGCTCTGCAGGCCCGTGATGATCTGGATGAGGTTCTTCTCGAGCTGCGGCGTGTATGCGCGCGCCTGCGTCACGGCGTTCGTGACCTTCTGCTGCAGGTCGCGGCCGTCGACGTTGAGCTGCGTGCCTTCGCGCTCGCTGTCCGAATACGGGATCGCCGTGAAGTTCGCGACCGGGTCGAGCGAGGGCTTGTACTTCTTCCAGGCCTGCTGCATCTCCTCGATCGTCTTCTGCACGTCGTCATCGCCGCCGATGCCGCCGAGGCGCAGACCCGAGCCGCCCGTTTCGAGCGACGCGGTCGACTGTTCGAACTTCGTGGTGGCGCGCTTCAGCTGCTCGATCGAATCACGGACGAAGCCGCGCGCGCGCAGGCGATCCTGGATCGAGTTGAGCGCCGCCTGCATGCGCGACGGCTGCTGCTGCAGTTCGCCGATGGCGCGGACCGCGGTGTTGTTCTCCACGAGGCGGCCGGCGAAGTACCAGGCGGGCGCGAGAACGCCGACCAGGAACAACAGGCCGAGGA
>Ga0081455_10003580_pt2 | contig 16480 bp, 17 predicted proteins | sample TabmetS3T2R1_FD_70207 | JGI IMG/M metagenome (GOLD analysis project Ga0081455, IMG submission 70207) | Tabebuia heterophylla rhizosphere microbial communities from the University of Puerto Rico - S3T2R1 | ecosystem: Host-associated > Plants > Roots > Rhizosphere ... | reverse complement strand
TGCGCCCGTTCCCGCCGCCGCCTGAGCTGCGGGCGCCAACCCCCAAGGCATGAAGGCAAGCCGCGCACTGGCAGTATTTGACGTCGGCCCGTTGCGAAGCGGTTGCGCGCTTGCGCCGTCTGTCAGCGGCAGCGACGGTGCGGGCAGCCGCTCGCCGGCGGCTACATAACGCGCGACGCTCGCAAGCTCGGGTGCGCCGGGCATGCGATAGAAAATATGGTGGCCGATGGTCGTCACGCGGACCAGGCTCGCCGCCCAATAAGGTGTGATCGAATTCGCATGATAATGCGTCGCAACCGCAAGCTGCGGCGCAAGCTCGCCGTTGAGTGCCGAGACCGCCACCGCGCGCGCCTGCGCCATCAAGGTTGGCGGCAGGGTCTTGCGCAGCGATCCGTCGCAGGTGAAGGTGAACTGGCAACCCGTGCGCCGCGCCGAACCCTGGAATACGACGCCGCAGATCGTTTTGGGAAAGGCCGGGTTGCGCAGGCGGTTCATGATCACCTCGGCTACCGCCGCCTGCCCGGCAGCGGGCTCGTAGCCAGCTTCATGGACGATCGCGCTGGTCAGGCAGGCGAGCGCACGTGATCGATCGTCCTGATCATCGCTTGCGGCGAAGGGAAGCGCGGTTTGGGTGAAGCCCGGCCCGGCGCTTAGAAGGGCGATCAGCGCGGCTAAGGGACCAAAACCGTTGGACATCGCTGCCCCTTGCCGCTCACAGGTTACAACTTATTGACCATAATCCTGCCGCGGCGTGGCGTGTCTCATTTCAGTCATCGGCCTTTCATGATCGTGCAACAGCATGATCCGAACTGAGCAACGGGCATCGACTCGAAGCTTGGGGGAGGCGGGGAGCCTTTGGGGGTCATCGCGGTCTACAGCCGTAACGGGGGTGCGGGAAAGACGACCTTGGCCGTCAATCTTGCCTGGGCGTCCGCGCGCCTGTCGCAGCATTCGACATTGCTATGGGATCTCGATCCGCAAGCGAATGCGACCTTCGTGATGTCTCCGGAAGGCGCGGCCGCGTCGCGCTTCGGCGTTGCGCTCGCTTTCCAGGTCGGGATGGAACAGTTTATCAGGCACACATCCACGCCGAAACTCGCGCTGCTGCCGGCCGACGGATCGCTCAAGGCGGCCGGCGCACTGTCGGTCGGGCCGGCGGGCGGCCGCGTCCGGATGCTCGTGCAGCAGGCGCAGCGCGCCTATGGCCGGATCATCATCGATTGTCCGCCTGGCATGTCCGGCTTGAACGACGAGGTGCTGCTCGTCGCCGATCTGATTATCGTTCCGGTGGTGCCTTCGGCAATGTCGATGCGCGCGCTCGCCGATCTCGCGGCGGAGCTCAACAAGTCGCTCAACCGCAATGCCGTGCTGATGCCGGTCTTCACGATGGTGGACCGGCGGCGGGCGTCGCACCGGCAGTTACTCGCCAAGCACCTCGATTTCCCGGTGATCCCGGTCAATGATTCGGTCGAGCTGATGAGCGATCACAAGACCGCGCTGGGCGCCTTCGCGCCGCGCAGCGATGCCGCACGCGCCTATGCGACGCTCTGGCGCACGATCGAGGTTCGGCTGCTGGAGCCTCAGGCAGCGCAATCGCAGCCAGCCCCGCTTCCTAATGTTCAGCGATAATGGTCGGGCTGCTGCTTCTGCTGGCGAGCGCGTCGTCGTCGATGCCCGTCTGCTGCGTCCCAGCCGCCGTGCCGGGCGACACAAGGCTCGCGCTTCCCGCGCCCAGCGCCGACCCGCTCGACGATGCGGGGCCGGCCGATGCGGTGCTGGCGCTGGAAGGCGATGGCCGCGGCAGTGCCGGATTTCTGGACATGGTGCACAGCAGCATCGCTCGCCATCCCGCGCTTGCCGAGACCAGGGCGGACGAGGAAGCCGCGCGGGCAGGGCGCCGCGTCGCACGTTCGGGCCTGTTTCCCACCATCGACGCCGGCCTGAACTTCGATCACGCGCTCGCCCGTCAATTCGGCAACAATATCAACACTATCGTCGAGCAATCTCGCCTCGACGGGCGAACCGATGTGAGTGTCGCTGCTTCGCAGACCTTGCTCGATTTCGGTGCGACCTCGCGCTCGATCCGCGCCGCCAATTCGCGCATCAAGGGTGCCGAGGCGCAGACGCTCGATGCCGAGCAGAATGTCGCGTTCCTCGCTATCCAGGCCTATTATGACCTGTTCCTTTTCCAGCGCGAGGCCGAGCTCGCCGCCTCGTTCCAGGAGCGCCAGGCCCAAATCCGCCGGGCGGTCGAAGATCATGTCAGCCAGGGGACCTCGGCGCGTGGCGATCTCTCGCGGATCGATGCCTCGATCTTCCGGATCAATGCACAGCTCGCAAATTTTCAGCGCCGGCTTGCCGACGCGCAGGCCCGCTGGAGCGAGCTTTCCGGCCTGCCCGTGCCAGCCGCCGTGCATCGTCCCGAACCGGCGCAGACATTGGCGATGACGCGCGATGCCGCCGTGGCGGGGGCAGGGGCGCTGCCCTCGGTGCGCGCCGCGGACATGGTGGCGCAGGCGGCCCGCTACGATGCGGGATCGCAACATGCGCGGATGCTCCCGCAGGTGAGCACGACCGTGAATTTCGGGCGCTATGGCGTGTTCGAGGGCTTGAGCGATTATGACGCACGCGCGCAGGTCTCGCTGCGGCAGCGCTTTCTGGGCGGGCTGGCGGCACGCGCCGACCAGGCATCGGCGCAGGCGCGCGCGGCCGAAGCCCGGGCCGACCGCGCGCGCGAGGAGGCCGAGCGCGATGCCGCGATCGCTTGGAGCGATCTCGACGCGCTGGAGGCGCAGCTTGCGGCGCAGCGCTCCAGCTATGTCTCGGCGCGCCGCGTGCGGGACGTCGAGGCCGAACGCTTCCGCGTCGAGCGCGGCACTCTGGTCGATCTGCTCGATGCCGAGGAAACCTATTATGGCGTCGCCACCAACTATATCAGCGTGCTGGCGCAGCGCGATGTCGCGCGCTTCGCGCTGCTCATGAAATCCGGAAAGCTCGATCAGGCGCTTGAGCTCGCATCCGATAATGGCCGCGGCGCCGCAGGGAGTTCGCAATGATCGCGGAACGGGCGCCGATTTTCTCCGAATGGCTGATGGCGCCGATCCGCCGCAACCGCCCGGTCTATGTCCGGGTCGCGCTGGCGGCGGTGATCATCAATCTGTTCGGGCTCGTCACCTCGCTGTTTTCGATGACGGTCTATGATCGTGTCGTGCCGAACAACGCGACGGCATCGCTGGTCGGGCTTTCGATCGGCCTCGCGCTGGTGGTCGTGCTGGATTTCGTGCTCAAGCTGCTGCGCGCCTATTTCGTGGATATCGCCGGCGCCGATATCGATCGCGAGATTGGCGACAGCCTGTTCCGCCGCATCCTCACGCTGCGGCTCGATCAGCGCGATCGGCCCGCCGGCGCGATCGCGGGGCTGATGCGCGAGCTGGAGACGCTGCGCGATTTCTTCGCATCGGCCACGCTCACCGCGATCGTCGACGTGCCGTTCATCCTGCTCAGCCTGCTCCTGATCGGCGTGATCGGCGGCAAGGTGGTGATCGTGCCGATGCTGCTGATCCCGGCCGTGGTCCTGGTGGCATGGTTCACCCATCCGGCGATGGACCGGCTTTCCGCGCGTGCGCTGGGCGATGGCCTCAGCAAGCAATCGGTGCTTGTCGAAACGCTCGGCGATCTTGAAATGGTGAAGGCCAACAATGCCGGCCCATTGTTGCTCGGGCGCTGGCGCGACGCGGTCGAGCGGCATTCGCGCAGTTCCTTGCGGCAGCGCCTGATCGGCACGATCTCGATGACCTTTTCCGGCACCGCGCAAACACTGAGCTATGCAGGCATCATCATCGTCGGCGTGGGCATGGTCGCGAACCATGATCTCACCACCGGCGGTCTCGTCGCCTGCTCGATCCTGTCGAGCCGGGTGATGGCGCCGTTGAGCCAGATCGCTTCGCTGCTCTCCCGCCTCACCGGCGCGCGCATCGCCTATCGCGAGCTCGACAGGATGATGGCGTCGGAAACCGAGCGCAGTGCGGAGCCCGGAATGCGGCCGGCCAGACTCTCCGGCGCGGTCGAGCTTCGCAGTGTCAGCTTCCGCTATCCGAAAGCGCGCGACAATGTGTTGAAGGGGATCAATCTCTTGATCGCGCCCGGCGAGCGGGTCGCATTGCTGGGCCGGGTCGGCTCCGGAAAATCGACGATCGCACGGCTGCTGCTCGGGCTCTATCATCCGCAGGAAGGCTCGGTGCTGATCGACGGGACCGAGGTACGCCATTATGATCCGGTCGCGCTTCGCCAGCATATCGGCACGGTGCTTCAGGATGGAGCGCTGCTGACGGGTTCGGTGCGCGAGAATATCACGCTCGGCCGCGGCATGATCGACGATGGCGAGATGCTGCGCGTCTGCGGCGTCTCCGGAACGCATCACTTCATGGGCGCGATCGCGGACGGCTATGATCTCAAGCTCGCCGATCGCGGCGGCGGCCTGTCCGGCGGCCAGCGCCAGTCGATCGCGATCGCGCGCGCGCTGGCCGGATCGCCTGCGATGCTGATCCTCGACGAGCCCACGTCGGCGATGGACCAGCAGACCGAGGCACAGTTCATCGAGCGGCTGCTCGCCGAGGTCGGCGAGCGCACGATGCTGGTGGTGACGCATCGTCCCGCGCTGCTGCGCCTCGTCAACCGCATCGTGGTGCTCGAAGCGGGTCGCATCGCCGCCGACGGGCCGCGCGACAAGATCCTCCTCCAGCTCAACCAGCCGCGAGCTGCATGATGTACGCGCAGGACCATCTCGAAGATTTCGCCGACCGCATCCAGCCGCGCGCAGCCGCCAATCTGCTGCTGTGGATCGTCGGCGCCACCTTTGCGCTGCTGCTCATCTGGGCATCGCTGACGGTGCTGGATCGCTCGGTGCACGCGTCCGGGCGGGTGAGCCCGAGCGCGCGGCTGCAAACCGTATCGAACCTCGAAGGCGGCGTCGTGCAGGCGATCATGGTCCGCACCGGCCAGATCGTGCCCGAAGGCGCGCCGCTCGTCCGGCTCGATCAGACGCAGACCGGCGCCGAATATGGCAGCGGCCAGGCTGCGCTCGACGCGCTCACGCTCAAGGTCGCCCGGCTCGAGGCCGAAGTGGAAGGCCGCGCACCGGCCTGGCCGCAGATGCCACGCGGCGAAGATGCGCTCGCCGTCGAAAAGACGCTTTATGCGTCGCGCGCGGCTGAGAAGGCGGGGCTGTTCGCGAGCGCCAATGCCCGCGTCGCCCAGGCGCAGCAGGCGCTGACGGAGGCGCAGGCCGCGCTTGTCGGGCGCAACGCGATGCGCGACGCGGCACAATCCGAAGCGGCGATGTTGGGCCCGCTCGTGGCCAAAGGCATCGAGCCGCAGCTTTCGCTCGTGCGCGCACAAGGGCAGGCGTCAGCCGCTACGGCCGATGCCGCCGCTGCCGAGGCCGCGATCGCCAGGGCGCGATCGGCGCTCGCCGAGGCGCAGAGCGCGCGGATCCAGGCGGAGCAGCAATGGCGTTCCCAGGCCGGCGACGAGCTTGCCGCGGCGCGGGCCGAGCGCGAAGCGCGCTCGAAATCGCTGCCCGCGCTGGCGGATCGGGTGAAGCGCACGATCCTCCGTTCGCCGATGGCCGGCCGCGTGAACCGGGTGCTGGTCACCACTATCGGCGGGACGGTGCGTCCCGGCGAGCCGCTCGTCGAGATCGTGCCGGATCGCGATGCGCTGGTGATCGAAGCGCTGGTCAACCCGAAGGACATCGCCTTCGTCAGCCTCGGCCAGCGCGCCAAGATCGGGCTCACCGCCTATGATAGCGCCGTTTACGGCCGCATGGAGGGCGAGGTGATCGCGATCTCCCCCGATGCCACCGCCAATGAGCGCACCGGCGAGAGCTTCTACACCATCAAGGTCCGCACCCATGGCACGAGCCTGGCCGATCCCGCAGGGCACCGGCTGCCGATCGGTCCGGGCATGATTGCGGACGTGAGCCTGCTGGGCAATCGCCGCTCGGTGCTGAGCTATCTCCTCACGCCGATCACCCGGCTGAGCGAAACCGCCTTTCGCGAATGACGAAGGCGCTGCAAAGGATCGCGCCATGAGCGTTCGCGTCATTTCGATCTTGCTGGCGATGGCCGAACCGACATGGCTCGCCCATCCGCTTCCCGACCCGAAGCCGGCGGAAACGGCCGCCCCGGTGCCCGCGTCCGCCCAACAGCCTGCCCCACCGCCGCCGGTCGCGCCGGCGGAACAGCCCGTTCCGACGCAGAGTCCCGCGCCGGTGAGAATCGTGCCTGCGTCGCCGCTTGGCGCAAGCCTTGCCAGCCAGCCCTATCGCATCGGCGCGGGCGACCGGCTTCGCATCACCACATTCGGGGAGGACCGGTTCAGCGGCGAATTTCTGGTCAACGGCGACGGCCAGATCGTCTTCCCCTTGTTCGGCAATATTCCCGCCCGCGGGCTCACGACGACCGATCTGGCGGCGTCGATCGCCACCCGGCTGGGGCCGGATTATGTCCGCGACCCCCGCGTCACGGCAGAAGTCATCAGCTTCCGGCCGGTCTATATCCTGGGTGAGGTCGCCCGTCCGGGCGAATATCCTTTTACCGAGGGCATGACCGTCTATGCCTTGATTGCCAAGGCAGGCGGGCTTTCTTATCGTGCTAATGGCAAGCATATCTACGTTCGTCATGAAAATGATGGTGCGGAACAGCGCTTAAGACTTCAAAGTACTACGCGCGTACAGCCAGGCGATACGATCAGGATTCCTCAGCGCTTCTTTTAACGAAGTTCTCGTTGCAAGAGCCTCTCGGGGCATAGTTTTACTTCTAAAGTAGTAGTAAATATAATTGTGCCGCAACATATTTCCGCTAAGAAACTGTAAAACGATCGACATATTTCATGGTTAACGATCCGCTCGCCAGCTCGGGCCAAACCGGCAAGGCGGGGTCTCTGAACCGGCACCCGCAATGCCTCAGGGGCTGAAAAAGGGGCCGACTCCATGTCGCTTGACGAAAGCCTATATTCACCTGCTGACGAGCTGGGCTGCGATACCGGCTTCGGCGGCACCGCCTATCGCGCTTTTTCGTCGTCGGCGGTTGCGCAGCCCCGGCGCACGCGCACCGGGCAGGTTGACGCGCTATGGATCAGGCTGTTCGACATAATGTTTGCGCTCGCAGTGCTCACTGCGGTCGCCCCGGCCCTGCTGCTGTTGATCCTGGTGCTGAAGATCGATAGCCCCGGCCCGATCTTCTTCGTTCAGCGCCGCGTCGGCCGGGACGGCAAATTTTTCCCGTGCGTCAAGTTGCGCACGATGGTGGTGGACGCCAAGGCGCGGCTGGAGGCGCTGCTCGCCACTTCGCCCGAGGCGCGGCTCGAATGGGAGCGCGATCACAAGCTCCGCGACGATCCGCGCGTCACCGCGTTCGGTCGCTTCGTCCGCAAATTCAGCCTGGATGAGCTTCCGCAGCTCGTGAACATCCTGCTGGGGCATATGAGCGTCGTCGGCCCGCGCCCGATCGTCGAGGACGAGATCTGGCGCTACGGCACCTGTTTCGCCGACTATTGCTCGGTGCGGCCGGGCCTGACCGGGCTGTGGCAGGTCAGCGGCCGCAATCATACGACCTACGAAAAGCGCGTGGCGCTCGATCGCCATTATGTGCGCAACCGCTCGCTCGCCTATAATTTCAGGATCATCATGCGTTCGGTGCCGGTGGTGCTTGGCGCACGCGGCGCTTATTGAACCGGCTTCGGGACCGCCTCAACCGATAAGACGGAAAATGATCACCCATAGCAGCAGGCCGACCGCTACGGCCATCAGCCAGCCGCGTACGGAAATGGGGTTCTGGCCGGTCTCGACCGGGCCGTGCAGCGTCGATGGGAATGCAGCTTGCATCATCTGATCTTCATCCTCTCCACCTTTTGCATCCGCCGACCTTAACAAAGCTTTATTTTCGATCGGCGATGGCGAAGACGCGCTGGGATTTTCTTGATCGGGGCCCATGTCCTTCAGCGCCTAGGTTCGCGAACGCCACTATGATGCGTTCGCCGATGATCCGCAATACTGCAGTCTTACGGATGAGCTGAAGCTTAATCGCTTGTCAGAGCGCTCTGTTCCTCCAGAAGCGACGAGGCGAAGCCCGGCAGCCGCTCAAGTTCGTCGGGCAGGGCCAGATCCCAGGCGGGAATATCGCGCGCCAGCGCCGCGCATGTTCGGAAATGCCGCGCGCCGCTACTTCCGGTCAGGGCGTCGTCTCCGAACTTCAGCGCATAGCTGTGGTTCAGCAGGTCCCGCATCGCCTGGGCCGGTGTCATCCGGCGCTTGCCGGCCGATGGGCTGCGCCCGTTCAGGAAAAACACTGCGCCGATCGCTACGGGCGCGGTGCTGCTCGCTTCCTGCCGCACCATGCGCTTGGCAGCGCCGCCATCATCCGCCCCGATCAGGGTGGCGCGCGGCAGCAGTTGGTCGCGCGCGGCTTGCGAAAGCTTGAGGCTGGCGAAACCCGGTAGGATCGCCATGTCACCGCCATCCTGCTTCAACGCGATCACGTCGTCGCTCAGTACTTCGCAACCCGCCGCGGCAAGTGCTGCCGCCGCCGTCGATTTGCCCGCGCCCTTGCGTCCCAGGAACAGCAACGCGCGATCGCCGATCCGGACGGCGCTGCCGTGAAGCAGCGGCGTGCCGCGCAGATGCAGATAGCCTGCAAGCACCGGTCCCAGCAGCGCGAACCGCAGATGCTGCGGATTGTCCGTCAAAGGATCGACAATGATCCTGCCGCTCGTGGTGAGGCGGAAGCGGCCAATGAATGGCCATGCGAAATAAAGACCGTCCTCATCGAACCGGATCAGCCGCGGCAGCCCTTTCTCGGGCAACGGCCCCTCGACCGAGCCATAATCGATCGTTACGTCGCTGTTGAAAGCGTCGCTTGGCGCAAGCTCAGGCAAGGTGAATGCGGAGCCGATCGCGAGCCCATAAGCGCGATAATGGTGCGCGCTCCCCGGAAAATCCCCGTGCTTCAACTCAGGAGAAATCCGCCAGCGCACGATAGACGCTGAAATCCGGCGCGTGCCCGCCCAGGATCACCTGCTCGCCGGAGAGCAGCCAGGCGTGCGCCGCCAGCCTGCCATCCGGCGCGGTCCGGACGCCGACGCGCATCGTCACGCCATAGCCCCTGAGCGCGAGCAAAGTTCGCATCGTGCATGCCTGCACGAGGCAGGTCGATGCCGGCACGAAGCGCGATGCGGTGATGAGCGCGGCTTCGATGCGGCGCACGAGCGACGGCGGCGGCGGCTTGGCGCCATGGCCGAACAGCGGGGCGAGCCGCCGATAGCTGATCAGCAGCAGCGTCAGCCGGGCGGCAATCAATCCGGACCAGCAGAGCAGGAGCAGCCGCATGTCGCGCCATGAGCGCATCGCCCTCTTCGCGGCCGTCATCAGCGGATTTCTATGAGCTGCGCGCTTCGAAGATCTTCCACCAGCATCTGGATATCATCCGCCGCCATCGCGCGATCGCAGTCATAGGCCGAGATCACGGCATCGGTCAGCCCGCCGATGGTGATCGGCTGCCCCAGCTTCTGCCAGATGAACCTGCCCACATCTTGGAGCGTGTAGAATGTGCCGGTCGCCTGGTTGAGGACGGCGACGCTGTCGTCCAGATCGCATGCCACCACGTCATCGCTGATTGAGAGCGTCACGCTTTCCGGATAGGCTTCCATGGCGAAGCGCGTCAGGACGCCGCGTCAAGATTCGCGGAGGTACCGGTCAGCCCGAAGATCACCAGATTTTCGAAGCTGTTCTCGGCGCGCGTAAGCTCCTCGAACGATCCCGCTTTGACGAGGCGGGGAGGACTGTAAGGAGGCTTCTGCTCGATATCCATAGACACTCCTGCAACGATACGTGACTGTAATAATAATGTAATAATTTGGATAGTATCAATGATACACAAGCATTGATGTGAGTCAATGCGTCATATTGCAAGAATGTTTCTTTTCAGCCCGAAGATTAGGGCATTGATCGCCGCCCTGCTCAACAATTCACGAGGGCGTCAGCGCGCGGCCACCAGCCCGGCAGGCCAAGCGATTCTGGCATTTGTTGGGGAGCGGCGCAGCAGGTGGTGCCAATAGACGGCGATGTTGCGCAGCCGCCACTTGATGGGAATATGGCGGGGGATCGCGAACAGCAACGTCGCCGCCGCTGCCATCATCGCGAGCCGGCTTTGCGTGTAGCGCCCGCTCCGCCGGATCGCGGCATAGGGCAGGCAGGGCAGCCACGGCGCGCCGAACCGATCGAGGATGGCGTGAATGTCATGCTCATAAGGCTTGCCCGCGCCAAAGCCGTTTGAAGCCTTGAGCGCGCCAACGCGCCTTGTGTGCCGCACGGGGCAGGCGTCGATCACCGCGAAATCGCGCGCGCCGTCGTGCACCAGGCCGGACCAGATGAGATCGATCCCGCTTTCGAAGCCCATCTGGAACAAGGGCTCGAGCATCAGCAGAATATCGCTGCGGAACACCGGGCACATCATCTCGACATAGGTGGTGTAGCGCAGCAGGAAAGCCTTGTGCCGGAGCAGGCAGCCATAAGTGAAGAAGCTGGCATGATCGAGCGCGGGCTGTGCGATCTTGAGCTTGTGGTCCGCGACGATGCGGAACAGGCGGTTGAGTCCGCGCCCGTCGATCGCCAGATCGTCGTCGAACAGCGCGACATAGTCGTAGCGCGCGATCAGCTCGCGATGGTCGCGGATGATCTCGCCATAGCCCGCGACTTTGCGGCCTTGCCGATATTCGAAGAGGATGCCCGGCTGGCTCTCCGGCGCGGCCACATCGCTGCTATAGGCTGACAGCAGCAGATCGAAATCGCGTTCCGCCGCGGGCGCGAGCCATTGCGGGTGAAGGCTTTCCGGGCCGATCCGCGAGATCAGCAGGAAGCGGCGCGGGCTCATGCAGCCTTGCCGATCCGTCCCTCGACGCGGCCTAGCATCGCGTCGAGCGCGGCATAGGCGGCCGCTTCCGAGAAGTGGCGCTCGAACTGGATCTTCGCCTGCGCTTCCCGCGTCCGTCGCAGCCTTTCGTCCGTCAGCAGATTTATGAGCGCCGCGGCATAAAGTTCGGGATCGTTGGCGACATCGACTGCATCGGCGAACTGATCCGGCTGGACGGGATCAACGCCCAGCGACGTCGTGACGAGCGGCCGCCCATAGGACAAAGCTTCGGCGACCTTGGTCTTGACCCCGCTGCTCCCGGAGACGAGTGGCGCGACGACAATCTGGGCGCGGCGATATTCGGCATCAAGATCGTCCGCGAACCCGGCAATCTCGATGCGCTCGGCAGTGCGATGCGCGAAGGCCGCGCCGATCGTGCCGACCAGCCGCAGCGATGCCGACGGCACTACTTCCCTCACCAGCGGCCAGATATCGTCGATGAACCATTGCATCGATTCGATATTGGGCTTGGTGCGCACGCCCACGAACAGGATGACGGGCGCGCCGTCGGCTGCCGGCTGCGCTTTGGGGCGAAAGCTCATGCCGAGCAGCGCGCCGTTCGCTGCGCCGGTCAGATCGCGATAATGCTGAAGGTCCTGCAGATTGTTGAAGGCGGCACAATCGGCGCGCTGCAGCTGGTCCAGCGTTTCTTGATCGGGAATAGGCGGGGGAGGGGGCGGTTCGCCCAGACTGATCCGCCGGTCGCTGAAGAAGCCCTTGGCCGCAAGCACCGGGGCGACGTGCGCAACAGCTGACGCAAAGGCGCAGGCGCCGAAGGCGAGCAGGATCAAATCCGGCGGAGCTTTTTCGAGCTGTGCGACGAGCCACGCCTGTTCGCCGGGGCCGATGCCGAATTCCTGCGGCGCCCTGCGGCCCGGCATGCGCGTGAGCGCCCGCTTGAGCAGGCGCGCATCATAGGCCAGGAAGCGGCCGCTGCCCTGGGCGATGGCGTTGCGAACGATCCAGTCATTGCGGGCGCCGGCCTTGCTGCGCAGGGTCAGCAACGGGTTGGTCCGCCCGCGTGCGATATCGGTGACGTAAGACAGCACCGAATGCCTCTGATCGGCAAGATAGGTACGGATGCGGTCGAGATAGACGGCGTCGCCGCCCCACACGGCCTCATAGGGATAGGATTCGACGATCGCGACGCGAGCCATGCCGCTTCTTAGGTTGGCAAATGCGACAGGCTTATGAATCCGCCGCAACATCATTGTAGCGAAACCCGGCTACGCACCCATGGCTGAGGGTTCGCTTATCGCGCTGCCCCGGTTAGGGGGCAGGCCGCGTGCATCCGAGACAGATTGCAAATCTCCAGCTCTTGCGCGCTGTGGCTGCGCTGCTGGTGGTTCTGTTCCATCTCCAACCCGCCATGAACGCTGCCTTCGGCCAGTCGCTCCACGTCAATTTTCCGGCATTCGGCGTCGACATTTTCTTCGTGATCTCTGGTTTCGTGATGTTCTACAGCAATCGGCAGTTCGATCGCGATGCCGGCCAGTTCCTCGCGGAGCGTTTCTTTCGTATCGTCCCGCTGTACTGGCTCGCGACCTTGGTGATCGTGGCCTGCTTCATGGTTGGATTTCGCCCGGTGGGGCTTCATCTCCTCAACGGCCAAATTCTGCTCCAGTCGTTGCTGTTCGTGCAAAGCAGCTTTCCCGACGGCCGCCACGATCTGATCCTCACCGTGGGCTGGACGCTGATGTACGAGCTGTTCTTCTACGCCGCGTTCGCGCTCACCTTCGTCTTCCGATCGCAGGTCGCATCGCTGCTGCTGCTCGGGCTGTCGTTCGCGATGCTGATCGCCGCGGGCCAGTTTCTCGGCCCCTTGCCCTATGTCGTCGATTTCTACGCGTCCCCGATCATCATCGAGTTCCTCTACGGCGCCGCGCTCGCGAGCCTTTACGGTCGCCTCGGCGAGCGTGCGCCAGCGTGGCTGCCCGCGCTGGGCGTCGGACTAATCGTCGCTGCCGTCGTGCTGGTGTCGAGTTGGGAGGCGATGCACCTGCCGGTGCCGAACAAGCATGATGCGCGCTTTCTCGTGTTCGGCATTCCGGGGTTGCTGATCGTGGCTGGGGCGCTGGCGATGGAAAAAGGGGGCTGGATCGTGCGCCAATCCTTTGCGCTGCTATTGGGCGCGGCGAGTTATGCGCTCTATCTGTTTCATCCGCTGATCCTTCAAATTGTGATCAAGGGTTGCGCGATCTTGTTGCCGCATAAGGGTGCCGTATCCGCTGCGATTGCGGCCTTGCTTGCGGTGGCGATCTGCATCTTCGCCGCGATCGGCATTCATCTCGCGATCGAGCGTCCTTTGCTGCGCAGGACGAGGTCGCTGGTCGCCGCTCTGCGGATGCCAGGTGCGAAACATGCCGAGGCCTGACATGCCGCCAATCGCTTGCACGCTGAGGCAAGGATGAACTCGCGGTTGGCGAAGGCGGCCTTCTGGTCGATCGCGGGCAGCGGATCGCAATATGCGGTGGTCTTCTTCCTGCTCGTCTATCTCGCCCATGTGCTCGGGCCGCATGATTTCGGGCTGATGGCCACGGTTGCGATCGGGCTTGACCTTGGCACCCGCATCGCGCGTTGGGGGCAGGTCGAGCTGCAGCAGCAGGCGCGCTACCGCAACGAACAATCGCGCAACCAGTCGCTGCGGCTTTCGCTACTGATCGGATGCGGATTCATGCTGCTCTTCCTGCTGGCGGCGAGGCCGCTCGGCCAGCTCTACCATTCGGATCAGCTCGCGCAGATGATGTATCTGTGCGCGCCGGTATTCCTGTTTTCGGCGGCCGGATCGACGGCCGAGGCGATTCTGCGGACGCAGTTCCGCTTCAAGGTCATCGCCGTTCGCAACACGGTCACGACGCTCGTCGGCGCGGCGGTGGCGGTGGTGCTCGTCAATCTTGGCTACGGCGCAATGGCGCTGGCGTTGCAGCGCGTGATCCAGGCCGCGATCGCGGGGTTATGGGTGTGGACCGCGCTCGATTGGCGGCCGTCCTTTTCGCGCATCGGATCTTCGCCGGAGCTGGCGCGCGAAGGCACCAACATCATGCTCGGCACATTGATGCCGCTGCTCGTGCCGCGCACGGTCGATCTGTTCGTCGGCTTCACGATGGGGCCAGCCGCGCTCGGGCTGATGCGGGTGGGTTTCCGCGTCAATGATTTCATTGGCCAGCTGGTGGTGATGCCGCTGGTCAGCGTCGCCAACACGCAATTTTCCACCCTGCATGACGATCTCGCGGCGATGCGGAAAAACTATCTTCGCCTCACCCAGGCGAGTGCGGTGTTGATGTGCCCCGCCCTGATCGGGCTATCGCTAGTGGCGCCGGAAGCGATGCCGATCATCTTCGGCCGCCAATGGGTCGGCAGCGTGCCGTTCGTCCAGGTCATCGGCCTGTTGGGCATCGTCGCACCGATCAACTATTATTTCGCGCCGGCGATGATGGCGCTCGGGCAAAGTCGCATGGTGTTCCGGCAGGGGCTGGTGCAGATCGTGCTCGGCATCGCCCTCGCTGCGGCCGCAGCGCAGGTCTCGCTGGTCGCGGTGGCGGTCGCGCACGTCATTCGGGGCGCGGTCGTGGCGATTTACAATGTCGTCGATCTGCGCCGCCACATGAAGCTGCGGTTCGGCGATCTCGTCTGGCACATGGCGCCGCCCTATCTCAGCACGCTGGCGATGGTGATCGCGGTGCTTGTCGGCCGCCTGCTGCTTGGCGGGAGCGTCAGCCCCCTAGCGATGCTGTTCAGCCTCTCGGCGCTGGGCGCTTTTGCCTATAGCGTGACGCTTGGGCTTGGCGGCCGTCTCCGGCTGTGGCCCGCCCACGCGTCCGCGCTTCCGCGCCAGATCTTCCGCCGTCCGGTGCCGGCCGAATAGATCAGCCGGGCGTATAACCCGCGGGCGCATCGATGATGACGGGCTCCGGCCCGAGCGCCACCGGTAGGTCGATTCTGGTTCCCTGTGCATCGAAGGCGCGCGCGCCGGCGGGTAGGCGCAAGCTTCGGCCCGCGCCCCACATTACATAAGGTCCCTGGCCAAAACGATAGATGAAGCTGAGCGGATCTCCGACATCGATGCGACGGGCATCCCCGGCTGAGAGCAGCCGGTGCTGCACGGCGCGAAAGGTCGCCAGTGCGGGCTTGGGCGCGTCGCCTGCATAGAGCCCCATGTTGCGGAACCAGGGTTCATCGAGCAGCGCATACCAGTACGCGCGGCTGACATGCGCGGCGCTCATGATCGTCATCACCTTCAGCGCATGCGGCGGCGCGGCCTCAGGGGTTTTGTAATAATTGCCGAATTCGGTGCACCAGATCGGCTTCGTACCGCCATGTTGCGCCATCGCCTGCTTCAGCCGTTCGATCTGCTCGGGCAGCCGCTCGGGCCGATCGATATAGGGATGCACGGCAACCGCATCGATGAGCGCGAGTTCGCCCGCCGCGAACATGCGCTCGTGAAATGGCACATCGACGCCGATCGAGGAGCCGCCGACCAGCGCAACCCTGCTGCGGGAAGCGTCGAGCGCACGCCGCACCTCTTTGAGCAGCGCGACATAGGCGGGGAATTTCTGCGGCGGCGCTGGCCAGAGCCGCGACGGCGTGTTGATCTCGTTGCCGATCTCCACGCCCGCGATGCACGGGAAGCGCTCCGCGAGCGCGACGATATAATTGGCGAAGGCGCGGCGGCCTGCCTCGGAGGCGGGCAGCATCCCGCCATCGTAGAGCTTGTTCCGGGGCGGCACCATGACGAGCGCCGGGATCGACCGCGCGCATATCCGGTTCATGAAGCCGCTATTCCGGTCGGTGAAGTCGTAGACGCCCGGCCGTTGCTCGACCTTGCCCCACATCACCGAATCGCGGATGCCTTCCGCATCGGCGGCCTGCACCTTGCCCATGGCGGCCAGCGGCCAGCCCTGCTCGAAATGGGTGTTCACCCCCATCCGCATCGCCGCAGGCGCCGGCAACGTCCCGGCGATAGTAATGGCCAGCGCCGAGAGCTGAAGGCATTTACGCACAGGCGAGCACAGGCGCCGAGAGGCACTCTTCGTGGAGCGCGAAATCGCGTCGATAATAATCGCGGACGAATTGCGTGACGGCGCTGCCGGGGCGTACGAACTGCTGCTTGGGAATATCCTTGTAGAAGCCTGCACGCGTCATCTTCTCGCGCACGTCGGCGCGGAACTCGGCGGAGAACAGCCTGGAATAGGGCACGCGTAGCATGCGCTGCAGCGGCTTCAGCGCGCTGAAGCTCATCTCGGTGGTGCGGTTACGCCGCTCCTCGCCGATCTCGATGCCCGTTACCGCCTGAACATAGCGGCCTGCTTCGGCCAGCTGCTCGACGGCGAACACTTCCCGCACCATCCGCCGTCCGCGCAGTTCGACGAAATCGGACTGGCGATTGAAATGGACATGCTCGAGGTCGAGCCGTTCGGGCGCACTTTCGAGATAGCGGATGATCTTGCGCGCTTCATCCTCGATCATCTCGGCGGTGATCGCGGATTGGCCCTGGCCGCCGAATTCGCGCAGAC
>Ga0081455_10001947_pt2 | contig 16480 bp, 14 predicted proteins | sample TabmetS3T2R1_FD_70207 | JGI IMG/M metagenome (GOLD analysis project Ga0081455, IMG submission 70207) | Tabebuia heterophylla rhizosphere microbial communities from the University of Puerto Rico - S3T2R1 | ecosystem: Host-associated > Plants > Roots > Rhizosphere ... | reverse complement strand
GGGTGCTGGGCCCTCGCCGCCGATCCTGCGGGCAGCGGGGTGGTCGTCGGCGGCGGGCCATGTGAGGTCATGGGTTCCGGCGAGCGGCGGGCGAGGCAATGGGTTCCGGTGCCGGAACCTATGACCTCGGGGTGCAAGCGGCGGAACCTATGACCTCGGGACCTCGGGTGCGGGAGGCCTCGCGAGGCTCGGGGTCACGTGCGCGTCGGCGTCTCGGCGACCTGGAACCCTCAGCGGGGGCGGCCGAGCATGTATGGGATCAGCGCGCGGACGAAGTCCTTGTCCTCCCCGTCGGCGGCGTCGGCGAAGGCAGCCTCGAAGGCGTCCTGTGCGGAGCCGGCGATGCCTTCCGCGTAGGCGCGGGCGAACTCGATGCTGCCGTAGGCGTCGAAGAGAGCGCGGATCTCAGCGATGACCTCCGGACCGCGCTCGTGGGGTTCGAGCCGCAGGTAACGGTCGACGGTGTGCCGGTCCGACCGCTCGGCGGCGCCGATCAGGTGGATCAAGACCAGGGTCCGCTTGCCCTCGCGCAAGTCGCCGTTGATCTCCTTGCCGTAGAGCGCCTCGTCGCCGACCAGGTTCAGCAGGTCGTCCTGGATCTGGAACGCCGCTCCCAGGTGGAACCCGAAGCGCACCATCGGCCGCAGGTCGGCACGGCCGCCCGATCCCAACAGCGCGCCCACGCGCAGGGGATGGATGGTCGTGTACCAGCACGTCTTGTGCATGATCAGGTCGAGGTAGTCCTCGGGCGCCAGCCGAGCCACCGCCTCGCGGCGCCAGCCGAGCTCGGTCGCCTGCCCCTCGAGCGTCCGCAGCGCCATGGTGTCGAACTCGTCGAGCAGGCGCTCGCCCAGCTCGCCGTCGAGGCGGCGGGCGTGCTGCCGCAGGACTTGATGCGCCAGGACGGCGAGGGCGTCGCCGGCGTTGAGCGCGAGCCCTGGGCCGTGCTCCGCGGGCAGGGTCGGGCGGCCCCGCCGCCGCTCGCTCCCGTCGGCGATGTCGTCGTGCACTAGGAACGCGTTGTGCAGCATCTCGATGGCCACGGCCGCACCTTGGGCGTCCTCGTCGCGACCCCCGAACGCTCGGCAGGTAGCGAGGCACAGCGCCGGCCGGATCGCCTTGCCCGGGCGGCTGGGGTACGACCGCACCAGCCGGTAGAGCCAGTCGTGGGGCTCCGCGTCCGGCACCGCCGCGAGCATGGCCCGGCGCACGTCACGGGCCACCGAGCGAAGTCGCTCGTCCACACTGGTCGTGTCGGGGGGCGGCCCGATCGTCCGTCCGGGGATGGACAGGGGGTCGTGTGCGGTCGGTGTGGCCGTCATCCGGCACTCGCCACCGTGACGGCGATCGGGAGCCACACGTCCGGTGCGCCGGCCACGAGCAGGACACCGCGGTACACCCCGCCGGGTACCCCGTTGGCGACGTCGGCCACGACCACGACGCCGCGGCTCGAGCGCGCGGGAAGCTCGTCGAGGGCCGGTGGATCGAATCGCAGGACCGACGCTGGCAGCGTGCTGCCATCGTGGGTGCGCAGGTCGCCGGCGTGAAGCCGGAGCGCGGACCTCGCCTCGGACGTCCCATTGTGCAACCACACCTCTGCCGATCCCGTGGGCCGCGGCTGTCCGTTCGATCCGGCGGGCACCACGCCCGACCCATCGGCGCCGACCGTGACGTGCACTGCGCCCGTCATCGTGCCGCGCCCGACGTCAGCGGTGGCGATTGGCCCGCCACCGGCGGCCTGCGTGCCGTCGGGACGCGCCATGGCCGCCATGGCCTGAAGGCCGCGTTGGAACACATCCATCCACAGCTGGAGAAGGTCGGCCGGCGGAGATGCCGCTGGCTGGCCCGAAGATCCTGCCGCCCTCCGTGACCCGTCGGCCGCGTCGCCCCCATCGTCCGCGGCGGCCGCCTCCCCACGCCCCTCACCGTCGACGGCGCCGATCAACCGGTCGACGAGCTCGCCGGCGGCCCGCAGCCCGCGTCGCTGGATCTCGCCCAAGGCTCGGGCGTTGGCGGCGGGATCGAGCATCGACATCCAGGGCGACTCGCCGGTGCCCTCGTCGTGTGTCCGTTCACCCACCTGGTGCTCCTCGGCCACGCATCCGCCCGAACGCGTGCCACCAGCCCGGCCCGCGCCATCGGATCGGTAGGCTACGCGACGAGAAGTCGTCAGGCGGGTGGGCATGACCACATGACCGAGTTCGAGGCGCTCGCGAGCATCTGCGCCGCGGTGGGTGATGCGATCGACGGCGACCCCGCGCTGCGTGACCGGATCGCCCGGGTCTTGGGCATTGGCGATCGGGCGGCAGCGAGCTTCGAGGACCTCACCCGGGGCCCGGGCAACCCGCCCGGGCTGGACACCGACGAGCTCCCGTCGCTAGACGAGGCACTCGTCCAACTCGCAGCTATTCCCCCGCGTGGGGACGCGGCCGCCACACGACTGCTCGCCATCGCAGGCCTGGTCAACGCCGATCCGGCCTACGGTCCCGGTGGTGCGAAACGCAACCTCGTCCTGCCTGCGCTCACCGGTGGCGACCTGGCCGTGGCGGAGCTCGCGCCGGAGCTGCTCGATCAGGTCGAGCGGGCACAGACGAACGACGACCTCCGTGCGGCGACAGTCAACGCGAACCTCACCCGGGTCGTCATCGGCGGCGACGTCGACCCCGTACCCACCTTCCAGACCGACTTCGTCCGCCGCGCTCGCACCCTCGAGGATGTGAAGCTGGTCCTGAATCCCGAGAACTGGCCGCGGTGCTGTCGCTGGTGGTCAGAGATGGTCCTCCAGGACCGCGCCGACGGGCGGCCGCACTACAGGGAGACCGTGGCGCAGAACATCGGCTTCCTCAAGGTGGAGGTCTGCCTCCAGTTCGTACAGGCCGAGAGCCCGGACGAGGTCACGCTCGATTACCGCATGTGCAACGTCGCGGCACACCAGCCGCAGAATCCCCGCGTCGTGGTGGACGAGGGATGGATCGTCGGCCGGCGCCACGACGACGGCGTCCAGATCCTCACGAGCAAGCGCGTGCTCTTCGCCGACACCATCGGGGGTAGATCGCTCGTTCCCACGGCGGTCGGCCTGGGCTACGGCATGCTTGCCGAGGAACTAGTGGACAGCTGCCTGGAGTGCGAGACGGCCGAACTCAAGTGGGCGCCGGTGGAGGGATCCGATGGTCCGTGAAGGCGAGGAACAAGAGGCCAGGCTCCGAAGGGACCGGGCCGAGAACGCAGCAGTCGAGTTGGTGGGCGGCATCGGCAGTCGGTTCCAGGAATACGTCAGCGAATGGATTGTGTCGTTCGACGCCGCGATCAACGGCGAGTACGACGCCCAGCGGCTGGTCGCGGATGCGTCCCGGATGACCACCCGCATGGTCCGCGACACGGCCCAGCTCTTCGTGTCTGGGTTCGATGTCCTCAACGTCCTGGCCAACATGGCGGCGCGGGACCGCGGCCAACGGCCACAGAAGGCTGAGCCCCGCCCATGACGGCGCCGGCTGCGACGGGTGACTCCGAGCCGGGCCCGCTCATCCCCCTGGCCGAGGCCATCGAGGGCATCACCGACCTGGGGTTCTGGCTGACGGGCCAGCTCGGGGGTCACGCCCGAACTGTCGCCGAGCGACTGGGAGGTGGGACGTATACGCCCGACCTGATGGCTGCCGACGCAGCGCGTTCGGTGGCGCTCGGCGCCGCAGCTTGGCTGCGGATCGTGAACGAGGTGGTGGACGCCGCCGTGATCGTGGCGCGGGCCCCCAAACCCAACACGCCAGTGGTCGAGCTCAGCCTGCCGGCACCGTTCGACGTGCCCTGCACGCTGCGGCTGGACGGCCCGCTCCAGTCGCGGTTCGATCCGCCCGACGTCATCCCCCAGACAAGCGTCACCCTCGACCCGGCGCGTCTCGGGCCGAAGCAGGTCGAGTTCAAGGTCGTCGTCGATGCCACCCGCCGGCCGGGGGTCAGCTACTTCGGTCGAGTGACCGCCTCGCCCGACGACCCGGACGTGGGCACCCAGTCGGTCGACTTCCGAGTCGGAGTGCGGTGAAGCGGACACCGCCCGCGCCCATCGGGATGCAGGAAGACGATGAGTGAGATCGGGGACCTGATCGCCATCCTGGGTGCGGTCGATCAGGCAGTGCACGAAGATGAGGGGGAAGAGCGGCGCGCGCTCGTGGCCGCGTTGGTCAAGCCCTACCGCACGGCCGACCGGTTCGGCTGGTACGACGGCTTCGTCGAGCACGAGGGCAACGACGCCCTGCCGCCGCTGGACGAGGCGGTGGCGAACCTGCGCCGGCCGACGAGGTTCGCGGGCATGTTGCCGAGGCGCGTGCTTGCCGTGACTCTGGTCGCCCGCGTGTTCCCCGACCTGTTCGGCCCCGAAGGCGAGCGCGCCGACGCCTCCGTGAGGGCGCTCACCATCCCCGGCATCGTGGCGGGCCTGCCCCTGGTGCCAACGCCACCTCACGATGAGCCGCCGGACGTTCCCGACCTCGGTGACCCCTCGCTGCAGTCCCAGGGCGAGGAGCTGCTGAGGGCCCTCGCCGACCCCGATCGGCTCTCCCGCATCGAGGACTGGCACGAGTTCCTGCGCAGTACCTCGCACCTCGTGAGCTCCCAGCTCGCCGGCCTGCCGGCGCCGTGCTCGACCACCGTCATCGAGCCGCCGACCGGCGACGACGCCGTCGTTGTGCTCCAGACCAGCCTCTGCGTGGGCGGTGTCGACTTGGACGTGTTGGCCGCACGCTTCCTGGACCCGACGAACTGGCCGGCCTGCAGTCCGTGGTGGTGCAAGATGCTGCGCGCGCCGGGCGGGGGTCCGGGCATCAAGCGCTTCCTGGAGGTCGTCGCCGCCGACTGCCCGAATCGCATCTTCGAGGTCGCTGTGTTCCTCGACTTCGCCACCGCCGTCGACCGGGCGACCCGCAAGGTCGTCACGTACAACATGAGCACCGACCAGAGCGGGATGGTCGGCGGACTGGGTGCCAACAACGCAGTCGAGGTCGACAGGGGCGTCATCGACGTCCGCCGGGAGCGGGACCACTTCCGCGTCGAGACCACCAAGCGGATCCGCTTCGCCCAATCCGTGGACGCTGACGCGTTGGCGGTGATCGCCTGCGTCGTCGGCTACGGCGACGTTGCCGCCGACGTGATCTGCGACTGCTCCGGCGGCACGCCCGAGGCGGTCGACTGCGATGTTGATGAAGCACCGGCGGCCGGACGGCTGACCCCGGCTGTCAACCGGTTCGTGGATCTCGCTCGGAAGTGCGTGACCGAGGGCAGTGACCTGGCGCGCCACATCGCCGCTCGCGTTGACGAGGGTTCCTACACGCCGGACCTCGCGGCCCAGGACGCAACGATGACTGCGACCCTGGCGCTCCGCGGATTGGCGACGCTCGCGACCACCGCCGTCGAGGCGATCAAGGATCTCGCAAGTCCACCCAGCGCACCGACGACGCAGGAGTCCGCAGCGTTCGCCTTCAGGGGGGCGATCCCCGACAACAGCGGGCTCTCGCTGGCGGGGCCGTTGTTGTCGCCATACGGCGACCGGATCGATACCGGACGTGTCGAGATCCGACCCTCGACGCTGAGCAGCGGGGGCGAGTTCCGCCTGCTCGTAGACATCGCCGGGCTGGAAGGGAGCGCGTACACGGGTCTGGTGAGGGCCGTCAGCCCGGCGACCGGCGCCGCCGCCGCCAGCGTCGACGTCGATGTGATCGTTCCATGAGCTCATGATCGTGTCACCGCGGGGGCGCCCCCGAACCCCATTGCCGCCCGCCTCCCTGGCGATCGCTCGGTCGACCCCACACGAGTTGCGCCGATGACCGACGCCACCGATCGGGCCGCAGTGATCGACGAGCTGCTCGACCGCTCGGTGGCTGCGTTGAACCGCGGCGACTTCACGACAGCGCACGACCTGGCGGAACAGGTGCTGGCAGCCGACACATCCAACCGTGATGCAGCGGCGCTCCTCGAGGTCGGCGGCCACTCCGACGGCGAGCTCCGACGGCTTTCGCTGCTGTTCTGCGACCTCGTCGGCTCGACAGAGTTGTCTGCCCGCCACGAGCCCGAGACGTACCGCACCCTTATCAGGCGCTACAAGGCGGTGTGCCGTGAAGTCGTCGAGCGGCGGTACGGCGGCCACATCTCGCATGTTGCCGGCGACGGGATGCTGGCCGTCTTCGGCCTGCCCACCGCCCACGAGAACGACGCCGAGCGGGCGGTTCGCGCGGGACTCGACGTCGTCCGCGAGCTCCGCCGACTGTCCGCCCAGGTGGAGGCGGCGGTCGGGGAACGCCTCGAGGCGCGGGCGGCGGTCCACCGGGGCCTTGTGTACCTCGACGTCGAGGAGGATGAGGTCTACGGGTTGGCTGCCAACGTGGCGGCTCGACTCCACTCTTTGGCGGCCCCTGGAACCGTGGTCATGTCCGAAGACGTCCGCGAGGTCGTGGGCGCGCTCTTCGATACCGTCGCTGCGCCCCCGCAGCGTGCGAAGGGCATCGATGAGCCCCTTCAGTCCTACCGGATCGTCGCGGAGCGTCCCGACGAGCCAACGCGGGGGCGGCGCTGGGAGGCCGCCCTCGTAAACCGCACGGACGAGCTGGCACGCATGCGTGCAGCGTGGCTCGAGGTGACCCGCCGCGGTGGCGAGCGGCCAGCCGCACTGCACCTGGTCGGCGAGGCGGGCATCGGCAAGTCCCGACTCGCGGCCGTGCTGGCCGGAGACGCCAAGGCCGATGGCGGCTCGTGCCTGCAACTGCTCGCATCGCCATTCCACGCGGAGGCGAGCTTCCACGCGGTTCGTGCCTTCATCGAGGCGCGTACCGGCGCCGGGGCAGACGTCGCGCACGGCGAGCGGCTGGCCCGCCTGGAGCGGGAGCTGGTGGCGGTCGGCCTGGCCCCGGACGAGATGATCCCCCTGGTGGCGCCTGTCATCGGCGTTCCCCCCGCTGGCGGATACCGGGCGGTGGCACTGGAGGGGCGGAAGCTGCACGATGCGATCGTCGTCGCGGCCGCGGACTACCTCATCGCCTGCCTTGGTTCGGGACCCGCGGTGCTGATCGTCGAGGACCTCCACTGGTGCGACGAGTCGACGCTCGACGTCCTCTCGCGGGTGCTGCGCGTGGATCGCCGCGACCTTCTGATCGTCACCACGTCCCGGGACCCGGTGCCTGCGGCGCTCGGGGGTGGCCAGGTAATCGAGCTGCCGCCGCTGGATGACGACGCCGCGGTCGAGCTCGTGCTGTCGCTCGATCCCGCACTCGACGGCAGCGCGTGCCGCGCGGTCGTCGATCGTGGTGACGGGATGCCCCTGTACCTCGAGGAGCTCGCTCGGGGGGCGGTCTCGGGGGGCCAACGCATCGTCGCGACGCAGGTGACGCGTGCCGGCGGTCCGATCAGGGCCGTCGCCGCGAGCCCGGCGGTACCGCCAGCGACTGTGCCCGAGGTGCTATACGAGCCGCTGGTCGCCCGCCTCCACGCCTCCGGGCCGGGACTGCGCGTCGCCTCCGCCGCCGCGGCCATCGGCCGGGACGTGGATCACGGCGTGCTCGCCCACGTGATCGACTTGCCGGCGCCCGACCTCGAGGCGGCCCTGGAGGCCCTGCTGGGCGGTCTGATCCTCGAGCGGGTGCTCGGCGACGCCGAGCGCTATCGGTTCCGGCACGAGCTGTTGCGGGTGGTTGCGTACGAGCTGCAACCGCCGTCCCGCCGGCGCGAGCTGCATGGCCGCGTGGCTGCCGCGCTGGCCCGCGAGCCGGCGTCGACCGGGGCCGTCGATTGGCACCTCGTCGCCAGCCACCATGACGCGGCCGGCCAGGCCACCGAGGCCATCACCGCCTACCAGCAGGCTGCGGACGGCGCGCGCCAGCTCGGAGCGCTCGGCGAGGCACGGTCGCTCCTGAGCCGGGCGATCGAGCTCGTTCCCGAGCTCCCCGAAACCCGCGAGCGATCCTCGTACGAGGTCGGGCTGCGACTCCGGCGAGGGTTCCTGGTGGCGTCGGCGGAGGGCACCAGCTCGCCGGAGGCGGTGCAGGACTACGAGCGGTGCCTGGAGCTCACCCTCGGCGACAGCGGCAGCGACGAGATGTTCAGCACGCTCATCCCGCTCTGGGGTTACTACATCCTGCGGGGCGATCTCGACCGCGCCCAGCAGGTAGCGGAGATGTTGCGTGCGGGCCTGGCCGGGCGCGACCACTACCGACCCGACAACGAGGCCGCGTTCGGCACGATCCGCTGGTTCGCCGGCGACTTCGCCGCAGCCCGCGATCAGCTCGAGGCCGCGGTCGAGGGCGTGACCACGCGGCGGACCAACCCCGACTACGGGTCCACCTACTTCATGCCCTTCGACGGTCCGGGGTCGGCGCACGCGAACCTCGCGTTGGCCCGGTTCATGCGGGGCGACGTTGATGGCGCCGACGGGCAGTTCGACGCCGGGCAGGATCGCTGCGACACGATCGACTTTCCTCGCGGGCCGTTCACCGCGGCCGAGGTCCAGTCCTACGCAGCCTGGACGCTGATCGAACGCGGGCACCTGGACCGCGCGGCGACGGCGGTCGGGGCGGTGACCGAGATCGCGGAGGGGCACGGTTTCGACTTCTGGTCGCTGGTGGCGGCGACCGAACAGGCGACGATCGCCGGACTGCGGGCGCTCGACGCCGAGGCCCCTGACGCCGCCGCCCTCTCGGCGCATGCGCAGGCCCTCGACGGCCTGTGTGGCATGTGGAAGGTGCTCGACGTGGCCCTCTTCCTCCCGGCATTCATGGCGACGGTGGGCCGGCTGAGAGCCGCCGCGGGCGACGTCGACGGCGCCGCCGCACGCTACGAAGAGACGTTGCAGTTTGGCCGTTCCACGGGCATTCGCTTCTACGAGGCCGAGGTGCTGAGGCTCCGCGCCAAGCTGCTGCCCGCCAGCGAGGTATCGGGGGAGTTGCGGGCGGCGCTGGACCTCGCTCGGTTGCAGGGCGCCGCTCCGTTCGAGCTGCGGATCGCCCGTGACCTCGTCGCCAACGGCGACGTGGACGCCCTGACGCTGGTTGCCGAGGCCGTCGCGCGGTTCGCGCCCGACGCCCACTACCCCGAGCTCGAGGACGCCCGCTCCTCGGTCGCTGCCGCCGGGTGACCGCACGTCGTCGGGTCGCCATCCTTGGCGGGGGCATGGGAGGCATCACCGCCGCATGGCGCCTGAGCGAGCCCGGTTGGCGCGACCGCTTCGAACGGATCACCGTCTACCAGCGGGGCTGGCGCCTGGGGGGCAAGGGTGCGAGCAGCCGCGGCCGCTACGGCCGCATCGAGGAACACGGGCTGCACGTCTGGCTCGGGTTCTACGAGAACTCCTTTCGGGTCTTGCGCGAGTGCTATGCGGAGCTCGATCGCCCCGCGACCGATCCCCAGGCACCGATCCTCACGTGGCGCGACGCCATCAAGCCGGCTCCGGCCGTCGGCCTGGAGGACCGTGACCAGGACGACTGGCGCCACTGGCTGGCGCGCTTTGCGCCCAACGACCTCGAGCCGGGAGAGCCCGGCGGGGAAACCCAGCCGGCGAGCCTCGCCGAGTTCGCGCTGCGGGCACTGCGGCTGGTGATCGACGGGGTGGAGTCGTTGGCGGATGTCAGCTCGATCGACAGGACGGAGCGGGTGGTGCTGAGCACGTCGGCCGAGCCGCCTGCGCGGTCGCTGGTCGATGGCGTGGTTCTGGGAACGCAGCTCGCCGTGCCGGCGGCGCTGCTCGAAGCCGTTCGCCTTGCCAGCGGGGCACTCGGTGGCAGCGCCCCCACGACCGCGGAGCCCACGGTCCGTGCGAGTCCTGAGCTGCTCGATGCGCTCGACCGCCTCCAGGACCGGCTCCGTGGCGTCGTGGCCGGCGATCCCGACCTGACGCGGGCCTGGCAGTACATCTCGCTGACGGTCGCGCTGCTCCGCGGCCTGTTGGCCGACGGGGTCTTCGCCGGGGTGCCCCTCAGCCGGCTCGACGACGAGGACTACCTGGTCTGGATCCGTCGTCACGGGGCCGCGCCGGAGGCCGTCGACGGAGCGCTCCTGCGGGCCATGTACGACATGTGCTTCGCCTTCGTCGACGGCGACACTTCCCGTCCGAGCTTCGGTGCGGGCTCCGCGGTTCTGCTCGCGGTGAAGATGGCGCTCGAGTACAAGGGCGGGATCTTCTGGAAGATGAGTGCCGGAATGGGCGACGCCGTCTTCGCGCCGCTTTACCAGGCACTCCGGCAGCGCGGCGTGGACTTCGAGTTCTTCCATCGCGTCGACGCCCTCCACCTGTCCGCCGACAGGACGGCGATCGACGCCATCAGCGTGGGTCGCCAAGCAGCGCTCGCTCCCGGCATCGAGCGTTACGAGCCGCTGGTGCGGGTGCGGGGCCTCCCGTGCTTCCCCGACGCCCCGCTCGTCGACCAGCTCGACGACGCCGAAGGCATCGAGCACGAGCCGCTCGAAGCGCACGGCTGCGCCTGGCCCGATGCCGAGCGCCGCGTGCTGCGTCGAGGCATCGACTTCGACGTCGCCGTGCTGGCGATCCCGGTGGGGATGGCGGAGGTCGTCTGCCGCGAGCTGATCGACGATCGGCGCGAGTGGCGCAACATGGCCGCCAACGTGGCCACCGTGGCCACCCAGGCCTTCCAGATCTGGCTGCGCGAGCCAGAGCCCGCACTGGGATGGCCACACCCCGGCGCCACGATGAGCGGCTACACCGATCCGTTCGACACGTGGGCGTCGATGCCACAGCAGATCGACGCCGAGGACTGGCCCGACGACGACCGCCCTGCGGCGATCGCCTACTTCTGCGGGGTGATGCCGACCCCCAGGCGACCGGTCGCCGATCCCAGTCGGGGAGACGGCTACCGCGACCAGGTGCGGGAGAGGGCCGTGGCCTTTCTCGATCGCAGTCTCGGGCACCTGCTGCCGGGGGCGGTGGGCGACGACGGGTTCAGGTGGGACCTGCTGTGCGGGCGTGACGGGTCGGCCGGGCCGGCGGCGTTCGATTCGCAGTTCTGGACCGCCAACGTCGACCCGGCCGATCGGTACGTGCAGTCGCTGCCGGGAACCAGCCGCTACCGGCTCCGCTCCGACGAAAGCGGCTACGACAACCTGTTCCTTGCGGGCGACTGGACCGACTCGGGACTCAACGCGGGCTGCATCGAGGCTGCCGTCCTCTCGGGCCTGCAGGCGGCCAACGCAGTGCTCGGCCGCGCCCGCAACCATCGCGTGGTCGGCTACCTGCCGGATTGACCGTCGGCGGTACGGTGCCCCAATGACCGAGCGTCCCGTCGGGGCGAGAGAGCGAGCCCGGCCCGAGCGGCAGTGGGAGCGGACACGCAACACGTCGGAGCCCGAGCGGCCCGCTGCGAAGCAGCAAGTGCGGGGAGCACGGGTCGATCCGCGGGCGCGGCCCATGACGGCCTTCCAGGAACGCCTGGGGCGTGTCGCGGTGCGATGGATGGCCGGCTTCAACACCGCCGCCTACCGGCTGAGCAACGGGCGGGTGGCAGGCCACGTGCCCGGCGGTGCGCCCATCTGCCTGCTCACGACGATAGGCAGGCACAGTGGCCGGCCCCGCACGGTTCCGCTCCTTTACATCCCCCACGATGGCGACCAGATCGTCGTGGTTGCATCGCACGGCGGAATGAGCATCCACCCCGCGTGGTACCTGAACCTGATGGCCGACCCTCGGGCAACCGTCGACGTCGGCTCGCGGTGCCGGTCGATGACGGCCCGCGTCGCCACCGACGCGGAGCGCGCCGAGCTGTGGCCCGCGCTCAGCGCTGTCTACCCACGGTTCGACGCGTATCAGCGTCGAACCGACCGCATCATTCCGGTGCTGATCCTCGGTCCGACGCCTGATCCCTGAGGGCGCCGAGTATCAGGGCGGCGGTTGCGGTGGCGTCGCGGGAGACCAGGCCGACCCACCGGAACCAGTCGTCGACGAGGTCCTCGGCGTGATACGTGCCCGCCGACAGCTTGGCGCTCGTCGAGCCCCACAGGTCGACGTAGCGCTGGAGCCGCTCACCGAGCAGCTCGGCGACGTCGTCGACGCCCGACCTGTCGCCCGTCATGCCTTGTCCCCGGGACGGATGGTCCGTTGCACGAGCTCCAGCCAGAGCTCCAGCCCACGCCCGGCGAGGGGCGTGAGCTGCTCCCAGGCCTCGATGACGTCCGCCGTCATCGTGTCGACGGTCCACTCGCCGCCTCGCAGCGACCGGGTGCTCAATTGCTGGATCAACTCGGTGTTGACCTGTCCTGCGTCCTCGAGCAGCTCCGTGACCCGGCCGACATAGCCCGAGAACCACTCGCCGTCGTCGTGCTCAGCATCCACCGGTCATCAGGGTACGCGACGCCCGGCGCGAGGATCCTCAGCGGGTGGATCGCGGTGCTCCGCCCGCCAGAGCCGGCACGGGGTCCATCGCCGCGTCGGCGGCCGCGACGCCCGCGGGTTCGGTCGTGGTCCGCAGCTCACGCCAGATGGCCGGCACGACCCGCCGCAGGTAGGGGCCAAGGCGGACGAAGGATCGCCCGTGTCGCCGGAAGCGGTAGCTGATCGGGACCTCCGCGTAGCGGTACCCCTTGGCCACCAGGTCCAGCGTGAGCACCTGGGCGTAGTTGAAGTCGTGGATGATCTCGGCGTGGGCCGCGGCGGCCGGTGACAGGGCCCGGTAGCCGGACTGCCCGTCGCTCAGGCCCCGTACGCCCCAGCGGGTCACGAGCAGCTTCATTCCGAGCGTCAGGACCCGGTTGCCGAACCACCGGTGGGGGCGCATCTCGCGGGGCAGGCCGGCGAAGCGCGACCCGATCACGTAGTCCGCACGATCCTCGATGATCGGGGCCACCAGGTCCGCGAGCTCCTCGGGCGCGTACTCGCCGTCGGCGTCGAGGAAGGCGACGGCCGCCGCCCGCCGTTCAACCCCCCACGCGAAGCCGGAGCGCACGGCGGCGCCCAGACCACGGTTCCGGCCGAGCGAGTGGACGGTGGCGCCGGCGGCGCCTGCCAGGGCGGCGGTTCCGTCCGTGGAACCGTCGTCGACGACCACGACCTCGACGGGGTGTCCGTGCACCTCGCGAGGCGCCCGCCGGACGACATCGGCGACGGTGGCTTCCTCGTCGTGCGCCGGCAGCACCATGACAACCGGGCGGCGGTCGGCAAGCTCAGGATCGTGCATTGTTAAGCATTCTTCACGCTCGACCGGTGGTATGGCTAGTCTCACGTTGATGGTAGGCAGAAGATCGATGGCTGGGGCGGCGCTCACGGTGGTGGTCGTGGCCGCTGGGCCGGCGCTCGCGGCCTGCAGCTCGGGCGGCGACGACCGGCTCGTCGTGTACAGCGGCCGCACGTCCAACCTGATCGGCCCGTTGCTCGAGGACTTCGCCGAACAGTCGGGCATCAGCATCGACGTGCGCTACGACGAATCCGCCAACCTTGCCCTCCTCATCGACGAGGAGGGCGACCGCACGCCGGCCGACGTCTTCATCTCGCAGAGCCCGGGTGCGGTCGGGTACCTCGACGCCGCCGGCCGGTTGGCGCCGCTCGACGACCAGCTCATCGCGACCGTCCCCGAGGGTGACGCCGCCGCCGACTCGGGCTGGGTCGGCCTGTCGGGCCGGGTGCGCACGCTGGTCTACAACCCCGAGCTCGTGGACGACGCCGACCTGCCCGACTCGGTGCTGGAGCTGACGGCACCGGAGTACGCCGGTCAGGTGGCGCTGGCGCCCACCAACGGGTCGTTCCAGGACTTCGTGACCGTCCTGCGCGACCAGCTGGGCGACGAGGAGGCGGCGGCATGGCTGGACGGGATGGCGGCCGGCGATCCGCCGACGTTCGACAACAACACCGCCATCGTCGAGGCCGTGGGCCGGGGCGAGGTGCCGATGGGCCTGGTCAACCACTACTACGCGTTCCGGGCCAAGGCCGAGAACCCGGACCTGCCCGTCGAGAACCACTACTTCCCCGACGGTGACCTGGGGTCGACGCTGCTGGTCACCGCCGCGTCGGAGATCGCCGAGACCGACATGCCCGACGAGGCCACCGAGCTCATCGAGTTCCTGCTCTCCCCCGAGGCGCAGCGGTACTTCAGCGAGGAGACGTTCGAGTACCCGCTAGCGGACGGGGCCGACGTCAACCGCGCGCTGCCGCCGTTCGAGGAGATCTCCAAGACCCGGGTCGACCTCGACGAGCTGGGTGGCGGCCTCGAGGCGACCACCGCGATGATCGACGAGAGTGGCCTCACCTGATTTCGAAAGGGGAGGGAGACCCTCCCCCCTCGACCTCCCCCCACCTCTCTGGCGCCGCCTATCGGCGGCCGTTGTCCCCGGTCGTTCGACCGGCGAAGCCGGTTCGACCGACGGTGGGGGGCTCCGGCAGGAGCCTCCGCCCCCCACACCCCCCGCCGGGCCGCGCTCCGCCCGGTGGTCCTTCGCGGGGACGGCCCCGCGGTCGCTCGTCGCTGTGTGCGCCGTCATCGGGCTGCTGTTCGCCACCCCGCTGCTCTACCTGATCTGGCGGAATGTCACCGGCGACGAGGACCTGGTCGACCTGTACCTGTCCGAGACCACGCTCGTGCCACTGCGCAACACGCTGGTACTGGCCGTGGCCACCGCGCTCTCCACCGCGATCGTGGGCACGGGTCTCGCCTGGCTCACGACCCGGACCGATCTGCCGCTGCGCCGCCTGTGGGCCGCGCTCGCCCCGCTGCCACTCGTGTTTCCGTCGTTCGTCGGCGGGTTGGCGCTCATGGCGGCGGTCGCGCCCGGGGGCCTGCTCGACGCGCCGTTGGGGTGGGTGGGCGTGCAGGCCACCCGCCCGGAGGGCTTCTGGGGCGCGTGGCTGGTGCTCACCCTGTTCACGACGCCGTACGTCCTGCTGCCGGTGGCGGCCCGCCTCGTGGCCCTACCCCCGTCGCTGGAGGAGAGCGCCCGGCTGCTCGGGCGCCGTCCGGGCGCGGTGTTCCGCACGGTGGTGCTGCCGCAGATCAGCGGTGCCATCGGTGCCGGGGCGCTGCTGGTGTTCCTGTACACGGTGAGCGACTTCGGGGTCGTGGTGCTGCTCCGCTACGAGACGCTCACCCGGGCGATCTACACCAACCGGTTGCTCGACCGCGACCAATCGGCCGCGTTGAGCCTGCTGCTGGCGGTGATCGCACTGGCGGTGGTCGCCGGAGAAAGGACCCTCGCCCGGCGTCGGCATCGCACCACGCTCGAGGGGGTGCCGGCGGCCCGGCCCCTGCGGGTGCCGCTCGGGCGCTGGCGCCTGCCGGCGCTCGCGGCGGTGCTCGCCTGGGTGGGGCTGGCGCTCGGCGGCCCGCTGGCGTCGCTCGGGCTGTGGGCGTGGCGCGGCCTCACGGGCGAGACCAGCAGCCTCGCGTCCGGTGACCGGGCGCTGGGCGACCTGGTGGAGCCGGCACTCAACACTGCGGGCATCAGCCTCGTCACTGCGGTGGTGGCGATCGCCGTGTTGCTACCCCTGGCGTACCTGTCGGCCCGCCACCGCGCCCGGGCCGCCGACCTGGCCAACGGGCTGGTCGCGACCGGATTCGGGCTGCCGGCACTGGTGGTGGCGTTGTCGCTGGTGTTCTGGAGCCGCCAGCTTCCCGAGGCGTGGGGCCTCTACCAGAGCTTCACCATGCTGGTGTTCGCTTATGTGGTGCACCTCGGCGCCCAGTCGCTGCGAACCGCCCAGGTGGCGGTGGGGTCGGTACCTCGCCGGCTGGACGAGTCGGCGCGCGTGCTCGGCGCCGGTCGGCTCCGCCGGTTCGCGACGGTCGAGCTCCCCCTGATGCTGCCCGGGCTCGCCGCAGGCGCCGGCCTGGTGCTGCTGTCGACGATGAAGGAGCTGCCCATCACGCTGCTGACGTCCCCCCTCGGGTTCGAGACGCTCGCCACCCGGATCTGGGAGGACGCCGAGGCCGTCTTCCTCGCCGAGGCCGGCCTGGCCAGCCTGGTGCTGGTCGCCCTGTCGGGCATTCTGACCTGGCTGCTGGTGGTCAGGCGGACGGAGCGGCTCGCATGAGCCGGACCGGCGGTTCCGCCACCCGAGGCCATCGGTTCCACGAAGCCCAGCCCGAGGTCCTGGGTTCCCGATCGGGTACCCAGGACCTCGACGTCGCCTTGGTGGAACCGGTTGCCTCGGATGACGCAGGGCGTCGGTGGATCCGGACGACCGCCGGGGCGGCGACGATCGTCGGCGTGGTCGTGGCCGCCTGGGCGATGATCGCCATCCCGGCCCGTGCCACCTACGGCACCCTGACGACGGCCGACGAACCGCAATACCTGTTGAGCGCCCTGAGCCTGTTCGAAGACGGCAACCTGCACATCGACGACGAGCTGGCCGAGGCCAGGTTCGTTCCCTTCCACGAGCTCGACCTGCCGGTGCAGACGGAGGTGCTCGACGACGGCCACCAGGTGAGTCCGCACGACCCGCTGCTGCCGGCTATCCTCGCCGTGCCCATGGGCCTGGGCGGCTGGGCTGCGGCCAAGGCGACGCTAGCCGTCC
>Ga0081455_10004104_pt1 | contig 16482 bp, 16 predicted proteins | sample TabmetS3T2R1_FD_70207 | JGI IMG/M metagenome (GOLD analysis project Ga0081455, IMG submission 70207) | Tabebuia heterophylla rhizosphere microbial communities from the University of Puerto Rico - S3T2R1 | ecosystem: Host-associated > Plants > Roots > Rhizosphere ... | reverse complement strand
CGAGCCCGGCCATGACGAGGAACGATCTGTTTAGCGTCGTGCTGAGACGATCATGACCGACGCCGCGCCACCGCGTGCCTTCATTCCGCTCAGCATCGCGGTGCTGACGGTGTCCGACACGCGCACGCTCGCCGATGACAAATCCGGCGCGGTGCTGGCGGAGAAGCTGACGGCCGCGGGCCACACGCTGGCGACGCGCAACATCGTGCCCGATGATGTCGAGGCGATCCGCAATCAGGTGAAAATCTGGATCGCCGACGATAACATCGACGTTGTCATCACCACGGGCGGGACCGGTTTTACCGGCCGTGACGTGACGCCGGATGCGCTCGAGCCGCTGTTCGACAAGCGCATGGACGGATTTTCGATTCTCTTCCACATGATCAGTCACGCCAAGATCGGCGTTTCGACGATCCAGAGCCGCGCCACCGCGGGGCTTGCGGGCACCACCTTCATCTTCTGCCTGCCGGGCTCGCCCGGCGCCTGCCGCGACGGCTGGGACGGCATTCTTGCAGCCCAACTCGATTACCGCACCAAGCCGTGTAATTTCGTCGAGATCATGCCGCGGCTCGACGAGCATCTGCGGCGCAAGAAGAGCTGATGCGGTTGGCGTCGTATCACAGACGTCCAGTCCGGCGACGATGGCTGTTCCATCCTGACAGCCTGACTGAGGGTGAGGACCATTGACGGCCTCCGACTTCCACTACGACGGCGAGGACTTCTACTGTGATGTCGCGCTGAAAGGCGTGATGCCGCTGCGCAAGGAATATGAGAGCGAAGCGGTGCTCGCCTATCACCACACCCGGCCGTTCTGGCCGGTGCACATTGTCGTCATCCCGAAGAAGCACATCTCGTCGTTCACGACACTGTCGCCGGAGGACATGCCGATTTTCCTCGAGATGGTGGAGGTGCTCAAGACCTTGGCGGCGCGGGTGACGGCCGAGCATGGCGCCGCGCGCATCCTCACCAATCTCGGCCGCTACCAGGATTCCAAGCACCTGCATTTTCACGTCAACAGCGGCGAGCCGCTGCGGTAAGCCCGAGGAGGCCCCGAGCCAGCCCGTCGCCCTACACGTTGACGATCCCGCTCTGCAGTTTGACGCGCGAGCGGCGGCCGAGCCGCGACAGCAGCTTGGCCTCGGGCCGGCGCGCGGCGACTGGATGGCCGCCAAGCCGTTCATAATGGCTGCGCGAGATCAGCAGGCCCTTGTCCGGAGTTCCCCCGGGAAGCCAGCGCCACAGCGCCTTGGCCAGCCTCGGGCGCCGGCCATCGCCATAATGGGAGCCGGTGTAGCGAAACACGGCGCCATGCGCGCGGCCGCCCGTGGTGCTGGTTTCGATGAATTTGAGCGTCTCGTCGATCCAGCCGCTCTGCAGCACGGCTCCCGCCTGCAGGAACAACAGCCAGGGCGCACGGGTCTGCTGGGCCGCGACCAGCAGGCCATTGTCCGGTTTGCCGTCATCGCCTTGAGGCGCGTGAACCAGCAGTTCACAGCCGGCGGAATCGGCGATCTGCCGGAAGCCGTCGCGGCCATCCCGATCGAGCAACAGCACGTCGGCCACGAGCCCCGCCGTCGCGCCGGGAATCAGCGCGGCAAGGGTTGCGACAGTGCCGCGCTCGTCATTGCGCGTTGAAATGATGACGCTCAGCATCGCTTGACGCTTCAGCCCCCGGGGTCATGGCCAGCGTTATCATTCTGCCGTCGCAAAATCGTCCCCGTCCAGTCGCGTCTCCGGCCGACATTTATGTTCTTGTTTCGTTCTCGGAGAAGGTTATATTGCTGCCATGACCACTCAGTCCAAATCGGCAGCCAGGCGCAGGGACGAGATCGACGCCGGCGACGAAGCCGGGGCGCCGGACAGCGCCGTCGCACGCGAGCGGCGGCGGGGTCGCGGCGCGCAGTCCAACGCCAGCGGCCGGTACGAGGCGGAAGCCCGCGTCGCCTTCGACGATGGCTGGCAATCGCTGGACGACCTGCCGCCGTTCAAGACCACCGTCAGCATCGATACCTCGCGGAAAGTGATCGCCCGCAACGACTCGCCCGATATCGGTTTCGACCGCTCGATCAATCCGTATCGCGGCTGCGAGCATGGCTGCACCTATTGCTTCGCCAGGCCGACCCACGCTTATCTCGGCCTGTCGCCGGGGCTCGACTTTGAATCGAAGCTGACGATCAAGCCGGATGCGCCGGCGCTGCTGGAAAAGGAACTCGCCGCGCCCGGCTACGAGCCGAAGGTGATCGCGATCGGCACCAACACCGATCCCTATCAGCCGATCGAGCGCGAGCACAAAATCATGCGCGGCATCCTCGAGGTGCTGGAGCGGGCCGGCCATCCCGTCGGCATCGTGACGAAATCCGCCCTCGTCACCCGTGACATCGATATCCTGGCGCGAATGGCGGAGCGCAATCTCGTCAAGGTCGGCATCTCGGTGACGACGCTTGACGCGAAACTCGCGCGCAGCATGGAGCCGCGTGCCTCGACGCCGACCAAGCGGCTGGAGGCGCTGCGCATGCTGGCCGCAGCCGGCATTCCCGCCAAGGTCATGGTTGCGCCGGTGATCCCGGCGCTGAACGATTCCGAGATGGAACGCATCCTGGATTCAGCGGCGCATCTCGGCGTCAGGGAGGCGAGCTATGTGCTGCTGCGATTGCCGCTGGAAGTGCGCGACCTGTTTCGCGAGTGGATGATTGCGAATTATCCCGACCGCTACCGCCACGTGTTCACGCTGATCCGCGACATGCGCGGCGGCAAGGATTACGATTCGCAATGGGGCACGCGGATGACCGGCCAGGGACCGCTCGCCTGGATGATCGGCCGCCGCTTCGACATGGCCTGCGAGCGGCTGGGTCTGAACAAAAAGAAAGTGAAACTGTCGGTCGAGCATTTCGTCCGGCCGGACAAGTCAGGCGATCAGCTGACGCTGTTTTGAGATCAGAAATTTTGCGAGGGGCGCATGGCGGAAGCAGCAAGACCGGGCGCGGCAAGGTTCACGGTGGTGACGCTGGGGGTCAGCGACATGCGCCGGAGCATCGCCTTCTACGAGGCGCTTGGCTTTGAGCGGACGATGAAGGCGACCGGCGAGGAGGTCGCCTTTTTCGAGACCGGCGCGACGGCGCTCGCGATCTATCCGTGGAGCAAACTCGCGGCCGAGGCCGGTTTGCCGGCCGGATCAATCGCGCCCGGTTTTCGCGGCGTGACGCTGGCGTGGAACTGTAACAGCCGCGGCGAGGTCGATGCGGCGCTCGCCCACGCGCTAGCAACAGGTGGCAAACCGATAAAGCCCGCGCAAGTCACCGATTACGGCGGCTATTGCGGCTATTTTGCCGATCCCGACGGCCATCTGTGGGAGGTCGTGGTGGCGCCGGGGATCGAGGTCACCGAGGATGGTCGTGTCAAGCTGCCGGACTGAAGCGCGCGCGCTTTAAGAGGACAGCGGGGACCGATCAGGGTTCCGCGATTGCGCCGGTCTCGCGCGGTCGGGCAAACTGGCGACATGAGTCGCGGGACCAAAGCCAATCCGGGCGCAAAGCCGGACATCAAGCGAGGCGCGAAGCCAGTCAAGGGCGCGAAGGCCATCAAAAAGGCCCACGCATCAAGGACCGCTACCGCTGTGTCTGCGACAAAAAACGAAAAATCCGAGAAGCCGGCCAAGGCCGCCAAGCCGCGGCCGCCGACCTTCCGCCGCGAGCGGGCGCTGCTCGCAACCGGCGTGCGCATCGTCGCGGGTTGCGATGAAGCGGGGCGGGGGCCATTGGCGGGCCCCGTCGTCGCCGCGGCTGTGGTGCTCGATCCAACCCGGATTCCCCGCGGCCTCGACGATTCCAAGCGGCTGGATCCCGAGGAACGCGAGCGGCTGTTTGAAAAAATCTGCGCCACGGCGTCATTCGCCGTTGCCGTGGCGCCGACGTGGCGGATCGACCGCGACAACATCTTGCGGGCCTCGCTCTGGGCCTTGGCGCAGGCGGTCAAGGCGCTGCCGGTCGCGCCCGACCATGTTTTCGTCGACGGCCGCGACCGGATTGCGGTCGACTGCAAGTGCGAGGCTGTCATCGGTGGCGACGGCATCGTGGTGTCGATTGCGGCCGCCTCGATCGTCGCCAAGGTGTCGCGCGACCGGCTGATGACCCGGCTCGCTCTGGAGCATCCAGGCTACGGCTTCGACAGCCACATGGGCTACAGCGTGCCGCAGCACATGCAGGCGCTGCGCACGCTCGGGCCGACCGTGCACCATCGCCGATCATTTGCGCCGGTTGCCGAATTGCTGCAGGGCGACCTGTTCGGCGCCGCAGGCGAGGGCGTTCGCGTCGCGACGACGCAGGAGTTGGTGATCGCCGCGGCCGATGAGGCGCGCATCGGCTGACAGCGCGTATTCGGCGAGCCAGCCGTGGTTGCCTGAAACGCGCCGGCGCTCTATCAAAGCCTCTGCTCTATCGAAGCCTGTCAAGACTGCTCCGGCGCGGCATCATCCCCATGCGTTTTACGTCACTTCTCGTCGAATTGCTGCGGGCGCGGCCCCGACTGGTGTTCTGGCTGGTGACGCTGCTGTTTGCGGCCGTCTGGCTCACGCTGCCGACGGTATTTTTTTCGAATCCGCCGGGTGACGTTGCCGACGTGCTGGCGTTCGGCCGCGAGCATGTGCTCGGCACCGATCTCGGTCCACCGCTTGCCTTCTGGATCGCCGACGTCGTGTTCAGGGCAACCGGCGAGCATATGGTCGGCATCTATCTGGTGTCGGTACTCTGCATCATCGCGGCATTCTGGACCTTGTTCCGGCTCGGCCAGCTGATCGTCGGCGCCCAGCAGGCGGTGCTGGCGATCATCCTGACCGCGACCATCGTGCCGTTTGGAATTTCCAATCTGGAATTCGGCCCCAGCGTGCTGGCGCAGCCGCTCTGGGCGCTGGTCCTGCTCAATGCCTGGCGCGTGGTCGGGCTCGGGCGCCGCGAGGCCTGGTTCGCGCTGTCGATGAATGCGGGCCTGTTGCTGTTGACGACGCCGACCGGCTTTCTGCTGCTCGGATTGCTCGTCGTGTTCATGCTGACGACGGCACGGGGCCGGCGCGCGCTCGCCTCGCTCGATCCGATTTATGCGCTCGTCGTGGTCGCGGTGATGCTGCTGCCCTATCTGGTGTTCCTGGCGCGATCCGATCTCGTTTTGCCGACCCTGATCAAGGGCATGCATGGCTGGCGTGACGTGCTGGCGCGCTGGCCGGAGGTGTTCGGCTGGCTCGTGCTGACGCTCGGTGGCGTCGCGCTGCTTTCGCTGGCGAACTCCGGCAGGCTGTCGAGCGATCCGGAGCAGGCGCCAGTGATTTATCGCCCGCCGGTCGATCCGCTGGCGCGCCTGTTCGTGTTTTTCTTTGCGCTCGCGCCCGTCGTCGTGGCGAGCCTGCTCACCGCGATCTTCGGTTATCAGGACGTCGTCGGCGGCGGCGGATTGCTGCTGCTGGTGTGCGGCCTCGCCGTCATCGTCCTGGCCGGCGATCTGATCTATCTGCGGCGGCAGCGGCTGTTGCGGGTGATGTGGGGCTGGATCATCGCCGCGCCGGCCTTGTTCGTGATGGGGACGCTGTTCGTGCAGCCCTGGATCGGCAGTTCTGAGGTCCCGACCATGATCCCGGCCTCGGATATCGGGGCATTCTTCGGCGACAGCTATCAGCGGCGGACCGGGCAGCCTTTGACCGCGATCGCCGGCGACCCGCAGCTTGCGGCGCTGATCGCCTTCAGCGCGCCACGCCGGCCGCATCTGTTGCTCGATGGTGCGCCACAACGCACGCCCTGGATGACGACGACGAAGTTCGGCGAGAATGGCGGCCTTGTGGTGTGGCGCGCGGCCGATACGGCCGGCACCCCGCCCGACGCGATCGCGCGACGCTTTCCCGGGCTGGTCCCGGAAGTGCCGCGCTCGTTCCAGCGCTACCTGAATGGGCGCCAGCCGCCGCTTCGGATCGGCTGGGGCATCGTCCGGCCACGCAGCACCGCCGCGATGTAAGGTTAGACTCTTGTTTGGTCGCGGTTTCTTCACGCGAACCGGTTTCCACTTCGCTCGAAAACGCTCCGGCGCGGCCGGTGGAAAACTGCCAAGGCCCGCTCGCCAGACGGCGCCGGCGCTCTATGCTGGCCGCTTAGAGCATGATCCGGAAAAGTGCGTCGCGGTTTTCCCGGACAAACGTCTTCGTTTGTCCAAAGATCATGCTCAAACAAAACTTAAAGCGCGATGGCGATTCAACCTAACGCCATCGCGCTTTAGCGGGAGGGGCGGCGATGGCGGATGACAGCGGCGGTTTACTCGAACGGCAGTTCGGCTTGAAGGCGGCGGGCACGTCGGTTCGCACCGAATTCGTCGCGGGCCTGACGACGTTCCTGACGATGGTCTACATCGTCTTCGTTAACCCGATCATTCTCGGCAATGCCGGCATGGACAAGGGCGCGGTGTTCGTCGCCACCTGCCTTGCGGCGGCGGTGTCCACGCTGGTGATGGCGCTCTACGCCAACTATCCGATCGCGCTGGCGCCCGGCATGGGCCTCAACGCGTTCTTCGCCTTCACCGTCGTGCTCGCCGACAAATACACCTGGCAGCAGGCGCTTGCCGCGGTGTTCTGCTCGGGCGTGCTGTTCTTCCTGCTCTCGATTTTCCGCATCCGCGAATACATCATCAACGCGATCCCGAAGAATCTGCGCTTTGCGATCTCCGCGGGCGTCGGCCTGTTTCTCGGCATCATCGCGTTGGAGCAGGCGAAGATCGTGGTGGCGAGCCCCGCCACGCTGGTGACGCTCGGTCCGTTGACCGGCATGGCCAATCTGGCGCCGCTGCTCTGCCTGCTGGGCTTCGTGCTGATCGTGGCGTTGAACGCGCGCAATGTCATCGGCGGCACGCTGATCGGCATCCTGGTGGTGGCGCTGATCGGCCTGCCGCTCGGCCTTGCGAGCTATGGCGGCCTTGTGTCGCTGCCGCCCTCGCTGAAGCCGACCTTGCTGCAACTCGATTTCTCGCGCGCCACCGAGCTGACCTTCATGGTCGTGGTGTTCAGCTTCCTCTTCATCGACGTGTTCGACAATGCCGGTACGCTGATCGGCGTCACCCACCGGGCCGGCCTGACGGACGCAAACGGCAATCTGCCGCGGATGAAGCAGGCGCTGGTGTCGGACAGTTTCGCCGCGATGTTCGGTGCGCTGATCGGAACCTCCACGACGACGAGCTATATCGAGAGCGCGGCGGGCGTGTCGGCCGGCGGCCGCACCGGGCTGACCGCGGTGTTCGTTGCGCTGTTCTTCCTGCTGGCGCTGTTCTTCGCGCCGCTCGCCGGCATGATCCCGGCCTATGCGTCCTCGGCGGCGCTGCTTTATGTCGCCTGCGTCATGGCGCGGGGGCTTGCCGACATGGCCTGGGATGACGTTACCGAATACGCGCCCGCGGTGGTCGCCGCCATCTCGATGCCGCTGACCTATTCGATCGCCACCGGCATCGGCCTTGGCTTCATCACCTACGCGCTCGCCAAACTGCTGGCCGGCAAGATCGCAGAGGCGCGGCCGGCCGTTTTGGTGCTGGCGCTTGTGTTTGCGGTCAAGTTCGCGATCGGCTGACCGCCGGCGATTTGAAGGAGAAGCGCTTAACTTGCCTGCAGCGCCTTGCGGATCGCACGAAAATCCTGCCAGGCGAGCCGCTTGTAGGCCGGCGAGCGCAACAGATAGGCCGGATGGAACGTCGCCATCGCCTTGATGGTTCGCGTGCCGGTGTCGTAGTCCATCCAGCGGCCGCGGGTGCGCATGATGCCTTCCTTGGTGCCGAGGATACCCTGGCTCGAGGGATTGCCGAGGCAGACCAGCACGTCCGGATTCACCAGTTCGATCTGGCGGCGGATGAAGGGCAGGCAGATCTGGGTTTCCTGCGGCGTCGGCGTGCGGTTTCCCGGCGGGCGCCATGGGATGATGTTGGCGATGTAGGCGCTGGTGCGATCGATGCCGATCGCTGCCATCATCAGGTCGAGCAGCTTGCCCGAGCGGCCGACAAAAGGCTCGCCCGCGATATCCTCGTCACGACCCGGCGCTTCGCCGACCAACATCAGCTTCGCTGCGGGATTGCCGGCAGAGAACACCAGTTGCGTGGCCGTTGCCTTCAAGGCGCAGCCGTTGAACGTGGCGAGCAGATCGCGCAGCTCGTCGAGCGTGCGCGCGCTGCCGGCGGCCTCGCGCGCCGCCATGGCCGCAACGTCAGGCGTTGGCGGCGCCGCGCCGGCCGAAACGGCCGGGCCCGGTGCGCTCGAAGGGGCTGACAGCGGCCCGCGCGGCGCCGACGCTGCGGGCTCGCGGTCGGGCTCCGTCAGGTGATTGACCGGGTCTTCGGCCAATACGGCGTCCACGCCGGCTTCAAGATAGAAGCGTAGGAGTTCGTCGGGCGGCGGCGGGTGCTCGGTTGTCGACACGTCAGGCTGGTGTTCCGCAAAGGCGCAGGTTGGACCGCAAACAGCCAGTTTAAGCGTTCGTGGCGGGGGGTGAAATAGCCGGACAGCATTTCGGAGGTTGTTCTCGGCGCAAAAACTCGTAAACAACACTCAAAATGCTGTCCGAGAACCGTTTTGAGGGTCCCGATGAGTGCCGAGCCGCTGCCTCCCCGCGAATCCATGGAATTCGACGTGGTCATTGTCGGCGGTGGTCCGTCGGGCCTGGCCGCAGCGATCCGGCTGAAACAGCTCAACCCCGAGCTTTCGGTGGTTCTGGTCGAGAAAGGCTCGGAGGTCGGCGCGCATATCCTGTCCGGGGCGGTGATCGATCCCATATCGCTCGACCGGCTGATCCCGGAATGGCGCAACGATCCCGATTGTCCGCTGAAGACCCAAGTCAAGGACGACCGCTTCTACTGGATGACGAAAGCCGGCGCGATCAGGCTGCCGAACTTCATCATGCCGCCCTTGATGAACAACCACCACTGCTTCATCGGCTCGCTCGGCATGGTCTGCCGCTGGCTCGCGACAAAGGCCGAGGCGCTCGGCGTCGAAATCTATCCGGGCTTTGCCGCGGTGGAGGTGATTTACGGCGAAGGCGGCGAGGTGAGGGGGATCGCCACCGGCGATATGGGCGTCGCCCGCGACGGTTCGCACAAGGCGTCCTACGCCCGCGGCATGGAGTTGCTCGGCAAGTACACGTTGTTTGCGGAAGGCGCGCGGGGCAGCCTGACCAAGCAGTTGATCAACAAATTCGCGCTCGACAAGGCCAGCGAGCCGCCGAAATTCGGCATCGGCTTGAAAGAGGTCTGGGAGATCGACCCGGCCAGGCACCAGAAGGGCCTGATCCAGCATTCGTTCGGCTGGCCGCTCAATCTGTCGACCGGCGGTGGATCGTTCCTCTATCACTATGACGACAATCTGGTTGCGGTCGGCTTCGTCGTTCACCTGAACTATGACGATCCCTATCTGTCGCCGTTTGACGAATTCCAGCGCTTCAAGACCCATCCCTCGGTCAGTCCGGTATTTGAAGGCGCGAAGCGGCTGGCTTACGGCGCGCGCGCCATCACCGAGGGTGGCTACCAATCGGTGCCGCGTCTGACCTTCAAGGGCGGCGCGCTGATCGGCTGTGCCGCCGGCTTCGTCAACGTGCCGCGCATCAAGGGCGTGCACAACGCCATGGGCACGGGCATGCAGGCAGCCGAATGCGTCGCCGCCGCCATCGCGGCCGATCGCGCCAATGACGAAATCGAAGCCTATGAGGCCGGCTGGCGCGAGTCCGCCGTCGGACGCGATCTCTTCAAGGTTCGCAACGTCAAGCCGCTGTGGTCGAAGTTCGGCACCATTGTCGGTGTGGCGCTCGGCGGCTTCGACATGTGGATGAACACGCTGTTCGGCTTCTCGCCGTTCGGCACGCTCGGCCACGCCAAGCCGGATCGCGCCACGCTCGATCCTGCGAAAGCCCATGCGCCGATCGCCCCGCCGAGGCCGGATGGCAAGCTGACCTTCGACAAACTGTCATCGGTGTTCTTGTCGAACACCAATCATGAGGAGGATCAGCCGATCCACCTCAAGGTCACCGACATGACGCTGCAAAAGACCTCCGAACACGATGTTTTTGCCGGACCGTCGAACCGCTATTGCCCGGCCGGAGTCTATGAGTGGGTCGAGGAGGGGGCGGAGCCGAAATTCGTCATCAACGCGCAGAATTGCGTCCACTGCAAAACCTGCGACGTGAAGGATCCGAACGGCAATATCACCTGGGTTCCGCCGGAGGGCGGCGGGGGGCCCAATTATCAGGCGATGTAGGGCCTGCGAGGTGGCACTGCAGGTCTTGATCCGGCCACACTCGGCGCGCCATTGATTGTGATCCGTTCGATCCTTGCGAGTTCCCGGCAAAAGAGCCATTGTCCGGCCCGGAATCGAGCATTTTGAGTGGGCCGTTCGTCGGGGACGGACCGCATCCGCAATTCCAGAGCCAAATCTGGTTATCGAGTCTGCTTATAAGGCTGATTGTAATGTCATCTCTTCTGAACCGCAGCATGGGTGTTGCGTTGATCGCCGCGTGCCTCGGCGTGCCCGCGGCCTACGCGCAGAAGGCAAAGCTCGCGGAGACCACGCCGGCTGAGTCGGCATTTCCGTCGCCGCGCGGCATCATGAAGCTGACCGCATCCGGCAGCTACCTGGCGGCGCGTCACGCCAGCGTCGAGCGCGACGCCGGCGCCGCTGCGTCGTTCTATCTTTCCGCCCTGCGCACCGATCCGAAGAACGGCGAGTTGCTCGACCGCGCGTTCATTTCATCGGTGGCCGAGGGCGATATCGATGAGGCGGTCAGGCTCGCGGATCGCGTCTTGCAAGCCGACAAGACCAACCGCATCGCCAAGCTCGTGCTCGGCGTCAAGGCGTTGAAGCAGAAGCAATACGCCGCGGCTCAGCAGAACATCAATCAATCCGTGCGCGGGCCGATCACCGATCTCGTTGCGACGCTGTTGTCCGGCTGGGCGACGCTTGGCGCGGGCGATGTGAAGGGCGCGGTCGCCAATGTCGACAAGCTCACCGGGCCGGAGTGGTATCCGATCTTCAAGGATATGCATACCGGCATGATGTTCGAGGTCGCAAACCGGCAGAAGGAGGCCGGCGAGCGGCTGCAGCGCGCCTACAAGCAGGACGATTCGGCGTTGCGGCTGGCCGACGAATATGCGCGCTGGCTGTCGCGCAACAAGGACGGGGCTTCGGCGAAGGCGATCTATCAGGCGTTCGAGGCCAAGGTGCCGCGTCATCCGCTGGTGACGGAAGGCATTCGCGAGGCGGAAGCCGGCAAGAAACTGCCGCCGCTGATCGACGGTCCGCAGGCAGGTGCCGCGGAGGCGCTGTATGGCATCGGCGCGTCGCTGGTTCGCCATGGCGGTGAAGACCTTGCTCTGGTCTATCTGCAGCTCGCGCTCTACCTGGTGCCGAACCATCCGCTGGCGCTGCTGTCGCTCGGCGATCTCTACGAATCCGTGAAGAAGCCCGAACTCGCGATCAAGGCCTATGAGCGCGTGCCCGCTTCGTCGCCGCTGAAACGCAACTCGCAGATTCAGCTCGCCAACAATCTCGACGCGGTCGATCGCAGCGACGAGGCGATCCGCATCCTGAAGCCGCTCGCGGCAAGCCAGCCGAAGGATCTCGACGCCATCATGGCGCTCGGCAATATCGAGCGCGGCCGGAAGAAGTTCGCCGATTGCGGCGAGACCTACTCCCAAGGCATCGACGCCCTGTCGAAGGGCGAGAAGAACAACTGGGTCTGGTATTATTTCCGCGGTATTTGCTACGAGCGGTCGAAGCAATGGCCGAAGGCCGAGGCCGATCTCGGCAAGGCGCTGGAGATGCAGCCCGACCAGCCGCAGGTGCTCAACTATCTCGGTTATTCCTGGATCGACCAGGGCGCCAATCTCGACAAGGGCATGGACATGATCCGCCGCGCCGTCGATCAGCGGCCCGACGATGGTTACATCGTGGACTCGCTGGGTTGGGCCTATTACCGCATCGGCAATTACGGCGAGGCGGTGAAGAATCTGGAACGCGCGATTGATCTCAAGCCGGAAGATCCGACCATCAACGATCATCTTGGCGATGCCTATTGGCGCGTCGGCCGCAAGCTCGAGGCCCGCTTTCAGTGGTCGCACGCCCGCGATCTGAAGCCTGAGCCCGAGGACCTCCCGAAGATCGAGGCCAAGATCAAGGACGGCATTCCGGACGAGAAGCCACCGGCGGCGGCGTCTGTCGATCAGGATGCCAAGAAGGACGACAAGGGCGGCTGATCGCGTCGACCGCTCGGATTTCGTCAATGCCGACCATCACCGAACGCGCGCGCGCCAAGGTCAACCTGACACTCCATGTGCTGGGACGGCGTGATGACGGCTATCACGACCTCGAAAGTCTGGTCGCCTTCGCCGATTGCGCCGACACGCTTAGCCTGACGGAGGCCGCCGATCTGGCGCTGCGGGTCACCGGGCCGCGGGCGGCCGATTGCGGAGCGCTCGACGATAATCTGATCCTGAAAGCCGCGCGGAACCTCGCCGCCGAAGCCTCTGGCCTGTCGTTGGGGACCTTTACGCTCGACAAGCATCTGCCGGCAGCCGCCGGCATTGGCGGCGGCTCGGCCGATGCGGCGGCGGCGCTGCGGCTGCTGGCGCGCGCCAATGGTCTGGCAGCCGACGATGCGAGGCTGCTCGCAGCCGCGCGCACGACCGGCGCCGACGTGCCGGTCTGTCTGCGCTCGTCATCCTGCGTCATGCGCGGTGCCGGCGAACGGGTCACGCCGCTCGCGATGCCGAGATTGCCTTGCGTTCTCGTCAATCCCGGCCTGCCGGTCGCCACCCGCGACGTGTTCGCGGCGATCGGCCTCAAGCCCGGCCAGTCCGTCGCGTCCGCCGGATCGCGTTCGCCGAAGTGGCCCGATGGCAAGGCGTCGCCGGATCGGTGGTTCGCGGCGATCGGCGAGGGCCGCAACGATCTGGAGCCGCCCGCGCTCGAGATTCAACCTGTCATCGGCGAGGTGCTGGCAAGTCTTGCGGCAGAACAAGGCTGCCGGCTGGCCCGGATGTCCGGCTCCGGCGCCACCTGCTTTGGCTTGTTCGACGATGATAACGCCGCGGCGCTCGCCGCGGAGCATCTGCGAGCTCAACAGCCGCAATGGTGGGTCGTGGCGGGCGCGCTGAGCTGAGGCCGAGCCGTCCCAAGTTCGATCAGAAGGACCGCGCCAGGCAGAAGGCAACGACCTCTTCCAGCGCCGTCTTCATGTGGGACGGGGGAAACAGCGCCAGCGCGTCGACCGCCATCGCGCCATAGTGTTGCGCGCGGTTGATCGTATCCTCGAGAGAGCGGTGCTTCACCATCAGGCCGATCGCATGGTCGAGATCGGCCTCGTTGATTTCGCCGCGCTCCAATGTGCGGACCCAGAACGCGCGCTCGGCATCATTGCCGCGGCGGAAGGCCAGCACGACAGGCAGCGTGATCTTGCCCTCGCGGAAATCGTCGCCGACATTCTTGCCGAGCTTGGCGGCCTTGCCGCCGTAGTCGAGCGCGTCGTCGACCAGCTGGAAGGCGATGCCGAGGTTCATGCCGAACGAGCGGCACGCCGACTGCTCGTCCTTCGGCCGACCGGCGAGCGCCGGGCCGACCTCGCAAGCCGCAGCGAACAGCTCCGCGGTCTTGGCGCGGATCACCGCGAGATAATCGTCCTCGGTGGTGGCGGTGTTCTTGGCATTGCCGAGCTGCATCACCTCGCCCTCGGCGATGACAGCGGCGGCTGAGGAGAGGATATCGAGGGCCCTCAGCGACGCGACCTCGACCATCATCTTGAACGACTGGCCGAGCAGGAAATCACCGACCAAGACGCTCGCCTCGTTGCCCCACAGCATGCGGGCGGCGAGCTTGCCGCGTCGCAGCTCACTCTCGTCGACGACGTCATCGTGCAGCAGGGTGGCGGTGTGCATGAACTCGACCGCGGCCGCGAGCTTGATGTGACCCTCGCCGCTGTAACCCGTCAGCCGTGCCATTGCCAACGTGAGCATCGGGCGCAGCCGCTTGCCGCCGGACGAGATCAGGTGGTTGGCGACCTCGGGAATCATCGTCACCTGCGATCCCGTGCGCGTCAGGATCGTGGCGTTGACGCGCTCCATGTCGGCTGCCACCAGCGCGATCAGGCGATCGATGGAAGTGGGCGAACGGCTCTCGAAGGGGACGACGACGGCCAATTGAGTTGCTCCGAGGCGAGAACTTCGATCAAGGACGGGCGAGCATAGAAACGCTATGCTTGGAGCGACAAGACTTAGGCGAACAAGGTTTGGGCGACAAGTACGTCCAGATGCACATATGCGCGAGCGGTCGGTTCCGGAAGGGTCGAATTGATGTCCAAGGCCGAAATCATCATCGCCCGCGCGGAGCAGTTGCGAACCCGTGTCGGCCAGCGGCTGGCGGTCCTGGTGCCTTGCTTCAACGAGGAGGCGACGATCGCCAAAGTGGTCACCGATTTCCGCGCCGCGCTGCCCGAGGCGACTATCTATGTCTATGACAACAACTCGACCGATCGTACCGCCGAGGTCGCGCGCGACGCCGGGGCGATGGTTCGCCGCGAGGTTCACCAGGGCAAGGGCAACGTGGTGCGGCGGATGTTCGCCGACATCGATGCCGATATCTACGTCCTGGTCGACGGCGACGCGACCTATGACGCGCCGAGCGCGCGTGCCATGATCGCGCGACTGACCGAAGCTCGCCTCGACATGGTGGTGGCGGCGCGCATCGAGCAGGACGCGGCGGCCTACCGGCCGGGTCACCGCACCGGCAATCGTCTGCTCACGCAGTTCTTCGCTTCGGTCTTCGGTGCCACCTTCACCGATATTCTCTCCGGCTATCGCGTGTTCTCGCGCCGGTTCGTGAAGTCGTTCCCGGTTCTGTCACGCGGATTCGAGATCGAGACCGAGCTTGCAGTCCATGCGCTCGAGCTCGAGCTGGCGGTGGCCGAGATCGCGACGCCCTACTACGCGCGCCCGGCGGGATCGGCGTCGAAGCTCAGCACCTGGCGCGATGGCCTGCGAATCCTGGCCACCATCGGCAGTCTTTATCGCTCGGAGCGGCCGTTGGCGTTTTTCTCCACAATCGGCGTGGTGCTCGCGCTGGTGTCGGTTGGCCTCGCGGTCCCGATCTTCGTGACTTATGTACAACTGGGCATCGTTCCCCGCCTGCCGACCGCGGTGCTCTCCACCGGGCTGATGCTGTTGGCGTTTCTCTCCATCATTGCCGGGCTTGTGCTCGATACTGTGACCCGTGGGCGGCGGGAGATGAAGCTCATCGCCTATCTGCAGCAGCGCGCGCCCGGCGATGAGCGCGAGGGAAGATTCTAGAACAGTTACGGGAGGAAGGCTCGTTGCGCGAGATCGTGCGTACCAATGATCCCGTCCTGGTCTCGGCGATCCAGGCGTTGCTCGACGCGGCCGAGATCCCGCATGTCGTGCTCGATCAGAACATGAGCGTGCTCGAAGGCTCGATCGGTATTCTGCCGCGGCGCGTGCTCGTCGCCGAAGACCATGTCGATGCCGCACGCACATTGCTCGAGCAGGCCGGCCTCGGACACGAGCTTCGTCCTGACGCGCGCGGCAAGTCGTGATGCGCCGCGCTGATGTGACCGACGATGCAGTGCTCGGCGGTCGGCTGCGGCTCAAGCAGCCCAGGCGCGGACACCGCGTCGGTCACGACGCCATTTTGTTGGCGGCGGCCTGTCCCGCTCACACAGGCGAGCGGGCGGTCGATCTCGGTTCCGGGGTCGGCGCGGCGGGCTTGGCGCTCGCAACCCGCGTCGATGGCATCGAGGTGACCTTGGTCGAGGTCGACGCGGAACTGGCGGCACTGGCGGAGGAGAACGCGCGGCGCAACGACCTGGGGTCGCGCGTGCGCGCGGTCGTCCTCGACGTGGCAGCGCCGGCACGGGCCTTTGCAGCGGCCGGGGTCGGACCCGACTCGGTCGAGCGCATCCTGATGAATCCGCCGTTCAACGATCCGCAGCGGCAAAGGTCATCGCCCGACAGTCGGCGGCGGTTCGCCCACGAGGGGCCGCGCGGGACTCTGGCCGCCTGGACCAGGACCGCCGCGCGCTGCCTGCGGCCGCGCGGCACCCTGAGCCTGATCTGGCGGGCCGAAGGCCTCGTCGAAGCGCTCAAGGCGCTCGATCCGGCCTTCGGCGCGGTGACGGTGCTTCCGGTCCATGGCAAGGCCGGAGAGCCGGCCATCCGTGTCCTCATGCGGGCCGCCAAGGCGAGCCGCGCGCCGCTGATGCTGCTGCCGGGATTGGTCCTCAGCGATGCATCCGGCCGCCCTACGCCTGAAGCCGAAGCGGTGTTACGCGGGGGCGCCGCGCTGGCACTGGCTCAATGCTGAGTGGGCAAGGTGCGCCACGGTCACGCCTCCCGCTCGGGTGCCTTGCCCTCGAGCTTGAGGTGAGACAGGGCCGCGATGGCGCCGATCAGGGCCATCAACAGGTAGATTTTCATTGTTCCCCT
>Ga0081455_10004103_pt1 | contig 16483 bp, 13 predicted proteins | sample TabmetS3T2R1_FD_70207 | JGI IMG/M metagenome (GOLD analysis project Ga0081455, IMG submission 70207) | Tabebuia heterophylla rhizosphere microbial communities from the University of Puerto Rico - S3T2R1 | ecosystem: Host-associated > Plants > Roots > Rhizosphere ... | reverse complement strand
CCAGCCCCCCCTCGACCAGCTCCTCGCGGGCGGCCGGCTCGATCCGGGTCGGGTCCTCCAGCGCGAAGTAGCTGGCCAGCAGCTCCCGGGCCGACTCCAACCAGCCCGCCAGCTCCAGGCCCCCGCCCTCGCCGTCCGCGGCGAACAGCTCGGCCAGCTCCGGGGTCTCCTCCCGCAGCCGCTCCCACTCCGGGCTGACCAGCGCGACCGCGGCCGCGTGTGTGCGCTCCGCGGCCGGCAGGTCGAACAACCGCTCCAGCACCGCGTGCACCACGGTCCCGCGCAGCGCGTCGGCGTTGGGCCGCTGCGGCAGCTTGTCCACGGCCCGGAACCGGTACAGCAGCGGGCAGGTCTTGAAGTCCGCCGCGCGCGAGGGCGACAGCGACCCCACCACCGGCAGCTCGACGGCTCCCGGCGGCGGCGAGGCCGGGTTCGGCGGTGCGGTGGCGGGGAGTGTCACGCTACGAGCGTAGGCGAGGGGTACGACACCGGCCGGCAGCGCCCCGCCGCAAGCGTGTCCCCGGCCGTCCCCACAGCCGGCCGCGGCTACAGCCAGCCGATGCGGCCGAACGGCCAGATGAGCACGAAGGCGCGACCCACCACCAGTTTCTGGTCGATCGGCCCGAAGTCGCGGCTGTCGGTGGAGTCGCAGCGGTTGTCGCCCATCATGAACAGGTGCCCGGCCGGGACGACCACGGCCGGGAAGTCGTTGGTGCCGTTGCACGCCGCCTGGACGTACGGTTCCTCCAGCTCGCGGCCGTTGATGTACACGTGCCGGTCGTGCCCCTCGACCTTCTCCCCGGGCAGCCCGATCACCCGCTTGATCAGGTCGTCGTCCTCGATGTGTACGTTCGGCGGCCGGGCGAAGACGATCACGTCGCCGCGGTGGAAGTCGTGGAAGTCGTAGGCGAGCTTGTTGACCAGCACCCGGTCGCCCTCGAGCAGCGTGTCGTGCATCGACTCGGACGGGATGAAGAAGGTCTGTACGACGAAGGTGCGCAGCCCCAGCGCGGCCAGCAGCGAGAACACCACCAGCGCCGGCCATTCCAGCAACCGGCGGCGGCGCTGCCGGCGGCGTACCGCGGCACGGCTCGGCTGCGGCTTGCCGGCCGGCCGGCTCGCCCGGTCCGGGGCGCCGGCCGGGTCGCGGCGCGGCGCGTCCAGGTCGGGCCGGTCCAGGTCGGGCGCGAGCGTGGTGTCGACCATCGGCAGGTCGGTCGCGGGCCCGGGGACATACCCCGTCGGCACGTCGGTCGGCGCCAGCCCCGCCGCGGCGGTGAGCCGGTAGTCCGGCCGGTATCCGCGGTCGCCCCGGTCCGGCAGCAACTCGCTCGGGTACTCGCGCTCATCCTGGTCCGGCCGCGGATAGCCCGGCCGCAACTCAGTCGAGTATTCGCGGTCATCCTGGTCCGGCCGCGGATAGCCCGGCCGCAACTCAGTCGAGTATTCGCGGTCATCCTGGTCCGGCCGCGGATAGCCCGGCCGCAACTCAGTCGAGTATTCGCGGTCATCCTGGTCCGGCCGCGGATAGCCCGGCCGCAACTCAGTCGAGTATTCGCGGTCATCCTGGTCCGGCCGCGGATAGCCCGGCCGCAACTCAGTCGAGTATTCGCGGTCATCCTGGTCCGGCCGCGGATAGCCCGGCCGCAACTCAGTCGAGTATTCGCGGTCATCCTGGTCCGGCCGCGGATAGCCCGGCCGCAACTCAGTCGGGTATTCGCGGTCATCCTGGTCCGGCCGCGGATAGCCCGGCCGGAACCCAGTCGAGTATTCGCGGTCATCCTGGTCCGGCCGCGGATAGCCCGGCCGCAACTCAGTCGGGTACTCGCGCTCATCCTGATCCGGCCGCGGGTAACCCGGCCGGAACCCGGTCGGGTATTCGCGGTCGTCCTGGTCCGGCCGGCGCGGCGCACCCGGCCGCGTCGGCGGCGGCGCGGTCAGCCCGCCCGGCAGCGAGGCGGCGATGGCCGCCGACACACTCGGCGGCAACTCGATCGGCCCGGCCTCGATGGGCCCGGGGTCCGGCTGCTGGTACGGCCCGCCGATCGCCGGCTGGGTGGGGGAGAAGACCGGCGGCGGGTACGCCAGCGCCTCCGGCGGCGTCGGCGGCACCGGCCGCCGGGTGGCGTCCTGGGACAGCCACGACCGCTGCTCGGCCGACGCCCCGGCGCCGCGCAGGTGCGGCGGTACGGGCAACTCCTGCGCCCCGCCGCGCGCGAAGATCTGGGTGGCCTCCCCGGCCGGCGCCGGGTACGCCCCGGTCACCTCGCCCTCGGCCGCCCGCCGCCGCGCCGCCCGCCGCCCGGAGGGAGCCCCGAACCGCTCCACCCCCGGCCCGTCCGCCTCGTCCGCCGACCGGTGCCGCCGCGGCCGCTCCCCACCCGGGTCGCCGCCATGACCCCCGTACGCGGTCCCTCCGTCAGGCCCGGCCGAGGGCAACGATCCGCCGCCCGCCCCCGAGGCACCGTAGGAGCGATCAGACCACTCGCCGCCCGACTCACCCTGAGACGAGCCGTACGGCCGATCGGCAGAGGAGGCACCGTCCGCGCCGGCACGGTACGAGCGAAGACCGGGATCGGCGCCGCCATAGGCCAGGCCCCCGGACCCAGGTAGGTCCGTCCCATGAGGCAACGGCCCGTCAGAGTCGTACGAACGCGGACCGGCCCCGCCCGCGCGCTGGAAGCCAGAAGGTTCCGCGCCGCCGGGGAACGTGCGGTCCCCGTGCGCGCGGTCGCCATTGCCGGACCCGTACGGAGACGGCCCGTAGAAACCGTTGACGGGCGTGCCCGAACCGTACCGGTACGTCGGATTGCCGGTGGTTTCGGGCGGGCTGTGCGGGAGCGGGTACTGGTTCGGCGGGATCGGCGCGTAGCGCCCGCGCGGAGGCGGGGTGGCGTCGCGGCGGACGGCGGGCCGGGGATCGCGGCCGTCGCGGCCGGGCCGCCGCGGATCAGGCCCGTACGGATCGGGCAGGTATGCACCGGAGGCGTACGGGTCGGGCGGCAGCGGATGCCCGTTGACCGCGCCGGCCGAGCCGTTGCGGGGCGTGCCGTTCGCGGGCCGCGGCGTGCCGTTACGGGGCGTACGACCCGGTGCGTCCCGGTCGGTCCCAGGCCCCTGCTCCCAGGCAGCGGAGTCTGGACCGGCCGCATCGTCGGCGGCTGGCCAGCGTCCACTGCCAGGTGTCGTCATCTTCCCCTCACGGTATGTCACGAACGTGCCCAGCGGTCGGTTCCCGGCGCCACGTAGCATTCCTGACGTGGCTCAACCGGCGCGGCAGGGCGGACCGCCGCGAGGCTCAGGACTGCCCATCGGGCGGTTCTTCGGCGTGCCCATCTACCTGTCCATGTCCTGGCTGGTCATCGCGGCGATCATCACCATCAGCTATGCCGATCTCGTGCAGTCCCACGTGGAGGGGATTACCCGCGGCGGGGCGTACGTAGTGGCGTTCGGCATCGCCGTTCTGCTGGCCGTGTCGCTGCTGGCGCACGAGCTGGGCCACGTGACGATGTGCCTGCTGCTCGGCATCCGGGTCCGCCGCGTGGTGATCTTCCTGCTCGGCGGGGTGTCGGAGATCGAGGGCGAGTCGGAGCGGCCGCGCGATGAGTACCTGGTCGCGATGGCCGGCCCGCTGGTCACGCTGCTGCTGGCCGGCCTCGGGGCGGCCGCGTACCCACTCACCGACGACGGTACGGTCCTGCACGCCGTACTGTTCGCGCTGGCCGGGTCGAACCTGCTGGTGCTGGTCTTCAACCTGCTCCCCGGCCTGCCGCTGGACGGCGGCAAGATCCTGCGTGCCGGGGTCTGGCGGCTGACCGGCTCCCGCCTCACCGCCACCCGCGCGGCGGCCTGGTGCGGCCGCGCCCTCGCCGTCGTCGTGGTGATCGGCACGGTGGTCCTGGTCGAGGAGGGCGACGTCGCGGTGGCGATCACCAACATGACCGTCGCGCTGCTGCTGGCGGCGTTCATGTGGGTGGGCGCCAACCAGGCGCTGACCGTCGCGACCGTACAGTCCCGGCTCCCGGCCCTGCGCGTCACCGACCTGGTACGCCCGGCGCTGCCGGTGCCCGCCGACCTGCCGGTCTCCGAGGCGCTGCGCCGGGCCTGGGAGAGCCGGTCCCGCGGGCTGGTGGTGGTCGACGGCGACGGCCGGCCGACCGCGCTGGTCTCCGAGGCGCACGTGCTGGCGCTGCCCGAGCAGCGCCGCCCGTGGACCACGGTCGCCCAGGTGTCCCGGCCGATCGAGCCAGGGATGACGGTGCCGGACTCGGCGGTCGGCTCGGCCGTGCTGGACGCGGTCCGCGCCACGCCTGCCTCGGAATACCTGGTCGTGGGCCGGGACGGCCAGCCTGTGGGCGTACTGGCCATCAACGACGTGGCGGTCCTGCTCCGCCGCTGGTCGGGCAAGCAGCAACCCAGCCCCGCGGGGCGTTAGGCCGGAGACGACGACAGCAGTGACTGAGTACAAGCGCGGGCCCTTCATGGTGGGCGACCGGGTCCAGCTGACCGACCCCAAGGGGCGGCTGCACACGGTCGTCCTGGAGGCCGGCCGCTCCTTCCACACCCACCGCGGCGCGATCATGCACGACGCGCTGATCGGCCAGCCCGAGGGCTGCGTGGTCACCTCGACCAGCAACACCCAGTACCTCGCGCTGCGCCCGCTGCTGGCCGACTACGTGCTGGCCATGCCGCGCGGCGCCCAGGTCATCTACCCCAAGGACGCCGCGCAGATCGTCGCGATGGGCGACATCTTCCCCGGCGCGCGCGTGCTGGAGGCCGGCGCCGGCTCGGGCGCCCTCACCTGCTCGCTGCTGCGCGCGGTCGGCCCGGACGGCACGGTCATCTCCTACGAGCGCCGCCCGGAGTTCGCCGAGGTGGCCCGCAAGAACGTCGACACCTTCTTCGGTACGCCCCCGGCCAACTGGGACCTGCGGGTGGGCGACCTGGCCGGCGCCGACGCCCAGGACGTGGACCGGGTCATCCTGGACATGCTGGCCCCGTGGGAGGTGCTGGACACCGCGACCAAGGCGCTGCTGCCCGGCGGCGTCCTGATCGGCTACGTGGCCACCGTGACGCAGCTGTCCCGGCTGGTGGAGGCGCTGCGGGAGGCCGGTTGCTTCACCGAGCCGGCCTCCTTCGAGACGCTGGTACGCCCGTGGCACGTGGTCGGCCTCGCGGTACGCCCGGAGCACCGCATGCAGGCGCACACCGCGTTCCTGGTGACCACCCGCCGGCTGGCCGACGGCGTCACCCCACCGACCCGCCAGCGCCGCCCCGCGCCCGGCAACGGTTAGCTCTCGATCAGTGCGCCCAGGGCGGTCAGCTTGGTGAGGAAGTCCTCGTACCCGCGGCTGATCAGCTCGATCCCGCGGACCGTGGAGGTGCCCTGGGCGGCCAGCGCGGCGATCACGTAGCTGAACCCGCCGCGCAGGTCCGGGATGTCCAGGTCCGCGGCCTGCAGCTTGGTCGGGCCGGAGATGACCGCCGAGTGCTGGAAGTTGCGCTGGCCGAAGCGGCACGGTGTCCCGCCCAGGCAGTCGGCGTACAGCTGGATGTGCGCGCCCATGTCCCGCAGCGCGCCGGTGAAGCCGAACCGGTTCTCGTACACGGTCTCGTGCACGATGGACAGCCCGCTGGCCTGGGTTAACGCGACCACCAGCGGCTGCTGCCAGTCGGTCTGGAAGCCGGGGTGCACACCGGTCTCCAGCGGCACGGCCCGCAGGTCGGTGCCGGGGTGCCAGAACCGGATCGCCTCCTCGCCCACCTCGAACTCGCCGCCGACCTGCCGGTACACGTTCAGGAACGTCATCAGGTCGACCTGCCGCGCCCCGCGCACGGTGATGTCGCCGCCGGTGGCCAGCGCCGCGGAGGCCCACGAGGCCGCCTCCAGCCGGTCCGGCAGCGCCCGGTGGCTGAACCCGCCGAGCCGGTCGACGCCGGTGATCCGGATGACCCGGTCGGTGTGCACGCTGATGATCGCGCCCATCTTCTGCAGCACGCAGATCAGGTCCACGATCTCCGGCTCGATGGCCGCGTTGCGCAGCTCGGTCACGCCCTCGGCGCGTACGGCCGTCAGCAGCACCTGCTCGGTGGCGCCGACGCTCGGGTACGGCAGCTCCAGGCGGGTGCCGCGCAGCCGCTCCGGCGCGGTCAGGTGCAGCCCGTCGGCGCGCTTGTCCACGATCGCGCCGAATTGACGTAGTGCGTCCAAATGGAAGTCGATCGGCCGGTCGCCGATCCGGCAGCCGCCGAGGTCGGGGATGAACGCGTGCCCGAGCCGGTGCAGCAGCGGCCCGCAGAACAGCACCGGGATGCGGCTGACCCCGGCGTGCGCGTCGATGTCGGCGACCGCGGCCCGCTCCACGTTGGAGGGGTCCAGCACCAGCTCACCGGCCTCGCCCGGGCGTACCGACACCCCGTGCAGCTCGAGCAGGTCGGTGACGATGTCGACGTCGCGGATGGCGGGCACGCCCCACAGCCGGGAGGGCGCCTCGCCGAGCACGGCGGCCACCATCGCCTTGGGTACGAGGTTCTTCGCGCCGCGCACCTCGACGGTGCCGACCAGCGGCGTGCCTCCCTGAATTCGCAGCATGATGGGTCAGACGCTACCGGGCACGATCTTGTTGACCGCTCACGCCGCCGATCCTGGCGCGGCGTCCGGGCCGGCCACTTCGACCCCGTCACCCGCCCGGACGACATGGATGCACGCTCCCGGGCACTCCTTGGCCGAGTCGAGGACCTCCCGGCGCAGCTCCTCCGGCACCGCGGTGCGCTCCCCGGCGCTGGTCAGCAGCTCACCGGCCGCGTCCTTCACGTACGCCAGGCCGTCGATGTCGAACTCGAAGACCTCCGGCGCGTACTGCACGCACAGGCCGTCTCCGGTGCACAGATCCTGGTCCACCCAGACGCGCAGCGGTTCAGGCACGTTTCCTCCTCGTTACGGGCCGCCGCCGATCCCCGCGTGGCTCGGCGCCGGACACCTCCAGGGTAGGAGCGGCTGTGACCGGCCTCATCCGCATCCCCCCGTGGATACCGCCTCGACACAATCGGATTCCGAGGGTAGTGCTGTGTAGTGTTGCCTTCATCGCAGAGGACCGCCTGGAGGTGGGTGTCGTGGCGACCGACAGAGAGGACGCGGACAGTCGCGCCCATGAGATCGCAGCGCGCAACGCTTTCCTCGAGGAGGAAGTTGCGATGCTGCGCCGCAAGCTGACCGAGTCACCGCGACACCTGCGCGTCCTCGAGGAGCGGCTTGCGGAGACGCAGGCGAAGATGGCCGCTCTGACCGAGCGCAACGAGAAGCTGGCCAGCACCCTGCGTGAGGCCCGGGACCAGGTCGTCACCCTCAAGGAGGAGGTCGACCGGCTGGCCCAGCCGCCCAGCGGCTACGGCGTGTTCCTGGGCATCTACGACGACGGCACGGTGGACGTGTTCACCGGCGGCCGCAAACTGCGCGTCTCGGTCTCCCCGAGCGTCGACGCGACCGGCCTGCGCAAGGGCCAGGAGGTCATGCTCAACGAGGCGCTGAACGTGGTGGAGGCGCGCGAGTTCGAGCGGGCCGGCGAGGTCGTCATGCTCAAGGAGATCCTCGAGGGCGGCGACCGCGCGCTGGTGATCGGGCACACCGACGAGGAGCGGATCGTCTACCTCGCCGACACGCTGCTGCACGGCGCGCAGATCCGGGTCGGCGACTCGCTGCTGCTGGAGCCGCGTTCGGGCTACGTGTACGAGCGGATCCCCAAGAGCGAGGTCGAGGAGCTGGTCCTCGAAGAGGTCCCGGACATCGACTACTCCGACATCGGCGGCCTGTCCCGGCAGATCGAACAGATCCGCGACGCGGTCGAGCTGCCGTTCCTGCACGCCGACCTGTTCCGGCAGTACCAGCTGCGCCCGCCGAAGGGTGTGCTGCTCTACGGCCCGCCCGGCTGCGGGAAGACGCTCATCGCCAAGGCCGTGGCCAACTCGCTGGCCAAGCAGGTGGCGAAGGTGTCCGGGCAGAGCCAGGCCCGCTCGTTCTTCCTGAACATCAAGGGCCCGGAGCTGCTGAACAAGTACGTCGGCGAGACCGAGCGGCATATCCGGCTGGTTTTCCAGCGCGCCCGCGAAAAGGCCAGCGAGGGTACGCCGGTCATCGTGTTCTTCGACGAGATGGACTCGATCTTCCGGACCCGCGGCTCGGGTGTGTCCTCCGATGTGGAGAACACGATCGTGCCGCAGCTGCTCAGCGAGATCGACGGCGTCGAGGGCCTGGAGAACGTCATCGTCATCGGCGCCTCCAACCGGGAGGACATGATCGACCCGGCGATCCTGCGGCCGGGCCGGCTGGATGTGAAGATCAAGATCGAGCGGCCGGACGCCGAGGCGGCCAAGGACATCTTCTCCAAGTACATCACCGTCGACCTGCCCATCCACGGCGACGACCTGTCCGAACACGGCGGGGACCCGACCGCGACCGTGCAGGGGCTGATCCAGCGCGTGGTGGAGCGGATGTACACCGAGTCCGAGGAGAACCGGTTCCTGGAGGTCACCTACGCCAACGGTGACAAGGAGGTCCTCTACTTCCGCGACTTCAACTCCGGCGCCATGATCCAGAACATCGTGGACCGGGCGAAGAAGATGGCGATCAAGGACTTCCTCCAGACCAACACGCACGGCCTGCGCGTCCAACACCTGCTGGCCGCCTGCGTGGACGAGTTCACCGAGAACGAGGACCTGCCGAACACCACCAACCCCGACGACTGGGCCCGAATCTCGGGCAAGAAGGGCGAGCGGATCGTCTACATCCGCACCCTGGTCTCCGGCAAGGGCTCCGAAACCGGCCGCGCCATCGACACCCTCTCGAACACGGGTCAATACCTGTAACAGACCAACCCGACGCGCCGGGCGCCCACATGGGCCGCCCGGCGCGTTCGGCTATCTACCGGTAACGCGGGTGCGGCACACTACCGGGCGCATGATCGTCGTGGTTGTCGCCGCCCGGGAGGCCGCATGACCAGCACCGAGACGTCAAAGACCCCCGAATCCCAGCCGCCGCGGGCGCTGTTATCGGGCGTGGACCGCTACTTCTCGATCACCGAACGCGGCTCGACGCTCCGCCGGGAGATCCGCGGCGGGGTCGTCACGTTCTTCACGATGGCCTACATCATCGTGCTGAACCCGCTGATCGTCGGCACCGCCAAGGACGCCGACGGTACCGTGCTCGGCATCCCGAAGGTGGCAGCGGCGACCGCCCTGGTCGCGGCGGTCATGACGATCGCCATGGGCGTGTACGGCAGGTACCCGCTGGCCATCGCCACCGGCCTCGGGCTGAACGCGTTCCTCGCCGTGGCCGTCGCCTCCCAGATGTCCTGGCCGGAGGCGATGGGCCTGGTGGTGTGCGAGGGCATCCTCATCACCGCCCTGGTGCTCACCGGCTTCCGCAACGCCGTGGTCCGCGCCTTCCCGGCCCAGCTGAAGACCTCGATCGGCGTCGGCATCGGCCTGTTCATCGCGCTGATCGGCCTGGTGGACGCGGGCGTGGTGCGGCGCATCCCGGACGCGGCGGGCACCACGGTGCCGGTGCAGCTGGGCACCGGGACGCTGCGCGGCTGGCCGGTGACGGTGTTCATCGTCGGGCTGCTGCTGATGACCGCCCTGGTCGTCCGGCAGGTGCGCGGCGCCCTGCTGATCGGCATCGTGCTGACCACGGTGCTGGCGATCATCGTGGAGTCGATCGCGCACGCCGGCCCGGGCGCCGACGCCAGCGGCGTACACCCGGCCGGCTGGGCGCTGAACGTACCCAAATGGCCGGACGGGGTGGCCGACTCGCCCGACCTGTCGCTGCTCGGGCACTTCTCGCTGTTCGGCGGCTTCTCCCGGATCGGCGTCCTGGCCGCGGCCCTGGTCGTCTTCACGATCATGCTCTCGGACTTCTTCGACACGATGGGTACGGTCGTCGCGGTGGCCGCCGAGGGCGACCTGCTGGACGAGGACGGCGAGCTGCCCGGCATGCCGCGGGTGCTGCTGGTCGACTCGGTCGCCGCGATGGCCGGCGGCGCGGCCAGTACGTCCTCCAACACCACCTATATCGAGTCCGCCGCGGGCGTGGGCGACGGCGCGCGTACGGGCCTGGCCTCGGTGGTCACCGGGCTGCTGTTCGTCGCTGCGATGTTCCTCACTCCACTCGTCGCGATCGTGCCGTCCGAGGCCGCCGCACCCGCGCTGGTCGTGGTCGGCGCGCTGATGCTCACCCAGGTGAAGAACCTGGCGCTGGACGACCTGTCGCTGGCGATTCCGGCATTCCTCACCATCGTCCTGATGCCGTTCACCTATTCGATTACGGTGGGTATCGGAGCGGGCGTAATCAGCTACGTCCTGTTGCGCTCCGTGAAGGGTCTGGCCCGGGAGATCCACCCGTTGATGTGGATCGTGGCCGGCGCGTTCGCCATTTACTTCGCCATCGAGCCGGTCAGGTCCCTGCTCGGTATCGGCTGACCGCGCCGGGCGGATTCGCCCCGTCGGGGGTATTGCGGGCCGGTCCGCCCGGCGATGGGTCGCCACGCTCATCTACCCTCGTGCCATGACGGTACGGCGCGTGATGGGCACCGAGGTGGAGTACGGCATCCAGGTGCCCGGCCAGCCGGGGGCGAACGCGATGCTGCTCTCCTCGCAGATCGTGAACGCCTACGGTGGCAAGGCGGATGCCCGGGCCCGGCGTGCCCGCTGGGACTTCGAGGAGGAGTCGCCGCTGCGCGATGCGCGCGGTTTCGACCTCGGTTCGACCCTGGGACCGGAATACCTCGACGCCGAGGACGACACCGGGCTCGCCAACGTCATCCTCACCAACGGCGCGCGGCTGTACGTCGACCACGCCCACCCGGAGTACTCCACGCCCGAGCTCACCAACCCGCGCGACGTGGTGAAGTGGGACAAGGCGGGGGAGCGGGTCATGGACGAGGCGGCCCGGCGGGCGGCCACCGTCCCCGGCCAGCAGCGCATCCAGCTGTACAAGAACAACACCGACAACAAGGGCGCCAGCTACGGCGCCCACGAGAACTACCTGATGGCCCGCTCCACGCCGTTCGCCGACATCGTCAAGCACCTGACGCCTTTCTTCGTCACCCGGCAGGTGGTCACCGGCGCCGGCCGCGTCGGCATCGGCCAGGACGGCCGCGAGGACGGCTTCCAGATCTCCCAGCGCGCCGACTTCTTCGAGGTCGAGGTCGGGCTGGAGACCACGCTGAAGCGGCCCATCATCAACACCCGCGACGAGCCGCACGCCGACGCCGAGAAGTACCGCAGGCTGCACGTGATCATCGGCGACGCCAACCTGTCGGAGATCTCGACCTACCTCAAGCTCGGCACGACCGCGCTGGTGCTGGCCATGATCGAGGACCGCTGGTTCAGCGTCGACTTCTCGGTGGAGGAGCCGGTCGCGACGCTGCGCGCGATCTCCCACGACCCCTCCCTCAAGCACCTGCTCACGCTGCGCTCCGGCGGCCGCAAGCTGACCCCGGTGCAGTTGCAGATGGAGTATCTGGAGCAGGCGCAGAAGTACGTCGAGGACCGGTACGGCACCGACGTGGACGCCGACACCGCGGACGTACTGGCCCGCTGGGAGTCGGTGCTCACCCGGCTCGAACGCGACCCGATGGAATGCGTCCGCGAGCTGGACTGGGTGGCGAAACTGCGCCTGCTGGAGGGCTTCCGGGACCGGGAGAACCTGGCCTGGGGCTCGCCGCGGCTGGAGCTGATCGACCTCCAGTACAGCGACGTACGCCCGGAGAAGGGGCTGTACCACCGGCTGGTCGCCCGCGGGGCCATCGAGACGCTGCTGGACTACGACGAGGTGGGCCGGGCCATGGAGCGGCCGCCGACCGACACCCGTGCCTACTTCCGCGGCGAGTGCCTGCGCCGCTACCCCGACCAGGTGGCGGCCGCCTCCTGGGACTCGGTCATCTTCGACCTGGGCCGCGAGTCCCTGATCCGGGTGCCGACGCTGGAGCCGACCCGCGGCACCAAGCAACACGTCGGCGCCCTGCTGGACCGCTGCCCCACCGCGGGTGACCTGGTGGACCAGCTCACCCGCGGCTGAGCAACCTCAGCGGCGCCCAGGGAGGGGCAGCTCTCGCTCAGCGAGGGGCGGCCAGGCAGAGGACGCGGGTCGCCGGCAGGCCGTTGCGGGCCGTGATGCGGTTGATGGTGCCGACCGGGCAGCCCGCCCCGTTGGCGGCGCGGCCGACCAGCTTGCCGCTGGCGGCGCGGTTGGTGCACGGCACCACCTCGGGCGTACCGGCCGTGCCCGCGACCACGCAGTCGCCGACCTTTGCCCGGGGGGCGAGGCAGGCCACCGGGTGCGCGCTGACCTTCAGGCTGACCGATTCGGCCGCGGGCCTGGCGCACTGGGCGACCTGGTCGACCCTGGCCAGCACCGTGGCGTACACGCCTGGCTGGGTGCAGGGCCGCTCGACCGTCTTGCCGCTGCCGGGATTGGCGATGCAGTCGCCGGGCCGGATCACGCCGCCGCCGGCACCGGGCGCGCCCGGGTGCGGCGCGCGCAGGCTCACCAGGCACAGCAGCGAACCGCCGGGCCGGGCGATGTCGTCGGTCTCGGCCGGGCACTCCGAGCCGGCCTGATCCGGCACCGAGGCGACCACCCGGGCGAAGGCGTTCGTAGCCGAGCAGGCCACCGGCTGGAGCAGATCCTGGCCCGGCCGCGCCACGCACCCGCCGACCGCGACCGCCGGCGCGGCCCCGCTCGCCCCGCTCGACGGCGGCTGCTGGTGCTGCCGGTACACCCGAAGCAGCACAAACCCGAGCAGCACCGCCACGGCCAGCACGCTCACCCCCACCAGCGAGGCCACCTGCTTGCCGGAATCAGGCCGCAAATGATGCTGCCGCCCCGCGTCCCCGCCCGCACCGCCCCGCCGGCCCGAAGCACCCCGGCCCCCCGAGCCACCACCAGCCACAGCCCGACCCGCATCCCGAAGCCCCGCCGCCCCCGTACGAGCCCCACCACCACGCCCAGCCGACCCACCCTGCCGCTGCGTGCCGCGTCCCTCCGGGCTGTCGTGACCCTGCACGTCGCCGCGTCCAGCTGCGCCCGAGCGTCCTGTGTTGGCGCGCCAGTCAGAGTCCACCTCGGCACCGGAGGCACCGGCGTTCCTGGCTCCCTGACCCCGCCCGGGCAGCCGGCGGCCGGGCGCGGTCTGCTCCACCGCCGGAGTGCCCTGCCCAGGCACCGCGAACCCGGGCAGGGGCTGCCCGTACGCTCCCTGCCCCGGCAACGGCTGGCCGGTCCGGGGGAGCGGGTGCCCGGTCTGCCCCGGCGCCACCTGACCGGTATGCGCCGGCCCGGCCTCCCGCTGCCCGTACCGACCCCGACCCGTCGCCTGGTCACCCTGGCCGTACCACTGGCCCGTGGGCGGGTCGAGCGGACCGCGCCCGCCGTGACCAGCCGGCGGGCCGTACTGCCCATGCCCCTCGCCAGCCGGCGGACCGTACCGACCCTGAGCCGTGGGCTGGTCCAGCGGACCGCGGCCAGCCGGCGAACCGTACCGGCCCTGGCCTGTGGGCTCGTCCACTCCACCATGGCCACCAGACCGCGGACTGTAGGAGCCGTGGCCCGTGGGCTGGTCACCGTGGCCGGATGGCGGGCCGTACCGGCCCTGGCCCGTGGGCTGCTCCAGCGCACCTTGGCCACCAGGTCGCAGACCGTACGAGCCGTGGCCCGTGGGCTGGTCAGCATGGCTGGACGGGGGGCCGTAGCGGGCCTGGCCCGTGGGCTGGTCGAGGGGAGGGTCGTGGGGGCCGCGGGGTTGGACGTAGCGGCGTTGGCCGGAGGTTGGTGGGTCGTCCTGGGTGGCCCAGGGATGGCCGGCGGGGGGTGGGGCGGGTTGGCGGCGCGGGGGTGGGGCCGGGACGGGGTGGCGGGCCGGGCCGGCGGGCGGCTCGGCATAACGACCCGCCCGGTCGGGTTGACCGGGTTGGCCGTGCTGGCCGGGTCGATCGGGGCGGGCGGCTGGGGAAGGCCGGCGGGGCGGGTTCACATAGCTCCACAGGGCAGCGGGTTGAGGCGAACTGTAGTGCGTCGACAGGAGGTCTTGGCACCACACTCTGTCGGTGCCGCGAGGTAGGTTGAGGCCAAGGCACCAGAGGAAGGCGCATAGATGGCGACCAGGGAGACCGGTGGCGGCCAGTCCAAGGCCACCCGCAAGCGCGACGAGGAGGTCGAGGCGTCCACGGACACCTCGACCGACGTACAGGAGCGGCACGAGAAGCTCACCGAGGACGTAGACGCGATGCTCGACGAGATCGATGACGTCCTGGAGGAGAACGCGGAGGAGTTCGTCCGCGGGTACGTGCAGAAGGGCGGCCAGTAGGCGCGGCTCCCGGCTCGCGGAGATCACCGGACCGGTAGGGTTTCGCTCCACCGGTCCGCAGGGGACGGGCGGCTGTCCGGACCCGGGCAAGCATCGGTAGAGACCTGACTCAGTCGGCACCTGGACTACCTGGAGTGGGGCAGCACGTGGCACAGCGACACAGCAGCCTGGGGCACACCGCAGTGGGCGGCCTGCCGCCCGCCTTCGGCGCGGTGGACGGCTCGTCGTTCGTGGAGTATCTGAGCGCGGCCGCGCCCGACCTGCTCCCGGGCAACCGGGTGCTGCCGCCGGGCCTGTCCGGCGCCGGCGGGCTGGCGCCGCACGGCACCACCGTGGTCGCAGCCACCTACAACGGCGGCGTGATCATGGCGGGCGACCGGCGCGCCACGATGGGCAACATGATCGCCGAGCGCGACGTGGAGAAGGTCTTCCCGGCCGACCCGTACACCATGATCGGCATCGCCGGTACGGTCGGCATCGCGATCGAGATGGTCCGGCTGTACCAGGTGGAGCTGGAGCACTACGAGAAGATCGAGGGCACCTCCCTCACCCTGGAGGGCAAGGCCAACCGGCTGTCCACGATGATCCGGGGCAACCTCGGCGCTGCCATGCAGGGCCTGGCCGTCGTCCCGCTGCTGGCCGGCTTCGACCTGGCCGCCGACGGCCCGGAGGCCGCCGGCAAGATCTTCAGCTACGACATCACCGGCGGCCGGCACGAGGAGCGCAACTACCACGGCGTCGGCAGCGGCTCGCTGTTCGCCCGGGGCGCGCTGAAGAAGCGCTGGCGGCCCGGGCAGAGCCTGGAGGAGGTCACCCGGGTCTGCGTCGACGCCCTGTACGACGCGGCCGACGAGGACTCCGCCACCGGCGGCCCGGACCCGATCCGCAAGCTCTACCCGATGGTGATGTCGGCCAGCGCCGAGGGCGTCACGAGGATCCCGGAGGAGCAGATCGCCGGCGTGGTCCAGGACATCCTGGCCGCGCGGGTGGACAACCCGGGCGGCTGACCAGCCGCCAGCAGCACCAGCCGAGGAAGCCGAGCAGGTACGAGCCAAGGAGCCCCACGCCCGATGTCGATGCCGTTCTACGCCTCGGCCGAGCAGATCATGCGCGACCGCGCGGAGTACGCGCGGAAGAACCTCGCCCGCGGTCGCGGCGTGGTCGTGCTCACCTACGCCGACGGAATCCTGCTGGTCGCCGAGAACACCAGCAAGTCGCTGCGCAAGGTCGGCGAGATCTACGACCGGATCGGCTTCGCCGCGGTCGGCCGCTACAGCGAGTTCGAGAACCTGCGGGTGGCCGGGGTCCGCATCGCCGACACCCGCGGCTACCTGTACGACCGGCAGGACGTCACCGGCCGGGCGCTGGCCAACGCGTACTCGCAGGTGCTGAACGGCATCTTCACCGACTCGCCGAAGCCGTTCGAGGTGGAGCTGTGCGTCGCCGAGGTGGGGGAGACCCCCGAGGAGGACCAGCTGTTCCGGCTCACCTTCGACGGCTCGGTCTTCGACGAACCCGGGTACGTGGTGATGGGCGGCGGCCAGGTCGACGCGATCACCACCCAGGTCAGCGGGGCGCACCGCCGGGACCTGTCGCTGGCCGAGGCGCTGGCGGTCGCGGTGAAGGGCCTGGGCTCGGTCGGCGGCGAGAACGGCAAGCCGCGCGAGCTGCCGGCCAGCCAGCTCGAGGTGGCGGTGCTGGACCGCAGCCGCCCCACCCGCAAGTTCCGCCGCATCGTCGGCGCCGCGCTGGCCGGGCTGCTCCCCAGCACCGCGCCCGTCAGCACCGCCGAGCTGCCCGAGGCCGAGGCGGCACCCGCGCCGGACGCCGACGCCGAGACGACCACCGACGAGACCGCTGCCGGGACCACCGACCAGGCGCCGGAGGGCAACGGCAGCGCAGCCCCGGACGGCACCGCCGCCAACGGCACCGACCCGGACGCCGGCGCGGATGACTAGCGTCACCGCGGAGCCGGCGGATCGCCCAGTTGACACGGGCATCCCGGCCTACCGGCATCTAGGGTGATAGTCATGGACCGGCGCATCTTCGGCATCGAGAACGAGTACGGCGTGACGTGTACGTTCCATGGCCAGCGCCGGCTGTCGCCGGATGAGGTGGCGCGG
>Ga0081455_10004102_pt1 | contig 16485 bp, 15 predicted proteins | sample TabmetS3T2R1_FD_70207 | JGI IMG/M metagenome (GOLD analysis project Ga0081455, IMG submission 70207) | Tabebuia heterophylla rhizosphere microbial communities from the University of Puerto Rico - S3T2R1 | ecosystem: Host-associated > Plants > Roots > Rhizosphere ... | reverse complement strand
CGCGGGGTGGAGCAGCTCGGTAGCTCGCTGGGCTCATAACCCAGAGGTCACAGGTTCAAATCCTGTCCCCGCTACTACGAAAGCCCTAGCCAGAGACCCTTTCGTTGAAGTGACGAAAGGGTCTTGATCATTCTTGGCAGCAATTTGGCAGCAAGTGTGACCGCCCATCCTGAGCATCTCAACCTCGAATGCGGCAATGTTGGTTCCCCGAAAACGTCGTCACCGCCAGTTCATCGCTGAAGAACGGCGGCAAGGCGAAGGACTGCCTTCCTGCCTATGTCTGAGTCCTCGGCCGGCGAAGTTGTCGAGTCAGTCGGTGCGACCTGCACGATTCCAGGGGCTAGCACGGTCTCGTCGGAGCGACTGGCGGTGTTGCGACCGGCGACGATCCCAGGGGCGCGTCCCCACTGTCGGTCGTGTCAGAGGACTGCACGTTTTGGGCTAGCCAGGCGTGCCAAAAAGGCGATCGACCGGGCGTCATCGTCGTGACGCCGCGATGCCGCAGGAGATTCTACGACGCTCAGGTCCACCAAAGTCCGACTGAATCCAGACAGCGAGACCGGCGCCGTACCGGCGCGTGCCTGTCGTTCTCGATGATCACCCGGGCGGACCCGATCGGGAGCAGGGCTGCCGAGCAGCGCTGCGACCCATCCTGGGAGAAAGTAGGCGACAGCGGCACGGGCCTGGCCGTCTGCCAAGTCGGCTAGAGAGTAGATCGGGATCCCTATTCCTCGGCGAGACGGTGCAGGTCGAGCGGCTCTTGCCCTACTCATCCAACGTGAACATGGGGGCGGCGGTCCCTATCAGGTTCGGCGCGGCGGATTATCTCGCGGGTCACGGGCGCGACTTCTCCGACACCGATGAAGAGGAAGCGAAGGAGGTTCGCTGCAGGATTGCCTTCGGTCCATTCAAAGTACATATGGGGCAGTCGCCCAGTTTGGTCCCGCACAGTCATCAGCAAGGCGGCCAGTGCGTTCGGGACGCTCGAACTGCTGAAGGTGACCACTCGGTAGCGGTCATGTCGAGCTTCACCGGCCACCTCGAGCCGACTGGCGAATTCGGACGGGTCCGTGAGAGTGACCTCGACGAAGATCACATCGTTGGGGTCGGTCAAATCGTTATCCCGGATGACTTGGCGAGGTTTGTCGCTGTATTCGACTCGGTCACGGGCGTCGGGTTCATTGGCAATGAACCTGATTGTCCGGCGGGCAGTGTCTCGGATGAAGATTTGCGCGGTGTGATCGAAGGTGACTTCGGTGACGCGCAGTTCGAAGGAACGTGCGAGTCTAGACGCCAAGGACACCAGGAGAATTGCAGCGATGAAGACGCTGGCGATCTTGACGCCGTCTGGGCGTTCGATGATGTTGGCGGCTGTGGTGTAGATGAAGATCAGGGTCACCAGGCCGAAAGCGATAGTGAGTCCGCGTTGGCGAGCCTTCCGTGCAGCGAGGGTGACGGCTACAGCTGCGGACGAGATGACGACCAGGACGCCGGTGGCGTAGGCCCCGCCTTGGGCATCGACGTCCGCCCGGAAGATGATCGTGATGATGAACGCGCCGAGGGTGAGGATCAGTACCAGGGGGCGTACGGCGCGGGCCCAGTGAGGGGCCATCCCATAGCGGGGCAGGTACCGAGGGATCAAGTTCAGCAGGCCGGCCATGGCCGATGCTCCTGCAAACCACAAGATCAAAATGGTTGAGGCGTCATACAGACTGCCGAAGGTGTTTCCGAGGTACTTGTGGGCCAGGTAGGCGAGTGCCCGCCCGTTGGCCGACCCGCCGGGTTGGAACTCCGCCGGAGGGATCAGCAGAGTGGTCACAACACTGCTGGTGATCAAGAAAACGCTCATGGTAAGCGCGGCCGCCGTCAGCAGCTTTCTTGCCCCGCGAATGCGGCCTACCGGATGTGATGGTGTGTCATCCGGACCGCCGTTGATGTGTGGCATTACCGCCACACCGGTCTCGAAGCCTGAGAGGCCAAGTGCCAGCTTCGGGAATACGAGCAGTGCGATGCCGACGACCACGAGCGGGCTGCCGTGTTGTTGGGTCAGGGCCGCAGTCCAGTCCGACCATAGATCCGGTTGTGCTATCACGTGTGCGATTGCGTCGGCTATGACGACGATGTTCAGTCCGAGGTAAATCGCCACCAAGGCGACTGCGACACTGATGGCTTCGGTGAACCCGCGAAGGAACACCCCTCCGAGCAGCGCCAGCAGGAACAGCGTGATGACCACCTGATGGCCAGCGAGGAACGGCTCGAGGTGAGGGTTCTCCACCAGATGAGCGGTGACGTCGGCGGCGGACAGTGTCATGGTGATGATGAAGTCGGTGGCCGCGAAGCCCAGCAACACCAGGACAAAGATTTTGCCCTTCCAAAACGACATCAGCCGTTCCAACATGGCGATCGACCCTTCGCCGTTGGGGCTTTCCGCCGCCACCCGTCGGTACACCGGCAGAGCACCGAGGAGGGTCAGCGCCACGAGCACCATGGTTGCGATCGGGGAGATCAGGCCGGCGGCGAGAGCGGCGATTCCGGGCTGGTAGCCAAGCGTGGAGAAATAGTCGACGCCTGTCAGGCACATGACCTTCCACCATCTGTGCGTCTTTTCGGTCTGCTGTGGGCTTGGATGGGGTCCTAGATGGGCGGCGTGCTCCTCGCGAACGCCCTTCATCAACCACGATCGCAGTGCCGGAGATGCTGCCTGCGCTTGGTCAGTCTTGGCCACGCTGGTCCTGATCCGTCCGACCGGTCATTGAAGGGTTACGGCGAGCCCACCGAATGGGCGCCCTCTGAATAGTCAACCGCCCCAGAGGGAGCAGGCGGACACGCTTTAACGGGATTTTGACGCCTGCCACAGGTCTATCCGCATAGATCTGGGAGTTGTAGAACATGCGTAAAGGAACCTGTTGTGTGGTCGACTCCGATCGCAGACTTTACTCGTGATCATGATCATCCTCGGCGGTGACAGGGATGTGGTGCCCCGTGGCGTTATCTGACTGGTGGGCCCGGCACCGCGCGGCTGTCTGGCTAGCGGCCGTGTTTCTGGGACCGCTGGTCGCGGGGCTGCTGACCCTGGCCCGTCCGCCACTGCACGAGAATCATGTGACGTTGCTGCTGGTCCTCTGCGTCGCAGTGGTGTCGGCGGCCGGGTTGCGACCGGCTGGCCTGGTAGCTGCTGTTACCACTGGGCTTGCCTACGACTATTTCTGGATTGAGCCGCATTACAGCTTTCGGGATCTTCGACACCCAAGACATCTTGACGGTCACACTGCTGGTTTTGGTTGGCGGCGCTATCGAGCAGCTCAGCTGGGGGGCCGGCCGCCAGCGCGCCACCGCTGCCCGCCGGCTCGACTACTTGACCGCGCTGCGTCGTGCCACCGAGCCGATTGCGCCGGAGACGCATGCAGCAGCGCTTCAGGCCATCTCGGACACGGTCAACACCGTGCTGGACGCCGACAGCTGCCGCCTCGTGCTGGGCGAGCTGTTGCCTACTACCGTCCTGCACGGCGATGGCAGCATCACTCGAGCCGGCCGGATCATCGATGTCGACAAAGAGGGCTTGCCTACCGATGACGTCATCGCGATCCCGGTGCCTGGTCCTGATGGTCGCCCCGGCTACTTCGCCGTCGTCGCGGCCACCCATGTTGCCCGCCCACAGGCCGAGCAGCGCCAGGTCGCCGGGGTCCTCGCTCACCTTGCTGCTGGCTCGCTGGCGCTTGAGGCCGGAGCCTCGAAGATCGGCCGACCGGCACCCACCGGCAGGAGCAAAGATCAGCCAGGACTGAACTGAGCAATCATGCGCAGCACAGTCAACAGGTGATCGTTACGGCTGGAAGCGGTAACCCATGCCCGGCTCGGTGATGAGGTGGCGAGGCCGAGTCGGATCGTCCTCCAGCTTGTGTCTGAGTGCCTTCACGTACTGACGTAAATAGTGGGTCTGCTCGACGTATGTGGGTCCCCAGACCTCCTGAAGCAGCCGCTGCTGGCTCACCAGCCGGCCTGGATACCTGACCAACGCCTGGAGAAGCTGCCACTCGGTCGGTGTGAGATGCACCTGTCGCCCCGATACCTCGATGCGCGTCGTCGCTTCAAGTTGGGCATTGTTGGCGTCGACATTCGCCGGGGCGGTTTCGTAGATCACGCGGTCGCTCAAATCAACGGTCCAGCGTCCGAGCTGCACGGGTTCGACCAGTTCTGGCTCAGTGATGCGTCGGGTCACAGCCCGAATACGTGCGAGAAGTTCCTCCACACTGAAGGGCTTGGTGACGTAGTCATCGGCACCGGCATCAAGGGCATCCACCTTGGCTGCGCTGTTCATACGTCCGGAGAGGATCACGATGGGCACCTGTGTCCACTTGCGAAGCGCACGGATGACATCCACGCCATCCATGTCAGGCAGGCCGAGATCGAGGATGACGAGGTCTGGATGAGCGTCGGTCGCCGCCTCGAGTGCTCCCCGACCGGTCCTAGCGGTGACCACCTCGTACTGCCGAGCGTGCAGGTTGATCCGCAAGGCCCGCAAGATCTGCGGCTCATCATCCACTACCAACACGCGGGTGGTCATGGTCGCTGGATCGCCGTTTCTACTGGTTCGTCGCTGGGCTGGGCTTCTGTCGATGAGGTCTCCGCAGAGTGCCCGTCTCGGCCGGGTCGAGCCACGGCGGGCAGCGAGATCGTCATCGTCAAACCGCCGCCGGGTGTTTCTTCAGGGCTCAAAGTTCCCGACATGGCCTCGACAAGTCCTCGCGACAAGGCGAGACCCAGGCCGACACCGCTGGTGTTGTCGCGATCCCCGAGCCGCTGAAATGGCAGGAAGATCTGGTCCCAGTCGGTCTCGGGAACCCCCGGGCCGCAGTCGACGACACGGATCTCGAGAGCGTCGCCGTAGGCGCTGGCCGCAATCTGGAGAGGCGTGCCTGGTGGGCTGTGACGTACGGCGTTCTGTACAAGATTGGCAATCGCCCGCTCCAAAAGAGCAGGATCGGCGCGTACCTCCGGCGTATCCTCCGGGACGCGGATGATCACGCGCGATGCGGCGGGTCCCAAGCTGGCGACAGCGGCGGAGATGACATCGGCCACGTCCATCGGCTGGATGGCGAGCGCCAATGCGCCAGCTTGGAGACGGCTCATGTCAAGCAGGTTCTCCACAAGACCACTCAGCCGGTCCAACGACTCCTCAGCGGTGGCCAGCAACTCGGCCCGATCGTCCTCGCTCAGATCGAGATCCAACATTCGAAGGGTGCCAACTGCCGCCTTGGCTGACGCCAGTGGGGTGCGGAGGTCATGGCTCACCGCGCTGAGCAGCGCGGTGCGTAACCGGTCGACCTCGGCAAGGGAGCCGGCAGCAGCAGCGCTCTCCTCGAGCCGCTCTTGGCGCAACGCCACCGTCGCCTGCGCTGCGAAGGCCTCCATGACCCGCCGGTCCTGCGCAGCTAGCGGACGCCCAGCCAAGACCAGCGTGTATGTGTCATCGACGTGCACTTCGGCGTCGCCCTCGCCTGGTGCGAGGCACACTGGGCTGCCGACGCACGCAACCACACTCCAAGCTTCGTTAGTGTGTTCCAGCTCTGGCCCGCCGAGAGCACCGGCACGGCGCTCGAGGAGAGTCACCGAATCCAGCGCGAACGTCTCGCGAACCTGCTCAAGGAGGGCCGACAGCGGCCGCGACCCGCGCAGCACACTACCCGCCAAAGTGAACAGCGTGGCCGCCTCGGCTCGAGCCCGCGACGCTTCCCGCGTGCGACGGGCAGCGACATCGACGACGGAACTGACCGCGACCGCCACAACAAGGAACGCAAACAACGCGACAAGGTGCTCGCGCTCGGCGACGGTAAACATCCGAACAGGCGGAGTGAAGAAGTAGTTCAAAAGCAAGAATCCACCCACTGCCGCCACCAGCGCTGGCACGAGGCCGCCAATGAGCGCGACAACCACGACCAACAGGAGGAACATCAAGATGTCAGTGGACAACGAGACCTCGCCATTAACTACCAGCATCAGCCAGGTGAGCAACGGCAACGCGGCGAGAGTCACGACGAAACCCGCAACGCGACGGCCAAGACTCAACCCACCCCACCAACTCCGCCCAGGGCCGTCCCTTCCCTTGGAAATCCGCCAAGGCCGTGCGGTCGCCTCGTGGGTGACCAGATGAACATCGATCGATCCGGACTCGGCGGTAGTGGTGACACCGACGCCTGGGGAAAACAGTTGATCCCAGCGCCCCCGGCGGCTCGCTCCGAGCACCAGTTGGGTGGCGTTGACACCGCGCGCAAAGGCCAGCAACGCATCCGGGATGTCGGTACCGACCACCTGGTGGTACGTACCTCCAAGATCCTCGACCAGTACGCGCTGCCGGGCCAAATGTGCCGGATCACCGCCGCTGAGACCGTCACTACGTGCAACGTGCACCGCGAGCAGGTCAGCGCCCTTGGTGCGGGCTGCAATGCGCGCCGCCCGGCGAATCAAAGTGTCGCCCTCAGCCCCGCCAGTCAGCGCCACAACCACCCGCTCCCGGGTCTCCCAGTGTGAGCCGATATTGTCGTCGGCGCGGTACTGATCGAGTTGCTCGTCGACCTTTCCGGCGACCCAAAGCAGCGCCAGCTCGCGCAGAGCGGTGAGATTTCCGACTCGGAAGTAGTTACCCAAGGCGGCATCGACCTTCTCTGGCGCATAAACGTTGCCGTGCACCATCCGTCGGCGAAGCGCCTCCGGCGTCATATCAACCAGCTCAATCTGCTGCGCCTGACGTACCACAGCATCCGGCACGGTCTCGCGCTGCCGAATCCCAGTAATCTCGAAGACGACATCGCTGAGCGATTCCAGGTGTTGCACGTTCACGGTCGTGATTACGGTGATCCCGGCATCCAGGAGCTGTTCAATATCTTGCCAGCGCTTCTCATTGGGCGAGCCCGGGGCACTGGTATGGGCAAGCTCGTCCACCAAGGCAACTTGCGGCCCGCGGGCCAGAACAGCCGCGAGGTCCATCTCCTCCAAAGTGGTGCCCCGATAGGTCACCTGTGCCCGCGGGATGACCTCGAGACCATCCAGGAGGTCGGCAGCGTGCTTGCGGCCGTGCGTCTCGACAAAGCCGATGACGACATCGGTGCCGCGCTCGAGCCGGCGGTGACCCTCTTCGAGCATCTTGTAGGTCTTCCCGACCCCGGGAGCAGCGCCGAAATAGACCCGTAGTTGCCCGGTACTCACCGCACCTCCTCCCGGCGGCGATGTGAAAGGCCCGTCTTTGACGCCTTCTCGAGTCCCATTCTGGTCGCCCGCAAGCCCACTGCGTTCTCGGCATTCACAGGCGCTGACCAGCTCGAACCGCGATCGTCAAGACGACGAACGACAGCACCGTCACGAGGAGGAATATCAAGTCGACCACTTCATTCGGCAATTCCAGGTCCCACGCCTGCTATCGGACAACCGGGGCCCCAAGCCGCCATGCCGCCTTCACGCGTTCAATACGCGGCGCCGCCGATTTTCACGGGATTTCTACACGTGACTGACAGTCTGCTCCGGAGAGCCCAGGTGTATCGAATTTTCCAGACGCAGAGACCGATGCCATCGGCCAGACACCTGCGGGGCCAGGGTTGGATCGGATGTCGATCAGCATCACGTGCCAGTCATAGGTTCCCGCCACACCGTCCACATGCTCGGGCCTCGGCGTAGGTGGAACTCCTCGCTGACGGTGAATCCAAGCCGTTCGTAAAGCCCCAGGTTTCTCGCGTTCGCGGTCTCTAGATAGGCCGGCCAGCGCTCAGCGTCGCAGCGTTCGAGCCTAGCTTTGACGAGCCTGGACCCGATGCCACGTCCCTGGTTCCCGGGAACCACGCCCAAAGCTTCCAGATACCAGTGCAGAGGGGCCTCCGGGTGATGCTCATCCAGAACCGCACTGCCGTACAGCGCTCTGGGGAGCGAACGGCCAGCCGTTCGCGCAAGGTCGGGGATGGCTTGCAACTCATGCCAGGTTGACATCCTCCAGCCGCCCGGGGGAACCCATACGGCGGCTCCCTGGTCAGCGACGTAGCAGTGCCTATCCGCATCAAGGCGCGATAGGACGAACAACAAGATCTCCCGGACGCGTCGTTGTCGAGACTGAGTGTCCGGTAACATCCACGCCACGAAAGGGTCGCTCTCGGATGCGGCGCTCAGTATCTCCGCGACATCCTCTAGGTCTCGGCGACCGCTCGCCGGATCGGAGATGCCGTAGCCATGCTCACTACCGTGGCTGACGCAGCGGCGGATCTGGCGAAATGACAGAAGTCCTGCTTCGGTCAACGCTGGCATAGATATGTCGATGCCTCTGTTACTGGCCAACTTGATCCTGGCCCGTCAGACACTGCCCCACGAAATCTGTCAGTTGGCGAGCAGGCCCTGTCGCATGGCGAAGGGTGCCTGCAGTCCTGTTGGAGACGCCGACTTCGTAGAGTGATTGGCCTTGCCGGTGTCAGTGATGGCCTGCTTGCGAGCTCGAGCCGGATCATTTCAGTTGCGGCGATCTGTTCGGTGTGAGCGTCCCATGTGCGCTTCCAGACTGCTGGACACCTGGTCGCTTGCAGCTCGAGCCTTATCGTGCAGCGACGCCTCCTCGTCGGTAACGGGCGTGAAGGATCCAGGTATGCCCGGCTGCTGATTACCGGTGCCGATGCGGCCGTTGAACCCGCCCGAGTATGGCTCAGCCGGCGCGAGCTCCACAGCAGCTGATCGGGTGATTAGCCCTGAGTGGCCGCCGCCCGGCGCATCGGGGTCGATCCCGCTGAGCGCACCGGTCGAATTACCGCAGGTCCCAGTCGCCGTATTCTGCAACCCGATCGTTCACTGCCGCCGAGTTCACCTCGCGGGCCTAACTTTCGCCGTTCTAACTATCTCTCCAGGATTGGTCGTCCCGTTCACCGCCTTAAACTCCGAGTGCGTTGCGTTGAGGAGCCGCAACTCGCTCGCAGCCGCGGCATCGCCCACGGCCAACTTGGCCCACAGCAACCGGCTCGGAGCAGGAATGGGCCGCGCCGACCTCTGTCGACGCAGCCACACAGATCTAAACAGCATTGACCCAGGCAACGGGCAGGATTCGCGGTACCCGCGGAGCAAACGCCATCGGTCTGGGCAGCAATCTCTAGCACACCACCTAAGCGTGAGGACGATCTAAGCGGCCGCGCTGTCGGGTCGATTGCCCGCCGTTATTTGGCGGGTTGATCGTTGGTGTTCGTATGCACCGGGAACTCGGCCCGCTCCCAGCTTGCTGCGGCGTCGCGGAACCACCTAAGTAAGACGGCGGCCACCCTTGGCTGCAACCTGGGAGAAGCTCCCTTGCCGGGCAGGTTAGGAGGGCGATCGGTCAACTTCACTGGCTCCGCACAGTGGGCTTCGGTGGCTACTTGATCAAGATTTCGGCCGAGCTGCCTGCCGGTTTGATGAGGATCAGTGGCCGCCGCTCGGCCCTGCGGCGGTACAACCTCTCGTGCCCGGCGGGGCAGCACTCGGCCGCTGGTCTGCACCAGCTCACGCCAGGGCACCCTTCGTACGCCGACGTTCAAGCGACCATCGATGCGACAAGTCGGTGGCGTAGTGGCCGCATCCAGAACTGGGTAATACCGCTGACGCCATGAGGAACTCGATGGTCATGGGGGCTGACTGGTGCTGTACGTAGATCTGCCACACTCACGCTCGGTCTCCCGTGACGCTGGCGCAGCACGGTTGTCCCTTTCCACACGAAGGGGGCCGTATGAGCACCGCGACAAATTCAGTTGTGCCGAAGGTCTCAGATAGCCCGCGTCGGCGAACACGGCCGCACAACCGGCTGAGCCGCTGGCTGGTGGCTAATCGGGTGCAGCCGGTGGGCCCGGAGGCGAGTGAGGAGCACGCGGAGCCTCATGCGTGGTGGAAGGTGATGTGTCTGACCGGGGTCGACTACTTCTCGACCTTGTCGTACCTGCCGGCCATCGCGGCGCTCGCGGCTGGTGCCTTGTCTCCGTTGGCAACGCTGCTGATCGTGGCCCTGACCCTGCTGGGGATGCTGCCGATGTATCGGCGGGTGGCAGCCGAAAGCCCGCACGGCCAAGGGTCGATCGCCATGCTGGAGAAGCTGCTGCCGTTTTGGCGCGGCAAGACGTTTGTGTTGGTCCTTTTGGGGTTCGTGGCGACTTCCTGGATCATCACCATCACTTTGTCGTCGGCGGATGCGACGGTGCACCTGCTTGAGAACCCCTACGCGCCTGACGTCTTGCACGGCCATGCCGTGGCCGTCACGGTGGTGTTGCTGCTGATCCTTGGCGGGGTGTTCCTGCTCGGTTTTACCGAAGCCGTGGTCGTCGCGATTCCGCTGGTGGCGGCATTCTTGGCCTTGAATGCGGTAGTGGTGGGTGTTGGCCTTGCCCAAATTGTTGCGACTCCGCAGCTGATTGGCAGCTGGACCCAGGCGCTGACCGCTCACGGAACGGGTTTTCTCGACATCGCCGGCCCGGCGATCATTGCCTTCCCGCTGCTAGTGCTCGGGCTGTCCGGGTTTGAGACCGGCGTCAGCATGATGCCGCTCGTTGCGGCGACGGGAACCGATCCGCAGGAGCGGATGGCGAACCGGGTGAAGAACACCCGGAAGCTCCTCACGACGGCAGCGCTGATCATGTCGGTCTACTTGATCACCACTAGCTTCATCACCACGGTGTTGATCCCGCCCGAGGAGTTCGCTGAGGGCGGTCAAGCCAACGGCCGGGCCCTCGCCTACCTCGCTCATGAGTACCTCGGCGAAGGGTTCGGGACGGCCTATGACCTCAGTAGCATCCTGATCTTGTGGTTCGCCGGCGCCTCGGCGATGGCCGGTCTGATCAACATCGTGCCCCGCTACCTGCCGGCCTACGGGATGGCGCCGGAGTGGGGACGCGCGGTGCGGCCGGTCGTTCTGGTCTACACCGCGGTCAGCATCCTGATCACCCTGGCCTTCCAGGCCGATGTCAACGCACAGGCCGGCGCGTACGCGACTGGCATCTTGGCGATGATGGTGTCCGCGTCGGTGGCGGTCACCATCAGTGCGGCCCGCGGTCAGCAGCGAGGGTCGACCGCCGCGTTCAGCCTGCTGAGCTTGATCTTGCTGTATGCGCTGGCCGAGAACGTGATTGAAGCACCCGACGGCCTCGCTATCTCGATGATGTTTATCGCAGGCATCCTGATCGTGTCGCTGGCATCGCGGCTCACCCGCGCCCTGGAACTGCGGGTCGATGATGTGGAACTCGACGCGAAGGCGCAACTATTCATCCGCGACTGCGCCAAGCGCACCATCCGCCTGGTGGCCAACGAGCCAGACGAGCGGGACCCCGCTGAATACGCCGATAAACGCCGACAGGTGGTCAGCGATCATGATCTCACCGAGAACCAGGACTTTATCTTCGTCGAGATCACCGTGGCCGACCCTTCCGAATTCGCTTCACTACTCGACGTCCACGGCGTGGTCATGCACAAGAAATACCGCGTGCTGACCTTTGAAAGCGCGACCGTCCCTAACGCTTTCGCAGCCCTACTGCTGCACATCAGAGACATAACCAACCGCCAACCTCACCTCTACCTCGAATGGACCGAAGGCAACCCCGTTGCCAATTTCCTCCGCTTCCTCTTCCTCGGTGTCGGCGAAGTCGCCCCCGTTACCCGAGAAGTCCTGCGACGCGCCGAGCCGGACCGCTCCCGAAGACCCCGCGTCCATGCAGCATGAGTCAAGCACTGCACTCAGTCCCACGGCGGCTCGGCTGAGGACGAGTCACTAGGCGCCAGACGCAGGGGAAGGGGGTGCGCGTCGCATCGACGATTTTCGCCACGACTCGTGAAGCGAAGCTGCTGTTTGGCGGGCTTGCGGCGGCCGTGATCGGCAGCATCCAGGTTGTCTCGATCATCATCTGAGTTGCATCAGCGGAGACTTCCTCACGGTTATACATGAGCTACAACTCATGTTCTGCGGCTCGCTCTGCAGCTGGAGCGACCGGGGATTAGGGCAAGGTCGTTTCTCAATGCGGGGTACAAGATCAGCCAGGGGTACACACGAAGCAGCAACGGGTTCAGCAGCGGTAGCCACGGCTCGGCGGGAGCGAGGAGGGGGCAGAAAGAGTCATCGAGACAGCCCTTCATCAATCTGACGCGCCGTGCGTTTACCGTGTACTACTGCCCGAAGGCTGGTCGGCCCGGCGGCGCAGCCGGCTCGCTTCCCGCAATGTGAGGCCGCTGCCGCACCATTCGACCGCTTTCCCGCATGGACAAGCCCTCGTGGTCCGTCATCGCTAGCAGGGCGCCGGCGTCATGCAGCTCCGCGTCCCGGACTGCTCGGTCGCGTTCACCGCGCGCAGTCAACACCTCTACCGCCAACGCCTCGAGCCGGCGTTCCCGATCGGCACGTCGTTTGCGCAGTACCGTTGGGCATCCAACTCCGACCGGCGTGCTGCTATCTCACCGACTGCTGACTCGTCACTCGATTCCTCCTCGCTAGAGATCTTCACCAGACCCAAGGCACAGACGAGGCGTTTAGCGGTCACCAGCGACGATCTCGAGCTGTTTCGCGTACCCCCAGTCGATTTCAAGATCCCATGTGCCACACAGACACCCCATGCACCGCCGGAAGTAGCTCGGGTCGGCCTGACCGCCCCGTCGCATGTACCCCCTTCGGTGGGTGTGACGATGAGCGTCCACAAGCTCACAGCCGGGTCCGGTTATGACTACCTGACCCGGCACGTCGCGGCGCTGGATGCGACCGAGAAAGGTCATACCGGTCTGGCGTCTTACTACGCCGAACGCGGTGAGACGCCCGGGGTGTGGATCGGCTCCGGCATGGCCACCATCGACAGCCTAAGCGCCGGCGACCCGGTGACCGCCCAGCAGATGCGAGCGTTGTTCGGTTGCGGTCTGCACCCGTTGGCCGAGCTCCGCCAGCAGCAACTAGAAGGGCCAGATCTCACCCTGCGGGACTTTCAGAATGCGGCTCGACTGGGGGTGCCGTTCAAGATCGTTGATGGTGAGATCAGCCCATCCGCCTCGAGCTGGCAAGACGCTTCGCAGCGATCCAGACGTCGGCCGGCCTGCCTGTGGGCGCGCCGCTGCCGGCTGCTGATCGGGCGCGCGTGCGGACCGAGGTGGCTCGCGAGTTCTTTCTGTCCGAGCATGGCCGAGAGCCGATGGATGCCCGAGAGCTGGCCGAACAGATCGCAAAGGGCTTGCGGCCGCGCGCGCAGACGGTCGCGGGTTATGACTTGACGTTCTCGCCGGTGAAGTCAGTCTCGACCTTGTGGGCGGTCGCTGAACCGGCGGTGGCAGCTGTAATCGAACAGGCCCATCGGGGCGCGGTCAAGGACGCCTTGGCGTTCATTGAGAAACATGCCCTGTTCACCCGGACCGGGCCGCAAGGCGTTCGGCAGGTCAAGGTGCGAGGTCTCGTCGCGACCGCGTTCACGCACCGGGACAGTCGTGCCGGTGGACCCGGATTTGCACACCCATGTTGCGGTAGCCAACAAGGTGCAGACCCTCGATGGACGCTGGCTATCCATCGATGGGCGGCTGCTGTTCAAAGCCAACGTTGCTGCCTCGGAGACCTACAACACCGCGCTCGAACAGCACCTCCGCGACAACTTGGGGTGCGGTATGCCGAACGGCCCGGTACCGACCCGACGAAGCGACCGATCCGGGAGATCGTCGGCGTTGACCCCCGACTAAACCAGCGCTGGTCGACCCGCCGTGCCCACATCAACACCCGCCCAGTGAGCTGGCTATCCAGTTCCAAGAAGATCATGGTCGCCCGCCGACACCGGTCGAGGCGCTCCAGCTGGCTCAACAGGCGACGTTGGAGACCCGCGACGCCAAACACGAACCCCGATCCCTGGCTGAGCAACGCACCACCTGGTTCGGCGAGGCCGCAGCCGTGTTGGGCAGCTCGGAAGCCGTCACCGCGATGGTGCAGACCGCGCTGGCACCGCGCGCCGAAACCACAACCATCGCCGACTCATACTGGGTCGCACAAACCGCTGGTCACATCCTGACCGTTATGGAGGCGAACCGTGCGACCTGGCAGATGTGGCATGTCCGTGCCGAAGCGCAACGACAAGTCCGCACAGCGGACGTGCATCCCGAGCGGGCAAGTGCGCTGGTGGATCTGTTCGTCGATGAGGTGCTCGATCGCCGCTCTATCGCCCTCGCCGCATCTGACGATATTGAGGAGCACGGGATGTTGCGGCGGGTTGACGGGTCGTCGGTCTACACCGTGGCCGGCGCGGACCTCTACACGTCGCAGCGGATCCTCGACGCCGAACAGCGTCTCCTCACTGCCGCGGGGCGACGCGATGGAGCGTCGGTTGAGCAGGCGGCGGTGGATCTGGCTGTGCTGGAGATGGCGGCGAACGGCTCGGCCCTGGATATTGGGCAGGCTTCGTTGGTCCGCCAGATGTGTAGCTCCGGGGCACGTCTGCAGCTGGCGATCGCTCCCGCCGGCGCCGGGAAAACGACCGCCATGCGCGCCCTCACTCTGGCCTGGACAGAAGATGACGGCCACGTGCTGGGCCTCGCCCCGTCGGCGGCCGCCGCTGCTGTCCTTGCCGAGCAAACCGGCATCCGCAGCGACACGCTCGCCAAACTCACCTGGTCTTTGCGGCACGGCGAGCTGCCCGACTGGGCGGCCGCGGTCGGCCCATCGACCTTGGTGATCATCGACGAAGCCGGCATGGCCGACACCTTGTCCCTCGACACCGCGGTCCGGTTCGCGATTGACCGCGGCGCGAGTGTCCGACTGGTTGGTGATGATCACCAACTCGCCGCGATCGGTGCTGGCGGCGTCCTCCGCGACATCAAGAATATTCACGGCGCGCTGCGGCTCACCGAGCTGCACCGCTTCACCGACCCGGCCGAAGCCGCTGCATCACTCGCCCTGCGGGACGGTGATCCCGGCGCACTCGACTTTTATCTCGATCATGGCCGTGTTCTTGTTGGGGATCTGGCCAAGATCACCGAGGATGCCTTCGCCGCTTGGGTTCACGATCGATCGGTTGGACTGGACGCGATCATGCTCGCCCCCACCCGTGACCTGGTCGCCGAGCTGAACCGGCGCGCCCGTGATCATCGCCTCGGCAACGCCCCAACCGGACGGGAGGTGTGTCTGGGGGACGGAAACCGGGCCAGTGTCGGCGACATGATCATCACCCGCGCGAACAATCGAGGTCTCCGACTCTCAGCCACCGACTGGGTCAAAAACGGAGACCGCTGGACCATCGCCCACATCACCAAACACGCTGACATGACTGTGCGGCACACCCGCAGCCACCTGACCGTCCGGGTGCCTCTCGACTATGCGCGCACCTCGACCGGACTCGGTTACGCCACCACTATCCACGGCACCCAAGGCGTCTCGGCGGACACGATGCACGGCCTGTTAACCGGGCAGGAGTCCCGGCAGCAGCTGTACACGATGCTGACCCGCGGCCGGCACGCCAACCACCTCTACCTCCAGGTGGTCGGCGACGGCGATCCGCACACCCTCATCCGACCCGACGCCATTGCACCGCGCACGCCGACCGAGACGCTGCAGCAGATCCTCGCCCGCGATGAAGCGTCTCTCTCCGCCAGCACTATGCTGCGGGAGCTCAACGACCCAGCGGCCCGGCTGTTCCAGGCGGTCCAGCGCTACACCGACGGCCTGCACGTGGCAGCCGAGCAGCTCGTCGGACCGCAGGCCGTGGCGGAGCTCGACCAAGCCGGCCAGTACATTCCCGGGCTCACCGCTGAACCGTCCTGGCTGACCCTGCGAGCCCACCTCCTCAACTTGGTGGCGGAGACCGGCGAGCACCCACTCCGCCACCTGCAGATGGCGGCCGCCGGACGCGAACTCCACACCGCAGCAGACATGGCCGCCGTGCTGGACTCGCTCCTCCCAGAGCCTGCAGCCACCGACCCAGGGCCGCTTCCCTGGCTGCCTGGCATTCCAAAAGCACTCCATGATCATCCCGTTTGGGACCAATATCTTGCGAAACGCTCTCAACTAGTGACCGACCTTGCCAATCGGATCCGAGGCCACGCCATACAGGACGAATCCCAGCCGGTGTGGGCGCCGCCCGGCAGCCGCCCGCCCCCCGCCATCATTGGTGAACTCGCCGTGTGGCGGACCGCGAACGGCATTCACCCCGACGACCGCCGACCAACCGGAGAAGCACAGCTGCAGACAGCTGCTGCCCTCGGGCAACACCGCCTCGACCGAAGTCTCGCCCGCCTCAGCGGCAACAGTGATCATCGTGACATCTGGGAGCCCCGGTCTGCTGGAACCTTGCGTGATCGCCGGAACCATGACCGACAGCGCCTGACCCAGCCAGCCGCAGTCCACCCGAGCTCGCCGCCCCGCGCGGGCCTATAGAAAGCGCCCACACCAAGTGAGGACGTCGGGGCACCAGATGCCCAACCGGCAGAAAGCCGGTCCGGATGGCCACAACTGCCGAATCTGGCTCTTTCAGATCAAGGCGCCGCGCAAGCGCGGCGCGG